>OGIE01000447.1_pt1 | contig 62033 bp, 56 predicted proteins | sample 1571581 | NCBI WGS metagenome assembly OGIE01 (sample SAMEA2582021, study PRJEB24529) | metagenome | biome: Human gut stool | place: China | collected 2011 | reverse complement strand
TGCACCACCAGATACGCCAGCTCCCGGCGGTTGGAGTGGCCGTACTCCTTGGCCTGCGCCGCCACGTGCTCCATGGAGATCACCATATCCCCCAGCGGCACCAGTCCGGTGCCGGGGTCGGCATCTTCCGCTCCAGGCAGCTCACCGGGGGTCAGCTCAAACTCCGGAAAGCTCAGCACATCCGTAGCCCGGTCCACCTCCCGCATATCGCGATTGATTTGGTGGATGGCCGCGTCATTGGTCAGCAGCACATCCACCTCGCAGGGAAAGTCCACTCCCTCCGCCGCAAGGGCGGTGCGGATGACCTTGCGGATAAACGCCCTTTGGGAATCGTTCACCCCCGGCACATCGGCGGTGATGGGAATATAGTGCCGCTTTGCCATCACTTTTTCCCCTTTCCGCCGTTTTTGGCGTTTTCGTAGCTCTCATAAGCCCGGACGATGCGCTGGACCATGACATGGCGCACTACATCGGCGTTAGTCAGCTCGCAGATACCGATGCCCTCCACATTTTTCAGCACCCGCATGGCCTCCCGCAGTCCAGACGCTTTACCGTCCGGCAGGTCGATCTGGGTGACGTCACCGGTAATGACGATCTTGGAGCCGAAGCCCAGCCGGGTCAGGAACATCTTCATCTGCTCCCGGCTGGTGTTCTGGGCCTCGTCCAAAATGATGAAGCTGTCATCCAGCGTCCGGCCACGCATATAGGCAAGGGGCGCTACCTCGATATTGCCCCGCTCCAGATACTTCTGGTACGTCTCCGCCCCCAGCATATCAAAAAGAGCATCGTACAGCGGCCGGAGGTACGGGTCCACCTTGCTCTGCAAGTCGCCGGGCAGGAAGCCCAGCCGCTCGCCGGCCTCTACCGCGGGCCGGGTGAGGATGATGCGGTTCACCTGCTTTTCCCGGAACGCCTGCACCGCCGCCGCCACGGCCAAATACGTCTTGCCGGTACCGGCGGGGCCAACGCCGATGGTAACGGTGTTTTTCAGCACCGACTGGATATATTCCTTCTGGCCGATGGTCTTTGGCTTTACCGGGCGGCCCTTGGCGGAGATGCACAGCACATCCCCCGCCAGTTCGCTGATCTGTTCTTCTTTTCCGGTGCGGACCATGTCGATGATATAGCGGACGTTCTGCTCCCCCAGGGCCTCCCCCCGGGAGGACAGGGTCAGCATGGCCTGCACCGCTTTGGCGGCGTGCATTACGTCCTCGGCCTCGCCGCTGATCCGCAGCTCGCCGTCCCGGTTGGTCACCGTCACATTAAATTCCTTTTCCAGCAGGCGGATGTTCTCATCAAAGGAGCCGAAAATATTGACGGCCTGCTCCATTCGCTCAATGCTGATTCTCTGTTCCATGGACTCACTCCTATCGCTCTATCCGGGCGCTCCGCCCGGTTCTTCGGTTGTATAAATGGGAACCCGCGTCCCCAGTTCCTCCCGGCACTCCGCCGTCAGCGTCACCGTCAGGACATCGCCCCGGACGCGGGAGGATACCTGCGCGGCGGTCACGGTGCCGTAGGCGTCCACAAGGCTGTGGAGATACTGCTCCAATACGGCGCCGGTCTCCGCCTGCCGCTGTGCCGGGTCACAGGCCACGATCTCCGTTTCGTAAAAGCGGAGCGTTTCCGTTTCCAGCGTCACCGGCAGCGGGAGGCCGAACACGCACACAGGAGTTCTTACGGTCATTTTATCACATTTACCGGCGTCAATGCTACTGTTTGAAAAGAATTTTATCCGCCGGGTACCGAAAATCAATGAGCGGAGCCGCTTTTCCTCCCCCGTGTACCGCTTGGCCGCCTCAGTCAGCGGCACGTTGGCGGTCAGCGTATACCAGGTCCGGCCCTCTACCCGGCCAAGTCCGGCGGTCAGCCGTGCGCCGTAGGGGGCCGTGTCCTCTACACCGGAGATAAGAAGCTGCCCCCTTGTCACCGACATTCCCCGCAACACCGCCGCCGTGCCGCCTAACGCCTGCACCCGCAGCACCAGTCCGTCCCGCCGCGCCACAAGGTTGCACGGCTCCCGGCGGTCCAGCAGCGCCGGGGCGGGACGCCGCTCCCGCACCTCTACCTTGGCCCGACAGCCGGAAACGTTGACGTTGATCCAGCTCAGCGCCGGCAGCTCCAGCAGAACGTGGTTGCGGATGTCCTCCCCGTCCAAACTCATACCGAAGCGCCCCAACGTCACGCCGTTATGCTCCAATGCCTGTAAAATGGCCTCCTTCGGCACGGTCTCGTTGCCGGTGATCTGAATATCCCAGATAAAAAACGAGCCGATGACCAGCGCCATACCGCACACAATGCTTCCCACCGCCAACGCCTGACGCCGCCGGAGCCGCGCCAGCGCGTAGGGTACGCCCTCCCGACCCACCACCTCCAGCCTGCAGTCCAGCTTTTCCGCCGCCTGCCGCAAAAGGTGGAAATCCTTCCGGGAAATGCGGCAGGTGAAGGTCTCCGCATCCTCCCACATAAGGTCCCAGAAGGCCAGATTTCGGGCGGAGCACACGTTCAGCACCCGCTCCGGGTAGGGACAGCGCACCCGCAGCCGCACCTGCCCCCGCAGGCGGTTGATAATTTCTCTCAGCATCCCGTCACCCACTCCACGCGGTCGATCAGCCCGCCGATTCGCAGTTCCTCCCCGGTCATGGCCAGCAGCGTCAGGCGCTGGCCGCTGACACGCAGCACGCCGAAGCCGGTGTTGGCGTCAATGCCGGTGTCGCTGTAGCGCAAAAGTCCGGTGTGGCCCTCCAGATACAGCTCCCGGTTCCCCACCAGCTCCAGCCGGGGCAGTCCCGCCACCACATCCGCCGGCAAATCGAAAAGCTCCGCCACGCTGCCCAGCACGCCGCCCTGCTCCCGTCTTTTTTCCATGCTCTCACCTCGAAAAACTCTATGCGCCGCCGGGGCGTTCCTTGCCTGTCCCGCCGCATAAGGCCGCTGCGGGGCGCATAGTCTCCCATGGGTGATGGAGATGAAAAAGGGATACCGGGCGGATGCCTGTTTGGTGCTGTGCGGCGTACTGCTCTGGTTTTTGGCGGACGCCGCCCGCCTTCGGCTGGAGGCGCTCAAGGCCCTGACCCTTTGCGCCGGGACGGTGATTCCGTCCCTGTTCCCCTTCATGACCGTCACCGCCCTGCTGGTGCGTCTGGGCTTCGGTCAATGGCTGGCGCCTCATACGGCTGGCCTGATGGCGCCGCTGTTCCGGCTGCCCGGCTGTGCCTCCTCCGCGCTGCTTCTGGGGCTGGTGGGGGGCTATCCCATCGGTGCCCGGACAGCAGCGGAGCTGTACGCCTCTGGCGCGCTGACCCGCGCCGAGGCAGAGCGGCTGCTGACGTTCTGCAACAATTCCAACCCCGTGTTTCTCATCAGTGTGCTGGGCGTGGGCGTGTTCGGCAGCGTCCGGGCGGGACTGTGGCTATGGCTCCTTCATATCGCCGCCGCGCTGCTGACGGGACTGCTGCTTCGAGGACACGGCACCGACCGCCGCAGCGTTCCGCTGGCTATTTCCTTTCAGGCCCCTTCCCTCTCCGGCGCCTTTGTGTCGGCAGTGCGGGATTCCGCCTCCGGGATGCTGTCCGTCTGCGCGTTTGTAACGCTCTTTTATGTACTGGCCGCGCCGCTGCGGAGCCTGCCCGGACCTTGGGCGGCGCTGACCGTGGGCGTTACGGAGCTGTTCTCCCTGACGCCGCTCTTGCACTGTGACCGCATGGGCTTTGTACTGGCCGCGGGCTGCGCCGGGTGGGGCGGGCTGTCTGTTCTGTGCCAGACCGCCGCCATTTTGGATGGCACCGACCTTCCGCTGCGGCCCTGTGTACTTGGCAAGCTGATGCAGGGGCTCCTCTCCGCCGCGCTGGCGGTCCCTCTTTCCCTGTGGCTGCTTTGACAGCAAAAAAGCACCGCTGACTGCGGCGCTTCAAAACCGAATTTCATAGCAAAAGCCGCCCGAAGGGATTTCCTTCGGGCGGCTTAAGGCCGTTGATTGCTTTATCGCTGTCCCTTATCGTAGGGGATGCCCTCTGCCTTGGGAGCGCGGGAGCTCTTGGAGGTAAAGGCCAGCACAATGAGGGAGATGATATAGGGCAGCATATTGTACACGGAGCTGGGAACGTTCAGCGCCTTCAGGAAGGCAAAGCCGGTATAGACATTGCCAAGCGCCCGGAAAAAGCCGAACAGCAGCGCCGCCAGCGCGATGCGCTGAGGCTTCCACTGGCCGAAGATCATCACTGCCAGAGAAAGGAAACCGAAGCCCGCCACGCCATACTCAAACCGCCACTCGGACACGCCGGCGGTGATGAACACGATGCCGCCGATGCCGCCGAGGAAGCCGGAGATCAGCACACCGGCCCAGCGCATTTTATACACGTTGATACCCACGCTGTCCGCCGCCTGGGGGTGCTCGCCGCAGGCCATGAGCCGCAGGCCGAAGCGGGTCTTGTACAGCAGCACGTAGGACGCCGCCAGCAGCAGGGCCGTTACCAGCATGAACCAGCTGAACTCAAAGGAGCCGAGGTTCACGGTAAACGCCTTTTTCGGCGCGGCATACTGGATGATGGAGGATACATCGTCGGGGTTGGCCGCCGTGTTGATGGCCTTGACAATGACGGTGGCCCCGGCAGTACCCAGCAGGTTCAGCGCCGTACCCACCAGCGTCTGGTCCGCCTTGAAGTTGATACAGGCCACCGCCAGCAAACAGGAATACAGCATTCCCACCGCCGCAGCCACCAGAATGACCGACAGGATAATGACAATAGCCGGTGCGTCCGATGGGAGATAGCGCATGGTCAGCGCGCCGCCCAGCGCGCCCATAATCATGATGCCTTCAAGGCCCAGATTGATGACGCCGGAGTGCTCGGCAAAGCAGCCGCCCAGCGCCACCAAAATCAGCACGGAGGCAAAAATCAGCGTATATTGCAGCAGCAGTGTCATTACTGATCGCCTCCCTTCCCATCAGCTTCCGCAGCTTTCGCCCTTTGAATCGCCTTTTCCTCCCGTTTTGCGATGGAGGCGTTCATGGCGTACTTCATGAACAGCACAAAGCCGCAGAGATAGATGATAATAGCCGAGATCAAATCGGAGATTTGGGCGCAGTACATGGTCTTATCCACATAAGCGCCGCCGGCGGTGATATGCTGGATGAAGAAGGAGGCCAGCACCGTCCCCAGCGGATTCAGTCCGCCGAGGAAGGCGGCGGCAATGCCGTTGAAGCCCATGGCGGGCACGGAGGAGGTGGCGCACTGCCACTGCTCGTAGCCCGTGAGGTACAGCAGCGCCGCGCCCATACCGGCCAGCGCGCCGGAGATCATCAGGCTGAGAATCACATTCCGCTTTTCCGCCATGCCGCAGTATTTAGCGGCGTTTTTATTAAAGCCGGTGGCCTTGAGCTCATAGCCGAACTTCGTCCGGCCCAGCACCACCCATACAAGAAGCGCCATGACCAGCGATAGAGGAAGGGCAAGGCCCACATACTGATTGTTGTCAAACAGCGCCCCAATGCCAAGAGAGGGCAGCAGCGCGGAGGGATTGGTGGTGGACAGCACCAGCGTATAGGGGCTGGTATCCTCCTTCACCGTGGTCAGCAGCATATTGGTAAGGTACAGCGTGATCCAGTTGAGCATAATGCCGGAGATAACCTCGTTGACATTGCAGTAGGACTTCAGCAGTCCGGAAATCGCGCCCAGCACCGCGCCGCCCAGCATGGCCGCTATCAGGCAGGGCAGCCAGCCCCAGCCGAGGCCCAGCGCCGCGTACAGGCTCAGCGCCGCGCCCATGCAGTATTGGCCCGCCGCGCCGATGTTGAACAGGCCCACCTTGTAGGCAAACAGGATGGACAGTGCGCACATCAGCAGCGGAGCCGTTTTCACCAGTGTATTGCCGAGATACTTCAACTGGGAGGAGGGGCGGTTATACGTCAGGAAGTTTTTGATAACGGTGAGGATGGCCTCGCCCGCGCCGGCGGGATTGATAGCCAGCAGCACCACGTAGCCCAGAAACAGGCCCAGCACCACGCACACCAGCGAGGCAAGGAGCGACTGGACACCGTCATTTTTCAGCAGGTTTCGTTTCATGCCTTCACCTCATCTCTCTTGGCTCCGGCCATGTAGAGGCCCAGCTCCTCCTGCGTGGTCTTTTTCGGGTCAAGCTCGCCTACGATCTCACCCTCGTACATCACTAAGATCCGATCCGGCACGTCCATGACCTCGTCCAGCTCCAGACTCACCAGCAGCACGGCCTTTCCGGCGTCCCGCTGGGCCACCAGCTGACGGTGGATATACTCAATAGCGCCGACGTCCAGACCGCGGGTGGGCTGCACCGCCACCAGCAGCTCCGGGTTCTTGTCGATCTCCCGGGCGATGATGGCCTTTTGCTGGTTTCCGCCGGACATACTCCGAGCAATGGTCACAGGCCCCTGACCGGAGCGGACATCATACTGCTCGATAAGCCCCTCGGCGTATTTGCGGATATTTCCCCGCCGCAGGAAGCCGGCCTTATTGGTGAACTCCGGCTCAAAGTAGCGCTGGAGCACCATATTGTTCTCCAGAGAATAATCCAGCACCAGACCGTGCTTATGCCGGTCCTCAGGGATATGGCTCATACCCAGCTTGCTGCGCTTGCGGATGGAGGAGTGGGTGATGTCCTGTCCGCAGAGGGTAATGCTGCCGCTGCTGAGGGGCTCCAGCCCCGTCAGGCCGTAGACAAACTCCGTCTGGCCGTTTCCGTCGATACCGGCAAGGCACACGATCTCGCCCCGGCGGACCTTCAGCGACACGTTTTTCACCGCGTTGTTCTTATGCAGCTTGGAGGCCATGCTCATATTCTTGACCTCCAGCACCACCTCGCCGGGCTGGACGGGCTTCTTTTCCACATGGAAGCTGACGTTGCGGCCCACCATCATGGCGGAAAGCTCCTCCACCGTGGTGTCCTTCGTGTTGACGGTGCCGATGTATTTGCCCTTCCGCAGCACCGTGCAGCGGTCCGCCACCGCCATGATCTCCGCCAGCTTGTGGGAAATAAACAGGATGGACTTTCCCTCCGCCGCCAAATTCCGCATGATCTGCATCAGCTCGTCGATCTCCTGCGGTGTCAGCACAGCGGTGGGCTCATCGAAAATGAGAATCTCATTGTCCCGGTACAGCATTTTCAAAATCTCGGTGCGCTGCTGCATACCCACGGTGATGTCCTCGATCAGCGCGTCCGGGTCCACGTGCAGCCCGTACTTCTCGCTGAGGGCCAGCACCTTTTCCCGGGCCTCCTTCTTTTGCAGCAGGCCGTGCTTCGTGGGCTCCACGCCCATGATGATATTATCCAGCACCGTAAAGCACTCCACCAGCTTGAAGTGCTGGTGCACCATGCCGATGCCGAGGGCGTTGGCATCATTGGGGTCCTTGATGGAGACCTCCACACCGTCCTTTTTGATGATGCCCTCCTCGGGCTGATACAGTCCGAACAGAACGCTCATCAGCGTGGACTTTCCCGCGCCGTTCTCACCCAGCAGGGCGTGAATCTCACCTCTTTTTAATTGAAGGGTGATGTTGTCATTGGCGATGATACCCGGGAACCGTTTCGTGATATGCAGCATTTCGATGGCATAAGGAGTTTCCAAGTCAAACCGCCCTCCTTCCGTTTTGATGGCCCGCCGCGAAGTCCCTGCGGGGACGGAAACCACATGAAATCTCCGGCGATGGCCCGCAGGCCATACCAGTTCATAATCCAGTATACTATAATTTCCCGCAAAAGCAAAGGCAATTTCGGAAATGGCCGTAATTTTTCCTTTTCCGTGCGTCCCTTGCGCAAGCACAGCGCCGTTTTGCGGGGCAGGAGTACTCTTAGTCCGCTTTCTTAGCTGTCTCGATGGCCTTGACCTCCTCCAGCGTCCAGCCGGGACCGGTGAGGTCGGCGGTCATCACCGGGTTCACCGGGACAGCCAGATACATATTGTTGCCATAGGTATAGGCGCCGGAGGTCACGGCAATGACCTGCCCGTGGGTATTCAGCAGCGCGCCGCCGCTGCTGCCCCGGGAAATGTCGGCAGAGTTCACCACGCAGGGCAGCGCGTAGCGCTCCAGCTCATGGGCGGCAGAGGCAATGATGCCGGAGCTGATGGCAAGGCCCAGCCCCAGCGGGTTGCCGATGGCATATACGGAGTCGCCGGGACGGATGTCCGCCGTTCCCACCAACTCCAAATGGTTGAAGGCAGAGGTGGTGCGCCGGGTATTCTCGGCGGTTTTGGATACCTTGATGACTGCGATATCAATGGCGGTATCGTAATAGAGCACCCGCTCCACGCCGTAGCGTTCGCCGTTAAGAAGAACGATGTCCGCCTTGATGGCATCCTCAATGGAGTGGTAATTTGTCACGGCCAGACCGTCCGCCGTGATGAAAAAGCCGCTGGCGTTGGAGGCCACCACCTCATCGTGGACCTGCTCCTCCGTTTCGTATATCTCCATCTGGAACCCGGCGGAGAGATAGCGGTCGGCGATCTGCCGGGCGGTATACTCCCGGTTCAGAAGGCCCAAGGCATTGGCGGCGGAGGCGGTGCACACGCCGCTGTCGATCAGCCGCGCCAGCACTGTGGTCTCCGTTCCCTTATAGGGAAAATCCAGCGCGTTATACATGGATTCATAGAGGTCGCCGCAGTTCAGCGTGCCGATGAGCTGCCGCTCCGTGACGCCGATACGCCACGCAAAGGCGGCGGCATCGGAAATTTCAAAATCTCCGGCCTTTTCCGTGTAGCCCAGCATCCGCAGCAGCATGGCGCACCACGCATCGGCGTTCAGCGCGCCGTTCGGCGCAAAGGACACGTTGCTGACGCCGGAGACCCAACCCCGGCGGGCAGCGTAGTTCACAGCGGTGCGGGCCCACTCCGGCACATCCCGGAAGCCCGCGAACCACCCGTCGGTATCCGGGTGCTTTTCACCGCCGGAAAGGCGCACCAGCAGCACCGCCGCCTGTGCCCGGGTGGCGGGGGCGGTCAGGTCCCGGTCAGGCTCCTCCGCCAAAATATGGAGCACCGTCAGGGCATCGGCCATGCGGGTATCATCCCCGCTCTGGGCGCTGGCCATGGGGACCGCACAGACAAGCAGCATCACCGCGCACAGCGCGGATAACAGTCGTTTTTTCATGGAAGTCGCTCCTTCTCAATGGAATAGCACTCATTGTAGCACGCGGGGACAGGGATTGCAAGCCGCGAGGGCTGTCGGCAAAGGTGGAAACACGGCGGTAGACAGCGGCGGGAAAAGCTGGTATGATGAAGCTGATCAATCGCTTTCCATTCTGAATTCTAAAGGAGTGACTTGAAATGGAACTGAAGGACATTTTGAGCAAATGCGACCATACCCTCCTGTCCCAAACGGCGACATGGGACGAAATTCGCGGCATCTGCGATGACGGCATGAAATACGGCTGCGCCAGTGTGTGCATCCCCGCCAGCTATGTCAAGCAGGCGGCGGAGTATGCGGCGGGCAGGCTGCCTATCTGCACGGTCATCGGCTTCCCCAACGGCTATGACACCACCGCCGCCAAATGCTTCATGGCCACGGACGCCGTGAATAACGGCGCGTCCGAGGTGGACATGGTCATCAACCTCGGCTGGGTGAAGGACCGGAAGTGGGATGACCTGCTCTCTGAGATCAAGGCCGTGAAGGAGGCTTGCCACGGCAAACTGCTGAAGGTCATTATCGAGTGCTGCTTCCTCACGGATGAGGAAAAAATCAAAATGTGCGAGATCGTCACCGCCTCCGGCGCGGACTATATCAAGACCTCCACCGGCTTCGGGGGCGGCGGCGCCACCCGGGAGGATGTGGCCCTCTTTGCAAAGCACGTCGGCCCCAACGTGAAGATCAAGGCCGCCGGCGGCATTGCCGATCTGCAGGACGCCGAGGACTTTATCAAGCTGGGTGCCTCCCGTCTTGGCACCAGCCGGGTGGTCAAGGCCGTGAAGGCCATGGAAAAATAAGGAGGATGCAGCATGGGAACACCGCACAATGAAGCAAGCAAGGGCGATTTCGCCAAGACAGTTCTGATGCCGGGCGACCCGCTGCGCTCCAAATTCATCGCGGAGAACTTCCTGACGGAGCTGAAGCTGGTAAACAACGTCCGAGGCGTACAGGGCTACACCGGGCTTTATAAGGGCACGCCGGTGAGCGTCATGGCCTCCGGCATGGGAATGCCCTCTATCGGCATCTACTCCTATGAGCTTTATACCCAATATGATGTGGAGAACATCATCCGGGTGGGCAGCGCCGGGGCGCTGCGGGGGGATCTGGAGCTGGGCAGCGTGGTGGCCGGTCAGGGCGCCTGCACTAACTCCAATTATATCAACCAGTATGAGCTGGGCGGCTCCTTTGCTCCCATCGCGGATTTCGACCTGTTGATGGCGGCGGTGGAGAGCGCAAAGGAGCTGGGCGTCAAAATGCCGGTAGGCAACCTCTACTCCTCCGACACGTTCTACGATGCGGCGGGACGGAATATGCGCTATCAGAAGATGGGCGTCATGGCGGTGGAAATGGAGGCGGCGGCCCTGTACTGCAACGCCGCCTATACCGGCAAGCGGGCGCTGGCCATCTGCTCTATTTCCGACAATCTGGTAACGGGCAAGGAATTGTCCCCCGCTGACAGGCAGACCACGTTTACGAACATGATGAAAATCGCGCTGGAGGCCGCCGTGAAAATGGAGGCCCGCGCCCGGCAGTAAACGGTATGCTCTCCCGGTGGGACGGTCCCCGTCCCGCCGGGGATGTCCCTTCGGTGTACGCAAACGTTTTCTTTTCTGTCGGAATCTGTCTAAAACGGGCTGCTTTTACAGCAGATTTACAAAAATATGACCAAACCGAAAACAATTTTGAATTTCGGTTGCATTGCGAAACGGAAGTTGCTATAATGAAGACCGGCCTGAAAGGCCACGTCCTCCGTTTTGCCTGTACATAGACTGCGGACGAACGCGGCGCATCTGTTTTTCGGATACCCGCCCCGGCCGCGCTTCCACAGGCGGCGGAAGGAAAATCAAACGGAAAGAGGTAAATTCCAATGAAGAAGTTTCTTGCATTGACTCTGGCATTGGTCATGTCTCTGTCCCTTGTCGCTTGCGGCAGCAAGAACGAGGAGCCCAAGACGGATGACACCAACGACACCCAAGTTGAGGAGCCCACCGAGGGCGCCTACAAGATCGCCATGATCACCGACTACGGCGACATCACCGACCAGTCCTTCAACCAGACCACCTATGAGGCCTGCAAGGCATTTGCCGAGGACAACAGCATTGAGTTCAACTACTTCAAGCCCGCCGGCGACAACACCGCCGACCGTGTGGCCATGATTGAGAAGGCCGTGGACGAGGGCTACAATGTCATCGTGATGCCCGGCTACGCCTTCGGCGGTGCCATCGTGGAGACCGCTCCCAAGTTCTCCGATGTGAAGTTCATCGCTCTGGACGTCTCTGCCGGCGATCTGGGCGATGGCTTTGAGGTCCCCGATAACCTGTACTGCGCAGTCTATCAGGAGGAGCTGTGCGGCTACATGGCCGGTTACGCTGCTGTGAAGATGGGCTATACGAAGCTGGGCTTCCTCGGCGGTATGGCTGTTCCCGCTGTTGTCCGTTACGGCTACGGCTTCGTGCAGGGCGTTGACGCCGCTGCCGCTGAGACCGGTACTGAGAACGTGACGCTGAACTATGTTTACGGCGGCCAGTTCTTCGGCGATGCCGACATCACCGCTGTGATGGACACCTGGTATCAGCATGACGGTGTTGAGGTTGTGTTCGCCTGCGGCGGCGGTATCTACACCTCTGCTGTGGACGCTGCCAAGAAGGCTGACGCCAAGGTCATCGGCGTGGACGTCGATCAGGCCGGTGTCATCGCCAACTATGCCGAGACCGAGGGCATGACCATCACCTCCGCTATGAAGGGTCTGTATCCCACCACCTATGATACGCTGAGCGATGTCATTCTCAACGATAACTGGAGCAAGTACGCCGGTCAGATCGCCACGCTGGGCCTGGTCTCCGCTGACGATCCCGAGGCCAACTATGTCCAGATCCCCATGGGCGACGGTACCCAGTGGTGCGACACCTTCACGCAGGACGATTACAAGGCCATGGTGAAGGCCATGTATGACGGTGAGCTCACCGTGTCCAACGATATCACCAAGTCCCCCGCCGACTTTGCTACCTGCATCGCCGTGGAGGATCAGGGCGCTATCAAGGGCTAAGCCTGAGTAAATCCAAAAGCATAAATAAGACCGAGACTGTCGATAAAGTGGTAAATCCTCCGCAACGGTAAGGAAGGGTGTGCGCGGGAAACCCAAGAAGGGTGTCCTGCGCCATTGAAATCCTTAGTTTTCAGAACTTTTATGAAGTTCTGAAAACTTGTTCAGCGGGGAGAAAAGACTTTTTCGACACGCTGAGACCGGCGCGGCTTATGCCGCGCCGGTCTTTTCTTTTTACGATGTGTTTTCTTTGAGAAGTCATGTCCTTTATGACCTTAATGGCCACAGAAGCAATGCCGCAATTCTCTCTTTGCTATCCTCGCACCATTACAGCCTTATTGGAATGCGGCACTGCCGCTAACGGCTGCCCTGCCTTTAATCTCATTACTGTTCGATAGTTTAAGGGGCCGATGCGAGAGCATCGGCCCCTTATCATATTTGCCTGTCAGTATTACCTGACTGCTTCAGTTGCTCCGGCCAAGGTAGGCTTCCTTCACCCGGCTGTCCGCCAGCAGCTCCGCGCCAGTGCCGGACATGGTGATGGTTCCGGTTTCCAGCACGTAGGCAAGGTCCGCGATCTTCAGCGCCATATTGGCGTTCTGCTCCACCAGTAGCACCGTAACGCCCTGCCGGTTGATTTCCTGAATGATTTTGAAAATATCCTGCACCACCAGCGGCGCAAGGCCCAGGGACGGTTCATCCAGCAGCAGCAGCTTCGGCCGGGACATCAGCGCCCGCCCCACAGCCAGCATTTGCTGCTCGCCGCCGGACAGCGTACCCGCCAACTGCCAGCTCCGCTCCTCCAGCCGGGGAAACAGGCTGTAGACCCACTGAATGTCCTTGTCGATCTCCGCCTTGTCATGGCGGAGATAGGCGCCGATCTTCAGATTCTCCAGCACTGTCATATCCGGGAATACCCGCCGCCCCTCGGGGCTCATAGCAATACCGGTAGCGATGATTTTATCAATGGAGCGGCCCAGAAGCTCATGTCCGTCCCAGAGAATCGAGCCCTCCGCCGCTTTGACAAGTCCTGTCACCGTCCGCAGCGTGGTGGACTTTCCCGCGCCGTTGGCGCCGATGAGCGTGACGATTTTCCCGTCCGGAACCTCCAGAGAAATGCCACGCAGTGCTTGGATTCCGCCGTAGTTTACCCGGAGCCCTTCAATTTTAAGCATCGTCCGTCACCCCCAGATAGGCGTCAATGACGCGCTGGTTATTCTGTATCTCCGCCGGTGTACCCTGCGCGATGAGCTTGCCGAAATCCAGCACGTAAATGCGGTCGGAAATGTCCATGACCAAATTCATGTGGTGCTCAATGAGGAAAATGGTACTGCCGAATTTTTCCCGAATTTCGCCGATAAAGGCGGTGAGCTCCTCCGTTTCCTGCGGGTTCATACCGGCGGCAGGCTCATCCAGCAGCAGCAGCTTCGGCTTTGTGGCCAATGCCCGGGCAATTTCCAGTCGCCGCTGCTTGCCGTAGGGCAAGCTGGACGCCGGTTCCTCCTTCAAATCGGACAGTCCCACGATCTCCAGCAGCTCCTCTACCTCCGCCCGTTGGGCCGCCTCCTCCTTCCGGTTCAGCCGGAACGCGGCAGAAAACACGCCGCTGGCGGCACGGCAGTGCTTGGCAATGAGCACGTTGTCAAAAACAGTCTGGCTTTTCCACAGCCGGATGTTCTGGAACGTCCGGGCCATGCCCGCCTTTGTGAGCTTATCCGGGGTGGGAGCCAGAACACTGTGGTAATCGTCCGCCTGCCCACCCTTATACGCCTTTTTCATTTTGCCCTGCGGGTGATTTTCGATGATTTTTTTCCCGTCGAACCACACCGCGCCGTTGGTGGGCTGGTACACGCCGGTGATAACGTTGAACGCCGTGGTCTTGCCAGCGCCGTTGGGGCCGATAAGGGCCACGATCTCGCCGCGGTTGATTTCCAAATTCAAATCGTCCACGGCCACCACGCCGCCGAACTGCATGGTGATATGCTCCAGCTTCAAAAGCTGCTCGCTCATGACCGCGCCGCCCCCTTTCCGACTTTTTTCCGCCGCTTCAGAAGATCCGGCAGCTCCTTATCTCCCATCAGGCCCTTGCGGAAGAACAGCACCACCACCATGATGATGACGGAAAACACCACCATGCGGAAGCCGGTCCGCAGGAACGGCACCTTGAAGCTGCCGATGTATGTCTCGGTATCCAGAAACCGCAGCCACCACTCGCTGGCCGCCACGTACAAAAACGCCGCAATGCAGCTTCCGGAAATGGAGCCGATGCCGCCGATGACCACAATGAGCAAAATCTCATAGGTCATGGCCGTGGTAAACACCTTGGCCTGCGCCTGATTTGCAAACATGGCGAACATTCCGCCGCCGACACCGGCAAAAAACGAGCTGATGCAGAAGGCCAGCCGCTTATGGCGGGCCAGATTGATGCCCATGGCCTCCGCCGCCACTTCATCGTCCCGGATGGCCTTGAAAGCACGGCCGTAGGTGGAGTTGATCAGCAGGAGAATAACGCTGATGCACACCGCCGCCAGCAAAAACGGCACAAAGGTGGAAAGCCGCAGCAGCACCTTGCCGCTGCCATCCTGGATATTGAAGCTGGAAAATGTGGGGAAATTCTTCAATGCGTTGGCGCCGTTGGTCACAGGCCCCAGCGGGTCCCACTGGAACACAGCCCGGATGATCTCCGCAAAGCCCAGCGTGGCAATGGCCAGATAATCGCTTTTCAGCCGCAGCACCGGCAGACCGATGAGCCACGCCACCAGCGCCGCCGCGCAGCCGCCCAGCAGCAGGGCCAGCAGTACGCCCAGCACCAGTCCCACAGCGCCGCCGCCCAGCAGCTCCGGCAGGGAGAAGTTGATGACCGAGCCGTTATAGAGATAGTACACCGCCTCCCGGTCCGCCGCGGGGATGGTGAGAATGGCATAGGTATACGCGCCCAGCAGCATAAAGCCCGCCTGCCCCAGAGAAAACAGGCCCGTAAAGCCGTTGAGCAGGTTCATGGAGGACGCCACCACCGCGTACACCGCGCCCTTTTTCAAAACCGTGAACAGCATCCCGGTGGGCTTCATGGTGTTCTCCAGCACAATGACCAGCGCCAGCAGCGCCGCCGTGCAGACAAGGGCGATCACCGTGCCCCTTCTGCTCTTTTTTTCCTTCAGCACAATGCTCCCCCCTTACACCTTATCCGTGACCTTTTCGCCGAACAGACCCGTGGGCTTCACGCACAGCACCACGATGAGCAGCGCAAAGGTAAAGGCATCGGAAAATACGCTCCAGTCGGAGCCCTTGATCACACTTTCGCAGATGCCGATGAGGAACGCCCCCACCACGGCACCGGGGATGGAGCCGATACCGCCGAACACCGCCGCCACGAAGGCCCGCAGCCCCGGCAGAGAGCCGGACAGCGGCACGATGGACTGGTAATTGGTGAAATACAGCAGCGAGCCAATGGCCGCCAGCAGCGAGCCGATGATAAACGTGACGGAAATGACGCTGTTGATGCGGATACCCATCAGCTGCGCCGTTTCAAAGTCCCGGGACACCGCCCGCATGGCCATGCCGATCCGGGTGTGGTTGATGAGCTGCGTCAGCGCCACTACCAGCACCACCACCAGCACCGGTGTAATGACGGTGACATATTTCGTGGATACCCCGGCAATGGTCAGCTGGGCGGACAGGTCCGGAATCGCGGGGTACATCTGAGGCAGACCGCCTGTAACATAGGTGGCCAGATTTTGCAGCAGATAGCTCACACCGATGGCAGAGATCATCACGGACATCCTCGGCGCTGTCCGCAGCGGCTTATAGGCCGCCCGCTCAATGATAAAGCCCAGCAGCACCGTCAGCAGCACCATCAGCGGAATGGCCGCGGCCAGCGGCAGGCTGGCGCTGAGATAGACCAGCATCAGTCCCGCCACCATAAATACATCGCCGTGGGCGAAGTTGATGAGCCGCAGAATGCCGTATACCATGGTATAGCCAATGGCAATCAGGGCGTACTGCCCGCCCAGCGAAATGCCGGAGAGCAGAATGGAAATGCCGTATTGCACGGAGGAACCCTCCCTTTTTTCATAGTTTGTTCGAAAAAACGGAAATCCGTCTTGAAAAAAGCCGCGAAGCGGCTGTTTTCAAGGCGGTCCCCGGCCCATCCGTCATTTGTAAGACACGCCAGCGGCGGATGGGAACGCGCCTGCCGGACGGGGACACCCGTCCGGCAGGGCGGAAGTCTTCTTGGCTCAGCCGGCCTTCTGCATGGTCTCCAGCGCCCATGCGCTGTTGGCAGTGTCCGCCACCTTGATGTAGGCAGTGTCGCGGATAGCGTCGCCGATGTCGTCAAAGGCGATGACGCCGGTCACGCCGGTGTAGGTCACGCCGGGCAGCGCCGCCTTCACGGCGCCGGCATCGGTGGAGCCTGCGGCCTTCAGGGCCTCCAGCGCCACATAGTAGGCATCGTAGCCCATGGCGGTGACAGCGGCGATGGTATCGTTGCCGCCGTTGTTGGTCATGGCGGTGGAATCCTCGTTCAGCCATGCCTTGATACCGTCATCAAACTCCGGAGAGCCGCCCTCCTGATAGAACGTGGAAACATACAGCTGCACATCGGAACCGGCAGCCGCCTCCAGCACCTTGTTGCTGTCCAGCGTATCGGAGCCGAGGATGGGGATATCCAGACCCATGGACGCGGCCAGCTTGATGATCTGTGTCGCATAGGCAATGGACACCGGGCAGAAAATGACCTCAGCCCCCTGATCCTTTGCCTTGGCAAGATACGTGCTGAAATCGGAGGTGTTGGTGGGGAAAGCATCGGTGATGACCTCACCGTCAAAGGCATCGGTGAAGTATTTCACAAGGCCCTGATCGTAGTCATTGCCCAGCTCGCCCAGGCAGTAGGCCTTCTTGGCGGAGAACTTATCCTGTGCGAAGTTGGCCAGCACCGTCCCCTGGAACGGGTCAAGGAAGCAGATACGGAAATAATAATCGTTGCCCGCGGTAACATTGGGGTTCGTGCAGGTCACACCGATGGCGGCAAGACCCGCTTCACCGAAAATGGGGCCGCCGGCAATGGCGGAGCTGGAACCGTAGGTACCCAGCACCAAGGAAACGTCCTTGCTCACCAGCTCAGAGGCGGCAGTAGGCGCCTTGGCGGAGTCGGAGCCGTTATCGGCGTAAACCAGCTCTACCTGATAGGTCTCACCGCCGATGTCCACCGTAGGGGTGATGTGGTTTGCATACTGCATACCCAGCATCTCCTGCTTGCCGCCGGCGCCGGAATCGCCGGTGGCCGGCTCAAACACACCGATCCGCACCACCTTGTCCCCGGAGGCAGCGTCGCCGCTTTGGCTGCTGTCACTGTCGGAGCTGCTGGAGCTGCCGCCGCAGGCGGTCATGCCTAAGGCCATGGATAGGGCCAGCAGCATTGCAAAAAACTTTTTCATACAATTCATCCTCCTCTATCATATTGACCGCGGTTTATTCCGCGATACGCGCACAAATGTCTTTGCATTTAGATATTCTGTATTTTATGCAAGTCCTTTCCTGTGTGCAAGGTCAAACCCGCACAAAATATTTTCCGCATTTCCGCGCTGTCTACTTCCCTTTTGTTTGCATAATCAGTACATTTGTTTTTCATACAAAGACAAGCGCACCCATTTATGCAATACAGTTCTCATTTTGTCCTCTCAACGAAGACATTTGTGTTCGTTATTTTGACGAATGGCCTTCCGAATTTTTTCCCGTCCCGCTTTCCTATCATTCTATTCGGCTTTTGACAAAAAAATCCCCGGAGCTTTACTCCGGGGATTTTTATACCTTTATTTACTTACCGCTTTCCGTCCATCAAAACGCGGGCAGCTTGGCTGCCACGGCGGCACAGCGGGGACACAGGCCGTTCTCGTCGGCCTTGGTGCTGTGCTTCCAGCAGCGGGGGCACTTGGTACCGGCCGCCTCGCTGACGGATACCGCCAGCTCGCCGCCCACCGTGACCTCCACCTGAGAGACGATGAGCAGGTCTGCCAGCACGGCGCTGTCCATCTCGGCAAGGAAGGCATCCTCCGCCGGAACAGTCAGGGCCACATCGGCCTCCAGGCTCTTGCCGATCTTCTTCTCGGCACGGGCGGTCTCCAGCGCGCCGTTGACAGCGGTCCGGACCTCGATGATCTTTTCCCACTTGGCCATCTCATCGGCGGAGAGAGCATAGTCGGCAAACACGCTGTTCATATCGTTGAACAGCACGTTCCGGCCGTCATCGCCCGCCTTGTGGGGCATGGCCAGCCAGATCTCGTCGCCGGTGAAGCACAGGATGGGGGCCATGATCTTGGTGATGGTATCCAGAATCAGATACAGGGCCGTCTGGGCGCTGCGGCGGGCAAGACCGTCCTTCTCCTCGCAGTACAGGCGGTCCTTGATGATGTCCAGATAGAAGTTGGACATCTCCACCACGCAGAAATCGTTCACCGCATGGGTGATGACCAGGAACTCATAGTCATCATACGCCTTGGCGCACTTTTCAATCAGGGCGTTCAGACGGGTGACGGCCCAGCGGTCCAGCTCCAGCATATCGGCGGGAGCCACCAGGTTGTTGGGATCAAAGCCCTCCAGATTGCCCAGGCAATACCGGGCGGTATTGCGGAACTTCAGGTAGTTCTGGGAGAGCTGCTTGAAAATGGCATCGGAGCAGCGGACGTCGGCATGGTAATCGGCAGAAGCCGCCCACAGACGCAGAATGTCCGCGCCGTACTTATTGAAGATGTCGGCGGGGTCCACGCCGTTGCCCAGAGACTTGTGCATGGCCTTGCCCTCGCCGTCCACGGTCCAGCCGTGAGTGACGCACTCCTTGAAGGGCGCACCGTTGCCGAAGGCGCCCACGGCGGTCAGCAGAGAGGACTGGAACCAGCCGCGGTACTGATCGAGGCCCTCCAAATACATATCGGCAGGCCAGAAGCCCTGATCCCGCTTCATGGACGCCATGTGGGTGGAACCGGAGTCGAACCAGCCGTCCAGCGTGTCGGTCTCCTTTTCAAAGCCGCTCTTGCCGCCGCAGTGAGGGCAGGTCATACCGGCGGGCAGGAAATCGGCAGGGTCCTTATCAAACCACGCGTTGGAGCCCTCCTTGCCGAACATCTCGGAAATGGCGGCGATGGTCTCGTCGGTGCACACCGGCTTGCCGCAGTCCTTGCAGTACACCACAGGGATGGGCAGACCCCACCGGCGCTGGCGGGAAATGCACCAGTCGGCGCGTTCGCGAATCATGGACTTCATGCGGTCAACACCCCAGCCCGGGACCCAGCGGACCTCGTCGCAGGCGGCGCAGGCCTCGTCCTTGAAGGCGTCCACGGAGCAGAACCACTGGGGGGTAGCACGGAAGATGATGGGCTTCTTGCAGCGCCAGCAGTGGGGATAGCTGTGGACGATCTCCTCGCTGGCCAGCAGCGCGCCGCTCTCCTTCATATCCTTCAGGATGACCGGGTTGGATTCCTCCACCAGCATTCCGGCGTACTTGCCGGCATAGTCGGTGTGGCGGCCCTGATCGTCCACAGGCACCACCATGTCCATGCCATAGCGCTTGCAGGTCTGGTAGTCATCCGCGCCGAAGCCGGGAGCGGTGTGGACGCAGCCGGTACCGGACTCCATGGTGACGTAATCCGCCAGCACCAGACGGCTGGTCTTGGGCAGGAAAGGATGGTCCGCCAGCATATTCTCAAAGAACGCGCCCTCGTGGGTCTCCACGATCTCATAGTCGGAAATACCCGCCACGCCCATCACCTTGTCGGTGAGGGCCTCAGCCATGATATACATCTCGCCGCTGCCGTTGTCCTTCACCACGGCGTAGCTCTCGGAGGGATGCAGCGCAATGGCCAGGTTGCCGGGCAGGGTCCAGATGGTGGTGGTCCAGATCACGAAGTTCAGCTTGGACTTGTCCAGATGGCTCAGCTTGCCCTGATCGTCATGCATGGGGAACTTCACATACACGGTGGTGCAGGGATCATCCTGATACTCGATCTCGGCCTCAGCCAGAGCGGTCTCATCGTGATAACACCAGTATACGGGCTTCAGGCCCTTGTAGATGTAGCCCTTCTTGTACATCTCGCCAAAGACCTTGACCTCCTCGGCCTCAAAGCCGGGGTTCATGGTCTTGTAGGGGTGTTCCCAGTCGGCCACCACGCCCAGGCGCTTGAAGCCCTCCATCTGGATGCCGATGTACTTCTCAGCATACTCATGGCAGGCAGTACGGAAATCGGACACGCTCATGGCCTTGCGGTTGAGCTTCTGCTCCTTGATAATGGCGCTCTCGATAGGCATACCGTGGTTATCCCAGCCGGGGATATAGGGGGTGTAGCGGCCCCGCATGGCGTAGGAGCGGGTGATGATGTCCTTCAGGGACTTGTTCAGGGCATGGCCCATGTGCAGGCCGCCGTTGGAGAACGGAGGGCCGTCATGCAGGGAGAAACGGGGCTTGCCCTCGTTCTTCTTCAGCAGCTCGTTGTAGAGGTCCATGTCCTGCCAGCGCTTGAGCATTTCCGGCTCCCGCTTGGGCAGGCCCGCCCGCATGGGGAAGTCGGTCTTGGGCAGATTGATGGTCTTGTTGTAATCCATGATGCGTCTCCTTTTATATTTGTAAGTCTTTCTTAGTATTTGATCGTAACTGTCCGGCAGTCCCGGCAGAGGTAGGCTGCGGGCCTCATCAGCCCCATAGCTTTTCCCAGCAGCACGTCTCCCGGCCGGGTGGGCAGCGAAAAACCGGTGACCTCCTCAGACCAGAACACCGGCCCCCGGCTGGACAGGTAACCGCGCTCCATCTCTTTTCCGCAAGTGGGACACTTCATCGGCTTCCTCCTTTTTGCAGTAAAAAAAGCACCCTGTCTCCTAAGAGACAGGGTGCTGAATGCACTCTGCGGTACCACTCTTCTTGCCGCCTCCCTTACGGGACACGGCCCCTCACGCCTGCTAATACAGGCTGACGGAATAACGCCCGTCACTCGTCCACGCTTACTCGCGTCGTCTTTCAGCAGGAGGCTCCAAGGGGATATTCGCCGCCGCGCCTCACCGCCTCGCACCAAACGGCGGCTCTCTTTGGGGGTCAGCAAACGGGTACTTGTCCTTTTCCACGCCGGATATTCACTTTACCGGGCTATCATACCACATTTTCGCCGTTTGTCAACCGATTTATGCGGAAAAATCAGCTCATCCGCCGCTTCCTCCCCCATCGGCCGCCTATTGATACCTGTAAAGCTGCGCCGTGTAGCCGTCAATGCACCGGAGAAACAGCTCCCGGTCCCGGAATTCCAGCAGCTCTGCTCCTCGTTCCGGGTGAAAGGACACGATTCGCCGGGCCGTGTCCACCCACAAACGGTACACCGCCTCTGCTCCGTCCTCTCTGATACGCGCCGCCCCCTTTTCGCGTTTTCTCCTATTTTATGCAAAAATCGCATAAAAGTCAATATGCGTTTTCTGCATATATTACCCTCAGACTATCCGATAGCAGGAGGTGACGCCATGTATCCCCGTATCCGGGCGCTGCGGGAGGACCGGGATTTGAAGCAGTCCGCCGTGGCCGCTCTGCTGCACATTTCGCAGGCCACCTACTCCCGCTACGAATCCGGCGCGCTGGACATTCCCACCGGAGTCCTGATCGCTTTAGCCGCCTTTTACGGCGTCAGCACGGATTACCTTTTAGGGCTGACCGCCCGCCCGGAGCCATATCCGCCCAAATAGAAAAAAGAGCGCCGCACAGCGCTCTTTTTATTTGCTCTCTATGCTTTCACTGATAGCGGTACAGCTGATTGGTATAGGAATCCACACACCGCAAAAACATTTCCCGGTCCCGGAATTCCATAAGCTGCGCCCCGGCCTCCTCGTGAAAGGAAACCACACGGCGCCGGGTATCCACCCACATTTTCCAAATCGGCTCTCTGGTCATCGTATGTTCCATCATGCAGCTCCTTTCTCCTGTTTTCGACCCGTTTACTTATAAGACGTTTTTACGCGCGGTTTTGTTGCACATTTTTGAAAAATTTTTCAAAAAATTTTCACGCTATGGGGCGGCGCTCCATTTTCCGCCCCATAGCAGTGCCAAAAAGCGGGCCGGATAAATATATTCAGGCCAGCAGCGGGCGAAGCACCATGTCATTGACGATGGCGAAGCTCTCCCGCAGATAGTAGTTGGCGTCCAGCCACCACGGCAGCTTGGCCGGGACCTGCACCAGCTCTGTCGGCAGATCCCACAGCAGCCCTACCCGAGCCATGTGAAAGCCGTTGGTGATGACCGCCAGCCTTCCGCCATAGCTGTCAAAGCCCTGCCTTTCCAGCAGCGGCAGGGAATTTCTCAGATTTTGCCGGGTGTTGGCGGACTGCTCCTCTAAGATCAGCCGTGCCGGGTCGATGCCCCGCTCCGTCAGGGCATCGTACATGACCCGGGCCTCGGAGATATCCTCCCCCGGCCCCTGTCCCCCGGACAGCACCGCCGGGATGTCCGGATGCGCCTTGAGATACCGCTCCGCCGCGTCGATGCGGGTTTGCAGGGCCACGGAGGGCGTGGTGCCGTTGACCCCGGCTCCCAGAACGATGACGGCGTCCGCCGGTTGGGCCGACTCGTCCCGGTGTCCGGCCCGGATGACCCAGACCTCCACCGCCGACAAGCCCAAAACCAGCGCCGCCAGTCCTATTTGGGCGATCCGCAGCAGGAGCTTCCATCCCCGATGGCGGCGGCTCAGCCGGCTCAGGCCCAGCAGCACCAGACAGACCAGCGCCAGTCCCCAGCTCAGCTTTCCGGAAAAGCCCACCCCCGGCAGGCGTTGAAGCCCCAGCCCCAGCAGGCAGAACGCCAGCGCCAGCACCGCCGTCAGTCTTTCGGAGCGTTTCCACTCAAAAAACGTATGCTCATTCATATCGTATATTCTCAGTTCCTGTCTCCCCGGCGGTCTCCCGCCGGGGAGAGACTGTCGATAAAGTGATAAATCCTCCGCGACGGTAAGGAAGGGTGTGCGCGGGAAACCCAAGAAGGGTGTCCTGCGCCATTGAAATCCCAAGTTTTCAGAATTTTTATGAAGTTCTGAAAACTTGCTCAGCGGGGCGAAAAGACTTTTTCGCCCCGCTGTCCCCGGCGGTCTCCCGCCGGGGAGCGTCCTTGCGGTACGGTCTATGTCAGGCCGCAGTCGTCACCATCACCGTGGGGCCGTCCGCCCCGCCGATGATGCCGAGACCGGTGGCCTCCGCCCCGGCGGACATGCTGGGGCTGTGGCTGTTGTCCACAGTGGGAGCGGTTTCCGTCTCCGTGGACGAATCATCGCTCTCCGTGCCGAACCACCCCGCCGGGTACTCGCCGTACCGGTCATAATATTCCTCGGGGCTCATATGGAACTGCCCATAGAACTGCTCATATTGGTCCCAGCCGCCCTTGGCGTACTGCCACGGATACCGTTCCCGGTTGGTGACCAGATCGGCGTCGGTGATCAATTTCAGGTCCTTCAGCGCCCGAATCGTCTCCGTCATGCCCTCCTTGACGTTGACTTGGATCGCATCATAGGCCCTGTCGAACTGGCTCTCCGGCAGCTTGTATTGGAAATGAATTTGGATCTCATAGCTGTCGGCGTCGTTATCCGCCTGGAACCAGTTATACACGCCCCAGTCCCCATTTTCCGCGTCCTTTGCCACGGCGTCTAAGATCAGGCCCACCTCCCGGCTGCTGAGATCGCTGTAATCCCTCCATGTGTCGATCCACGCTCCATCCAGCTGGAACCCCTCATCCCGCCAGCGGATACGCTTCTGGCGCATCTCCGGGCTGTTGATGAGCTGATCCAGCAGATAGTCATAGGTGCCCTCCCGTGCCATGCGGTCAGGGGTCAGATACAGGCTGTACCGCCGCTCCACCTTCAGCCCGCTGTTGAGCATATAGGTGATCCGGATATTGCTTATGGTTGACTGCGCCCCGGCGTCCTCCACAGCCATTTCCGTACTGGCAGTATCGACGTCGAAAGCATAGTCAGTTCTCGAACGGTATCCCAGAATGTAATCCTTATCGTCGATAATGGTCTGGTGCAGCGTCCGAACCTTCTCGATGAGGGCGTCGTCCTTCCCGGGTGTCAGGTAATAATTGCTGCCGGCGGCGTAGACGTTCACCAGCTTCACGCTGTCCGGCGCGGGGACCCGGCGGGTCACGCCGAACAGGTCGTACTTCATGGCGCCGCACAGGGCCGCGCAGCCCAGCGCCACCGCCAGCATTCCCTTCCATGTGGTCTTGAACACCCGGGGCGTTTTCGCCAGCAGCATGGACGCCGCGTAATAGCCCACGGCGCCGCCTGCGATCATGCACAAGATCATAGGCAGGAGCGTGAAGTACTGGCCGTTCTGGAAGCTCTCCCACAGCAGGGCGTACAGCAGCCGTCCGCCCAGAATGGCGGCGTAGGCGGCGCAGCCGTACCGGAACACCGGCTTCATCCAGCCCACGGCCACCACGTCCCCGGCGCTCTCGCTGCGGCGGCTGCGGTACAGCAGCCACGCCAGTCCCAGCAGCGCCGCGCCCACGGCAGCATAGGCGGCGATGAGCCAGCCGTTTTCCAGCGTCACGGAGGTCAGCACACTGGTCTCATACCGCTGACCGCCCAGCCGATCCGTCACCCACTGGGTCTCGTAGGTGCTGTTGGGAGAGATCTTCTGTATGAGGTATACCACGGGGCTGAGCCACTCCACAGTACCGGAATAACTGCTGTTCAGGCCGAAGCAGAAACCCTGCGCCAGCAGGTTCACCATGAAGTCCGTCAGCACGGCGATAAAGTTCAGCAGTCCGTAAAGAGCGGGCAGCATGAACACGTTGCCCACGATGAAGGCGCAGAGGGTGGCAAGGCCGAAGAAGAACAAACTCTCCCCCATAACGCCTAAGACCGTCACCAGCACGCCCATCGGCTCAAAGCCGCCGAACAGCAGCGACACCAGCACCAGCAAAACGCCGGTCACAGCGTAGGGGATAGCCATCATCGTCAGGCCGGACAGCACGTTGGTAACAAACAGTCCCTCCCGGCGGATGGGCAGCGTGTGCATCATTCCCACGCTGCGGGCGTTGTAAAGATAGTTCCACACCGCCATGGCGCACAAAATGGCGTACACGATGGAAATAACCGGCACTCCATAGGACAGCACAGTGTAATACGCCTGTCTGGTCTCCAGAGGCGACCAGAACCGGAATCCGTTGTGCAGCAGCTCCAGCAGCATCGCCAAGGGGAACATGGCCCCGCCGAAGGAGGCAAGGCCCCACAGCGGCCAGTACCGGGACAGGTTTTTCTTAAAAAGCGTACCGTTAAAGTACGATGTCTTTGACCGCATAATCCGCACCTCCCAATTCGTAAATAAAGATCTCCTCCAGCGTCAGGGGCACCGCGTCCACCAGCAGCGGGTTGTAGGCCATCAGCCGCTCCGTGGCCTCCTGCGCGTTCATCCGCATGATGAGGGTATGCACCCGGCCGAGCTTCGAGGCGTGAAGCACCGGCAGCTCCGCCGGAACGTCCTCCATTCCGTCAGGAAACACCACCTGCATTTTCACCATGTTGTCCTGAAGCTGCGCAAGGCTCCGCTCCAGCAGCACATGGCCGTGATCCATGATGCCCACATGGTCGCACACATCCTCCAGCTCCCGCAGATTGTGGCTGGACACCAGCACCGTTGTGCCCCGCTCCGCCACATCGCCCATCATCAGGCTCCATACCTGCCGGCGCATCACCGGATCAAGACCGTCCACCGGCTCATCTAAAATAAGGTAGTCCGGCATGGCGGACAGCGCCAGCCAGAAGGCTGCCTGCTTCTGCATTCCCTTGCTGAGCCGCCGAATCTGCCGTTTTTCGTCCAATTCAAAAACTTCCTTCAGCTTTTCGTACCGCTCTGTGGAGAACTGGGGATAAAACCCCCGGTAAAAGGTCATCATATCCCGGATGGTGGCGGAGTTAAAATAGTACCAGTCGTCGGGAATGGCGGCGATTCGCGCCTTCAGCGCCGCGTTTTCCCACACATCCTCCCCGCCGATGCGGACGGTGCCGCTGTCCTGTCGGAAAATGCCGGTGAGATGGCGGATGATGGTGGATTTACCCGCGCCGTTGGGGCCTACCAGCCCATAGACCGCCCCTGTGGGGACGCTGAGCGTCGCGTCATTGAGCGCCGCAAAGCCGTCAAAGCGCTTTGTGACGTTTTTCACCTCGATCATTGTTCATATACCTCCTTGATCAGCGTCATGGCCTCCTCGGCGGTCACGCCCAAATAGCGCAGCTCACCCATCAGCTTCCGCAGGTCCCCCGTCAGGGATGCCCGCCTTGCGGCGTCGGCGTCCGCCGTGCCGCTGACAAAGCTCCCCTTTCCGGCCACGGAGTAGATATAGCCCTCCGCCTCCAGCTCATTGTAGGCCCGCTGGATGGTATTGGGGTTGATGGAAAGCTGCGTGGCGAGGGACCGCACCGATGGCAGCTTTTCGTCCTGCTTCATGGCCCCGGTGACGATCATCCGCCGCAGCCCATCCTTGATCTGTTCGTAAATGGGCCGCGAATCCCTGTAATTCAGTGTCAGCACAGCAGCATTGCTCCTCCTTTTCCATAGCTTTGTCCGCCCGGTCCGATGGGCGGGTCAGCGGTGCAAAAGCACGGCGGTCAGCGAAATACCGACACCCCCGCGCCCGCAGCGCTCAGTAAAAGCATGGCGCTCACAGCGCCCCCTTCCTTCAGGGCTGCAAAGCCACAGCCACAAGGCCCGCGCCCGCTAAAATCAGCACCGCAAAGGCGGCGATGCCCGCAAATCCGATACTCATTCCTTCAGCGCTCCCTTCTGTCCCGGCTTCAGTAAAACGCCCACCGTCAGCGCCGCCACGGCACCCAGCACCATAAGCGCGGCGATGAGCTTTCTTACGATTTTCATATTGCTCCTCCAAACCGTATTAACTGTACTATGTGTGTTAGTACAGTTAATATAACACGATGCCGCGCCCCTGTCAATCCCATTTCAAAAAATATTTTCCAATCGCTCTCCGCCCGTTTTCGCTCCCCTTTTCACTTTACATGATAAAAAATAAGAGGTTTTTTGCATTTTTCTCTTTACAACAGGATATTCCTATGATAAACTTGTTCAGCACGTAAACCGTGCACACTTCCGTGGCTTCGTTTTGCGGAGGCTTTCACCACTCCCATGGCGCAGTCTGCGGAGAATATTTTGAAAGGTGGAAATACACTATGCTGCGTAAAGATCAGAAAACGGCCGTGATCGAGGCCAACCGTACCCACGAGACCGACACCGGTTCCCCCGAGGTCCAGGTTGCCATCCTCACCGAGCGAATCAACATCCTCACTGAGCATATGCGCGCCAACCCCCAGGACAAGCACTCCAACCGTGGTCTGCTGAAGATGGTCGGTAAGCGCCGCAGCCTGCTGGACTATCTGCAAAAGAAGGATATCGAGCGCTATCGTGCCCTGATCGCCAAGCTGGGCATCCGTAAGTAAGAAGCAACGAGGGTGACGGAGCAGTTCTCCGTCACCCTTTTCTGCGAATTTCAAGCATTTCCGCCGGGGGCTGTTGCTTTTTGTGTTTGAAACTGTGCCCGAAGCTCGGACATGGTTTCAAATACGAAAAGAGCCGCTCCCGAGCACCAAAGAAAAGGAGCAATCTTATGTCAACCATTATCACCCATCGTCAGTTCCCCGGCTACCACAAGTACGAGATGGAGCTGGCGGGCCGCCCCCTGACTCTGGAGGTCGGCAAGCTGGCGGAGCTGGCCAACGCCGCCGTTATGGTGGGCTACGGCGACACCCGCGTGCTGGTGTGCGCCACCGCCTCCGCCCGTCCCCGGGACGGTATCGACTTCTTCCCCCTGAGCGTGGATTTTGAGGAGAAGATGTACTCCGTGGGCCGCATCCCCGGCAGCTTCAACCGCCGTGAGGGCCGCCCCGGTGAAAAGGGCATCCTGACCTCCCGCGTCATCGACCGCCCCATCCGTCCCCTGTTCCCCTATGACTTCCGCAACGATGTGTCCATTATGGCCACCGTCATGAGCGTGGACCATGACTGCTCTCCCGAGATCGCCGCCCTCATCGGCACCTCCGCCGCCCTCGCCATTTCCGACATTCCCTGGAACGGCCCTGTGGGCGCCGTGAAGATGGGCCTTGTGGACGGTGAGCTGGTCATCAACCCCACCAGCGAGCAGCGCAAGGTCTCCGATCTGGACGTCACCGTGGTCTCCACCGGCAAGAAGGTGGTCATGATCGAGGCCGGCGCCAACGAGGTTCCCAACGATAAGATGTTCGAGGCCATCCAGAAGGCCCACGAGGAAAACCAGAAGCAGATCGAGCTCATCAATAAGATGGTCGCCGAGATCGGCAAGCCCAAGTTCGACTATCCTCACGCCGACTTCAACTACGAGCTGTTCAACAAGATCACCGCCGACTTCATGGACGAGGCCAAGGCCGCCATGGATACCGACGATAAGAACGTCCGCGAGGCCCGCTGGAACGCCATGATCGAGCACTGGCACGAGAAGTACCTCGAGGAATATCCCAACATGGACCAGTACCTTGAGGAAATCACCTATAAGTTCCAGAAGATGATCGTCAAGGAGTGGCTGCTGCAGGGCCACCGCGTGGATGGCCGCCAGAAAAACGAAATTCGTCCTCTGGCCGCCGAGGTGGGTGTACTGCCCCGGGTCCACGGCTCCGGCCTGTTCACCCGCGGTCAGACGCAGGTGCTCTCCGTCTGCACGCTGGACACTCTTTCCGCCTGCCAGAAACTGGACACCATCTGGGAGGAGACCGAGAAGCGCTATATGCACCACTACAACTTCCCCGGCTACTCCGTCGGCGAAGCCAAGCCCGCCCGTTCTCCCGGCCGCCGCGAGATCGGTCACGGCGCTCTGGCCGAGCGTGCCCTGCTGCCCGTGATTCCCTCTGTGGAGGACTTCCCCTACGCCATCCGCGTGGTGAGCGAGGTTGTCTCCTCTAACGGCTCCACCTCTCAGGGCTCCATCTGCGGCTCCACGCTGGCCCTAATGGATGCCGGTGTGCCCATCAAGGCTCCTGTGGCCGGCATTTCCTGCGGTCTTATTCAGGACGATGACGGCGGTTTCACCACGTTTATCGACATTCAGGGCGTGGAGGACTTCCACGGCGAAATGGACTTCAAGGTGGCCGGCACCAAGAAGGGCATCACCGCTATCCAGATGGATCTGAAGAATGACGGTCTGACCATGGAGATCATCAAGAACGCGCTGGACATCACCTATGATGCCCGCTGCGAGATTCTCGACCAGATCATGCTGCCTGTCATCTCCGAGCCCCGCAAGGAGGTCAGCCGCTACGCACCCAAGATGATCGTCATGCACATCAATCCCGACAACATCCGGGACGTCATCGGCAAGGGCGGCTCCGTCATCCAGAAGATCGTGGCCGATACCGGCGCCAAGATCGACATTGACGATGACGGCACCATCCACATCGCCGCGGCGGATGCCTCCGCCTGTGATGCCGCCAAGAAGTGCATCGATGACATCGTGTTCGTCCCCGAGGTGGGCAAGCTGTACTACGGCCGCGTGGTGCGCCTGATGACCTTCGGTGCCTTCGTGGAGCTGGCTCCCGGTAAGGACGGTCTTGTGCACATCTCCAAGCTGGCCGACCACCGCATTGAAAAGGTGGAGGACGCCTGCAAGATCGGTGACATGATGTGGGTCAAGGTCACGGACATTGACGAAAAGGGCCGTGTGAACCTCTCCCATAAGGATGCCATGCGTGAGATCGCCGCCAAGGAAGCCGTCGGCGAGCGCGTGAAGTAATTTTTCTCTATCAAAACAGCAAAACGCCGGACGGGGCGGGCAGTTCGCCCGCCCCGTCCTTTTCCGTTTCGGCGCAGCACAGCCCGCCCCACAACCTCCCGAGAAAAGGAGCCGCCTATGCACTCTGCCTTGGAGATCACCCTGCTCAACACCGTTTTCTGGACAGCGCTCCACTTCGGCACGGCGGAGCTGGTCACACATCTCCCTCTTGACGTCCAGCACCGCCTTTTCGATTGGCAGCGGCCCTTTTTCCATGTGTCCGAAAAGGAAATGACCCTGTACCGCCGCCTCCGGCTCCCCCGCTGGAAGAACCGTTTACCCCAGTTCAACCCGGAGTTTGATAAGCGCCATCTGGCCGCCTCTCTCACTCCGGCCTATCTGCGGGAATTTCTGGGCGTTACCTGCCACGCCGAAATTATCCACGAGCTCATCGCCCTGCTGGGCTTTTTCTCCCTGTTTTTCTGCCTGCTGTGTGAGCGCCCTCTGGATTGGCTGCCCCTCTTTTTTCTCATAGCCCTGTTCATCGGGCTGTGCAATCTGCCCTTTGCCGCTATCCAGCGCTACAACCGTTACCGCCTGCTCCGTCTGCTCCGGCGGGTGGAAGCACATGAAAGGACTTGACTCTATGGACCTCATCGCCGCCATTGCCACCGGCAGCGCCGCCACTGCCATCGGCATCGTCCGCGTGTCCGGCGCGGGGTGCTTTGCCGCCTGTGACCGGGTATTCCGCCCCCGGAACGGCAGACCCTTCGCCGACCAGCCTTCTCATAGGCTGATGTTCGGTGAAATGCTGGATTCCGCCGGTGCGGTCATTGACCGCGGCCTTGCCGTTCGCTTTGACGGAAGCCACAGCTACACCGGCGAGGATTCCGCCGAGTTCCACTGCCACGGCTCCCCGGTGGTGCTCCGGGAGCTGCTCTCCGCCCTGTTCGCCGCCGGAGCCCGGCAGGCCCGGGCCGGGGAATTTACCCGCCGCGCCTTTTTGAACGGCAAAATGGATCTGACGGAGGCAGAGGCGGTCATCGACCTCATTGACGCTCAGTCCGCCGCCGCCGCGAAAAACGCCGCCGCCCAGTTGGACGGTGGTCTCCGCCGCCGGTTAGAACCAGTGCAGGAGGCCCTTATTGACGTCACCTCCCGCTTTTACGCCGTGGTGGACTACCCGGACGAGGACATCGAGGATATCCGCCCAGAGCAGATCGAAGCCGCGCTTCACACGGCCGAATGCACCCTTTCCGCCCTGCTGGACACCGCCGGACGGGGCCGCGTGCTGAAAAACGGCGTCCGCACCGCCATCATCGGTCGCCCAAACGCCGGAAAATCCTCCCTGCTCAACGCGCTGGCCGGCTATGACCGCGCCATCGTCACCGACATTCCCGGCACCACACGGGACACGGTGGAGGAAACCGTCACCTGCGGCGGCGTGCTCCTGCGGCTCATTGACACTGCCGGCATCCGCGATACCGCCGATGCCGTGGAGCAGATCGGCGTGGACCGCAGCCGGCAGGCGGCGGAAACGGCCGATTTGGTCATCGCCGTGGCGGATGGCGGGCAAGCGGCCCCCGCCATTGACCCGGACATTCTCTCCCTTGCTGCCAAGGCCCCCCACTGGATTCTGGCTGTCAGCAAAAATGACCTGAACCCCACCGCCCCGCTGCCCCGCTGCCCGGAGGGGCTGCGCCCGCCGGAGGCCGTTCTGACCTTCAGCTCCGTGACGCCGGAGGGCCTGAAGCCGCTGATATGCGCCATAGAACGCTGCTTCCCCGCCGGCTCTCCCGCCGAGGCCGGGTCGCTTCTGACCAACGTCCGGCAGGAATCCGCCGTTCGCCGGGGGCTGGTGGCCGTTCGCCGCGCCGCCGCCGCGCTGAAAACGGGCCTGACGCCGGACGCCGTGCTGACGGACGCCGAGGAAGCCCTGAACGCCGTGGGCGAACTGACGGGCCGCACCGCCCGGGACGAGATCGTAAACGCGGTATTCAGCCGCTTCTGTGTCGGAAAATAACGGATTTTGCCGAAAACGTTTTCCGTTCTCCTCATTCGGCATTTTATTGAACGCATGATTTCGTTTACAAAACCATACAGCCGTGCTATACTTTCCTTGATTCCAACGAAAGGAGCACCAATATGGAAGACATGACCGATTTTCGCCGCCAACTATCCTCCCGCCGCCCGTCGGACTGGGAGCATCTGCCTGATTTCCCGCTGTACATGGATCAGGTCCTCTCCTATATGGAGCGGCAGACCGTCCGGCTGGATGAGGATGACGCCCTCACCGCCTCCATGGTAAATAATTACGCCAAAAATGCCCTGCTCCCCCGGGCCGAGGGCAAGAAATACAACCGGGAGCATCTGGCCTATCTCACGTTTATCTGCATTCTCAAGCAGGTGATGTCCGTTCGGGACATGGACCTGCTCATCCGCGCCGAGCTGAAGGATGACCGCTCCGTGGAGGATGGCTACGGCGCCTTTCTTGATAGTCTTGACAGCGCCCTCACCGCCGCCGCGCAGGAGATGGAGCCCTATGAGTCCGGTGCCGACCCGGCGGACGCCGCCGTGCACTTCGGCCTTCTGAGCTATGCCGCCGGGCTTGTGAGCCGGCATTATGTGGCGCAGCTCCGCTCACAGGCCCCCACAGTCGACAAAGCCGCCAAGGCCGGAAAGGAGCGGAAGGACCATGCGTGATTACGTGCTGCTCACCGATAGCTGCTGCGACCTCTCCGCGGAAATGGCCGCGGAGCTGGGCGTGGAGATTCTGCCCCTGAGCCTTGAAATGGGCGGAAAAAGCTACCGCAACTACCCGGACGGACGGGACATCGGCTTTCAGGAGTTTTACACCCGGCTCCGCGCTGGGGAGCTGGCCACCACCTCCGCCGTGAACGTGGGCGAATTTGAGGATAAAATGCGGGCCCTCCTGCAAACCGGGCGGGACATTCTCTGCCTCAGCTTTTCCTCCGCCCTCTCCACCACCTACCAGTCCTCCGTCATTGCAGCGGAGGAGCTGCGAAGCGAATTTCCCGATGCGCGCATTGAAACGGTGGACACCCTCTGCGCCTCCTTGGGGCAGGGACTTTTGGTATACCTCTGCGCCATGGAAAAGCAGAAGGGCCGCAGTCTGGACGAGGTAAAGACCTTTGCGGAGCAGACCCGCCTCCACGTCTGCCACTGGTTTACGGTGGACGATCTCAACCACCTCAAGCGCGGCGGCCGTATCAGCGCCGCCACGGCGCTGTTCGGCACCATGCTCTCCATTAAGCCGGTGATGCACGTAGATGATGAAGGCCGCCTCATTCCCGTCAGCAAGGCCCGGGGCCGCAGGGCGTCACTGCTGGCGCTGGTGGACCGCATGGCGCAGACCGCCATCGACCCGGCAAACCAAACCGTATTCATCAGCCATGGCGACTGTCTGGAGGACGCCGAATTTGTAGCGTCGGAGCTGCGCCGCCGGCTGAACGTCCAGACAATTCACATCAACTACGTGGGACCGGTCATCGGCAACCATTCCGGCCCCGGCACCATGGCGCTGTTCTTCCTCGGCACCCAACGCTGAGAGGCGCCCACAAAAATCAGAGATAAATCGAGGCGATATCAATGGAATGGCTGGAGCTGCACATTGACACGAATCACGCCGGTCTGGAGCCGTTGGAGATCTTCCTCTCCGCCAACGGCGTAGACGGTGTGGTCATTGACGATGAACAGGATTTCCAGAGCTTTTTGGAAAACAATCATCAATACTGGGACTATGTGGACGAGGATTTAGAGGCGTCCATGAAGGGCAAGTCCCGCATCACATTCTATCTCCCGGCGGACGACGAGGGCTTTGCCCGTCTGGGCGCCCTCCGCACAGCCCTTCAGACCTTTAAAGAGGCCCACGCCGGGCAGTACGGCTCTTTGCTGATGACCATGGAAAACCTGAAGGACTCCGACTGGGAAAATAACTGGAAGCAGTATTATAAGCCCATGGAGATCGGCCAGCGCCTGCTGGTGATTCCCGAATGGGAGCAGGAAAATGTTCGCGGACAGGCGAAATACGCCGGAAAGGTCCCCCTGATTTTAGAGCCGGGCCTGACCTTCGGCACCGGCAGCCACGCCACCACCCGCCTGTGCCTCACAGCTCTGGAGCAGGCGGTCCACGGAGGGGAAAGGGTCCTCGACCTTGGCTGCGGCAGCGGCATTTTGTCCATCGCTGCCCTGACACTGGGCGCCGCCTCCGCCGCCGCTGTGGATATTGACGACAAGTGCCTGACCGTTGCCTATGAAAACGCGGCTCTCAACGGCATCGGCCGCGACCGCTACACCGTTCTCGTGGGAGACGCCGTGTCCGACCGCGCCCTGAAGGCGCAGCTTGGCAGCGGCTATGACATCGTGGTGGCCAACATCGTGGCGGACGTCATCATCGGCCTTGCCCCCTCCGTCCGGCAGTTTTTGAAGCCCGGCGGCCTGTTCCTGTGCTCCGGCATCATCGATACCCGCGCCGACGAGGTGGCAGACGCTCTGCGTCATGCCGGCTGGACCATTGAGGATACCCGCTCTGGCGAGGGCTGGTATTCCTACACCTGCCGCTGATTGGAGATGCGCCTAAACCGATGAACCTGCAGAAAGTCAACGATTGGGTCTCTAAAAATATTCCCTTTCTCATCTTAGGCGCTCTGCTTCTGGGTCTGCTTTTCCCAAAGCAGCTCGGTGTCTTCTCTCCATACGTCAGTTGGATGATGGTCTTCCAGACCTTTGCCAACAGTCTTGGCGGCGGCTTCCGGGACCTCGGGCGGGCACTGACCCACCCCAAGCCCGTGCTGCTGACGCTGGGAATCCTCCATCTGCTCATGCCCCTGATCGCTCTGGGAATCGGCTCGGCGCTGTTTCCGCAGGACCCGCTGTATACCCTGAGCCTCGTGCTGGTGGAAAGCTCCCCGGCAGCGGTCTCCACCCTCATCTGGATGACCATTGGCTACGGGAATACCGAAGTGTGCCTTTCCACCGTCCTGCTGGATTCTCTTATCTCCCCCATTGTCCTGCCCCTGACGCTGCGGCTGCTGTGCGGCTCCGTGGTGGAGCTGGACACCATGGGCCTTGTCCGCAGCCTGCTGTTTATGGTGGTGATTCCCGCCGCCGTTGCCATGCTGCTGTGCCGCTTTTGGGGCAAGGAGCCCTGCACCCGGCTCAAGCGCCGGCTGGCGCTGCCCTCCAAGCTGATGCTGCTGCTGATCGTGGGCTCCAACATCACCCGCTGCGCCGATAAGCTGCACCATCTGGACAGCGCCCTGCTGTTTTTGATGCTGGCCTCCATCCTCATGCGAATCATCGGCCTCTGCCTGGGCTATTTTGCCGGGCGGCTGTTCCGTCTGCCCTACGGCACCGGCCTTGCCGTGACCGTCAGCAGCGGAATGCGCAATAACTCCGCCGCAGCCGCGCTGGCCGCCCAGTATTTCCCTGCCGATGTGGTGTTCTCCCCCTCTATCTCCCCGGTATTTTCCCAGCTTTCGGTTTCGATTGCCATGCGCTTTCTCGTGCGCGGACGCCCGCAGCCGGAAAAAACGAAGCATAACACCCCTCAAAGCGCGGATTCCTCCGCGCTTTGATAGTTTTCCGGAATTTCCCGACAGTTTTCCCGCCATTTCCCGCCTCCTTCCGCTGTATAATCGCCTTATCAGCAGAAAGGAGGCATTTTTGTATGTTGGACACGCAGGTACTTTGGCTCCCGGTGGAGGCTATCGCCCCCAATCCCGCCCAGCCCCGGCGGGACTTTGACCCCGTTCCCCTCTCCGAGCTGGCAGACTCCATCCGCCGCCACGGGATTCTTCAGCCCTTGTCTGTCCGCCGGACGGAGGCGGGCTGGGAGCTGGTAGCGGGCGAGCGCCGCCTTCGGGCGGCAAAGCTGGCGGGCCTTTCAAGCGTCCCCTGTCTCCGGGTAGAGGCGGAGGCAGACGAATCCGCCCTGCTGGCCCTTATCGAAAATATCCAGCGCCGGGACCTGCACTACCTGGAGGAGGCCGCCGCCATCGCCGCCTATCTCCGCCGCTCCGGCGCCACGCAGGAGGAGGCCGCCGCCCGATTGGGCCGTTCCCCCTCCGCCCTTGCCAATAAGCTGCGGCTGCTGCGGCTCTCCCCGGAATGCTGCCGCCTGCTGGTGGAAAACGGCCTCACGGAGCGCCACGCCCGGGCGCTGCTGCGTCTGGAGGATGAGGAGGAACGGCTGGACGCCCTTCGTCACATGATCCGCAGCCATCTCAACGTGGCCCAGACGGAGCAGTATATTGAAAAGCACCTTGCCCGCCTTCAGGCCACGCCCCCGGCGGGCCGCCGCATCTTTCTTCTGAAGGATGTCCGCCTGTTCCTCAACTCGCTGGACCGGGGCCTTCGATTGATTCGTGAGGCCGGTGTCGGCGCGGAATCCCGCCGGGAGGACACGGAGGACGCCATTTTACTCACTATTCGCATCCCAAAGGCCGCCGGACACCCGCCCGCCCCGTGATTTTTTCGCATTTTCCCCTCTGCCCGCCTGTACTGTTACCGGATTGTAACAGCTTTTTTCCAAAAAGAATGGTATGATAGCGTTAAATGGGAGATTGTTACCAACATTGACAGGGGTAAATGATGGTCCCCACTTCACACAACCATGAAACAGGAGGGCTTCCCTATGGAACCGATCCGTGAAGCCGATGTGCAGACCCAGCCGGGAAAACGGCTGGCGGAGAAAACAGAAAAACGCGGAAGTAAGCGGCCATGGATGATCGCCGCGATCATTGCGGCAGTGCTGGTTGCGGCCTATCTGGCCCTGTGCGCCTACGCCGGCTCTCTCGATACCTTTTACCCCAACCGCCATATCAACGGCATTGACGTAGGCGGCCTCACCGTCAGCGAGGCCCAGTCCGCGCTAGAAACCCGGCTCCCGGCGCAGACGATCACCCTTGTCAACGAGGAACGGCAGCTTCAAACCACTCTCACCGTAGCGGAGCTGGGCTATACGGCAGAGTCCTTTGCTGGGGACGCGCAGTTCTGGATGGACGCGGAGCGGGACACGCCGTTTCTGCGGCGGGGCTGGGCCTATCTTACCACGCTGTCCGGCCATTGGCCCGGCGGCGCTCATTGGCCGGACATGAACGAGGCCGTGCTCACAAAAACCGTCGCCCGCCTGACAGAGGTGCTGACGGAGCCTCCGGCTGACACCTCCGGCGAGCTGGACGGTCAGACCCTCCGCATCACCAAGGCCCATGACGGTTACGCCCCGGAGTCTCTCCGCCCTCTGTTATCAGACATCGCCTCGTACAGCCAGAGCGGCTACACGATTCCCGTTACCCTTGAGACCCTCCCCGCGCAGGACCTCACCGCCCAGCAGCTCCATGACCGGCTCCATGGCGAAATGAAAAACGCCTCCTACGATGCCGCCTCCGGCTCCATCGTGCCCGAGCAGTTCGGCGCGGATTTTGACGTTGCCGCCGCGCAGACCGCGCTGGATGGCGCCGCCCCCGGCGAAACAGTCTCCGTCCCCGCCGTCATTGAAGAACCTGAGGTCACCGCCTCCGATTTGAAGATGCTCCTGTTCCGGGACGTGCTGGGCGAGGCCCGCACCCACGTTTCCGGTTCCGCCGGACGCATCGGCAACGTGAAGCTCTCCGCCAAGCTCATCAACGGCATCGTCCTCAATAGCGGCGATACGTTCTCCTATAACGATTCCGTGGGCAAGCGCACGGAGGCCCGGGGCTTCAAGCCCGCTCCCGCCTATGTCAAGGGCGAGACTGTGGACGAGGTGGGCGGCGGCATCTGCCAGACGTCCTCCACACTGTACTTAGCCTGCCTTTTGAGCAACATGGAAATCACGGAGCGCTACGCCCACCGCTATGTCCCCGCTTACATCGACTGGGGCATGGACGCCACCGTTTCGTGGGGCGGCCCGGACTATAAATTCACCAATAACACCCTTTACCCGGTGAAGATCGTCACCGAATACAGCAAAGGCTACCTTACCATCAAGCTCCTTGGCACCAATATCGACGGTATCCGGGTGAAGATGACCAACGAGGTTCTCTCCAAAACGCCGTGGGAAACGGTCTATCAGGAGGATTCCACCATGGCCCCCGGCTCACCGGACGTGGTGAAGGTCACGCCCTACACCGGCTATAAGGTCAAGACCTATCAGACGATTTACGATAAAAACGGCAGCGTGATCGACAGCCATTTCGAGGCCGCCAGCGACTATAAGGTGCGGAACAAGGTGGTGCTTCAGGCCCCTGCCGCCGCGCCCGGCAGCGCCCCGGCGGACCTTCCCGCCGACACGCCCGCACCGTCGGATACCCCGGCGGAAACGCCCCAGCAGCCAGAGCCTGCCCCAACTCCCGACCCGGAACCGGAGACGCCCACCATTGTTGTCACACCGGATTCTCCATCGGAGACATGAATTTTTCCATTGCAAAAAAAGAAGCGGAGGCTTACAGCCCCCGCTTCTTTCAGCGTGTCGAAAAAGTCTTTTCTCCCCGCTGAACAAGTTTTCAGAACTTCATAAAAGTTCTGAAAACTAAGGATTTCAATGGCGCAGGACACCCTTCTTGGGTTTCCCGCGCACACCCTTCCTTACCGTTGCGGAGGATTTACCACTTTATCGACAGTCTCAAAGAAGCGGAGGCTTACAGCCCCCGCTTCTTTTTCAATGTCCGAATGTCCTCGCCCACAAAGGGCAAAAGCTGATATTCCCCCTCCACGCGGGAGGCGATCTGCTCGGAGTACCGCTGTCCCAGCGCTTCCGGCATCAGGTTCGTGCTGATAATGGTGGATTTCTTTTCCAGCAGCCGCCCGTTTATGATCTGGTACAGCGCGCTCTGGACAAAGGCGGTCAGCATCTCCGTCCCCAGATCGTCCAAAATCAAGAGGTCGCAGCCCATGACCCGCTCCACATCCCGGTCGGCCTCGTCCCGGCCGAACTTCTGAGCCTCAAAGCGCTCAAAAACGTGCCCCGCCGTGTCATATACCACGGAAAAGCCCTTGCCGCTGACCTCCCGGGCAATGGCGGCGGACAGATGCGTCTTTCCCAGCCCCGGCCGCCCGAACAGTAGCAGGTTTGCCGGTTTTTTCCCGAAATTATGGGCGTATTCCACACAGGTGTCATACACCCACTCCATGTGCTCCCGGGCGGATTTGCTCTTTCCCGGCGCCCGCTGCCCATCGTACCAGTCTGTGTCAAAGGTGTCAAAGCTCTGCCCGCCCAAATCCAGCAGACGGGAAAGCTCCCGGCGCTGCTCCTCCACATAATAGGTCTTCAGACAGCGGCACAGCTCGCCGCCCCGGAACCCGGTGTCTCCGCACAGCGGGCAGGCCGGGGTGTCCTCCAGCGCGTCCTCCGGCAGGCCCAGCTCCGATAAAAGCTGCCGCCGCTCCGCCTGCAGGCCGAGATTTTCCTCCCGCAGCCGCGCGATCTCCGGCAGCGGGTCCTGTCCCCGCCGCAGCGCGGCGGCCATCACGCGGCTGGCCGTGCGGCGCAGCTGCTCCTGAATTTCCCGCAGCCGGGGGCGGCGGGCATAAATTTCCTCCCGCTGGGCGGCAAGCTCCGCCTCCCGCCGGGTGCGGTCCGCCTCATAGCGCTCCTGCGCCAGGCGCAGCAGCCTTCCGTCATATGCCATGCTGCCCCTCCCTTACACGTATTTCCACGCATCGCCGGTCTCCCGGACCGGCGCCTTGCCTGCCGGGGGCCTGTCCGCGCGCTGAACGTCCTCCGGCGTATGTAGTCCCGCCTCGTGCCACCGCTTCAGAATACCGTTGCAGTACGCCCACTTCAGCTCGTGGCACTTAAGCACCGTCTTGTCGCAGGCCAGCGCCACCGTTTCCGGCGGAAAGCCCATCTCCTGCCACGCCGCAAGATACTTTTCCTCCGACGCCACCGGCATCCGGTCGCCAAGGCCCAGTGCCCGCATATACTGCGGGATGGCTCCCTGCCGCTCCGTATACTTTTTCAGGTACTCCACCGCCGCCCGCTGGGTGTCGATACCTCTGCGGGCCCATGCGTAGCCCTCTTTTTCGATCTGCCGCAGCGTGGGCCGCCGGCCCGCGCCGTACTTCCGGGTAATGCGCTCTACGCAGTGGTTCACCAGCAGGAAAATAACGTCCGCCGGCAGGCCCAGATAGTCGTTCAGTCCCAGCAGCACGCCCACATCCGGCGTGGTGAGGCGCTTGCCCAGCTTTTTTTCCACCTCGGCGGTGAGCATACGGAACTCCTCGCTGCTCTCCAATCGGCGGGCAATGTCCTCCCGCTGATAATCCGGCCGCTCGTCCGCCGGCTCCGGAACGTCCTCCGCAGCCGGGGCCAGTAGCCGCAGCTCCCGCAAAACGCTCTCCGCAGCCTCGATGCGGCTCCGCTCCCAGCGCAGCTCACCGGCCAGTGACCGGGGCTGTACGCTGCCGTGGTGCCGCAGGAGCGCCAGATATAAAAGCGCCGCGTCGCCGTCGCCCCGCTCCAGCAGCCGCTTTGCGGCCTGCGCTGTCAGCGTGACGGGCTCCTCCGCCGTGTGGATGAGAATACTTGCCATCTGCCGCTCCCTCCTTTCCGCCTGTTTCTTCTGTCTTCTATTCTACACGAAATTTTCCTCCGGGGCAAGTATCTCCCACCCGGTTGTAAACTTTTTCATTTTTTGCTGATTTTACTGGAACGCTGCGCTAAATCATGTTATACTGGAAACTGTAATATCATGTGCTTTCCGCACAGAAGGATAGAAGGAGGAAGCGCGTATGGCAAACCGTGTCACCATCACGATCTGCGGAGAGGAGTACACCCTTGTGGCGGACGAATCCTCCGCTTATATGCAGAAGGTCGGCAGCTATGTCAGCGATAAGATGACGGAGGTGCTGGAGGGCGCCAAGGTCGCCCGCACCGACGCGGCGGTGCTCACCGCCGTAAATCTGGCGGACGAGCTGTTCAAGTCCCAGACCGCCGCCGAGCAGCTCCGGGTGCAGATCAAGGGCTATCTGGACGAGGCCTCCAAGGCGCAGAACGAGGTCAGCGAGCTCAAGCGGGAGGTTTTCCGCCTCCAGCAGCGCTTGGACGCCCGGAAGTAATGGCGTTGGAGCTTCTATCCCCCGCCGGTTCGCCGGAGGCTCTCCGTGCCGCCGTGCAGAGCGGCTGCGGCGCGGTGTATCTGGGCTGGGGCGCGTTCAACGCCCGCCGGGGCGCCAAAAATTTCACGGACGAGGAATTTGCCGCCGCCATTCGGTACTGTCATGTCCGGGGTGTCCGGGTCTTTCTCACCCTGAATACCCTTGTAACGGACCGGGAGCTGCCCGCCGCGCTGGACGCCGCCCGCACCGCCTGCCGTCTGGGGGTGGATTCCGTTCTCGTGCAGGACTGGGGCCTTTTTTCCCTGCTCCGGGAAACGCTGCCGGACCTCCCCCTCCACGCCAGCACGCAAATGAGCCTGTTCACCTCCGGCGGTGCCAACGAGGTGTATCACGATGGCTGTGAGCGGGTGGTGCTGGCCCGGGAGTGCTCCAGGGAGGACATCGCCGCCGTGTGCCGTGCCTGTCCTGCCGAGGTAGAGGTTTTCGGCCACGGCGCTCTTTGTATGTGCTATTCCGGCCAGTGTGCTTTCAGCGCCCTCATCGGCGGCCGCAGCGGCAACCGGGGCACCTGCGCCCAGCCCTGCCGCCTGCCCTACGGCTTCAACGCCCCCGCGAAAAACACCTACCCTCTCAGCCTGAAGGATAGCTGCCTTGCCTCCCGTCTTGAGGACATGGCGGACATGGGCGTTTCCTGCGTCAAGTTAGAGGGCCGCATGAAGCGCCCGGAATACGTGGCAGTGGTCACGGACATCTACGCCCGCTTGATTCGCGAGCGCCGCCGCCCCATCCCCGCCGAAACACAGGCACTGGAGCTGGCCTTTTCCCGCTCTGGCTTTACGGAGGACTACTGGCTGGGCCGCCATGGCCCTGCCATGTTCGGCACCCGGCTGGAAAACACCCCGGAGCCGAAAGAGTTGTTTGCCGCTGCCCGGGCCCGCTGTGAAAAGGACGATGCCCGGACGGTCCCCATTCACTTTTCCTGTATTTTAGCGGCGGAGACCCCCGCCTCTCTCACCGTTTCGGATGGAGACGGTCACACCGTTACCGTTTCCGGCCCCACCCCGGAGCTGGCCCAAAACAAGGCCCTGACCGCCGCCGAGGTCTCCGCCCGTCTGCAAAAGACCGGCGGCACCGCCTTCCGCTGCGCGGACTGCGCTGCACAGGTCGCGGGCGGTCTGTTCCTCTCCGCCGGGGCGCTGAACGCCCTCCGGCGGGATGCCCTCTCCGCACTGGAGGAGGCCCGCTGCGCCGTGCCGCACCGCCGGGAGCTGCCGGTGCCGCCTTTGCCGGACCTGGACTGCGCCGCCCCCTCCCCGGCCCTGACGGTCTCCGTCGCCTCATGGGCACAGGCCGAAGCGCTGCTGCCCCTTTCCCCCGCACGGCTCTGCGTCCCCCTCGAAATTCTGGCGGAGCAAACGGCCCTCCCCGCCTTTTCCGGGGAATGGTGCGCCATTTTCCCCCGCGTCTGGCGGGATTCTGACGAACCGCAGCTCCGCGCGTGGCTGGCCCACGCCAAGGCCATGGGTGTCACCGCCGCGCTATCGGGCAACCTCGGCCACCTGCCGCTGCTGCGGGACGGCGGCCTGACCGTTTCCGGCGATTTCGGCCTCAACGTGTTCAACAGCCGCGCTCTGGACTATCTCCGGCGCAAGAATCTTGCCGCCGCCTGCCTGTCCTTTGAGCTGCGCTTCCCCCAAATGCGGGATATGCAGAAGGTGATTCCGGCAGAGGCCATTGTCTATGGTCGCCTGCCGCTGATGATCACGGAAAACTGCCTCGTGCAGAACGGTACCGGCTGCCGCCTCAGTGAACGCGGCGCCGCCGTTCCGCAGGACGCCCCCTGCCGCAAACCCAACTACCTTCAGGACCGCACCGGCGCCCGCTTTCCTCTTCTCCCGGCCTACGGCCACCGGACGGAGCTGCAAAACAGCGCCCCCCTCTGGCTTGCGGACAAGCCGGACTGGCGGCACTGCGGCCTTCGCTTTGCCCGCCTCCGCTTCACAACGGAGTCTCCGGCAGACTGCGCCGCCATTTTCCGGGCCTATGAAAACGGCGCTCCCGCCCCCGCCGCCTTTACCCGTGGGCTGTACTACCGCGGTGTGGATTGACTCTTTGCGGGCCTTACCTGCCCAAAGTGCCGCCATGCGGCACAAAATTGCACCCCCATTTTCTTTTGCCCGGCAACATCCAGCGATTCGCTGTGCGAATGCGGCGTTTCGCCGCAGAAATGCACCCCCCATTTTCTTTTTGAGACATCAAAAAGAAAATACGCCGTGCACGGCGGAAAAGAAAAAATGTTATATCCAAACTTGCACAGCGGTACAAGTTTGGGGAAACGTGTTCTGTGAGAACTGCTATACAGATGAAAAATTGCCTGCTAAATCACGGGCGGGGTGCAAATTTTTTCCGGCCCGGTACACCGTGACGATAAAGCATCAGATTCCGGGGTGTAAGAGGACACACGCTACTACTCTTTCCGCTGCCGCTCCTGTCTATCCCGCGGTACAGACCAGCGCTTAGCGAAGCGGAAAGCTATGCTGAATCAAGTCCGATTCTCCACCACAATTTTCAACCGCACTTCCAACTGCGGGCGTACACCCCTTCGCGGAACCTTTACCAGCGCAGCCGGTAGTAGACTTCTGGATTTTCTCGCCACTCCATACCGATTATCCCCTATCCTCGGGAGGGGTTTCCAAAGGGGAGGGCCGCCGCCCGCCCCTTTGTGCCCAGAGGGGGTATGGGGGACGGCGGCGTCCCCCATGTTTCTCTTTCGGGGGTCGGGGGGACATTCTCTTTTCAAAAGAGAATATCCCCCTGACTTCGTGTGCCGCATCGCGGCACTTTCTACAGCAAACTGCTGTATTTTCAGCGCCCTTTCAGTTCTATCCGTATAATATATACGTTATAATACAAAAAGTTTTCAATTTTGGAGTTTCATATGAAAGAGATCAAGGTAAAATATTTTGTGGACGGTATCGACGAGCTGTGCTACGTGGCCGGAAAGTCGGACTGGATCGACCTTCACGCCGCCGAGGACGTGGATATGAAGGCCGGTGAGTTCCGCCTGATTCCCTTAGGCGTGGCCATCGAGCTGCCGGAGGGGTACGAGGCCCATGTGGTGCCCCGCAGCTCTACGTTTAAAAATTACGGCCTGCTGCAAGCAAATTCCATGGGCGTGGTGGACTACACCTACCGGGGAGACAATGACCAGTGGCACGTTCCCATGTACGCCACCCGGGATGTCCACATCGACAAAAATACCCGCATCTGCCAGTTCCGCATCATGGAAAACCAGCCCGCGCTGGTCTTTACCCGGGTGGAGCGCCTCACCGGCCCGGACCGGGGCGGCTTCGGCTCCACCGGCAAATAAGGAGGATCGTATGCCGCATATCGTTTTGGCCTCCGGCTCCCCCCGGCGGCAGGAGCTTCTGCGCCGCATCGGCGTCACAGAGTTCGACATTCGGGTGCCCCGGACCGATGAGCACTATCCCGCCGGGCTGACGCCCCAAGGCGTTGTAGAATATATCTCCCGGGAAAAGGCGGACGCCGCCGTAAAGCTCTGTACCCCAGAGGAAGTGGTCATCACCGCCGATACCATGGTCTTTTTAGATGACCAGCGTCTCGGCAAGCCCCGGGACGAGGCCCACGCGCTTGAAATGCTCACGGCGCTTCAGGGCCGCCGCCACACCGTCTGCACCGGCGTCACCGTCCGGCAGGGGAACCGCAGCCTGACGGAAAGCGAGTCCACCGCCGTGATCTTCCGTCCCGCCACAGAGACGGAGCTTCGCAGCTATATCGCCACCGGCGAGCCCATGGACAAGGCCGGGGCCTACGGCGTGCAGGGCAAGGGTGCTCTGCTGGTGGAGCGGCTGGAGGGGGACTTTTTCAACGTCATGGGCCTCCCTGTCCTTCGTCTGAGCCGGATGCTGGCGCAGTTCGGCATCCGCCTGCTGTAAGCGCGTTCCCGCTCATTTTTCCTGAAATTTTGAAGGAGACCTTCATTTGAAAGACTTTCTGAAAAACAATGGGCTTTGGATTCTCTTTGCCGGGGCGGTCATCGCCGTGGCTCTGGCGCTGCTGTCCTACTTCAGCACCAACTCCTCCCCGCTGGTGAATTTGGCGAACACTGTCACTGCCCCGTTCCGGGCGGTCTCCGCCTCCGTTTCCGGCTGGTTTGCGGATAAGCAGAATTACTATGCCGACAACAAATCGCTGAAGGAGGAAAATGAAGCGCTGAAGCAGCAGATCGCGGAGATGGAGGCCACTGTCCGGCAGGGCGAGGCCGCCAGCCGGGAAAATGCCTTTCTCCGGGACCTGCTGGACCTGCGCCAGCAGCGCCGAGACCTCAGCGACTTTGAGACCGCCACCGTCACGGAGCGCAGCGTCACCAACTGGACGTCCTCTCTGACGCTGGACAAGGGCTCCGCCCACGGCGTCGAGGTGGGCGACTGCGTCATTGACGGCACCGGTGCGCTGGTGGGCCGCGTTTCGAAGGTGGGCTACAACTGGTCCACGGTACTGACCGTTGTGGATACGGACACCTCGCTGGGTGCCCGGGTCTACCGCACACAGGACATCGGCATCGCCGCCGGCGATTTTGCCCTCATGGGAGACGGTCTTTTGAAGCTGGACTCCCTTCCCGCCTCCGCCCAGCTTTTAGAGGGCGATCTGGTGGTGACCTCCGGCTTCGGCGGCTATATCCCCCCCGACCTTGTTATCGGCTCCGTCACAGAGCTCCGGGCCGAGGATTCCGACACCACCGTCTACGCTGTGCTCACCCCCGCCGCGGACCTCGCGTCCTTAACAGAGGTCTGCATCATCAAATCCTTTGAGGTGGTCAACTGACCGCTTCCCCCGATTTCCCGAAAAGGAGTGATTTCCATGCTGGCCCGCAGCGCCACGATTTTTAAATGGACGCTTTACGCGCTGGCCGGTCTGGTCTGGGCCGCAGTGCAAGGCGCCGTGCTCCGGCGCTTTTCGGTGTTCGGCGTCCTCCCCTTTCTCTATCCCCTTCTGGCCGCCATTCCCGCCACGCTGGAGGGTCCCGCCCCCGGCGCGGTGTACGCCCTCGTCTGGGGCGTGGTCTGCGATTTGCTGCTGCCCTCGTCCCTCCCCTGCTTTTATACCCTGATTTTCCCGCTGGTTGGGCTGGCTGCCGGCCTTTTGTCCAAGAGCCTCATCCCCGCCGGCTATCTCTGCTCCGCCGCCTCGGCCCTCCCGGCCTATCTTCTTACCGGCGTGTTCCACTGCATCGTCCTCTGGGCGCAGGGCCATGCCGCCTGGAGCGCCGGAATGTCCGTTACCCTCCGGGAGCTGTGCGCCTCCCTTTTGTGGAGCCTTCCGATGACATGGCTGTTCCTCCGCGTCTTCCGTCGGGTCCACGCGGACGATTGACCTTTCCCCTTAAACCGATCAGCGAGGTATCTCCATGAATCAACGCCCAACTCAAATCACCCGGTTCCACATCATCGCCGCGCTGTCGCTGGCGCTGCTGTGCGTTTATCTGGTGGTGCTTTTCAATATTCAGGTTGTCCACCACGAGGATTATCTGGCCCAATCCATCCAGACCATCACCCGCGTGGAAAACGTCAAGGCCTCCCGAGGCATCATCACGGACCGTTCCGGCCGCACCCTTGTCTCCAATCAATACACCTACAGCCTGACGTTTGACCCCACCCTTCTCCGCTCCGGCGAGGACCAGAACGAGGCCATTCTCCGCCTTGTCACCCTCTGCCGGGAGCAGGGCGTCGCGTGGGAGGATAACCTCCCCCTGTCCCTCTCCGCCCCGGCCCAGTTCACGCTGGATGGCTTTACGGACACGCAGAAGGCCCGCTTTTTCGCCTATCTCCGGGATTTGAAGCCCGCCCAGTCCCTTCTGGCCGCCTACGCCCGGACACATACCGAGCTGCTCAAGCCCCCGGCAGAAGGCTCAGAGCCGCAGGACCTCACGCTCTTAAAGGATGCGGAGCTTGCAAAGCAGATTGACTCCTCCCTTCTCACCACCGCGCTGCTGGAGGACATGGGCTTCACCCCGGCGCTCTTGATGCAGTGGATGCGTGCGGACATGAGCCTTTCCGAAGACTATACCGATGAGGAGGCCCGCCTGATTTTGGGCGTGCGGTACGAGCTGAAGCTCCGCAAGCTGGGTGCCAACAACAACGCCTACGTTTTAGCGCAGAATGTGGATGTCCCCTTCTGCTCCCTTATCAGCGACGGTGACTTCCGCGGCGCCCGCATCATCCGCTCCTCCACCCGGGCCTACAGCACCACCTACGCCGCCCATATTCTCGGCACGGTGGGCGGTATTTCCGACTATACGGACGAGCTGAAGGCACAGGGCTACAAAATGAACGATACCGTCGGCCTCACCGGCGTGGAGGCCGCCTTTGAGCAGTACCTCCGGGGCACGGATGGAAAGCAGATGATCTCCGTCAACAGCGACGGGAAGATCACCGGCGAATACTATAGCGTAGAGCCCCGCTCCGGCTACACCGTGGAGCTGACGATAGACCTGGACCTTCAGCAGTCGGTGGAGGACGCTCTGGCCTCCGCCGTGGAATCCCTGAACGCCAAGGATGGGCTGGACAGCCGGGGCGCGGCCGCCGCCGTGGTCAAGGTGGGTACCGGCGAGATTCTCTCTCTTGCCTCCTACCCCACCTTTGACCTTTCCACATGGCGGCAGGACTATGCCGAGCTTTCCTCGGACCCCGCCACCCCCATGCTCAACCGCGCCGCCTCCAGCGCCTACGCCCCCGGCTCCACCCTGAAGCCCGCCACTGCTGTGGCCGCACTGGAATCCGGCGCCACTACCCCCTCGGAAACTCTGTTCGATACCGGCTACTGGAAGTACCCCAGCACCACATGGAACGGCGGTACCTGGTGCTGGAAGCACAGCGGCCACGGCAAGGTCAACGCCACCACCGCCATCACCAATTCCTGCAACTATTACTTCGCCGAAATGGGCTACCGCATGGGGCTGGACACCCTGAACGAATACTACTCCGCCTTGGGTCTCGGTGAGCCTACCGGCATTGAGATCGGCGAGAAAACCGGCCGTCAGGCCACCAACGAGGGCGGCAGCAATCAGGCTCCTTGGGCGGCCTACGGTCAGGCAGATCAGCTTTACACCCCCTTGCAGTTGGCCAATTACATCGCCACGCTGGTCTCCGGCGGACAGCACTGCCCCGCGCATCTGCTCAAGAGCGTAAAGTCCTATGACAATTCCGAGATCATCGCCACCGGCGATACCACGCCGCTCAATACCCTGAACATCAGCGATTCTACGCTTCAGGCCGTGAAAAAGGGAATGTACGGCTATACCCAGCCCGGCGGCATGGTCTATTCCTACTTCAAGGACTGCATCGTTTCCGCCGGTGCCAAGACCGGCACGGCCCAGTTGGGCGGCGGCCTGAAAAATAACGGCGTGTTCGTGGCCTTCGCCCCCTACGATGACCCGGAGATCGCCATTGCCCTCGTGCTGGAAAAGGGCGATGCCGGCGCGGCGCTGGCCTCCACCGCCGTGACCATTCTCAATTCCTACTTCAGCCGGGAGTCCACCGGCTCCATTCTCTCTGACAACGAGCTCATTCCTTGATTTGGGAGGGTTTTCCATGCGTGACCCCTTTGTATTCGATTCCCGCAGCGAATTCTGCAAATCCCCCTACGGTGCCGCCCCCTGCGGCGGCCGTGTTACATTTCATGTCCGTCCGCTGTACGCGGAGGGCTATTCCCGCTGTGTCCTTGTGGCATGGCGGGAATTTTCCAATTCCGCCGATACGCTGGAGCTAATGCCGGAGGGTACGGACGGAGACCGCACCCGCTTTTCCGGCGTTCTCACCGTTCCCCAAGAGCCGGAGCTGATCTGGTATTATTTCCGCCTGTTTCGCCCGGATGGTTCCACCCGCGTGTTCGACCGCTCCGGCTGGCGGGACGATGGCACACCCCAAAGCTGGCAGCTCACGGTCTACGAGCCATGCCCTACGCCCCGCTGGCTGTCTCAAGGCGTGATTTACCAAATTTTTCCAGACCGCTATTGCCGCCTTTCCGTCCCGGATCCCACCGGCCTTGTGGGAGACCGCACAGTGCACGAGAACTGGTCCGACTGCCCGGACTGGCGGCCGGACGAACACGGCGAGGTCCGCAACCGGGACTTTTTCGGCGGCTCACTGGCCGGCATCACCTCCCGCCTGCCGGAGCTGGCGGCTATGGGCGTCACCGTCCTTTACCTCAATCCGATTTTTGAATCCGCCTCTAACCACCGCTACAATACCGCCGATTACTGCGCCATCGACCCTATGCTGGGTACGGAGGCAGACTTCCGGCGGCTCTGCCAAAGGGCAAAGGCTCTGGGCCTCCGCGTCATTTTAGATGGCGTTTTTAACCATACCGGCTCCCAGAGCCGCTATTTCAACGCCGATGGCTTCTACCCGGATATCGGCGCGGCTCAAAGCCAAACTTCCCCCTATTTCGACTGGTTCAGCTTTCACCCGTGGCCCACGGACTATGACGCATGGTGGGGCATCAAAACCCTCCCCGCTGTCCGGGAGGACTGCCCCTCCTACCGAAACTTCATCATCCATGATGAAAACGCCGTGGTGCGCCGCTGGCTCCGGGCCGGGGCCTCCGGCTGGCGGCTGGATGTGGCCGATGAGCTGCCGGATGATTTCATCGCCGCCCTCCGCGCCGCTGTGGAGGAAACAGACCCGGACGCCGCCCTCATCGGCGAGGTCTGGGAGGACGCCACCACAAAAATTGCCTATTCTCAGCGCCGCCGCTATCTTCTGGGCCGGGAGCTGCACAGCGTTATGAACTACCCCTTCCGCACAGCCCTCATCGCCTATCTCACCGGCGTCGATGCCGATGCGTTCCGTGAAACGCTGGAGGCTCTGCGGGAGAGCTATCCCCCGGAGGCGTTTCTCTCCCTGATGAACTTTCTCGGCACCCATGATACGCCCCGTATTCTCACGGTGCTGGGTGCCTCCGCCGTTCCGGCGGGGAAAGCTGAGCGGGCCGTATACCGCCTCTCCCCCTCCGAACGCTCACTGGGTCTGGAGCGTCTGCGCCTCGCGGCGCTGGTGCTGTTCACATTCCCCGGTGTTCCCACGGTCTACTATGGGGACGAGGTCGGCATGGAGGGCTGGGAGGACCCCTTTAACCGCGCCTGCTATCCCTACGGCCATGAGGACGCGGAGCTGAAGGCCTATTTCTCCGCACTGGCCAATTTTCGCCGCCGCACAGCGGCCCTTCAGCGCGGCGGCCTCCATTGGCTCTACACCGCCGGGCCGCTTCTCATTTTTGCACGAGAACAGGGCGGACTTTCCCTCATCACCGCTGTCAACGCTGCCGACATGCCACAGAGCGTGTCGCTGCCGCAGCTTTCCTCTGCGCAGCTTTTGCTCTCCACTCGCGGGCATCTGCTTCCCGCCCCGCTCTCTGCCGCCGAGAACTCCACGCCTGACCGCGCCGCCAATGCCGCCGCACCAGATACCACCCGAACTGCCATCGCGCCCATTTCTGCCGCGCCCGGCGCCGCCCCGAACGCTGCTGTGCCGACTTGTGCCGCATCCGCATTTTCCCCTTTGTCGGATTCCGGCGATTTTCCCGCGCCGCTTTCCGGCGCCACGCTGACGCTGCCGCCCCGCACCGGCTTCCTGTTCCGCTCCAATTTCTGACTCTACGCCCCCTTTCAGCTCTGTCAACGTTACCGCGCCCAATACCACTCTGAATATCGCCGCGCCCACTTCGGTTCCAATTCATACCGCGCTCGACACCGCTCCAACTACTTCTATGCCTGCTTCAGATTCGCTCAATGCCTCCCAAAATGTCATTGTGTCCGCTTACGCCGCGTCCGCACTTTTCTCTATGACAGTTTTCTGCGATTTCTCCGCTCCACTCTCCGGCGGTACGCCGATGCTGTCCCCCCTCTCATCCTTGGCAAAATTTTGCGCTTTTCCTCCTCGACTACCACACCGCAATTTTGCGCTCTTTTTGCGCTTTATCACCGCATTCTCCCATTTCTCCCGGTACACTTCTTATAAACATCACACTACGGTTTTTCGTCTGAGGACTTTCGCCCATTCTCATCTCTCTGAACATTGCATTGCTTTTCTTCGTTTGATTTTGCCGCATAGACCTGCAACACCCTGCCGCGCCCATTTTTCCCATTTTCCGCGTCTCGCTTGTACTTTTGTCTTAGTCACAAGCCCAACAACAACCAAGATAGCTCCGCGCTCAACCCGTGCCCCCTGCAATATTCGTCATTTTTGCACTGTTTCCAAAATGTTTCACGTGAAACCTTTCCGTCCCAGCGGAGAGGTCCTCTTTTTTGCCGCCGCAATGTTTCACGTGAAACATTGCGATCCGAACCATCTGCATATCACAAGTTTTTTTCGGATTCAGCTTGAAACGTCAGGTGCGGCTTGCTATAATAGTCTTGCTGTAAAAATTGAGCTTCGGCTCGGAAAGCAGGTGGCCTGTGGCAAAAATCATTTCCATAGTCAATCAAAAGGGCGGTGTCGGCAAGACCACCACCTGCGTCAGCCTCACCGCGGCGCTGGCAGAACAGAAAAAGCGCGTTCTGCTGTGCGATTTTGACCCGCAGGCCAACTCCACCTCCGGCATGGGCGTGGACAAAACTGTTTCCAAAGGCGTTTACGAGGTGCTGGTCTCCGACATTCCGGCGGCAGAAGCCGTAGCGCACACGCGGTTCGGCGATGTGCTGCCCTCCAACAAGGCGCTGGCAGGAGCCGGTATCGAGCTCATCGGCATGGAAAACCGGGAATATCTGCTGCGGGACGCGCTGGAAACGCTGCGGCCGCAGTACGATTACATTTTCATCGACTGCCCGCCCTCTCTGGAGCTGCTGACCCTCAACGCCCTCTGCGCATCCAACAGCATTTTGGTGCCGGTGCAGGGCGAATACTTTGCGCTGGAGGGACTCAGCGACCTGATGAACACCGTCCGCATTGTGCGGCGCTCTCTGAACCCACGGTTGGAGCTCGAGGGTGTGCTGCTGACCATGTTCGACGGGCGGACAAACCTCGCCATGCAGGTAGCGGAGGAAGTGAAGCACTACTTCCCCGGCAAGGTCTACGCCACGGTGATTCCCCGCAACGTCCGGCTCTCCGAGGCGCCCAGTCACGGAAAGCCCATCACGGCCTATGACCGCTCCTCCCGGGGCGCAGAGGCTTATACAGCACTGGCAAAAGAATTTTTATCCAAGCAGTGAGTCCATATAGAAAGGAGTGTTTCTATGGCATCAAAAAAGCCCTCCGGCCTCGGCCGCGGCCTTGGCGCTCTGTTGGGCGACGATGCAGTAAAAGCAGAGTCCAGCGGAAGCCTTTATCTGCCTATCTCACAGGTAGAGAGCTGTTCCTCTCAGCCCAGGAAGCACTTTGACCCGGAGTCGCTTCAGGAATTGGCGGATTCCATCACAGAGCACGGCATTATCCAGCCCTTGACCGTCCGCAGGCTGGCCTCCGGCTATTATCAGATCATCGCCGGTGAGCGGCGCTGGCGCGCCGCTCGGCTGGCAGGTCTCACCGAGGTGCCTGTCATCGTCATGGAGGCGGATGACCGCAAGGCGGCTGAGCTGGCCATGATTGAAAACCTTCAGCGGGAGGACCTCAACCCCATGGAGGAGGCCGCAGGCTTTCAGGCTCTCATCGAGTCTTATCACATGACACAAGACGAGGCCGCACAGCGGGTGGGAAAATCCCGCAGCGCCGTGACCAACGCGCTGCGCCTGCTGGCGCTGTCGCCGGAGGTGCGGCATCTGGTCGAAATCGGGCAGCTGTCCGCCGGACACGCTCGGGCGCTGGTCCCCCTTTCCCCTGCTTTGCAGCTGCGGGCCGCAGACACCATCATCAAGGGAAACCTGTCCGTGCGGCAGACAGAGTTGCTGGTAAAGCGGCTCTCCGCCGAGGCAGAGCCCGCCAAAAAGCCGAAGGACGCGGACACAGTGGATTATCTCACTGAAGCGCAGAACGATTTGAAGGCATGGCTGTGCCGGGGTGTGAAAATCGTTCCGGGGCGCAAAAAGGGTAGAATCGAGCTGGAATACTACGGCACGGATGACCTCAACGATTTGCTGGAGGCGCTGTCGGTGATGAAGGTCAAAAAAACATCGAAAGGATCATCACAGACATGAAATTTGAAAAACGCGCTGCCGCCGGGGAAACACCCACGGAACAGGAGCCGCAGGAGACTGGCAAAAAGCCAGTGATCGTCTACATCCTGATTTTGTTTTTGGCAGCATTCCTGCTGATGTTCCTCTCCCTGTTAGCGCACCAGCGCAGCAATTCAGAGGCGCTGGGAAAGCTGCAGAATTCCGTTTCCGCCATTCAGGAAATTCAGGCTACACAGGAGCAGATCATTGAACTGCAGGAAAAGGTAGACGCGGTGGAAAAGGAGCGGGACGAAGCCGAGGACAAGCTGAAGACCTCTGAGGACAGCGCTACGGCTCTTGAAAAAGAAAACAATGCACTGCTGGCGCTCTACACGCTGCAGCAGGAGTATCTCACCGGGAATTTAGATGGCTGCCGCCTGACATTGCAGGAGTTCAGCGACCAGAAGCTGGACGAGCTGCTGCCGGACACCGCCCCGGAGGGCGTCACCACCCCGGCGCAGCGGTATCTTGAACTGAAGGAAGCCATTTTAAATCATCAATAAAATCATTTAATCTTAATTTAAGGAGAAAAGAAGTATGCTGGACATCAAGTTTATCCGGGAAAATCCGGAGCTGGTGAAGGAAAACATCAAGAAAAAATTCCAAGACGAGAAGCTGCCTATGGTGGACGAGGTCATTGCGCTGGACGAAAAGCGCCGCGCCAACATTCAGGAGGCGGACCAGCTCCGCGCCGACCGCAACCGCCTGAGCAAGCAGGTGGGTATGCTGATGGGTCAGGCCAAGAAGGACCCCAGCAAGCTGGCGGAGGCCGAGGCTGTGAAGAAGCAGGTCACGGATGAGGCCGAGCGGCTGGCAGCCCTTGAGAAGCTGGAGGCCGAGCTGGACGAGAAGGTCCACCACATCATGCTCCAGATTCCCCAGATCATTGACCCCTCTGTGCCCATCGGCCCGGATGACTCCGCCAACGTGGAGGTCCAGCGCTTTGGTGAGCCCAAGGTGCCCGACTTCCCCATCCCCTACCACACCGACATCATGGAGAGCTTTGACGGTATCGATATGGACGCCGCAGGCCGCGTATCCGGCTCCGGCTTCTATTATCTGCTGGGCGACATCGCCCGCCTGCACGAGGCCGTGCTGGCCTATGGCCGGGACTTCATGATCTCCAAAGGCTTCACCTACTGCATCCCACCCTTCATGATTCACGGCAACGTGGTGGAGGGCGTCATGAGCCAGACGGACATGGACGCCATGATGTACAAAATCGAAGGCGAGGACCTGTACCTCATCGGCACCTCCGAGCACTCCATGATTGGCCGGTTCATCGACCAGATCATTCCCGCCGAGAAGCTGCCCCAGACGCTGACCTCCTACTCCCCCTGCTTCCGCAAGGAGAAGGGCTCTCACGGCATTGAGGAGCGCGGTGTGTACCGCATCCACCAGTTTGAGAAGCAGGAGATGATCGTGGTCTGCAAGCCCGAGGACTCCAAGGCGTGGTACGATAAGCTGTGGAACTTCTCCGTGGAGCTGTTCCGCTCCATGGACATCCCCGTGCGGCAGTTGGAGTGCTGCTCCGGCGATCTGGCCGACCTGAAGGTGAAGTCCTGCGACATTGAGGCATGGTCTCCTCGTCAGCAGAAATACTTTGAGGTCTGCTCCTGCTCCAACCTGGGCGATGCTCAGGCCCGCCGCCTGCGTATCCGCTACAAGGACGAAAACGGCAAGATGCAGCTTTGCCACACGCTGAACAACACCTGCGTGGCGCCTCCCCGGATGCTGATCGCCTTCCTTGAGAACAATCTGCAGGCTGACGGTACGGTGAAGATTCCCGAGGTCCTGTGGCCCTACATGGGCGGGACGAAGGTTCTGGTTCCCAAGAAGAAATAATTTTTCTGCATTTTGCAAAAATAGCATGAATCGGCCATAGTGCTACAATTTGTATTATTTAATTAAAATAATACAAATTGTAGCAGGCCGATACAGCGTATAGAGCGGGCCGGAATACATCAAGGGTACAGTTTCGCCTCTGAAAACGGCCCCATTCCGGTCTGCACCCTGAACCCGCTGCGGCGCAACGGGTTCACGGTTTCCCATTTTTCGATAAAAAAGGAGGCTCTCCCTATGTCCTCTCCCGAAAAGGCAAAAGGCTTTATGGGCGAGTTCAAAGCGTTCATTGCCCGGGGCAATGTGCTGGATATGGCAGTCGGCGTCATCATCGGCGGCGCGTTCGGCAAAATCTCCACCTCACTGGTCAATGACGTCATTATGCCCCTGATCTCCGTGCTCACCGGCGGCGTGGATTTTTCCAACTGGAAGATCGTGCTGAAGGCCGCCGCGGCCGGCGCCGATGGCGCCATTGACGCCTCGACGGAAATTGCCATCCGATACGGCGCGTTTTTAGCGACCATTTTAGATTTCCTGATTATCGCCTTCGCGGTGTTTCTGATGCTTAAGGCCATCAACGGTTTCCACGATAAGCTGAAGAAGGCCGAGGAGGAAGCGCCCGCCAAGGAGCCCGCGCCGCCGGAGCCCTCTAACGAGGAAAAGCTGCTGACGGAGATCCGGGACCTGCTGAAAGCCCGGAAATAATGGAAGCACTTCTGAAAAAGGGTCTGGCGGAGCTGAGGCTGGACGAGGGAGCCACCCCCTCCCTGCTGCGGTTTGGAGAACTGCTGCTGGAAAAAAACAAGGTGATGAACCTCACCGCCATCACGGAGCCGGCGGATGTGGCGGCGCTGCACTTTCTGGACTCCGCCGCGCTGCTGACACTAACGGACTTTAAGGGGAAGTCCGTGGTGGATGTCGGCACCGGGGCAGGCTTTCCCGGAATGCCGCTGAAAATTTTAGAGCCGACCATCCGCATGACGCTGCTGGATTCCCTTGGAAAGCGCATCACGTTTTTGCAGGAGGTCTGCGATAATCTGAAACTGACAGACGTGGCGTGCGTTCACGCCCGGGCGGAGGAATTTGCCGCAGAGCACCGGGGGCAGTTCGATTTTGCCACCTCGCGGGCCGTGGCGAACCTGTCGGTGCTGTGTGAGCTGTGTCTGCCGCTGGTGAAAACCGGGGGATATTTCCTCGCCATGAAGTCTGTGGATTCCGACGCGGAGCTGAAGGACGCCGAGAGGGCTATCCGGACACTATGCGGCCGGGTAGAGCGGTCGGCGGACTATCGGATTCCGGGAACAGAGGTGATCCATCGGGTCATTTTCATCAAAAAAGAGGCGGAAACACCGAAAAAATACCCAAGAGCCTTTGCAAAAATCAAAAAAAATCCACTATAAGGTAAAAAGCTGTAAAAACAGTAGCTTTTACAGTTGCGAATTTCAAAACGGCACACTATAATAGCAGACAGAAGGGAGAGGGCAGCGTGAAGGGACAGTGCATTGCGGTGGTGTCCGGCAAGGGCGGCACCGGCAAGACCTCGCTGACTGCCGGTGTCGGCACGGCGCTGGCCCAGAGCGGCCGGAGCGTGTTGTGCGTGGACTGCGACATCGGGCTGCGGAATCTCGATTTGGCGCTGGGCCTGACGGACCGGGCGCTGATGGATTTTTCCGATGTGGCGCTGAAGCGCTGCTCCCTGGAGTCCGCCGTGGTGGCCCATCCCAATATCCGGGGGCTGTATCTGCTCACCGCGCCGGTGCGGCTGCGGGGGCCCGCCGTGACGGAGGCGGATTTCCGGCAGATGCTGTCGGAGATTCGGGAAAAATTCGACTACTGCCTGCTGGACGCTCCGGCGGGGCTGGGCCTTGGGTTCCGTTTAGCAGTGTGCGGCGCGGACCGCTGCGTGGTGGTGACAACACAGGATGCCTCTTCCCTGCGGGATGCTCAGCACACGGTAATGGAGCTGCGGCAGTTCGGTCCGGGGCGGCTGCATCTGGTGGTGAACCGGGTGCGGAAAAAGCTGCTGCACAGTATGCACGCCACCATTGATGACGCTATGGACAAGGCGGGCCTGCCGCTCATCGGCGTTGTGCCGGAGGATGACAGCCTGACACTATCGCTCAATCAGGGCGTTCCCCTGCTGCTGACCTCATACAGCGGCGCGGCCAGCGCCTACCGCAACATTGCCGTTCGTTTGCAGGGCGGGAGAGTCCCGCTGCTGCGTATCAGATAAAGAAATCTTCAAAGGAGGGAGTCTAACAGATGAATATCGCGCTCATGTCCCATGACAACCGAAAGGATTTGATGGTTCAGTTCTGCACGGCCTATGCCGGCATCCTTTCCCAGCATCATCTTTACGCCACCAACACCACCGGACACATGGTCGCGGAGGCCACAGGTCTGAAGGTGCACTGCTTCTTATCCTACGCCCACGGCGGCAGCCAGCAAATCGGCGCCCGCATTGCCTATAATGAGTTCGATCTGGTGCTGTTTTTCAATGACCCCAGCAACGAAAAAATGGCCGGTGAAATCAGTTACATCTCCCGCCTGTGCGACCAGAGCAATGTTCCCTTTGCCAGCAACATCGCCACGGCGGAAATGCTGATTCTGGGTCTGGCACGGGGCGATCTGGACTGGCGCATGATCGTCAATCCCGCCAGCAACCGGCCTATCGCTTGACAAACCGCCGGAAAACGGCTATGATAATCAGACCGCGATGACGCCGCAGCAGTACACCGGAGGACAGGCTGACAGAGAGGGATTTCACGCTGAGAGAATCCCGCTGGCACCGGAGGAAGGACAGTGGCGGAGCGGGGACGGAAACGTCCACGGTTCCCTTCCCGTAACAGAAGGCCAAAGGGGGCAGTTTGCCCCGAATTTGGGTGGCACCACGAAGCCTTGCGCTCTCGTCCCAAAGGTATTGGGATGGGAGCGTTTTTTTCTTGCTCCCGCAAAGGGGTATTCCCATACAGGGCAAGGGGAAGGTACCTTTGGCGCATAGATACCTTCCCCTTAGACCCCCACCGGAAACATGGGGGAAATCGGGACAAGCGCCGCCAGCGGCGGATTAAGCGTCCCGATTTCGAGGAAACGGCACGATTGGCGGCCCGTAAGGGCCGAGAATCGTAATGCCGTAACGGTGTGAGCCACCGTCCCCCATACCCCCTCTGGGCACAAAGGGGCAGCGGTGAAACGAAACGTAAAAGGACGCTCTTGACTTCTCTTTCCGCTGCCGCTGACAGGTATTTGCTAAAGCCTTGTCTGTTCCGCAAAGGGGGGCGTGCCCTCAATTGAGGGGGCGGCTATGACTTGGGGTAGAAAATTGGACTTTTCAGTACAGCTTTCCGCTTCGCTCAGCGCCGGTCTGTATCGCAAGGCAATCAGGAGCGGCAGCGAAAAAAGGAGAAAAAGGCGTCCTATTCGTACCCCTGAAACTAATATTCTATCGGCGCGGCGCACAAGGCTGGATCAGATTTGCACCCCGCCCGTGATTTAGCAGGCAATTCTTCATTTGCACAAGGGTTCTCACAGAATCCGTTTCCCCAAACTTGCACGTAAGTGCAAGTTTGGATATAACATTTTTTCTTTTCCACCGTGCACGGCGCATTTTCTTTTTGATGTCTCAAAAAGAAAATGGGGGGTGCATCCTGCGCGGGGAAACCGCGCTCCCTGCGGCGGAGCCGCGCAATTCCTGTGCCGTATGGCGGCACAATAAAAAGGAGAATGACTATGGCAAAAATGACCCCTCGGACGCTGTCCGGCTTTATGGAGCTGCTGCCGGCGCCCCAGCAGCAGATGGAACGCATGATGGACATTCTGCGGAAAACCTACGCACTGTACGGCTTCACACCGCTGGACACGCCGGTGATCGAGTCCAGCGAGGTGCTGCTGGCCAAGGCCGGCGGCGAAACGGAGAAGCAAATTTACCGTTTCCAGAAGGGCGACAGCGACCTCTCCCTCCGCTTTGATTTGACGGTGCCCCTTGCAAAGTATGTGGCGCTGCACTACAACGAGCTGGCCTTCCCCTTCCGCCGCTATCAGATTGGCAAGGTATACCGGGGCGAGCGGGCTCAGCGGGGACGATTCCGGGAATTTTATCAAGCGGACATTGACATCATCGGGGACGGAAAGCTGTCCATCACCAACGAGGCGGAGATTCCCGCCATCATTTACCGCACATTCTCCACACTGGGACTGAAGCGGTTCCAGATTCGGGTGAATAACCGGAAAATTTTGAACGGCTTTTACGCTCTGCTGGGCCTGACGGAAAAATCCGGCGACATCATGCGGACGGTGGACAAGCTGGACAAGATCGGGCCGGAAAAGGTGAAGGCCATTCTGGTAGAGGATTTTGCTGTCAGCGAAAGCGACGCCGATGAAATTTTGAAGTTCATCGCCATCAAGGGCAGCAATGCAGAGGTCCTGACGGCGCTGGAGGGCTACACCGGACGGAACGCCACCTTTGACGAGGGGCTCAGCGAGCTGAAAACCGTGGTGAAGTATCTGGCGGATTTCGGCGTGCCCGCCGAGAATTTTGCCGTGGACCTCACCATTGCCCGGGGTCTGGACTACTACACCGGCACGGTCTATGAGACCACGCTGCTGGATCACCCGGAGATCGGCTCCGTGTGCTCCGGCGGACGGTATGACAATCTGGCGGAGTTCTACACCGACAAGCAGCTCCCCGGCGTGGGCATTTCCATCGGCCTGACCCGGCTGTTCTATGTGCTGGGCGAGCAGGGGATGCTGAATCCGGAGCTGCCCACCGCCCCGGCGGATGTGCTGATCCTGCCTATGACGGAGGACCTCTCCCCCGCCATCGCGCTGGCCACGAGCCTGCGGGACGCGGGCATCCGCACCCAGCTCCACTGTGAAGAGAAGAAGTTCAAGGCCAAGATGAGCTACGCCGATAAGCTGTCCATCCCCTATGTGATCTTCCTGGGTGAGGACGAGATCAACGCCGGCGTGGTGGCCTGCAAGGATATGAAGTCCGGCGAGCAGACCAAACTGAATACGCGGGAGACCATCGACCGGATCAAGGCCGGTCTTGCCGAACTGGAAAAAGGAAGCGTGATCGTGGAATAGCCACGGAAAGGAGCCTGTTATGAAGCTAACTCTGAAGCGCAGCCTGCCGCTGCTGCTGGCGGCGCTGCTGGTGATCTGGGGGCTTTGGTACGCCCGGCCCATCGGCGTGGACACCCTGTATCCAGAACTGGAGCCAGACCTCATTTATGTGACGCTGATCGATTTTACCGGCAGCGGCCATGAGGATCAGAATCTCACGCTCACCGCCGGGACAGAGGAATTTGACGGTCTCTGGTCGGAAATTCAGGAATTGCGGTTCCGGCGCTCCCCCTTCAATGTGGTGGTACAGGCCCTCCCCTTCTTAGAAGGGATCGTGGGTTCCTATGTCAAATACCCGGAGGACGATGATATAGACCACCTGATCATCGGCTTCGCGCAGGACAACGGGACTGACACATGGCGGTCGGAGGATCTGCAATTCTGGACGAATTCGTGGAGTTACCGGGACTTTGACCATGGGGTAACGCTTCCGCTGATGATGAAGAACGGCCACGAGATCGGGCAAAAAATGGCCCACGAGCTGTGGGAACAGGCGGCCGAATAAATACAATTTGTTATTTCTGATTTCAATTATACAATTCTAAATCACTTTTCATGGAAAGGAAGCAACAATATGATGCAGAATCGAACTCATACCTGTGGAGAGCTGCGCCTCAGTGACGCAGGCAAGCAGGTGAAAATTTCCGGCTGGATGGAGAACGTCCGCGTGGTCAGCGCCAATCTGGCCTTCGTGGTGGTCCGGGACTTCTACGGCACCACCCAGGTGGTGGCAGAGACCGAGGACATGGTGAACACCTTCAAGGCCATCACCAAGGAGTCCACCATCTCCGTGGAGGGCACCGTCCGGGAGCGGGACAGCAAGACCGACAAGATGGCCACCGGCGACATTGAGATCGTCCCCGCCAAGGTGGAGGTGCTGGGCCGCTGCCAGCACAGCGAGCTGCCCTTCCAGATCAACCGCAGCCGGGAGGCCGACGAAGCCCAGCGGCTGAAGTACCGCTATCTGGATCTGCGGAACCCCGCTGTGAAGAAGAACATCATTCTGCGGTGCAATGTGGTGGCCGCTCTGCGGAAGTCCATGACCGAGCACGGCTTTTTGGAGATCACCACGCCCATTCTAACGGCCTCCTCCCCCGAGGGTGCCCGTGACTATCTGGTGCCCGCCCGGAACCACCCCGGCAAGTTCTACGCGCTGCCTCAGGCTCCCCAGCAGTTCAAGCAGCTGCTGATGACCTCCGGCTTCGACCGCTACTTCCAGATCGCCCCCTGCTTCCGTGACGAGGACGCCCGCGCGGACCGCTCCCCCGGCGAGTTCTATCAGCTGGATATGGAGATGGCCTTTGCCACGCAGGAGGACGTGTTTGCCGTTCTGGAGGACGTGCTGCCTCCCATCTTCGCACAGTACGGCGCTTACAACCGGGCCAGCGGCGCACCCTTCACCCGTATCCCCTACACCGAGGCTATGGAGAATTACGGCTCCGACAAGCCTGACCTGCGGATCGACCTGCGGGTGCAGGACGTCACCGCCGTTTTGGGCGGCTGCGGCTTTGAGCCCTTTGCCGAGGGCAATCTGGTGAAGGCCGTGAAGGTCAGTGATTTCCACGAGACCCGGAAGTTTATCGACAAGACGCTGGCAGACGTGGAAACTGTGTCCGGCGGCAAGGCCTATTGGTTCCGCATGGACGAAAACGGCGAGCTGGTGGGCGGCATTTCCAAGTTTGTCAACCCCATCAAGGAACAGGTGGTGGAGGCCCTTGGCCTGAAGGCCAACGACTTTGTGGCGCTGTCCGCAGGCAAGCGGGACGCCGCCCTCAAGACCGCCGGTGTGCTGGTCAAGACCCTGGGCGCTGCCGTTCCCGGTCACATGGACAAGGAGCAGTACGCCTTCTGCTGGATCGTGGACTTCCCCATGTACGAGATCGGCGA
>OGIE01000445.1_pt1 | contig 62210 bp, 74 predicted proteins | sample 1571581 | NCBI WGS metagenome assembly OGIE01 (sample SAMEA2582021, study PRJEB24529) | metagenome | biome: Human gut stool | place: China | collected 2011 | reverse complement strand
AGAAGTTAAGAATTTTGTTGACAAAGACGAATTTGAAAAGTTTGAGTGTGAGGGAAAACTTTGTAAGATGTCTGAATTAGACGGTTGGAAGAACAAGGTTAAGAGTGTAGCTTTTGAAGCAAGTAAAAAGTCCAATAAATCAAGACAGGGATTATGGCGTATGGGTTCACCTGTTGAAACAAATAAAAATACTGGTTTATGGGCTGATTAATAAAAAATAATAAGAAAAGTGAGGTAATTAGAATATGGCTAATACAGTTTTAGTTTTATCCAGAATTGCGGCTGATAACGTAGACGCTTATAATCGTAGTGCTATTTGTAGTGAAGATGTTATGAACGGTACTGTAGTTACTCTTGAAAGTGGTTTCAGTGAAACAGCAGGTAAGGAATTTGTATGGACAGCTACTCCTTTAGGTGACGCAGGTAAACATGCTCAGTATTGGATGGCTTGCGCCCCAGAAGTAAACGTACTTGCTGATGGTACTTTATTGTACAAGGGTATTAGTGTTGACCCAAGAAACTACACCAACGTTAAGAATGTAGAATTTGATGTATTTTCTTTACAGATTGGTGACTGTGTACAGATTTCTACACCGTTCTTTGCAAGCGCACAAGACCCTGCTACCATTGGTGCTACAGCTAAGTTTGTAGAATATACCGCAGATACTGGTTGGAAAGCTATTGCAGAAGCTACAAGTGCTTACAGTGGTTTAAGATTTGCTATTCGCAAAGCTATGCCTTTTGCTATTGGTACTGATAGTGAAGCAGGTTGGATTCTTGAAAGAGTTCAGTAATTTTGATTGTATATATTAGAAAGGGGATTTTAGACTTATGGCTATTAAGGATTTATCCATTATTAAGTTCTCTAACGGTAATGAGGACACTTTAAAATTTGTTGACAGATTCAGAGATTACTATTTCCACTACATGTCTAAGGTAAACAAAAAGGAATTAGGTGATTTTGATAATTCTGTTTCTCTGAGTGAAAAGGAAGATAAGATTAATAAGTCTTTCTTAGGTGAGGTTCAGAGATTCGCAGGTTGTAATTTACCAGAAGATATTCAGCCTATGCATTTAGTTGCTAATCCAATGATGCAGTGGGCGGCTTTTGCTGTTGTTGATATGCTGATTCAGGCAGTATTACCAGAAACCATTATTCGTTCTGTTGGAGTGTATACCGAAGTTCGTAATGTTGCTTGGGGTGATTCTGCACAGTTTGAGATTAAACCAAGAGCATTAATGACTGTTTCTACTGGTGCACATGGTCAGAGAACTACTATTCGTCAGAAACAGTTTAGTGCAAACAAGACCCTTAATCCAGTAAACCACAACATTACTGTTTATGCTTCTTTGTATAAGGTTCTGGCAGGTAAGGAGAATTTAGCTGAGTTTGTAAGAACTGCTGTTCGTTCTATGGAAACCGCTTTCTCTCTGGACGCTTACAATGCACTGAACGCAGGTTTAACTGCGGCTACTTATCCTACAGCTTTAGTTAAGACTGGCTATACACAGGACACTCTGCTTGGTCTGTGCCAGACTGTAACTGCTTATAATCAGGGTGATAAGGCTGTAATCGTAGGTACTGCACTTGCATTATCTAAGATTATTCCAAATGCCGCTAATGGTTACAGAATCGTAACAGATAGTAACTCCCAGAGTATTCAGCTTATTAAGAACTTCTTTGATTACGATATTATGGTTCTGCCGCAGGTTGCTACTGGTGATTATTCTCAGTATTCTCTGGCACTTGATGATAAGAAGATTTATGTTGTATCTCCGTCTACAGATAAGTTAGTTAAAATGGTAATTGAAGGTACTCAACTCAGCAATGGAAATAACTACTACGATAACGCAAATCTTACATCTAACACTACTATTAATAAGAGTTGGGCATGTGAACTTATTACTAACTCAACTGCTGGTTTAGTTAAACTTGACTAATTTTAATTGGTCTTTTTAAGACTTAAGCATAAAAATGCCAAGGAAGTTTTATGCTTTCTTGGCATTTCTTTTTTAATGAATAAAATGAATGAAAGGATTTAAACGATATGGCAACCGCAAAAACAGCAAAAAAGACTGCTACAACACCTATTGTTGAGGAAGCTGTAACAGAAAACGTAGAAGAAAAATCTACAAATACGGTAACACTTAGTACAGAACAATTTGAAGCACTTATGAACAGACTTAATGACTTAGAGGGAAAGGTTAAGACACAAGGAGTTACCCAGTTTGCACCGTCTGGTAACGATAGGTTTTATAACTACCTCGAAGTTGAAGTACCAGTTGTAAGTATGTGTCAAGGCGAGTTAAACTTAGCAACACAAGGTAGAGGTCAAGGAAATATTTATACTTTTACTGATTTTGGGCAGATTATGGATATTCCGTTTGGCGATTTGAAAGATATTGTACAGCACAATCAGAGATTTGCTAATGAGGGATATTTCTATATTGCTGATGAAGAAGTTGTTAAGAAATTAAGAAAAACGTCTGAATATAATAAGATGTTGCCACCAGATGTTATTGAGAATATTTTCAAGAATGACGCAAATAAAATCATTGACCTTTATAATATGGCTCCAAGAGGTCAGAAGGAAACCATTGTTGAAATGATTAAAAATAAGTGTTTACAAGGAATTAATGTAGATGCAAACGTTCTGGTTAAACTTGGTGAACTTACTGGAATTGATTTCGTAAATATCGAAGCTGAATAATTAATGAAAAGGAGGTGAAAGACTATGGCTACTTCCTTTGATAGTATAAAAGACTTAGCATTAATTATTATTCGTGATTACAAATTGGATAAACTTTATGAAAAAAGTGCTGATGATTTTCAAAAATATACTGATGGAATGTTAATTAAATCTATACCTAAATTTGTTGAATGTTTACAACCTCTTGATTACGATATAGAAACTAGAGAATTTGCTAATGAATTAACTTTGAAAGAACAAAGTATTTTAGCAGATTGGTTCGTATACACTTGGTTTGAAACCAATGTTAATGACGTTACTCAATTTAATTTACATCTTACCAACACAGACTTTAAACATTATGCAGAAGCAAATAATCTGGACGCTAAATCTGAATATCTGGATAGAATGAGAGAAAAGATAAAGCAAGATAGTTTGGATTATCAAAATGAAAACATTGACAAAATTCCAGACTTGCAGTTGGTGTTTTAATGAATAAAAGTTTAATTATTGGAAAGTTATATAAGGCTTTATGTATTTATGAAACTTCAAGAGAAGATTATTATAAATATTTAGAAACCTTATTAGTTTGGTTGAATGGTGTAAAGAAAAATGAGATAAATGAACAAGTTATTATTATCATAAGAGGTTTAAACAATTTAGGAACAGAAGCTACACATTATATGGTAAAGGCTTCTATTTTTCAAGCAATAGATTTAGTAAAATAAAATAACAAATAAATCGTTAAAGGAGTAAACGGTATGTTAGTAGAAATTTCAAAATTTGGTAAAAATGAAGTTGTTGTTGTTTCAAGCTTAGATGTGGCAGATACCTTTGGGAAAGAACACAACAAAGTTCTTAGAGATATTCGTGAATTAGGTTGTTCAAACGAATTTAGACTGTCCAATTTTGGACAGTCCGAATATATCAATAGCCAAAATAAAAAAATGCCAATGTATTACATGACAAGAGATGGATTTACATTACTTGTTATGGGGTATACTGGTGAAAAGGCTATGCAATTTAAAGAAGCGTATATCCGTCAGTTTAATCAAATGGAGCAACTTCTTATTGGTAAACTGAAAGAACGTGAAAAAGGTATTGCTGTACGTCAAGCCTTAACTAATACAATTAAAGAGTGTGGTGAAAATGAGCGAATGAAAGGTTTTGCTTATTCAACATATACTGATTTAATTTATAAACTGAATTTTGGAAAGACTTCCAAGCAAATCAGAGATGAAAAACAACTAAGCAAATCAGACAATTTACGAGATACATTTACTACTGATGAATTAAAAGATATTCAGCGTGATGAAATGCTAGTAAGTGGTTTGATTGGTAATGGTTGGGGTTATAAAGAAATTAAACAATTTCTCTTAAATTCCTCTTTTAAGAAAATAGAATAACGAAAGGTGGACATAGCCATGGCATTAACTTATTATGGTGCTTACCTAGAGGGTCTGGCTATGACCCCTAACAGTAAGTATAGAAATGATATACAAGCATTGGTCGATTCTCAATGGGATAATACTACTGTGCAATATGATGTGGGCGAAGAAACTGAAATAGGTTCTTTTGAGTTTAATCCTATAGCTGTTTATATAAACCATGTCATAGAGGAAACAAGCACCGGACGTAAAAATGGTGATGATTTCAGAAAGTTGATTTTCAAGGATATTATTCAAGAGAATGGTTCTTCTGATAGAAATACTAGAGGATTATTATACCAATTTGATGACAATTTCTGGATTACAACATTTACAGACAACTATAACAGTGTTTCCGAAGCCGTTGTTGTCAGACGTTGTAATAATCTTGTAAAATATGTAGACGAAAATACTGGTGATATTATATCAATACCTTGTATTTTGGACTATACACCTACATCACCTTCACCTAAGTACATGGAAGATATTGTTACCCCAGATAATCATGTTGTAATGATTGTACAAGGAAACAAAGAAACAATCAAATGGAAACAAAATAAAAGGTTTATTTTTAATGGTAGACCTTTTAAGATTACTGGGTATAATAATTATATGCAGAATAGCTATATAGACCAAGATACCACTATTCTTTATATAGACTTATATCTTGATGAAATTCAACCATCTGATGATATTGAAAATAATGTGGCTAATCGTTATGAGCATACTTTTTCGATTATGATACAAGACGGTGAATTTGAAGTAGTACAAGGTGGTAGCGGTAGGTTACAAGCTATTGTAATGAGGGATAATGAGCAACTGTCTATTCCTTTACAATGGTGGGTTGTACCGTCTGAAAGTGCGACAATAGACAAAAACGGTAATTATCAGATTTCAGATGATGTTGAGTTGGGGTCTAAGATTGAATTTCATGTGGCTACCAGTCAGTACAAGACAGTACAAGACGAAGCAATATGTACTGTGGTAGAAACTGTGACTGAGAAAAAAGAGATTGTTATAACCCCTGTTTTTACGCAAGTGCGTCAAGGTAATGTTCAAATTTTTGAACCAATGTTGATGATTAATGGTGTTAAACAGAATGTTGATATTACTGTAACTGCAACTGGTGTTAAACAAGGATATTATACTTTGTCTAAATCAGATAATACATATGCTTTAACTTGCATAAAACCTACGTCTGATGTATTGATTTTAACAATAGAAGCTGATGATTTAACATTACAAAAAGAAATTAAGCTAGTGTCTGCGTTTTAGAAAGGAGTGTGCGTAAATGTTTAATAATTTTGCAAATTTGCCATATGTTCCTTATAAAATTATAATGACATTGGCTCAAAATAATGAAAATATATTTAAACTTCTTAAGTATGGTACTTATGATTGTTTAAGCAAACCTAATCTTACGTTTGAAGAAAAAATGGGAATGATTTATAAAAATCAAGACCAACAACAAAAATATAGGATATTTTTAAATCCTTTGGTTGAAAATATGCAATATGATGCAACAACCATATTGAAATGTTTTAAGTATGACAGTTATCCAATAAACCCTTATTTATGTACTGTTGTATATGAATTTGATGTTTTATTTGGTGATAAAATTGCTATTGTGGACTATAATGGTATTCCTTGTAATAGGGCTGATGTTATGGAAACTGAGATTATGAAAACACTTAATGGTTCTTATGCTATGGACGGTGTTGGACAATTTCAGTTTAACGCAGAACTATCACAATATTGTAGGTCTAGGGCGGCTTTGAATAATACAAGAAACTACAATGGTGCAAGTATATTTATGGCTGTTCAGATTGGTAGTATAAGTGAGGGGTGTGTTTAATGAAGTTTGATATAACACCTTATCAGAATTATATTGAAATGGATAAACCTATCCCTTATGTTACTAGACATAAACAAGTAATATTGTTATATCCAGTTAAGTTAAAAGAAGCTAATGACTTTGTAAACTGTTATAATGTACTTACAATAGATAAAAACACATTTGAAGATATAGAAATTATTCAGAGTTCTTATTTACAATTTCTTTTGCAAATGGTTTTAGGACAAGATTTGTTTGGAAAAGTTGAAAAACATTCTATGAGATATTGGCAATTTGTCAGAATTATAGAATTATGTTTTGGACTTGATAAGATTGAAGAACAGTTTAAAATCAAGATTAATGAAAAAGGTAAATTTATTCTTGAAATAAATGACGTGATTATAGATTATAAGGATTTTGATAACATAATTCAAATTATACAATATCAGAATATCTATGATTATGAAGATGAAAGAGATTTAAACCCAGATTATAAGAAAGCTGTTGATGAATATTATAGTTTGGTGAATAAGAATAAAGAACCCATAACATTAGAAAGAAAAATATCTATTGTTTCAGCACACAACGGCATGTTAAAGAAGGATTTGCTTGAAATGACTTTTTATAGTTTTACGTCTTTGTTTAATGCTGTTGTTGAACAGATTGATTACGTTGTGAATAAGAATTTTGAAGCAAATGGTGGAAAGTTTAAAAAGCCTATAGAGCATTTTGCATATAAAAACAAGAAAGGTAAATATGCAGATGCTTTTGTAAATAAAAAGAATATTGGACAAGGATTTAAAAATGTCTGAAATATGAAAGGAGTAATATAATGGATGCTTTTTTAGCCGGTGTAGCAAATGTTGACCTTTTTGTAGGCGATGAACTGTTTGCTACTGCAAAAACTTTGACAGATTCTACTTTTAGTTTTGATGTATCTCTCGAAGATATTCGTGGTGGACAAGGTGCAAAACTGTATGGCAAATATGCACATTCTTCCACAATGGACGTAACCCTTACTGATGTAATGTTCCGTCTTGAATTTATCGCAAAGAACATTGGTTCTGATATTGCGATTGGTGGCAGTGCTTTAACTGTTGAGAAAGTTACTGTAACAGATGCAGGACAGATTACTGTAGCAGGTACTCCTGTAGCATTTGGTAATTTTGGTACTATTGGTTGGTACAAAAAGCCTAATGATTCTACATGGGTTAAAGGTACTTTTAACAATAAGATTATTACTGTTGCAGGTGCTATGTCTGGTGATGTTTATTGCGTTAAATATGTAGTAAATAATGATTCCATGAGAGTGCTTACGGTAGGTGCTAACTTTATTCCTGCTACTGTACACGCTGTAATGACTGGTACTTTGTTTGCAGGTAGTAGCACCAATCCAAATGAAGCTTCTACAACTAAGGTTGGTGAGGTTCAGATTGATATTCCACGTTTAATGTTAAACGGTTCACAGGAGATTTCTATGAGTATGACCGGTGCGGCTAACACACCTCTTAATGGTTCTGCTCTGGCTTCTGCTGAAACCTCTAGTTGTAGTGACGAAGCTATTTATGGTACTATTAAGGAAATTCTGTCTACTGCTCAGTGGGAGAATGATGCTTACGCATTAGCTTTAACTCCGGCTGATATTGATTTACAAGTAGCTGAGAAAGAAACTATTAAGGTTTATGCTCTTATTAGAAATGCTCTGCCTAAGTTAGTAGACCCAACTGCTGTTACTTTTACAAGTGGTGCTGTTGGTACAGCTAAAGTAGACGACGCAACTGGTGAGGTAGAGGGTGTAGCAACTGGTACAACTACTATTCACGCTGTTCTCACTAAGAATCAAGCTGTTGAAGGTTATGCTAACGTAACTGTCGGTTAATCTCTGTTACTGGTTTGTACCTATATGCGTAGGGTGATATGCTCTACGCATTTTACATATTTTAAATTTTGTTGTAAAGGAAGTGATTATTTTGTGTCCAGATTCATATATTGGCAAAATAGATAATAGAAATAGGGTTTTATGTAAAAGACAAAATGGTAATATTTGTCCTTTTGTTCGTTGGTGTAATGTATCAGATTGTTGGAAGCCATTACCAAGTCAAGATACTTGTAGATTAAAAAGTGAATATATTGTTCCAGAAAAGGCTTCAAGGGTTCGTTTTGAAAAGAAAGGCGAATTGTATATTGAAGTTGAGAACAATATGGTGATTACATTGAAAAATCCTTTTAATTTTGTACCTAAATATGTTACTTTATATAAGACAAAAAATGGGTATGGTATTAATAAAAATAAGGGTTATGGTAAATAAAAGTATTGACTTTGTAAATAAAAAGTGCTATATATATTATATGAAAGTTATATAAAAATATAGTACATAAGGAGAACTGAATATGTTTACAACAATAAACAATAACGCAAGAACATTCAAAAGGGGAGAAGTTTATTACGCTGATTTAAGGAATACCCAAGGTTCAGAACAAGGCGGAGTAAGACCAGTATTAATTTTACAGAATGATACTGGAAATTTTTATAGCCCTACCATAATCATAATACCTTTAACTTCTAAGGTTAAAAGAGAAGATTTACTTACACATTATACATTATCTAAAGAAAAAAATAAATTTCTTGTAGATGATAGTGTTGCTTGTGCTGAACAAATTCGTGCTGTGGATAAGTCAAGATTTAAGAACTATATTGGAACTTTGAACAAAGCTGATTTGAGAGCAATTACTGGTATTGTATTTGCTAACCTTTGTGGTGACTAATTGGAATGAAATGAATAGATGGTTAATAAAAGAAAGAAGTGGCAAAGTTATGATAAAGTAGGTGAAAAATAGTGGAAGATATGACAGCACATGAAATTAAAGAGGACTTAAGAGAGGTTAAGTTAAAAGTAGACGAACATACACAAGATATTACTAGGCTTCAAGAAAGTCATAAATTTATTCAGAATTTATCTGAGGAAGTTGTAAAAACTAACAGAGCATTGAATGAAACTATCCAAGATATTAAAATCACAATGATTTCTTTACAAAGCGATGTTTCAGATGTTAAACTTCAAGTAAGTGATATTAAGACGGATTTTAATAGAATTAAAGATGAATCCAATTTTAATATTATGGAATACATAAAGAAAAATTTCCCTACAATAATTATTGCAATATCTTTTGTAGGATATATATTAGCAACTAAATATGGATTCAAATAGAAAGGACTGATATTATGCCAGATTTCGGAATTGTAAGTGTACCTGTAATTGTAGTTATTGCTTATCTTGCAGGACAGTTTGTTAAAAATTATACTAAATTAGACAACAATAAGATTTTGCCGATTGTTGGATTGATTGGTGGAATTGCAGGTGTTTTAGGTTATAAATATATGGTTGATTTTCCTGCTGATGATATTATGACGGCTGTTGCTATTGGTATTGTGTCTGGAATGGCTTCTACATGGGTAGACCAGGTTGCAAAGAAAGTGGTTACAGATAAGTAGAAATAGGGTAACACTGAATTAAATGGTCTACATGATAAACTGGTAGGGTAATTTTTTGAAAGGGTGTCACGTTTTGTTACACCCTTGTACATAGATTATGGAATAAAACGAAAGGACGGAACGAAATGGTTGAATTAAAAGAAAAAGTGGTAACAATTCCTTATACTGAGGACGAAAAAGGTGAAAAATATACGGTAAAACAGTATTTAACGCCAGAGCAGATTGAACTTATTGGAAATAATATGTTAAAGTGTTCAAATGCTGTTGAAAGAAATGTTATTAAAAATACAATGCTTGTTAAGTTAATAACTGATATTCCAGAGGAAATTGCTAAAGATTATGATATGCTTATCAAATCTGGAATTATAGATAACATTAATTTTAGAATTTATAATGTAAATGAAATTGATGATTATGTAGAAGATGAATTGTCAATTAGAACTAATGTAAATAAATTTTTAGAACAGTTGAATAAGACTTTAGATAAATACGCTAAGAAAATGCCTAACAATAAACAGATTGAGGACATGTTAGCAGACAGTAAAAAGTTAGTAGAAGCGTTTGGAAAGAAGTGATAAGGTAAAATGGCTTATGCTAAAAATGCGGCTGAGTTTTATTCTTTGTACAATGAACCAGTTTCTAAAGCTGTTGAATATGTAATGCAACAAATATTGGTGAATTATAAACATTTAATCAATCAGATTGTATATGCACATATACCAGAAGAATATGAAAGAACATATGAATTTCTGGAAAGTTGGCAAACAAAATCACAAAAAACAAGACAAGGTGGGTCTGGGATTTTATCCCAAGACTCTACTTTTATGTCTTATAATCCAGAAATGTTCCAACATGGTAGTTTATATACTACTTATGGTGATGTAAGAGATGAATTAACTGGAATTATATATCAAGGTCTTGGTGGTGATTTATTTGGATATGGTTGGTGGAATAAACCAAGAGATGCTTGGACACCGTTGATTGAACAGTTAAACAAAGGTGAATTAAAGAAATGGTTTATTGAAGGTATGCAGAAACAAGGAATACAATGTAGAAGTGTAGGAAGAGGTAAAAATATATCCTCTTTCTGGTAAAATTTGGAAAAGGGGATTATATGGAAAATGTTGTAATTGGACTGGATATGTCAACGAAAAGTTCTGGATATTCAGTTTTTAAAAATGGTAAATTGATAAAATTTGGCGTTTGGAAACAGAAGCAAGAGATAGCTTGGAGAGAACGTTGTATATATATGGGGAATGAGTTATCCACGCTATTGGACACTTATTCCCCATTTTTTATTTATTGTGAAGATACAATTTTAAGTGGTGAATGTGGTAATAATGTACAAACAGTAAAACAATTATCAGTGTTACAAGGAATTGTATTAGGTGTTTGTGCTGTACATAATGTAAAAATAGAATTTCTTATGCCTAGTAAATGGCGTAGTGATTTGGGTGTTTATGATGGTACTCGAGATGGAACTAAACGTCCAGTAATGAAATGGAAAACCGTAGAAAAAGTCAATCATATTTTTGGGTTGGAATTATTTTATGATTCAGATAAACCTAAAAGTGTGAAAAACGATGATGATATTGGAGATGCTATTGGAATAGCATGGTCACAGATTAAACCTACTGAAATAAATAAAGGATTTGGTAAGAAGCCAAATATAAATGCTAAGAAAGGTAGGTACATAAACAATGGCATTGAATAGTAGTAATTTTCAAATACTTGTAAATGCAGTATTAGATGCAAAAAATATTCAAGCACAATTAGATAAGATAAGTCAAAAATACGCAACTATGAAAGTTGGCATTGATGTTGATACAAGCAAACTTAGTGATGCGTTAAGTGGGCTTAAAGGATTAAAAGTGGGATTTGATGATACCAGTACGAGCGCAGAAAAAACTTCTCAAAGTATTGGTGATATATTTACTAAAGTATCTAAGTTTGGTGGCGTAACACTTGTTATTAATGAGTTAAGACAATCGTTAATGGAAGGTGTAGATGCTGTTAGGGAATTAGATGCGGCTGTTACTGAATATAAGAAAGTGTCTGATTTAACAGACGAAGGGATGAAACAGTATATTGATACTGCCAGAGAATTAGGACTTGAAGTAGGTAAAACTTCAACAGAAATGATTGAAGCGGCAACTAATTTCAAGAAAATGGGTAGAGGCGACGAAGAAAGTTTACAATTAGCAAAATTAGCAAATATGTTAAGAAATGTTGCTGATGAAGCAATATCAGCAGGACAAGCGGCTGACTTCATTAATGCTCAAATGATTGCGTTTAATTTAACATCACAAGATACAGAACACATCATATCAGCTACTAATGAAGTTGCGAACAGATTTGCGGTATCAACAGGTGATTTAATAACAGCTGTTCCTAAAGTTGCAAGTACGCTTTCTCTTGCAGGTAACTCTATGGAGCAAGTTTATGGATTAATTGTTGGTGCTACTGAACAAATGCCGGGAATGGCTTCTCGTGTCGCACGAGGATTGCGTTCAATCACGTTAAATTTACAAAAATTAGGTGAAGATAGTTCAAAAGCTTCTGGATATACAGCAAGCATGGAAGAAGCTTTTAATAAATTAGGCATTACATTAATGGATGAAAATGGTCAAATTAAGAACACATATGATATTTTAAAAGAATTAGCAAGCGTTTTTCCAAGTTTGGATAAAAACACTCAAACATATTACGCTTCATTAATTGGTGGTAAAACACAGGTGAACTAAATCTGCCTGTACAGGTTAAATTGACGGGAAACTCCCAAGAGCCTTGCATACTAACTTATCATGGTGACATAGATAAGGGCTTAGAGTAATTAACTAAGAGACAGTAAAAAATGTTAAGGACTAACGGACAATCCGCATCCAAGCAACTGTTGAAAACACAGTTGAAGGTTCAACGCATATCGAAAGCACTCAATATTGATTTTTAATGTTGACAAATGTAACTAATTATGATATATTCTATATTGTAACTAGAATAAGCCTTTTAAAAGGACGAAGCGAGTAGAGTACACAACAACGCTAGTTGTGGAAAGTGCCTGATTGCAAATTTGCAATAAAATGTATGCTAATCTTATAAGAAATTATAAGAAAATTTTATCAATACAAGGAGAATAAAAATGGCAAAAACATTAAGAATGGTAGACAAAAAGAAAATTTTAGAAGTATTTGGTGATAGGAAATTAGTGATATTACAAGATATTTCTAATATTACAGACCCTTTAGCCCCAATAAAATGTAAAGATGAAGAGGGGTATTTATATAGCTTATCTACATTGTTTGTAATGAGAAGTGCTTGTGCAAAATTTGATTATGTAGGTAAAAATAACCTTTTTAGTATTCAAAATATTCAACATTTTATAGACATTAATGGTGGAACTGCAAAAGTTTTATCTGATAAATATACTGATATTCACACAAAATTAGATTTAAAATGTGCTTGTGGAAATATTTATCAATGCTGTTGGACTCACCTTAAAGGAATAAAGAAATTTCAGTGTAATAAATGTGGATATGGTGCTTCTTCACAAGAAAGAGCAAATACTTTTGAAGATATGGCTAAAGAAGTAAAAGAACTAACAGGACATACTTTGTTTAAAAAAGGAACAAATTCAAAAGAACTTCATATTATTACACCAGAAGGGTATAAATACGTAACAAGTATTAATGTATTAAGAACTAGTACGGAGAAAAGAAAAGGTAAAATTGGTAAATGTACTTTATTTAATCAGAGCAATCCTTATACTATTGAAAATATGAAAAATTATATAAAATTAAACGAAATAGATTTAGAAATTTTAGAAGAAAATGGTACTCAAATTAATGTTAGAAATGATTATATAAAGTGTAAATGTCAATGTGGTAATATTTTTTATCCTACATGGGGACAAATTTCTTTACCAAATTATAAAAGGCATAGATGTCCTAAATGTCAAAAACTTATTTCAAGTAATGAATATGAAGTTTTAAAATATTTAAAGTCAAAAGGTGTAAAAGTTGAAAAAGAAAAGACTATGGAAGGCTGTAAATCCAAACGTTTATTAGCTTTTGATTTTTATTTACCAGAGTATAATTATGTTATAGAAGTACAAGGAAAACAACATTATGTAAATGGTATGTTCTATGCAGGTAATAATAATTTGGAAAATCAGAAATTACATGACCAAATTAAAAGAGAATTTTGTGAGAAAAATGGAATTGGTTATTTAGAAATTCCTTATTGGAGAATAAAAAATACTGAAAATAATCAATTATTTAAAGAAGATATTGATAAAATTTTAAATTGAAGTAGCGATTCAATTTTAATGTAAATAATGAGATGTAGTTACCGCAACATTAAATAATTTTGACCATGTTATAGAAGCAACAGAAGTAGCAATGAACTCCCAAGGTTCAGCACTTAAAGAAAATGCACGTTATCTTGATTCTATTCAAGGCAAGGTATCTCAATTTACCTCTGAATTAGAGAAGTTTTGGACAGAGGGTATTAGTTCTGATTCCGTGAAACGTTTAACAGAATTTGGAACAGAGGTTATTAAACTTATTAATGACTTAGGTGGTTTGCCTACGGTTTTAGCGGTTATTGGTGGCTCTTTGGCTACTATGAACGCTTCTAAGATAATAGCAAGTATTGGTAATGTTGAAAGAAGTGTCGAAAGTTTAATAAGTACTTTTGTTTCTGGTGCTTCTACTTCTACTAAATTATTAGGACAATTAAAAGGTGGTTTTTCAGCCTTACTTTCTTTGGCAAATCCATTGACTTTAGGCTTTGCCGCTGTTTCAACTGCTGTTGTATTAATGGTTTCTGCCTATCAAAAAGCACAACAAAGACAAGAAGAAATGATGCGTACAGCATTGCAAGAAGGTCAAGCTTATAATGATACAGCAACAGAACTGGAAAAATTAAAAGATAAGTATGACGAAATTACTTCACAAGATTTTCAAGGAACAGAAGAACAAAGAACAAAACAATTAGCAGAAATACATGATATTTTAGCTGAAAAATATGGCGTTGAAGATGAAGCGTTACAAGGATTAAATGGTACAAGAGAAGAAGCAATAGGTTTGATTGATAAAGAAATAGATAAAAACGCAGAAGAAGTAGTTAATAAAAATATTGAAGCTATTAATAAAGCTAAAGAAGAATTGTCTAAACCTATTACAATGAATTTTAAATATGCACAAATACCAACTGTGCAAGAAGTTTTACCACAGAATTTTAAAGATATTATTACCCAAACAACAGATTTATCTCGACATGGTAAGGTTATTTCCACTGTATCTACTGATTATGAAACATTTAAAACTGCTGTTAATGATGCCATAACAGCTTTAACAAATGTAAAAAATCCTACAACAGAGCAAACAAATGCTTTAAACTATCTTAGTGAACAGCTTAGTAAAGCACCTGCCAGTTATGAAGAAGCTGATAAGACTTTAGAAACTTATGCAAATTCTATATTAAGAACAGATGAAAATGTAAGAACATTTTTAAATTCTACTTATGATAGTGTAGACGCTATGAAACAGCAGTATGAAGCAACTGTTGAATCATTAGGTGGCTATACTGCATTAAAAGAAGCTTTGGATAAAGTTATTGCTACAAATTTTCCAGATGATGCAAAATTACTTGGTATTGAAGTAAAAGATACAGGTGATAAGGCTAAAAGTGCAAGCGAAGATTTTGAAGGATATAATGAAGGTTTAGGCGAAGCCAAAACAGAAGCAGAAGAAGCTACTGATAAATTAAACGATTTAGCACAAGCCTTAACAGATACTCAGAGTGCTTACGATATATTTACCCAAGCCGCTAAAGAATATAATGAATCTGGTGAGATTTCAATAGACACTCTTTCTAAATTAATAAAAGTTAATCCTGAATATTGGGATGCTTTAAATTTAGTAGACGGAAAACTTACAGTAAATAAAGAAAAATTAGATGAAATGAATAATGCTACTCTTGATAGCGTAGCGGCTGAATTAGTTGCTAGTGGTGCGTTTGGTGATTTCTCAGACGTGTTAGGTGATGTTGCTAAAGATAGTGAAACAGCAGGTTCCAATGCAAAAACAGCAGGAACTAATATAGCAACTTCTGGTGCAAAAGCGGCTACTGCTTCAACTGGGTATAATCAAGTGGCTAGAAGTATGCTTAGTGCGGCAGGTGCTGCTACACAGTTAAATTCAGCATTAGCAGGTGCGACTTCTATTGTAGGTGGTACTTATTCAAAAGACGATTTCTTATTGCAAAAAGCACAAGATGAAGCGGCGGCTCAACAAAGAAAACGTACAGAAGAATATAAAAAAGCTATAGAAGAAGCTAGGAAAATGTTAGGTTCTGGCTTAACAAGTGGGAAAACTACTTCTGGCGGTAAATCTGGTAAAGGTGGCGGTGGTTCTAAGAAATCATCAACCTCAGACGCAGAAAAGCAAGCTAAAGCAGACGCAAAGGCATACAAAGAAGCATTTGAAAAAGAACTTGCTGATTTAGATAAACGTAAAGCTACCATGAAAGATAACGCTTCTACTGATAAATGGTATTACGAGCAACTTGAACAACTCACAAATAAATATTATAAAGATAAAGAGGGGTACGAGGAAGAATACAACAAGTACCATGAAAAAGCATTAGATGGCATGACAAAAGCCCATGATGAGGCTTATAACGAAAGGTATACTCTTTTAAAGCACCAACTTGCCATGGATGAAATTTCAGAACGAGAATACTATGACGAACTTGAAGAATTAATGGAAGAGTTTTATGGTAACGAAGAAAAATATGGTGAAAAACGTTGGAAAATTGAGGAAGAGATTTATTCTGGAAGAAACAAACTTGAAGAAGAATCTACGAGAAAAGCTGAACAAGAAGCCGAAAAACGTAAAAAAGCACGTAAAGAGGAATGGGAAGAAGAAAAGGAATGGTATGAGGAACAACAATCTAATCTGGAAACAGCGTTTAATTATGTTGCTTCATTAGCACAGAAAGAGATTGATAAACTCAATGAACGTAAACAAGCTATTCAAGACCAGTATGATGCTGAAATTGACAAAATAAACGAGAAGAACGATGCAACAAATGACGAAATTGAACTACAAGAAAAATTAGATGCTTTAGCAAAAGCACAGCAAAAGAAAGTAAGAATATATAGAGAGGGACAAGGTTTTGTTTATGAAACAGACCAATCAGCTGTAGATGAAGCTAAAACTGCTCTTACACAATATAAGAAAGAGCAAGACACCAAGAAAGAGATAAAACGCCTTGAAGATATTCGTGACGCTACAATTAATTCAGTTGAAGAACAGATAAAGTATTGGCAAAAGTATAAAGATGAATGGGGAAATGTTACAGATAATTATACAACTGAACAAAATAAACTTCTTGCTGAACAAGTATTAGGTATTAGTTTAGAGGGTGAAAACTGGGAGAAACGTCTTGGTAATCTTCAAGATTATGTAGATAGATATAATGAAATAATGAGTACACTTAAGACAAGATATAAAAGTTACGACGATGATGATGATGAATTTGGTGACGAACTTGACTCAGAGGAACATTGGACTGATAAAGAACCCAGTTATTCTCACGGGTCTGGCGGTGATAATTGGTATGAAGATGATACTTCACACGGTCCGGGGGCTTATGCAAACGGTACAACAAAAGGTTATGGCTTATCCATGGTTGGTGAAAAAGGTCGAGAATTAAGAGTTCTTGGTTCAAAGTCTAACGAGGGTGACGGTATTATTCCTAATCATTTAACTGAAAATCTTATGCAACTTGGTAAATTCTCACCTACACAATGGTTAAACAGTATTGTAGGAAAAATGGGTGGACAGTCTGCACCTATTTATAACTACGCTTTTGAAAATCTTACATTACCAAATGTTACCAACGCACAATCATTTATTGACGAATTAAAGAATTTAAAAAACAGAGCATTACAGATGGGTGGAAGGAGAGATTAATTCTCTCCTTTTACTATAAAGATTTTGTTTGTTTTGGTAAAGGAAGTGAATTGAATTATGCAAAATTTATACAACAATAAAGGAACCGATGTTAAGCGAGGGAATAGTAGCCTTGATGCTAAAACATGGGATATAAATAAAGAAATACTTGAAGCTATGAGAATTATTGCAAAACAGGAAGTTAATAAAGCACCTAGAGATATTACTAAAACTGGTTTGATTAAAAGTTTAAATTCTGATGGTACATATAATGTTATTATAGATAATAAAGAATATAGCAGAGTTCCTAGTTACTCTGTCGCAAACTTTAAGATAAATGATATTGTAAAAGTCACATACCCACAAAATCAAGCAAGTAATATGTATATAAGCGGTGGTGGAAGTAGCAAATCTGGTGGTATTAGTGCTTTAGATGTTTACCCTGTTGGTTCAATTTATCTTTCTTTGGTTGCTACTAATCCTTCAACTTTTTTTGGTGGAAGTTGGTTGTTAATAGGACAAGGAAGAACTTTAGTAGGCGTTGACACTAATCAAGATAGCTTTAATCAAGCAGGAAAACTGGGCGGTGTGTATAGTAATGATTATACTCACGCACACACAACGCAAAATCATGTATTAACAATAAATGAAATTCCAGACCATCAACATGGTATGAATGGCAATACAAGTATTATAGCAGTAAAATATGGCTCTGCGGCACCTAATGAGTTTTCTCCAATTTCGGCTAATAATGGCTTTCAAATTCATAATAACGGTGGTTGGTTTAATGATTGGAGCAAAGGTACTATTGCAACTACATTAGGTGCAGGTGGAGGACAAGGACATACACACGGAGATGTAACATTGACAAAACAAACTATTTCAACTGTACAGCCATATCTTTGTTGTTATATTTGGCAAAGAACATCTTAAAAAGTAGGTGATTAAATTTTATGGTAACTAAACCGATATTATATTCAATAAATGCATTTGATGCTTCTCAAAAGTCAACATTTACATTCTATTCAACTGGTGGTAATCAAGTTGTAAAGAACCAATTAACAATTCGTAACAATACCACAAACCAAGTTGTATACCAACAGTCTGTGGACTCATTTAAGTTTGAGCATACTGTTCCACCTAATACATTAACTAATGGTACATATTATAACGCTTATGTAACTACTTATGACGCACAAGGCGAAGCAAGTAGTCCAAGTGACCCTATACAGTTTTGGTGCTATACTCAACCTACAATAGAGTTTACCAATTTACCTGCAAATAATATTATCAATTCTTCAAGTTTTTTATTTGAGTTTACATATAATCAGATTGAGGGTGAATTATTAAACTATTACAATGTGATTTTATATAATTCTAACCATGTTGAAATTAATAACAGTGGTGAGATTTATGGTGGTCAGAGTATTAAACCACCAGTAACTCAAACTTATTTATTGACTGGATTAGATGATAAAGCAACTTATTACATTGAAATCAAGGGTTATACTATTTATGGAACTTATGTAACAACTGGTGAAATATTAATCACTGTTACATATTCCAGTTCAATTGTGTTTGGTATTCTTGGTTTGACTAATGATTGCACTAATGGTTATATCACTGGTGAAAGTATTGTTAGTATTATTGAGGGTTCAAGCAATCCAGAAGAACCAATATATATTACTAATGTAGACGGTAAAGAAATTGATTTAAGACTAGACGGTTACTGGGTAAAGTGGACAAGTGGTTTCCAATTAAACGGAGATTTTACGGCTCAATGGTGGTTTAGAGATATGAACGTAGACACACCAATCTCATTTTTTACTAATTCACAAGGTCAAAAGATTACGTTTACTTATAGGAACGGATATTATAGAAATGAAACAGAACTTAAAGCCTATGTAGATATGACTGTGGACAGTGGTATTGCAGAAGATGTTTATTATAGATATTCTCAATATATTCCATTACCACAAAATACAGATTATCTTACTTTATGGGTGAGAAGAATAGGAAATGTTTATAATATTTCTTTGATAAATTTAGGTAGCGTAATTCCTACTGCAACAAATTAATAATAACAATAAATAGAAAGTAGGTGAGAGGATAATATGTTTTCTTTCTTAGGGTACAATTTCGTACAAGACGGTAACAGCCTAGATATTGCACCTACCAGTGTAAATAATGTAACAACAGTTCAAGTTCAGAACGGTATCTTTGACCATTTTCATTTAACTAGTAATGTAACTAGTGATTATTCACCTATTAAAAATACTGAATGGGCTTATCTTGATATTATTGCTGCTAATTTTGACGGTAATATCAATGGCGGTAATGTAGATTTCTTACTGCAATATTTGACCGCTATTAAAGTAAAACGTAGAATTAAAGGTACATTTAACTGGGTTACTTTAAAGACAGTTACAGTAAAAGCATTTGAAGATTTAAACTTTGCTTTTAATGATTATATAGCCGCTAATAATACAGATTATGAATATGCTTTAGTTCCTATATTGAACGGTGCTGAGGGCGATTATATTACCAATAGTATTACTTCTCAATTCAAGGGCGTATTCATTTGTGAAAAGGATAGTATATATAAATTCTACGCTGGGGTAGCATATGGTACTGGTAAACGTGTTAAGAAAATAGGAGTGTTTGAGCCTTATGGTAGTAAATATCCAGTAATTGTTGCTAATGCTAAGACGAATTATTATAGTAATAGTATTAGTTTTACTGTTTTACCTTTAGATTATGAAAAAAATAGAATAATGGATAGATATGAAATCAATAAATTAACAGAGGAAATACTAAATTATATCACAGACAATAAAGCGAAAATTATAAAGGACTGGAATGGAAATATTTTCTTAATTTATCCAAGTTCAGAACCAAACATTACATATGATAATAACTGGGGTATGGGAAAAATAGATATTTCTTTTGATTACGTTGAGGTTGGTGACGCAAATAACGAAAAAGACCTTATGGAATTTGGATTAGTAGAACCAGTAGTAAGTGGAGTTTCTACTACTGGAACGTAAGGGAGGATAAATTATGCCATTAAATATAACGCAGAATTTATACAATATCGCAAAACAACGAATGAGAGAACGTCAAATAAAGATAAATCTGCTCAATTATGAGTATCAGACCGTAAATGAAATACAGGGTTATGTTATCAGTGGTAATATAAATTGTGATAGTAACAATGACCAAAGGCGTTCATGTAGTATTACTTTAGCACTGAAAGATACCGCTGATTTTGAGATAAAATCTGGTGGAAGAATATGGTTGGATAGATATGTTCAGATTTATATAGGTGAATATGATATACTTGCAAAAGACTGGGAATGGGTAAATTTAGGTATTTATCTTATCAATACCCCTACATGGAATTATGACGCTTCTACTAATTCATTATCATTTGAGGGACTTGACCTTATGGCAAGACTGAATGGTACAAGAAATGGTTATATTTCAGATATGCCAACAACGATTCCACAAGGTAGTAACGTGAGAAACGCTATGATTAGTGTGTTAAAGTTAGTAGGAGTAACTAAATATGTCCTTGAAGAATTGCCATATGCTTTGCCATATGATATACAAGTTGACATTGGAGATAGTGTTTATTCATTACTTTCTCAATTAAGAGATGTAGATGCAACTATGGAAATATTCTTTGACATCAACGGAGTGTTTAGATATCAGAAAATTCCAAGCGGTCATAATGAACCAAGTTTATTAGACGATGATATTTGGGATAGCGTTGTAACATCAGAAAGTATTACATCTGATTTTGAAAGCGTTAAAAATGTAGTAAGAGTATTTGGAAAATCACTAGATCCAACGTATTATCCAAGTGCTATAACTCAGAGTGGGAATACTTATACTCTTACTATTGCAGATTATCCAACAACTTTTGATGCAAGTACAAGTTTTACAGTAGGTTGGACTGCAAGTACAGCGGTTGCAAGTCCTTATATTAAAGTGAATGATAATAACGCATTACCTTTAGTGAATGAGGACGGAACTGCGGCGGTACTAGACCGTAACAACCAGTATTACGTTGCCAGATACCAGAATGGTAAGTTTATATACCTTGGTTATCAACAGATATATGGTGAAGCTAAAGATGATAATCCACAAAGCCCTTATTATGTAGGAAGTACAATAGGCGAGATAGCAATTCCTTTATCTGGGGGTGAATATGACAATATTTACACTAATGATTTAGCAAGACAACGTGCTAAATATGAATTATATTTACGAACCAGAATGAATGACAGTGTGAGTTTAACATGTGTTCCTATATGGTGGTTGGATGTTAATATCGTTGTGTCATATACACCTAAAGACTCAACTATACCGAAACAATATCTTGTTAAGAGTTTTAGTGCTGATATACAAGAAAGTGGTTCAATGAATATAAGTATGATTGCTTATTATCCGCAATACGAAAGTTTCTAAATAAATGGAAATATTTCAAAATAACTATTGACACAAGGCTTAAAGTGTGGTAAGATATAATCAAGTTAAGAAAAGGAAATAAAAGACATATGTTCTCCTTATAAATTGTACACATTGTTGTTGGTATCCATGTGCGAAAAATCCACAACGTTCTTTTTCTTAACTAGATTTCATTATCATTTACTTGCCATAAAGATAATGAAATTTTCTTATTTTCATTAAACCTCCTGTAATACGTTTTTGGTAGCAAGAAAGAGTGTTTCTTAACAGATTCACTCTTTTTTGTTGTAATAAAATAAATAATAATATATAACAATATTTGGATTACATAGAAAGGAAGTGTGATTTATGAGTGAATTATATCCTCAATTTCCAAGTACAACTTTTCCTAATCAAATACAAACATTTACAACTTTTTTGGATATTTCTGCTTCTGACGCAAAATTAATTCAACAATATCAGATAGCAATCCAGTCTAATGATTATGAAACTGCCCAAAATATATTCTCACAAATTCCAAGTGGTGACCAAAAGATTATCAATGCTCAAAAATTAAATACGATTATTAACACTTGTGAAGCATTGGAAAATTTTTATAAAACTGATGTGCAACCTTATGTAGAAGGTAAACAAATTGAATGGCAAAATATCATTAATTTATTTGAGTATAAGGGAACGTACAATCCTACTGTGACCTATTCTAAGAATAACTTTGTAACATATACTTATAATGGTGTAAACTATGTGTATATTGCTGTTACTAATCCACCTTTGGGAACAGTCCCTACAAACACAACTTATTGGAGAGTGCTTTCTATTCGTGGTGAAAAAGGTGATTCTGGTGAGGGGTTGTCTTTCTTAGGAGAATGGGATAGTACGGTTCATTATACTACACAGAACGTAGTAACATATGGTAACTATGTGTGGGCTTGTATTGAAGCTAATAATAATCAAGCACCTTTTGAGGGTTCACAATACTGGGTTAATATTGGTTCTATCAGACCTAGAGAAATTCCAATACAAGAGGGAACGCCAAGTCAGCAAGAAACTGGTGATTTATGGTTTAGAATTGTAAACTGAGGAAGGAGAAAAAATGGCAAGTTTTGAAGTCAGACGTTGGCAAGACTTATCATTAAGTAATAGAAACTTAATGCAACAGTTTTCTCAATATTTTAGAGAGGGTTATTTTAGTCAAGCATTAGCATTGATTATGAATAATGATGATATTGATAGCGAAACAGTTATGCCAATATGTTTCAATATGATTCATACGGCTCTTGAATATTTACAGAATTTATATTACAATGCAGTAGAGGTTAAACTTGCAGAAGATGAACAATTATTTCAGACAATGCTTAATAATTACATAAATAAGAAAGAATATCAAGCTGATATACAATATGAAATGTATAACTTTGTTGTTTATGACAAACAAGTTTATATGTGTTTAAAACAATCAACTGGAAATCTGCCTACTGATATGGAATACTGGGTGTTGATTGGCTTAAAAGGTGAGGTTGGTGCGACAAGTATTGACGTTCAGTTAAAAGATGTTTGGGATAAAACAGTAAATTATGCTATTAATGACGTTGTTACTTATGAAAATGTAATGTATATTGCTTTAAAAGCGAATACAAATGTTCAACCAGATACCACACCTAGCACATGGCAGGTATTTATGAAGTTTCCAAAAGCAAGAGTTATTGTATCTGAAACAGAACCAACTGACGAACAATTAGAAGTTGGTGGTCAATGGTGGAAAATTTTATCTATCGAAGTTTAATAAAGAAAGTTGGTGAAAATATGGCAAGTTATAACATAGAAATGAATGTAAAAACTGATACTGGATATGACCAATTATATCCTCAGACTAAAATAGAAAATGTAGAAAATGGTGCTTCTAAATCTGTAAGTGTGCAAGTAAATGCTCCTAGTGCAGATTGGCAAGGTGATAATGCACCATATACATTAACTTTAACAGTAAATGGTGTTACGGCTGAGAATAATATTGAGGTTGGTTTAGCTTCAAATGCAACCTTAGACCAAATTAAACTATCCATGAAATGTATCATTCAGTGTACAGCACAAGCAGAAAATCAGATTACTCTTACAGCTTATAAGAATAAGCCAACGGAAGATTTACCCATCCAAGTGCTGATTATTGGATAAGTTTTATTAACAAAAAGAGGTGATTTTATGTCAATTATGAATAGATTTCCTACTGGTGGTGGTAGTTCTGATATTGCAACTGCTGAACCAAATAATGTATTAAAAGGATATACATTCGTAGGAAAAGATAGTGACGATATACAAACTGGCACATTGGAACTGACTGGAAACGCTATAGAAAGTCATGTTATCAAAGGTGCTACGTTTTATAATACAGACGCTAAAATTAAGGTTACTGGCACAATGGGAGTTGGTAATGTAAGTAATTTAAACTTAGCTGTTTCTAGTGGTAGAAATATTACTGTTACTTGGTCTAACCCTATACAAACTACTGGTAGACCTTATAGTGGTGTATATGTTAAATATAGCACAAGTGGAAATCCTGGGACTGGTGGTACTCAGATTTATAAAGGTACTGGAAATAATACTACAAGTGGTGGTAGAAGCAGTGTTACTTTGGGGTTTCCTAATCTTGGAACTAGGTATTACATAAGTGTGTATAGTTATTGTGTGACAAGTAATGGGGAATTGATAGGAACACCAATACAAGGTAATATTGTAAGTGGTAGTACATATACACAGACGATTACAAGTAGTACAAATGTAACTGTACCAAGTGGATATAGTCAAGTTGATATATTTTGTGTTGGTGCTGGTGGCGGTGGTGGGCATGGAGAAAGTCGAGATAGAAATTCAACTTATGGTGGCGGTGGTGGCGGTGGTGGCTACACTAAAACTGCTTCTAATGTTAGTGTATCTTCTGGACAAACTTTAGTATGCTCTATTGGTGGCGGTGGCGGCGCTAATGGGGGTACTGGTGGCACTACTTCTGTAACAAGAAACGGAACTACATTATGTACTGCTTCTGGTGGATATGGCGGTGACGGTGAAACTACTTTACTATATTATCGTGCTAGTTGTGGCGGTAGTGGCGGTGGAGTAGGTGGTTCAACGTATGGATATACTTATGGAAATAATGGCGGTAGTAATGGTGGCAATGGTGGTAATAGTCCTGGTGTCACAAATAGTCAAGGATTAGGTCAAGGAACAACAACTCGCCCATTTGGTGAAAGTTCTGGTACTGTTTATTCTGGCGGTGGTGGTTCTGGTGGACAAGGATTAGGTGCTTTAACACCGGGTAACTGGGGTGGCTCTGGTGGTTCTATAGGTGGCGGTCATGGTGGTAATGGTACCTATAGAAGTGGAGGTTCTTCTAGTGAACCAGATTACATTTTCGCTAGTGTGGGCGGCAATGGTTCTGCTAATACTGGTGGTGGAGCAGGTGGTGGCGGTGGTGGCTATGCTTATAGTGGTAGGGACGGTGGTACTGGTGGTTCTGGAATTATCCTTATCCGTTTCAAATAAAGAAAGGAGTATCATATGGCTATAATTAATAATTTTATATCTGGTGGCGTTGATACTTCTGAATTGACTGCAACCAAATCAGAAGTTATGAAAGGTTATATCTTTCTTGGTTTAGGTTCTGATGATGAACAAACTGGAACCCTTGAATTAACTGGTAACGCCAATGTAAATCAAGTATTAACTGGTACAACTTTTTATACCACTAATCCACAAGCCCAACAAACTGGCACTTTAACAGTGAATAGTATTTTCGCTTATTAATATAGAATGAAAGGATAGAAATGATATGATTGTACATCAAGTTTTTGCTATTGTACATGAGGAAACTGTACAGAATATTATTGTATGCGACAATTATGAACTTGCTAATCAGATTGCAAGAGGTACTTACGGCAATGAAGCTATCGCAGTAGACTGTTTACAATACCCTTGTTTTATAGGTTGCAAATATAAAAACGGCAAGTTTTATGACTTAGAAGATAATGAAATTGCTTACGTTCCAACACAAGAACAGCAAGTTGCGACTTTACAACAAATTAATAAGACCCTTTATAAAACAGCTAAATTATCAGCACAGAATTTCACAGACGAACAAGCCGTAGAAGTTCCAGAACTCTATCCAGTATGGACTGAGGGCGTTGAATATAAAGAGGGAGATAGGGTTACTAACGAGTACGGTGAGTTATACAAGGCTGTAGTAACTCATGTGTCCAATTCTAAGGACAAAGAGGAAATTGGTGAAGAAACGGCTGTTACTAATTCATTTGAGAATGATGATAATGGAATTATGTTGACAAGTGTTGAAGATGAAATTCCAACTACAAGTAAATGGATAAAATTGTCATAAAGTGATTAAAATTCGCTTGACAAATAAGGTGACAAGTAGTATTATAAATAAAGAACAATTCATATAGAAAGTTTACAGACTTACTGTTTTAAATAAAAAATAAAGTGCTATAAAAATTGTTCTAAAATTATTTTAAAAATTATGTATTTCTGTATATTAACCTTAAAGGAGGTAATTATTATGGCAGTAGCAACTGGAAAACATGCAGACCATAGAACCAAGGAACAGATGGCAAATGATTTAGCACAGACTAAAAGACCAAAGGGCGCACAGGATACAACCTATGTAACAACTGGCCCTGCAACTGGTAAAACAGATGAACGTGTAAGACCTCAGACCCAAAGACCTGTTAAGGATTGATAATTAAATAAATATATTACAATGGAGAGGAATTAATAATAGTTCCTCTCTTTTTGTTATCATAAATTAGAAAGGGATTCGTAAATGAGAACAGTAAACAAAGTTGGTGGTGCTAACGGCACAATTTTTACAGAATTTTACGGCAATACCACAGATGTAAAACCAACAGAAGATGTTCCTAACGGTAGTGCTTTTTATGAAGTTGATAATAACATGCAAGAATACCGTTTTGATAAAGAAAACAAAATTTGGTATCCAATAACTAGAGGTGGTACTGCTCCAAGTGATGATTACTTGCCTTTATCTGGTGGTACTATGCAAGGTGCTATAAATATGTCTGGTTATCAAGTTGAAAACGCAAGTGAATTGACATTAGGTGAAACTGGATATGTTGGTATCATTCCTCACGAAATTACAAGTGAAATTGATAACGGAACTACTGTTGAATTATCTAATCCTAAGACAAAGAAAGATATTAAACTTAGGGGAATTGATACACCAACAAACGATAATGATACTGTAAATAAGAAATATGCTGATAATATAAAAGAATATGGGATTGAGCATAGTCCAGTTTTGGACAGTGGTCAAGAAGAATTTGTTTTAGGTCAAAATGATTTGGCTTATGTGTTTAAAAATTCCATGGTAATGGATAGTGGGGATAGATTTTATTTTGCTGACCCAGTATCATTAACTGACGGTAGATTAGTTCCTTTTATAACTTCTGCCATGACTGGTGAGGAATATCACTTATTGGTTGGTACTTATCCTAAAGGCGTACAAGATGGGACACTTGCCCCAGTTCAGATAGATGGTGTTGCTGAACCTACTGGTGATAATATGGCTGTTAATAAGAAATATGTTGACGATTCCATAAATTCTGTTACAAAAAATCAAGTCACTATTCAAAAAGCAGATAACGCCAATATGTGTATTAATCTTACTGTAAATGGTGATGAAGCAAGTGGCATATTGGATTTAACAGATAAAAACGGTAATCCAGTTATTGTTAGAGGTGTAGATACCCCTATTCAAGATACTGACGCTGTTAATAAAAAGTATTTTGAAACTCATTTATCTACTGATTTTATCCCTACTAAAGATTTAGATATGAAACAGTATAAATTAATCAATACTTCTGCTGTAGAGATTTATGGTGGAATTAATGATAGTGCAAATAACACGTATTTTATCAGAGAAACTTCACAAGCTTCTATTAATACTGATACAGAAATTCCAGAATATGTAAAAGTTATTACTGGCGTTCATACTGGCGATACAAACCAAGATGTAATTTTAAGAGGTATTAGGGCAGGACAACAGAAAAATGACGCAGTAAATTATGGTCAATTTAAAACGTTAGCAGATTCTTTTGAAAGATGCCAACACGATGTTGAAAGTTTGAACGCTTGGAAAATGACTTTTGACGAAAATCAAGTCACAAATACTGTAAATTCCATTATTAAATATACAGATGTTGCTTATGAATTGACAATCGCAAGTGGTGAGGAACAATGGTATAGTTACGATTTAGCAATGCAAAGTGGTTATACTCCAATATCTGCTACTTTGGTTATTGATGATACTAACCCATTTGTAGGTCATTGTTCTTTGGATATTACACCAGACGGTACTTACAATGCTTTAATTTATCTTAAATCACAAGGTGACGATAAGACTTGCAATTGTAAAGTAAGACTTGTGTGGATAAAAAATCAGTAAAAATATAAGTGTATCTATTGACTTTTAGAAAGCTATGTGCTATTATCGTAAGTAGAAGCATATAGCTTTCTAAAATTATATGAAAGGAAAGTAGAATAATGGCTAATAAAACAGCAAAAGGTTTAGTGGAATTTGCCAAAAGTAAAATAGGCGTTCATTATGTTTATGGTGCTAAAGGTGAGATTCTTACTAAGACTAAGATTTATTCATGGGCTAGGCAATATCCAAATATTTACACACAAGCTTATATTAATAAGGCTTTACAATGGGTAGGTGAAGAAGCTGTTGACTGTTCTGGACTAATTTCATGGTATACTGGTATCATTCGTGGTTCTGGACAGTTTGAACAGACTGGTAACAGCAAAATCCCACCGTCTAAATTAACAGATGATAAATTGGGTTATGCAGTATGGAAACAAGGTCATATCGGCATTGTACTTGACCGTAACCATGTAGTCGAAGCAAAAGGTATCAACTACGGAGTTATTCAAAGTAACTTAAATTCGACACCATGGAAAAAAGCATTTAAGATTAAAGATATTATATATGATAATACCGTTACTGAATATAAAAACGGTTTCTTTAAGGTAAACGGTTCATGGAGATATTATAGAAATGGAATTATTGTAGTGAACTCATGGGTTAATGATAATAACCGTTGGTATGTTGTTGATGGTGAAGGAAAATTAATCACAAATCAGTGGTTCTATGAAGATGGAAAATGGTATTATTTGTCTGGTGATGGTGGGATGATTTCTAATCAGTGGCTTGAATATAAGGGTAATTGGTATTACTTTGATGGAGTAGGAGTATGTTTAACTAACACTTGGTATAAGTATCACGATAAATGGTATTACTTAGACGATACTGGTGCTATGAAAAAAGGATTATTAGAAGATAATGGTAGTTGGTATTATCTTGATGAAAACGGTGCTATGGTATCAGACGTTAATATTAAGTTTAGTGCAAGTGATGATGGAAGTCTTAAATTTAGTGGACTTACTAATAAAGAAGATTAAAACTGAAAGGACAAAAATATGGGAAATATTGGTTTGGTTTCTATGTTATCGGCATTTGCTACCATAAGTCTTATAGTAGCTTTTATTATAGGAATTACCATATTTATAATTGGTACTTTATTTGAGAAAAAAATAAAAGAAAATAAACATAATTCTAAAATTATTGTTATGCTTACAAAATTTGTTACTTTCTTGACGATAAGTGCTACTATATTAGAAATTATAGCAGTTTATATTAAATAAAACAAAAAGGAGAAAAATTATGTATGATTATACAGACAAAGAATTAAAACGAGTGTTAAGCAATTTAAAACATTATAGAGAAGCTAATGAAGAAAATGGTATTGTAACTGTACCTTTGTTCATAATAGACGATACAATATCTATTATAAATGAACATTTAGCTTTGCATACTACGCTTCTTGATAAATAATAAGGAGAAAAAATGGGAAGAAATATTTATTTTACAAATCAAGAAATACTACAGATTTTAACTTATATTGAAGACGCTGTTGATATTTTAGGCGAAGGAGAAAATACTTGGGAGCAAACAGAAAAAGATATGAAAAATGGGTTAGGTTCTGCGTTGCGAAAATTATATAAAGGACGTAACGGTGAAAAAAATTATGCAAAATATAAGACGAAAAGAGAAAAAAGAGGATAATCTTTTTAATATTCAAGAGGACTACATTTAGTCTTCTTTCTTTATGTTTACATATAGCTACAACTTAGTAGAAAGGAGTAACAATATGATTTCAATTATCAAACAAGGTGGTATCAATAACGATAGTAGAACATGGTATATTGGCTATGGTGATAATGATTATAACAATTTGCCCACACCTATTGAAATTAAAGACGGTAAACCCATAGTAACAGGTGATATACCGAATGGTAGTGTATATTATGATATGAAGTCTGGTGATATATATAGGTACTGTAAATTAGTTGCTGATGAGGTAGTAAAAAGCTATGAGAATCCAGATTATATACCTATCATAAATCCAGAAGATGTACCGTTATGGATAAAACAAGGAAACAAAATAGATACAGACCAACCGTTTAGTGGTGATGAGATAGGAAAGTCTATATCTGTAGTAAAATATGGTGGTAATAATGGTGAGAATGAAACGGTGCTTACTGGGCTTTCAATAGACGTTAAACCTACTGGAAATGAAATTCCACACGGAAGCAAGTTTATTGAGATTGATGGTGGAGATGTGTATAGATACAACGCAGTAACAAAAAGTTGGATAAAAAGTAATTGTAAAAAGGATAAGTTGACTTGGTAAAATAAAAGAGGGGTTGTTAGCCCCTCTTTACTTGCTTGTATCTTTGGTTGCGATTTATTCAGTCTTTTTGTCACTGTTCAGATTATCAAATTCTGCTTCAATTTTGCTTAAACATTCATTGATTTCTTTACTATAACTTGAAGTAATTATTGCAAATAAATATAAAATGCTAGTTTCTTTATCAATGAGTATATTTTTGTTTCTCTTAAAACAATCAAAGCTGATTCCGTAGATTGTTTCAAAAACAGTTTTAATATCTTTAACATGTTCATTTAAAGAATTAAGACAGAATTTAGCTTTTGCAATCTGGTTAATAACATTTGCAGTGTTATCTCTTGGAATTGTTGTGGATTCTTGTTTAGCTTCTTTATTGTCTTTGTTTTCTGCTTCTGGTGAGAAATAATGTGTAAATAATTCCCAATCATTATTAATTAAATCATCTTTATTAGGTTTAAATTCTACATTGGTTTTATGAAATGGTAATTTTAAGCCATGCATCCATGTAAAATCAACGGTATCAATTATATTCTTCCAACCTTTTCTACGAATATAAACTTTAACTGTATTTTCACCTAAAGTTTTCTGTTTTTCTTCTGCTTTCTTAAGCGCTTCTAAAAGTGTCATAATGTTTTTTCTCCTTTATTTTTTATTTGTTTTAATTATTTAACTCCACTACTACCAAAACCACCTCTTGATTTTCCGTCTAAATGGTCTACTTTTTCAAAAATAATAGTAGGCTGTTTTTTTACAATACGGAACTGGCAGATACGGTCATTAAAATCAATATGCGTATCTCTGGTTGCGTATACTGGATATTTCCACACATCTGTATTTGAACAGTAACTATTGTCGATAACAGCATGTGGGTTTGTCTGTAATAATCCCCAAGTCTTAAACGTGCTACTTCTTGGAACAATATGGGCTTCATAGCCATCTGGAAGTTTCATACTCACACCAAGAGAAATAAGTTTAAATTCACCAGTTTTCAAGTCAATTCCATTAGGTTCAGCACATCTTAAATCAATCCAATCTGAATTTGCACCGTTGATATTTTCAAGTGGCGTGATAGGTTCATGGTACTTGATTTTGATTTTTTTATTATTAGATACTTCATTAGAAGTGAACACTGGTTCAAGCAATTCTTCTGTGAGATAAAATTGTTTTTTTGTTTTTCCAAACCAAACAAGATAAGGTAAAATATTATTTGCGTTAGCTTCGATAACTACACCAGTATCTAATAATAATAAATTGTAAAGAGAATTAGTATTTTCAATTCCACATTCTTTTATTTTTGTGTAAATGTTTGATGATAATTTAATTGAAACAACATCACCTTTTTTAAATTTTAATTCGGCTATTTTCTTTGATTTTTCTGCTGTGGCTAATTTAAGTAATTCCTCTGGTAAATAATAACAATAATAACGTTTTTCTTTTTCGTTGTCAAAACAAACACAATAAGGTAAATCTTCATCTTCTATGTCTGTACCAATGATTTTACCTTTTGAGTTTAATATTCTTTCTGGATGATAAATACCACATATTTCTAATTTCCTAAATAAATCAGGTAATTTTTCAAGAACAACAACATCATTCTTTTTGAATTTTAATTCATTTCTTTTCATATTTAATCTCCTTTAATATATTTTGTATTGCTTTGTACGTTAATCATAATACTTTTTATAGTAAAAGTCAATGGTTTTTATAAAATTATGTGTTAGATTTTTGTATAAAAAATGTTAAATATTCAGACTATTTAAAATGAAATTTCTATTGATTTTATATAGGAAGTGTTGTATAATTTCTATATAAGAAAGGTGGTGAACGTATGAAAACTGGTACAGAAAATTATAGTAAAGTGAAAGAGTTAAGTTTAGGAGATATTGGCGTAATATTATTATATAAAAATAATATACCAAAGGAGAATAAAAATGTACAAAGATAAAGAAAAAAGACTTCAATATTCTAGACAATGGGGTAAAGATAGTAGAAAATTTGCTTTAGAACACCATTTATGTACACGCTGTTTTAAAGAACGTACTTATGGTGATGAACGAATGTGCTTATTATGCAAAGCAAAAGCATATGAACGTAGACAAAAAAGAAAAGAATTAATGTCGGAGGAAGAATATAAAGAGTTTAAGTTAAAATATCGTGACAAAGATTTAGAACAAAAGAGAAAGGTTAAATTAGAAAGAAAAGAAAAAGGTTTATGCGTAGAATGTGGTAAAAGAAAAGCTATGAACAATAGAGTGCGCTGTGGTATTTGTCTTGTTAAAGATAGGGAAAGACATAATTTAAAGAACGCTGAATTAAAAGACCCAACTAAAAATAGACAATATAGATTAGAAAATCATTTGTGCTATACTTGTGGCACACCTTTAGATAAAGATAGTAAAAGTACAGTATGCGATAAGTGTCATAAAATTTTTAGTGATGGTGCTAAGAAAAGTGGTGCTATTGTAAAAATGAAATATCCTAATATGAATCGTAGATTGTTTGTTAAATAATAAAAAAGGAGATAATAAAAGTAACTTTTAAAAAACTTGATTTAACAATACTCGTAAAAATATATTAAAGGAGAAATAAAGTGAAAGTTGAAAAAACTAAACCTATAAATGTAGAGTTGATGACAGGAAATAAAAAGGAGAGAATAAAATGGAAATTACAGAAAAAAGAATTGTGTGAATATTGTAGTAAAGTACCAAACAATAAATGTAATATTACTTGCAAATACTATAAGACTTGTAGGCGTTTTATAGCAGAAAAAAGAGGAATGTTACCAGTTTATTATACTTTTGATGAAGTGTATACTGGTGAAAATTCTAATAGAATTTGGGAAGTTAAAGATAATATAGAAGAAAAGGAGAAAAATAATATGTTACCAGAAAACGTTAAAATTGTAAATAAAAATGAGGATAATATAGTGTATGTAAATGATAACTCAAAATATCCAATTAAGAATGATGAAGAATATGTTTGTATTTTTGATGGTAATGTAATCAATAATAATTTCGTAAATATTAATATTTATGGAATTATAATAGATATAAATGAAAAGAATATTGTTGTTTATAATAAAGAAAACAAAAACATTAGTATAGTAGATAGAAAAAGTATTAAATGTCTTTTACCTAAAGAAGAATATAATTTAATACGTGGTAGAGATTAGTAACAAAGAGTATAAGGAGTTTGGTTATGGGACTTGATATTAATTAGTGTGTTTAGTATTTTGATTGAAAATTTGGACAAAGAAAGGAAATAAATAATAAGTAATAAACAACCCTCCGGCAATAAGTCGGAGGGTTTTGTTTTTATATTATATTGCTTCTAATTTTGTTTTAATTTGAAAATTTGCTTTGTCTATAAATGTATTTAAGTTTTTCATTTCAGGATTTTCGTTTAAAAATTTGCTCAATTCTTTTAAATTATCAATAACAAGATTATAACGGTAAATTTTATTTGTTGAGTTGTTTGTCACAGACAGCATAAAATTAATCACTTCCTTTCAAATCTCAAATCAAATTCTGATATGGTTACTAACCAGTAGAACTATGGTAACAGGCGTTTGGTTAGTTTGGTTGATAAAGTGTTAGGGTGTGAGTTGAGAGGGTCTGTTTTACATCTATTACTCGTTGGTTAGAACTTCCTCTAAACGGTAATGTTAAATCTTTTTTATCTTTTTCAAACCTACCATCTACTAAAACATCTATATTTTTCAAACAATTTATATATTTCTTTTTTTTGTGAAAACCAAGTTCTTCATATAATTCTTCAAAAGTTCTCCCTGTATATACCCAAATATTTTTATTGGCTTTTTTTAGTTCTTTTAATAATAATTCTACTCCTTTGTATTGGCAAAGACATTCTCCACCAGACAAAGTAATATCTTGTGGTAAATCCAATAAAATTTTTGTTAAATCTTTTATTTTTATTTTTTTACCAGAATTTAATTCCCAAGTAGTAGTTTTATTTTGACACCCTTCGCAATGTATATTGCAAAAAGAGAAAAACACTACGGTTCTAAATCCTACGCCATTTGAAACAGAGCATTTTTCTATTCCAGAAATGTATACAAAAGGTTCTGTATCTATTTTATTTTCTAAGTTTTTAATATCTTTATATTTTATTTCCCAAGTATCGTTAATAATATTTCTAACAGTTTCTCTGTTAGTGTTTAAAAAATCTGCTATTTCTCGAATTGTATATCCCATTTTACTGAAATTAAGAACGTTAATAAAAAACTGTTCTTTTTTTTCATAATCTTCTTTTAGTATTTTTTTAAAATCAAATTCTTTTGTAATATTTGTATAAATTTTTTTATGAATTATGTTAGAAGCAACACCCCTGCAAACTTTATATTTTTTATCTAATTTGCTAAAATTATGCTCACCGTTTATGAAATCATTACATATATTAACAACAGTAGTTTTATCTGCCCAATTTTTTTGAAATTGTGACATATATTCTTTATAATCTTCTCTCTTCTGCCAAAAAGCTCTTTTTCTTTCTTTCATATCTTTTGTATTGTCAAGTGGAGTACCTAACAACAAATGTTGCGGATTACAACATTTAGGATTATCGCAAGTATGTCTAGTTAAAATTCCTAAATCTTTACTTATTTTTATTCCTAATTTTCTTTCTAAAACTAATTTATGGAGTCCTTGTTTTTTGTTACTACCATTACTTACCCAAATATATCCCCCTCTTTTTTCATTAGGAAAATGACTAATGCAATTCCAACAACCGTTTTTATCAATTTCTATAATAATTGGTTTGGCTCTTTTATTTTCAACTTCTCTAACATTTAGTAACTCATAATGCTTATCATCAATAACTTTTACTTCGATATTTTCTATAATTTTTATATTGTTTTGATTATTTTCCGCAACCATAATATAAAATCCTCCTTTATATGATATATTATATATCTATATCATAAAAAGAGGATTTTGTCAATATATTATTTTATAATTTTATACTTTTTTATTTAAATTTCATATGTTTTATTCTCATTTTTACTTCTTGTTGCTTACCTTTATTAAATGCTGTTGTATAATCTCCTGTTAAGTAACCTGTCACTCGTCTTAATCTTTTTATATGTTTACCACCACAAATAGGACAAGTTTCTCCTATTTCATCTGTATACCCACAATCAGCACACATATCATTAGGTACATTAACAGCAAAATAAGGAATGTCTTTTTCCATTGCATATTTTACAATAGTTTCCAATGCTTTTATATTATTTTTTACAGAACCAGATAATTCAACATAAGTGATTGAACCTGCTGAACTATATCCAGTTAATTGTGATTCTATATCAATTTTTTCAAAAGGTGTCATTTCTTTCCATACAGGTACATGAATTGAATTTGTGAAAAACTCTTTATCAGAAACATTAGGGATTATTCCATATTTTTCTTTAAATTTTTGCATTGAAGTATAACATAAATTTTCAGCAGGTGTAAAGTAAACCCCAAAATTTAGCATGTATTCGTGTTTAAATTCGTCACATCTTTGTTTAAAAAGTCCTTCAATTTCTTTTGCTAATCTCATGCCACCTTCTGTTGTGTGGTCTTTTCCAATTAAAATTTGAAGAGTTTCTGCTAAACCAATTTGTCCTACAGCTAATGTTCCATGTTTTAATGCTGAACGTATTCCTTCTTCTGGAACATACCCTGCCATAACATTATTCTCATACATAAATTTAGCTGAGTTAGGAGATTGTGAACAAATCCATTCAAATCTTTCAAGTAACATATCTTTAGCTTCATAAATTTTAGTATCAAGTAATTTCATAAATTCTTTTACAACATCAGAATTGTTTTTTTCTTTTGCTTGCATTGCCAATGTTGGCATAATAATTGTAACTGGACATATATTTCCTCTTCCATCTTTTAATTGTCCAAAACCATTAATATCCCAACCGTTTGCTGTCCTGCATCCCATTGTCGCAAAATATGTTCTAGGGTCATTCTTATCATAACCAGTATTGCCACTCCAATCAACATTGGCATAATTTGGATATAATCTTTGTGCTGTAGATTTTAAAGCGAGTTTAAACAAATCATAATTTGGTTCACCTTCTTTTTGATTTACACCTTTCATACACTGAAAAATTCCACAAGGAAATATTGAGGTTCTATGAAGTTTGCCGATACCTTTAATAGAAGTATCAAGTAATGCTTTTGTAATCATTCTGCCCTCTGGTAATGTGCAAGTACCATAATTAATTGATGTAAACGGCAGTTGATTACCACTTCTTGATTGTAAAGTATTAAGATTATGATACATACCTTCTACTGCTTGATATACTTCTCTTGTAGTCATATTCATAGCATATTTATATGCTTTTGGACAAGTATTATAGATTTCTTCATCAATAGAATGTTCTGCATAGTTCCATGCTGTGTCATAAAGTTTATCTTCGCAATATAAAAGTCCATCTTTAAAATGTTTTCCAAAACTTTTTCTTACATAAGGAACCATTGTCCAATCCAAATGAGAAGCGGCTACACCACCAAATTGCATTAGACTTTGTAATTGAAAAATTACTGCTACTAATTGAAACGCTGTACTAACAGATTGAGCAGGTCTTACATCTGTTTGTCTAGTGGTAAATCCAGTTGCTAATAAATCATCAAAAGGAATTGTTATACAATTATGACTACCAGTAGCATAAGAGTTTAAATCATGTTCGTAAATTTCATTGTTTAAATGATTTTCTCTGCTCTTTTTAGACATACAGTTATATAAAGCATATTGTTTTAATACTTCGTCTGAGATAGAACCAACTTTTCCGCCAAAACTTTCACCATCTACATTAGCGTTTTGTCTATCTGGTTCAACAGGGTTTAGCTTTTCACCTATCATTTTATATAATTCTTCGTTTGGTTCTCTCATCAATTCTCTTTTATATCTGTATCTGATATATGCTCTAGCAACTTGTTTTTCACCACTATCCATAAGTAAATCTTCAACTCTGTTTTGGATTTCTTCTACAGATATTTCTTCTTTTAATTCTCTGTATTCAGTTTCAATTTCATCTGCAACATAATCACAAATAGAATTACCTTTATTGTTGATTCCGTTTTTAACTTCTATCCATGCTTTTTTTACAGCTTCTTTTATTTTATTTTTTTCAAATTCTACTTTTTGACCATTTCGTTTAATTACCATTTCACAAAGACCTCACTTTCTATTTTGCAATAGGTTATCAAGCATTACAGCCATGCTAACTCCTATTTAATCTACTTATATGATAACTTCATCATTTGTGAATCTGGAACGCTTGTACTAAGTGTTACTATAAAACTAAAACGTGCCTAATCGGATTTTAAATAAAACCACTAGATTTAGGCACGTTTTTATTATAACATACTATATGTTGAGTTGTCAAGAGTTATTTACATCGTTTTTGGTATTTTTTCTATCTAATTCCCAAGCCTTTTTCATTAATTTGTTTATTTCATCTTGTGAATAATGTGTTTCTTCTTTAGTAAGACTTTTTAAGATATTTCTAATAGTGATTAATTGTTGACAGCTATTACCAAAGTTATTTTTATCAATCCTACAATCTAAATTCCATTTATATTCTTCTTTATTGCCACGTTCTTTTTGAAATTTAGAACGGTATTTGTTGTTGTAAATATTACAAAATATTGAAATCATAAATTCATTTTTTCTTGTATTAGTAAATTCGATTAAGATAGTATTATATTCCGACAGCATAAGTGTTGGTATCATTGTAAGTATACCTGTAAGTATAAGTTTTGTAAACCTAATTTTGATTATCCAATTTTTAATCTTTTCCAACATTATTTTTCTCCTTTTCTGCATTAACTTCTTCCTCTGAAAGTTTAATGAAATTTAATGGTAATCTGCCTTTGACCTTTTTAATACCTTTAATATTTATCCACGCTTTGGCTATATAATTGTTTAAAGGTAAATTATCTTGATTGAGTTTTCTTAAATATTCGTTATCACAATATATATAATTATCACTTTCATTATAAATTTCATAATATTCCCCCTTACACCAAACTAGCGTAAGGGGTTTTTGTTCATCTTCATAAATATCACAGAATGTTTTAATATAATATTTCATAACAGTTCTTCAACCTTTCTAACAAGGACGATTTTACAAACAGCAAGTGTGTTTGTATCATAGCAACTGTAAATCTGGTTCCAAACATTTTCATTGTTTTCAAATTTTTCGTTCCAAAAATCTTTAGCAATCTGTTTTGTTGAAAAAAGTTTAACATTGTGTAAACATACATCTTCTGTTCTTTTTCTAAAGAAATAATTATATTCGTTACTACTTTTTTTACTTCCGTCTTTTCTTGACCAAATATTAGAAGTCATTTCTTCTGTAAGGTAATAAATTTTACCTTGTTTATCTTTAATAGTAATAGCATATGACCTTTCAAACATATTATCACTTCCTTTCAATTTAATCCCAATCATCAAAATCTAAATCTAAGCTATCATCTTCATCTTCGTAATCTTCTTCATCTTCCGTATCAGAAACGTCTGTACTGTCTGTTACTGAGTTGTAGCCCTCTGAAATTTTCTTATAACCGTCAAGCAAAAGGTCTTTCAACTGTGTCTGTCTGTTTTCATTTCCGTCAATAGGAATACAACGATTAACAAGTCCAATATCAGCAATATGAGTTACTTCTTTACTTGCTCTTGAAACACCAGTATAAAGCAAATTGTTATTATAACTCTTTTCGTGGCAAGTTTCCGTAAGTAAGATAATATGTGGACACTGTGAACCTTGATATTTATGAATAGTTCCACAATATCCAAGCACAAGATTCTGAGCCAAAGAATAATCAAATACCACCATATCCTCATTGAACTGAATGATAATATTGTTAAACTGGTCGATTTCGAGTACTTTTCCAATATCACCGTTAAATACCGCAATTGTTTTCGTGATAAGTGTAGTATCGTTATTGCCATCATCCAACATTTCTTTATAACCCTCATAAGTAGGAACTGAATAATTGTTCTTAGTATTCATCACTATATCACCTTTTCTAAAAGTGATTGTTACTTTGCTGTACTGCCTTGTAACACTACGTTCATTTGCTTTTGCTGGATTAATAGCTGATTGTATCATATTGTTAAGGTTGTAAGTTCCAAGTTCTTTAACATTCCATGGAGTAATTACAGCAATATCAATAGGTTTAATACCTTTATTGAATTTCTCAACATAAATATCTACAATCTGTTCGGGTGTGCCATCAGCTTTGATTAAAGTGTAATCTTTATTAGCACCAAGAGTATTGATAAGTTTATCTGGATTAAGTTGCGTTGTGTAAAGTTTTTTATCATAAATATCTTTTGCCACTGCTGACAAACCACCTTGTCCGTAACGGAATACTTTAGTAAGTTTAATATTAGGGATAATATCAGCTTTAATAAAATCATTCATAACGTTGCCTAAAGCAATAGATGGTAGCTGATGTTCGTCGCCTAAAAGAACCAAACGTACTTTAGGGTTTGTACATGCTTTTATTACCATATTATAATGCTCTAGCCCCCACATGCTAATTTCATCTCCTATGATTACATCAGAATCTATCTCGTTAGTTAAACATCTTTTATGGATTGTGTAAGCCATTTTATTAGTTTGTTCAGCTAATCTCTTAGAACTGCGACCAGTTGGAGCGAGAAGAGTATATGAAATTCCATTATCATCTAACATAGAAAGCAACGCCATTATACAAGAAGATTTGCCTGTACCTCCGGAGCCAGTAAGCATTACTATTGACTTTTCACAGAATTGATGTAGTAATTCACTCTGTTCTTCTGTTAATTCGCCATCTTTAATCTTTTTATACTTTTCCCAAGGTAAATCCAACTCTTTATTATTCTTAATCTTATCCAAAATAAAATTAGCAATATTACTTTCTGCTATATATGTTTCTGCTTTTGCAATACGTTTACTTTCATCATCATACCAGATAAGCGGACTATTAACACAAATATCTTTGATATGTTTGATACAATCTTTGTCAATTTCAGCACAATACATAGCCATTGTATTTGCGTCCATATAAGTATTATTATCTTCTTCATTAAGATTAAGAATGTGTAATGCTAAATGTTCAATCCTATCATTTGTTTCTTTTAATTCTGGACGTATTTCCATAAGCATTTTATCCACTGTTGGAAAACTCCTATGTAAGTTGTCCATGAATACTTTATAAGGGTATTTTTGAATATTCTCATCTACATGCTCTACAGTACCGTAAAGGTTATCTAATTCTTGGCAATCCTTGATAGTCAGCTTGTACTGCTTGTTATTGGCTAGTATATAGTAATATTTGAAACGTGTATTGATTTCTCTGATATAACAATTCATACGGTACTCTTTAATGTTTTTCAATTTAGACAAATCAATTTCATTAGCTTTGCCGTTGATAATCATAGAAATGAAATTAGGATAAACCGAAAGTAATGTATCAGCTTGCTTTTCTGTGGTGAATTTTGTAAGAATTTCCTTAGACTGTTCAACTGGCATATGGTCTAAGTCATTCATCATTTCATAGTCAGCAACTTTATCTACTGTGTACTGAACACCAAATCTAGGGTGAGTAGTTTCTTTAAGGTCTAAAGTATATTCTTCACCTTCATTAAGAAAAGGTAAATCACCAGAAATAGTAAAGTTACCATATTTGTTTAATACAATTTTATCTTCGTCTTTGTTGTCTGTTAAAATACAACCAAATGTACGGAAATTATTAGAAGCGTAAATTTGTCTAATAATTTTACATTTGACATTTTTAATAATGTTTTCCATAATGTTTTCTCCTTGTTTAAATTTGATAATATTATCTCAACTCTAGGAAAATTATAGCATAATTCAAGCATTTTGTCAATGGAAAATAAAGAAAAGAGAGAACTAAATCTCTCTTTTCCTTTTGATTTTTCTTAATTTCTTTGTAGTTTTAATGACCTTTTTCTTGCGATATGGATTACCATGTTCATTAGTAAAGTTTTCACATCTAGGGTTTTTTCTTGCTTCAAAAAAATTAAATGTGAATATACAAGTATCTAATTTATGGTTTTTATCGTAAATACAATAGTCACAATCCGAGCAATTTTCTTTTGGATAGATTGGCGGTCTACCTACTGGATTAGGCATTAGTTATCATCTCCTTCGTCCAATTTATCAATACGGTCAAATTGTAAATCTAAGCTACGGTCTGGGTTAATGTTGGTTACTTTGATTACACTGTGACGGTAAATAGAATTACGATATTTCTTTGCTACAAATTCGTCCTCACCTCTACGGTAGCCACTGATAATCAATATGTTTCCTCTTGATAACCAAGATTTATCTGCTTCGTATTCGTCTGTTTCCGCAATATCACGTTTATAATAAGCGTATTGTCCAGCGTTAAACTTAACAAGCACAACTTTTCCGTCAGTAGTCAATACATTTAATATATGTTTGTCATCAATTCTTGATAAAACGCAACACGCTATTTTAGACAAATCATAAATTCTCCAAGTACGTTTACCAGACTTGTCAGATTTTTCAATAAACTGTGGCTCTTGCGGTAAATCTTTGTAATCTTGAATATTATAAAAGTTTTTATCGATTCCCCATAACACATGTTTTTCTGGAAAATAAGATACAGTATCAAAATACCACATTTCTTGATTTTCAGTTTTAACAAGATTGAGATATTCATTCTGCCAATTTTTCTTATTAAATTCCTTTATAATATTCTCGTTATTCATTTCTTTTGATAACGCTTCAAGTTCTGGTTTTAATACTTTGTCTAAAGATTTATCTACTACAATAAGCATATCATTTTCATAGTAGTAATCTTTTTCCTCTGTAAGTTTATCAATATATTTTTCTTCAAAGTAAGGTCTTGCAAACTTAGGTTCTAGTATATAATCTTTTTTGGATTTAAAATTATCGTTCTTCTTATAAAAGAATTGTGGACTTAATACATACTTTCTAAATCTATATGCTTTTACAAGAGTAGGTGAAAAAGTACAACCCAATTCTAGGGCTTTAGGAAGATTAGACGTAGAAAGTTCCGTCTTAGCAGGAAACTCCCAAGTTACCAACCATTTAACCATTGATACCCTATCTGTAGAATAATAATTGAAGCAACCAGACTTGATTAACACAATCATAATACTACGTGTCACTGATGAATTACGATAAATTACATTACCTCTTTCATCAACTTTATTTGTAGGAAATTTATGAGTTTTATGATAATCATAAAATTCCTTGAATGAATTGTATGGTCTACCAGATAAAATATCTGAATAAACATCACGATTGATTTTGGTTACACCACCAAGTCCAAATAAAATTTTATCTTCCTCTACTAAAGGTGTAAAAGATAATTCAGACTTGTTAATATCTGGTGTATCAACTAATACATTATTTTCTTTTGCTTTATAAATAGATTGAGCAATTTTGCTATAATTTTTTGTATTTGAACTACGTTCTCTTTCATCTTCTGACTGTGACTGAGTTGTTACTACAGCACAATTCCAAAATACTTTTGGAAACTTAAAATAAAGATTCATTTCTTGAATACATTCTATAGAATACTCGTGCGAATGGCTACCATCAAACGCGTAAGCCTTAGACATTTCTATTTGAACTTTCCATAAATAATCAAGAAATGCTTTACTTCTTCCACATTCTTTTCCTTTTAAATATAATTTTTCTTCTGTTTCTTTTAATGCTTCTTCATTACGCTTCGCAATACATTTTCTAGCCCTATCTGCTTCTTTCATAGTAAAATTACATACATTTTTATCCATTAAAATAGCCATAGTAGTAGACTGAGTAATACAAAGTCCACTGTAAATTAATAAATATTTCTTTAAAATTTCTTGCTCGTCTTTAGGAACACCAAAATCGTCCATATCTTTGTACCAATCATTGATGTTCTTTCTGTAACGAACATATTTATCCATTGGCTGTTCACCATTTTCAACTTGTAAACGCATTAAGCCATTTGATAAAGTAAGTTCTGTAACGTTTCTTGGTTGAATTTTTCTTAAAGCTTGTTTACCTGCCATTGTGTCGTATTGAAAAGCATTTAACATTGTAGGTAACAAATCCCACATTTTAGGTTGCGATAATTCCAAGCTGTCATATTTTAAATATCTGTTATAAGTTTTTCTTAAAGAGCCTTGCCATTTAATATAATTATGTGCAAGCAAACTATCTAATTCTGCTCTAATTGTTTGCAAACAGTCAATGGAAAGTAAATCAAATTTTAAATCTCCTGCATATTCTGCATGGCGTAAATCAAACTGGCTTACGATACTTCCACTTGAAGAAACCATTAATGAACCTGTTTCAGTAAAATCTTCTTTAAGAACGTTTAAAGCACCTGCGTGAACACCAGAAGAAACTATCATTCCTTCAAAAGCCAAAGCCACTCTTAAAAGGTCTGGATATTTATTAATTTCTTTGATAAATTCTGGTACTTTTTCTCTACCTTTTTCTGGATTTCCGTATAAACAATCTTTTAAAGAATATATCTTTCCTCTCTTTACTTTAATAAGACTTTTAAGAAATCCAATGCTTTCGTCTGGTATTCCTAATCCTTTTCCCGCTTTTTCAAGCGCTGTTTTAGAGGAAAGCGTTCCCCATGTTACACACTGACATACTTTTCGTTCACCAAAATAATCTTTTATTGCTTTTATTATTTGTTCTTTCTTGAAACTTTGCACGTCAATATCAATGTCAAAAATACTTTCACTTCTTGCTATCGAGCAAAATCTCCACCAAGGATAAAATTCTTTTACATCTTCAAGCATTGGATTTATTCCAGTAATACCCAGTAAAAAGTTTGTAAGATAACAACCAGCGCTACCCCTACCAATCCCTACTAAACTATCTCCTTTGCTCCAAATTAAATCAATTACTTTTTGTACCACTGTAAAGTAATCTGACATTCTTTCGCCTTTAAATACTTTACCAAGACCAAAAATTTGTTCCATTTCAAGATTTTCTCTACTTAAATATTCATCTAAATTATACTCTGGATGAATTTTAAACAAATCAATCAAACCTTTTTCTATTTCATAATAAAAATGTTGTTCTTTTAAATCAGAAGAATTAGCATAATATTTAAGTAAAGGATATTTTTCATAATATTCTTTATATTTATGTTTAATTTCAAACTCTGGTAAGCTAGGTAAACTTGGCACTCTAGTAGTTTTTTTAATGGTAATAGGTTGTACTTTATCTGCAATTTTATTAGTGGTCTGAAACATTGTATCAATTTGATTATCATTAAAACCACTGTTATACAAACTTTCTCTTAATTCTTGTGGTGTAAACAGATAAGTAGTTTTATAAAACTTTTCTGGTTCTCTACTATCGCCACCATCTTTACTTTTTAAAAACGTAGTATGAATAAATCTATCTTCTGGTCTTTGATAATGAGCGTCAGTAGTAACAATAATAGGAATATTTTTTTCTTCGTGAATTTTCCATAACGCTTTATTTACTTTTATCTGTTCTTCGTTATCAGAATAACAAGGCTGACATTCAAGATAAAAATTATCTTTGCCAAATACTTGCTGATTCCATTTAATAAATTTATCACCATTTATCACATCATCTGTTAAGATACAATGTGGTAAATATCCAGAAACACAAGCCGTTGAAACAACTAAATGTCCGGGGTTATTTCCTACTACTTCTTCAAAATCTGAATAGAAATTAGGTCTACGGAGTAAACCTTTATAAGTATAACTCCGTAGCCATGCTCTAGCAGATAATTCATACATCTGCTTTAAACCCTCTGGGTCAAGTACATTTACTAAATAATGCCAATAATAAGGACGTTGATTTTCTGAGAATCTTAAATTATCTTCGTCTTGTGAAATTAAATAACATTCATTACCAAAGATATGCTGAAATGGTCTTTCGACATTTAAAGCATTGTAACTCTGTTCAAGAGTGACATATCCGCTACAGCTTTGATGGTCAGTAATGGCATAACCTCTAAGATTATTTTCATAACACCATTCCATACTATCTTTAATATGACATATAGCATCAGCAAATCTTAATACAGCCGAACTTATTTCTGAATGGCAATGCAAAGTAGTATAAGTATCAATCATATTAATTCTCCTTTAGTACAACTTAAATATATTTCTCTAACTTCACCTTATTCATTTTCCATAACTTCCAATTTTCATGCTCTTCTTTTGCTTTCTCAATCCCTTTATAAATCCTAAAACTCAGCACCTCTAAAAATTCATCAATCTCCATAATAGTTACCAACCCCAACCCCTCTTTAGGTTTAATAACCACTTCACCACATTTTGAATAATCAACACTCATTTTGTATTGTCTATCGAAAATGCTTTTCTTAAATCTGAACTGGCTATCAGTTTCTACCATTTCTTTAATAACATTCTCAATATCCTTATTTACAATTTTACTAATGTTGCTTTCTTCCGTTCTCTCAAACAGACTATTGTTTAAATCAATTTTCTTTACAATTCTAATCAGTTCATAAGTTACGTCATTAATCATAACATTCTCTCCTTTTACATCACAATTTCAATTTCTACGTCTGCACCAAAACTTTTCTTTAAATTATCAAGATAAAATGATAAACCGTCATTACCTACAATAATAATTTTTACAACATCATCATAAAATCCAAAATTAACTTTTGGCAGATTCTTAAATTCACCAATATTCAGCCATGAAATTTTAATACTTTCAAAAGGATTTAATCTGGAATAAATATATCCAAAAAGATAATTTTTATCAACATTTTCCATTAACCTTAAATTCCCTCTGTAAGTTTCTTTGATTTTACTACCATTAATCGTTGTACTTTTAATCTCTCTGGTAATACTTGGTTCGTCACTATCTCTTTGATAATGCTTATACATTTCTTTTCTCATGGCGTTTCTAGCTTTTTCAAAATCACTACAAACTACAACATAAGTTTTGTCTTTAAATTTTTCCATATATTTCTCCTTTCATATTCTCTATTATATCATAGAATTTATATAAAATCAATACATTTTACCATACTTCGTCCCATGAAAGTGGTTTAATTTCTTTTGCCTCTTGTGGGATTTCCTTAATTTCCCATTCCTCAATAATGGCTTGATAATATTTCCGACCATTCCAATAATTTATAGATAGGTTGCAAATAGTAGAAGCCAGTACAAACCGTTCTGACATATCATCTAACCAGTTCTCACTCTCTTTAAACTTAATGAATATTACCCCATCTTTACTAAACCGTAGCGTCTTTTTGTCTTTACCAATTACCTCTACATCAGAAACATTCAATTTAAAATCAATGGCAAAAACTGGCTTAATTAAATTATTATTCCAGATACATTCCCACTGGTCTGCAAATCCAAATAAGCATTTGGGCAAATCATCTTTTTCCAAATCATAACTTTTCACAACTGGAATTGACGGTAATTCTATTTTTTCATTAGTAAATTTGTCTTGAATATATTTATAAATCTTTTCTTCATTTTCTTTTTTATATCCAATTCCAAAGGCTTTATCATGTCCTTGCGCAATTTCAAATAAACCGCTATCTTGACATAGTTCAAGGATTTCATAATCAGACCGGCAAGAACCAGTTACAAGTCCATTACTTTCATGTGTAGCAAATACAATCGGAGTTTCGTCTTTCAATTTATTAGCGATTAAACCACTGTAAGGGTACTGTTCCACGTTTTCAAGATACTTAATGCCTAACAACGGTACATTATCAGTGCGTAGAACCATGCTACAGCCGTCTTTAATTGTTTCAGCGACAATCTTATCCTGTATAGCTTTCTGGTCTTTAATTTTGGCTAGTACGCTTTCAAACATTTCTGAATGACTATCAGTAAAACAGAAAAACAATTCAGCTTTCAATTGTTGGTTGTCACTCCTACATACTGCGTTAAGATAAGGACATATCATAAATCCTATCGACTTCCAAGTAACTTCATTAGTATAGTTTAAATTTTCATTCAGATAAGCTAAAAATTCATTCTGCATATTTGCTATAGAAGTGCCTACCATTAGAAAATCTCTATTCTCTTGTGAAAGCATATTGCAATTATCAGACACTAAACTAAATGCTACCAAGTCTACATATTTTGCACTTACACTTGTTTTACAACTTTGAGTATTATTACAATAATATTTAATAAATTTATTCACAACACCAGTACCACTAAGGCATTTATTCTTTACCCAACCTTGCTGATTACTAATCACCACTGTTTCATAATTACTAATATATTCCCTTTTATACGGAGCAATCTTGTGATGGTCTATTATCAATATATGGGTATTAAGGAAATTCAAATCTTCTTGTGCTTGATAGTCATTGCTACCTGCATCTGGCACAATTAACAAATTAATTTCATTATGCAGTACCCAGTTCTGTACGTTTTCTGTAATACCATGTTTTTTATCTGAATGAAAATATATGAAAATAGGATTCTTAACTTTTAAATCGTTTTTAAGAAAATTATACATCATAACAGCAGAAAACAAACCGTCACAGTCGCAATCTTGTACAATTCCTATATGATTAGTCTGATTGCTTAATATCTTGTGTAATAATTCTTTTCCTTCTTCCATATTATCATATCGTTCTGGGCGTTCTACGTATTTGTAAGTAGGATACAAATATTCTTCAACATCTTTAATACCAAACGCTTCTAAATATTGTTCTTCCCATCTTGACAAATCAATATTAGGCAAAATTTCTTTTACTTGCATATATACTCCTTATACTAATAAAAGCACCCTTATATAAGAGTGCTTTTACTTTTTTCTGAATTAATCTAAGTTGAATCCATTTGGATTATGTCTAGTTTTTACTGTGACTTTATTACGTTTTTCTTTTACAGGTTTCTTTGGTTCAACTTTTACTAAATTGCTTATTTCGCCGTTTTTGCTAACTAACATTGCATCTGCTACAGAAATTTCATAAGCAATCTTTTCTTCAACATTACCGTTTTCATATCGCTTATTGTACTTTCTACTCTGAACACGTCCATGAATATTAACCTGTGTACCAATTCCTAATTTACCAATAGCAGAAGCGGCTTTGCCCCAAAAGATACAAGGAATGTAATAAGATACACTACGCTTATTTGTATTGATATTAACACCTAACATAACATCAGCAATAGTTCTTTCCTGTTTAACCCAAATACCTTTCTCATCTTTAAGACCGGGGGTTTTTCTTACAATTACATCTTTTACAATATAACCAGTAATTTCAATGTTATTACTTGGTTTTGTATTGTCAGCAACGATTAAGATATTATTTGGTTTAACAAATAAGATTAACTTACTCTTGCCGTTTTCAATATGCTCATTGTAAGAAGCCATAATTCCCTCAATGCAGACTGTATAATTCTGTGAGCCGTAGGACTTTTCCTCAGTAAGTGAAAATGCTTCTTTAAGGACTTTTTCAGAAGCCATGATAGGAAGCACATCATCAGTACCACTATCTCTTTTTACACAAATGAAACTCTTATAAATATTTGCTCCTTTTGTGGAATGGTGATAAGTAAAATCCTCTGTGATAGTTCCTGTTAAAACCACCTTGTTAAGTTCTAACTCTACTTCTTTTAATTCAGTTGTGTTCTCTGCCATTGTTTATATTTTCCTTTCGTTATTAATTTGATAGATTTATCATAACATATTTTGTACGATATGTCAATGCTTTTTGAAATATTTTTCATATAATTTTATTAACCATTCTACAATAACAAATACAATAGTTAATATAATTAAAATCGGTGAAATTAAAATAACCAATATTAATTCACCAAAAAATCTTAACCAATTATATGATTCTTTTTTACTGTTCAACAATTTCTCTTTTTTCATATAACTTTTCCCATACTTCCTTGCCTTTATCAGAAGGAGAATCTTTATAGCTTAACAAAGGTTCTTTATCATTATCGTCATAGATAACATAAATCTCTTTTACAAAACCTTTAAACTTATCAATGATTTTATTTACTTTTGCTTTCCATTTAACGTATTCTTCCGTAAGTTCACCATTATCATCGTATACCGTATGATATTGTTTATCTAAAGCAATTCCAATTTTTTCAACACCTAATTGGATAAGTTTATTTCTTTTAGCGTTTTGCAAATTCATTCCAAACATACCAACAGTATTATTGATTGTTAATATATCTTCCATTTGCATTACACTCTTTGGTGCTTCAAATAAAATAGCTTCTTTGGTGTTTTCTATATTTGCTTTTGTCCAGTTTAATCCGTACAAGACAGTAGAAGCGTTAAACCTATATTCTGCGTTGTTCTCTATAAGTTTAACTGGAAGATACTTGTACCCCGTTTCTACTAACTCTGGATTGAGATTTCTACCATGTAATCCAACCAGTTCTCCATTCTCATCAAAAACAGGAATCACTATTTGTTGAGCATATGGATAAAATCTTATTCCAAACATTTCCATAGTCTGAATACTTATACCATCATTAAGAAAAGAAGTGTGATATATTTTTGGGAAAAAATCTAAGATAGCTTTATCATAAGTTTGTGTGAGTGAATCTCCGTTTTTTATACGAATATATCTACTTAAATCATCTTCCCAATTATATACTTTTGTACTTTTCTTATGAATCCTTTGTATATCATCATACGGAATGTTACAAACATCACAAACATATTGTAATGCTTCTGGGAAAGTATATTCCTCTCCCAGAAGTTTTTTTCTTTTCTGAACTAAACTATAAACAGAGTAAGAAATGTCACATATATAACAAAGAAATATCTTTTTATCTTTATAGAAATAAAGTTTATTCTTTTTACCATCTGGATTTCTCTCATGGCATATAGAAGTAAATAATATTTCTCTGTCATTTTCGTGAATCACTGTAGCACCTAATGATACAGCAACTTTTCTATAATCATCTATAGTTAACTGTTTAGTTAAACGTTTTGCGTCAATACCCATGTTTGACCGCCTTTATCTTTACTTTGTTTCGTTTACTTCTTTCATTGATTCCTTAATCATTTTCTTTAATCTTAATCTTTCAGTTTTATATTCTGCAATATAATCAGCTAATTCATAAGTTTTCTTTTTCATCCTTCTATTAATCAGTTCTGTAATAATTCTTTCTACAGCCTTATCAATAGAAGAATAATAACCAAGTACATTCCATTTAGTGTACTCTTTACCTTTAGATGATAATTTTGCACCACTATCTTCCTGTGCAATATACTGGTAAGCATCTACTACAATATAAAAACCGTCAATTACATGAATCATTTTTTTATTCTCCTTTATATAAATTATTTAATTGAAAGTGACTGACTAACTCTTAAACCATCTACACCATCAATATGTTTTCCCTCTTTTTCTGCAACCTTTACATCAGCTAACAAAGTTTTTTTATCCAGTTTCTTTTCTGTTACTACATTGAAATACTTTTCTGGAATACGGCTTTCGTCTAATTGTCCTAACTGTGGTGCATTATTTCTTACTGAGATAGTATACAAATTACCACCGCACTTTTTAGTATTTGTGGTCTGCATAGCATATAATAATGCGTTTTTAAGTCTTTCGATAGCGTTTTCTGCTGTTTTCTTTCTTGCAGTCAATCTATCAATCTCTTTCTTGATATTCTCAATCTGACCCTCATACTCTTTGATGACGTACACATAATTTTCTGCTTTGGTATCTAATTCCCCAGACAAGCCCTCTAATGTATCTTTCAATACATCTGAATCTGGCTCATCTTCAAGCATAATCATTAACTGCATCATTTCTCCTGTGATTTCCCTTAAAGTTCCTGTTACTGCCATTTGCGTTTCCTCCTTGTTTATTTAATCTTATTATATAATTTTTCTAAAAAGCATACCCAACTACGGACTGCTTTCAGATTTAACTTGATTACTTGTATGCCTACAAGTCTTAGAACGTCTGTTACCATGTGTTACTAACTCCTATCCTAGTTTTATATCTGTCTTATCCACGTTAATCGGCTGATTATATTGGTCTGTGCAAAAACAATCACTTATTCTGCCAGTTCCCATATCTACATTAACCCATGCTTTAATGTTCTGCCCATAACGTGAAAATCTTGTTTTAAAATTATGAAGAATATGAGTAGGTCTTTTTTTACTTCCGAACCCCTTCCGATTGATTAATGTATCTACAAGTTCCAATTCTTTAGGTCTAAGAAAAGATAATATAGCACCGTTATCTAGTTTAGTCTTAATCTGTTTAGAACCATAAATACATCTTTCATCTAAAAGTTCGTTGACTTGCTCATTACCATTTAACTGAGTGCCAGTACAAGTACCTATATTAAATTCCTCAGATAAGCTTTTAAGCGTGGTTGCAATTTGGAAAAGGACTTTATCTTCTCGAATAGGAATACTTGTCATTTGTTTATATTCAGTTCCAAACTCTGAGTTGTCCCAAATATAATCGAAAAAGCAATAACTCGCTCCCCATAAATGGCATTGACGATATATTTCTTTTAACTTTGTAGCCGTAAAATCTGGTTGGTCAAATAATTCAATATGACTTTCATAAAGAATTTTTCCTGCTTCAATCAAACGTTCTTTTTCAAATTTGTTATATTTTCCGTCAAGGATTTTATGATATGGAACGCCACTTATCCATGAGATAAACTTAGGTTGAATTTCAGTTGATAAATCCATTTCTGTATTAATCATAAATCCATCACCAGATTTATAAGGATTATCTACATATTTTTCTTCATCAAAATCCCAATAACGATTAGCACATACATTACATAAATCACCAATGGAAGTTGTTGTCTTTCCTTGTCCAGATGAACCAGACCTTAATAATAAATGTCCTCTTTGCCAACCTCTGTATAAAGTAGTTAAATATTTACTTTGAAGTATAGCACCAATAACAGGTTCACTTTCAAAACCGTTTAAAGTATCTTCCCATTTTTCGCCTGCTCTTAATGTTTCTCTACATAATTCTGTATTAAATTCCATTCTAAGAGAGGTCATTTTGCCCTCAATCTTATTAAGAATTTCTTGCATAGAAAAACGATTAAACTTTTCTACTTCTGTTTCTTCTGGTTTAGTTTCATCATAAAATTCTGTAATGTCGATACCTAACTCTTTAGCTTTTCTAAGCAAACTATATTTTCTAATAATATTATAATGTAGTTCATAATTATCTACATTAACCAATTTCTTAATAGTTGCTATAAATTCAAGATAATTATTATCTGTACAAACTTCTAATTGTTCTGGATAATTCTGTAAAAATTTATCTAAAACAATTTCGTCTATTTGTTCTGCACCATTTTTAAATAACCATGATATAGATTTATATAAAATCTCATGGAATAAAATAGGTTTAAAATCATCTGAGTTGATAGGAAATTTCTTACTAATTGTTAAAGAGGGATTTTGTAATAACACCCCTAAACACATTGAAGCGTCTGACGCTGAATAAAGCATTTACAATTCCTCCCATTTAGGAATATTTGTTTCTTTTTTCTTTCGCTCAATAAATATCGTTTCATCTTCTTCAATTTTATCTGTAATCTCTTTAATTTTTCTTTGCTGATTCCAAAAATCTTTAGCCTGCACATAATATTTTGGAAAAATCTGTCCTAATCCCCATTCATTATTCCAGTCCAGTTTTAAAGTTTCGTGAAAAAATTTCAATGTCATTATCATTCCAGTCCACTTATATCCAAACTTGTCATGTATCAATGGAGCCTGCCTTTGCAACAAAGGAAAATCACATTCTTTATTACTCATATTAAAATAAATGTAATCAAGAAACGTTTCTTCAAAATATGCTTCGCTACCAACATATTTATTATTGTATTCACTTTCTGAGCAATAATAATAATTTTGTTTTGTTGTGAAAGCTTTATCTTTCTGTATCTTTTTGCCACAACAACGGCAAACAACCGTCTTATCAGCATTATTACTATTCATTTTTTTTGCCGATAATTCCTTTGTTGCATTATTGTAACATGTTTCATTGCAATAATACATTTTTGATTTATTTGGGTCTACAAAACTTTCTCTTTTATAAATACTTTTTTTACAGTACCTACATTTTACTTTTGTATCACTTTTTTTATTTTTTTCTTCCATATTATTTCCCTTTCGTTATATGTAAATTCTATCATAAATTATATATTTTGTCAATACAAAAATGAAACTCTTTACCATAAAAGTAAAGAGTTTCATTAAAAAAAGAAAGGTACTAACAGATGAAAATAAAAAACTTATAGCTTCATGCTTTTTAAGTTCATTTTTTACAGCAATATTTAACAACGGCTTTGAATGCATTTTAAGTTTTTTAAAACATATAATATCATACTCAAGATAACCATTATGATGCTTTCCTAGTGTTCCAGCACTAAGGAGGCATTTTTATATACTTAGTTGATAACAACGGTTTAAAAATTTACTTTATAGGCTAAAAGAAATTTTATCTTAACATTGATGGAGAAATAGCATTTTCTCTAAATTCATCAAAAGCTGTGATACCGACAATCCGGTTAGCTTTATTCTTTTTTTCTCTTAAACTACTATCATAATCATCCAGATAGTTTTTAAATCGTTCTTCTTGATTTTCATCCATAATAATATGAATATCTGGTTTTATTTCTTCATCGTTTCTAATCAGTACGGCAATATATTTGAACCCAGTATTCATGCTCATTATATACTGATTGATAAAAGTTTCTCTACTTATTTTTACTTGCTTGTATCTGGATTTCTTTTTAGATTGAAACGGCATTTTTTATACCTCTACAACAATTCCTCTGTCACAACAGAAGTCCACAAAATTATTATAAATACTTTCAAGACAAGCAAGTTCATCATCTGTAGCAGAACTAATCTTCCTACCCTTTCCTAACTGGTCGGCAACAACTTGATTAATATACTCTGGATAAGTTTTCCAAAGTTTCTGTACATATGGCTGAATTAAAGCTAACCATTCCTCTTTAGTTGTTACGTTTTCGTAAGGCTTAAATGTAGTAAGACCTACATTTTCATTCTCAGCAGATTTCTTAATAGCTTTTTCCATTGCATCGCACATGTTCTTTGCTGTGAATGGGTCAATAAATGCTTGCATAGCATATCTACTTCTAGCAAATACATGAGAAGTCTGCTTACAAATACCAGTAGACATAATTGTTTCATTTGTTTCTGGGTCAATACCATTTGATTTAAGATAAATTGTAAAATCACAAATATCTCTAATCATACGCATAGAGGATTTAACATTACCAGAACCTTTAGGTTGAATAAATCTAACAGTTTCACCTGTTAATTCATCAATATGGTTTTCATCTACCTCTTCATGTGCAATAAAGACAATAAAATATCCTTGTGATGTAAGTTTGTTAATCTGACCTGAGAATTTACGTCTGGCAATCTTATAACCATTAGACTTTCCTTCAATTTCACTTAAATCTCTTACACCAAACTCTTTACATACAGATTGTTCACAAAGGTCTACAAGATTTTCAGCAGTATCAATAATTACAGTAAAAAATTTCTTATGCATGGCTTCATAAGTCTGTGGTGCTGTAAGATAACCAACATTGGTCACAAATTCAGCCCAAGAATTAATAGGCATTTTATATCCTTTAAGACCATTACCACCACTCTCAGTCATTAAAAGCAAAGGTCTTTCACAGTGCATAGCTTGATAAGTTTTGCCTGTATCGTTATTTCCGTAGCAAAGTACCTTTTGACCGGCTAATCCTCCTACCATTTCTTCAATTTCAAGGTCTAAAAGTGGGTTATTTCTTTTCTTTTCGTCTGCCATTGTTTAATTCCTCCATATAAAATCATTATGTTTTATTTATATCAATTTTACTTGACAAATTAGTACAAGCGGCTTGAATTTTTTAGACTACCAATTTATCATCCAACCTATCCTAACCGCTTGTAACCACTTTATACTAATTCATAACCACTTATTTTTTAGAAAGGAGCGTCGCCCATATCAGCCATGTTCACATTTGGCTTACGTCCCCCAAGACCTTTGCCACTTGATTTCTGAGAAGAACCACTGTCTTTATTTTCTTTTGCGTCCTTTTCAATCTTTTCAAGTTTCATCTTACGCTCATTCATAAGTTCTTTCATTACTTCTGGTGTGAAAGGCTTTTTCTTTTCGTCCTCAGTATCATCTGTATAAGCAGGCTCACCACCAATTACAACCAGTTCTAATACATCAAATCCCTCTGCTACCTTTGCTTTTCTACCAAATCCCGCAGATTTCTTCTTTTCGCCACCTACATGACGCATAACAAGTTCAACGCCCAAACAGCAAGTATCACCTACAGCATAACCATTTACCACTGTTCCATCTTCATCAGTCCAACCATTTACAAATGCTTCTGCTAAATCTTCTGGAACAATTAAACTATAAGGCTCTGCTTCACTGTTAAAATTGATTGTAATAAATTCTACAAGTAACCTACCAGTTTCTTCTGCTTCTTCTGTATCGCTCTTAGGAACCGTCATTTCTGGTTTGATAGAACGGATAACACCTTCAAGTGAAAAATCTGTCTGAGATTCTGCATCTGAATTTTCTCTGTTCACAACTCTTAATCTAATCTGTGGCGAAGAAACCATTTTGCCACTATTCTGGTTATATCTATCCCAACAACTAAGTCCTACAGTAGCACCAATAATAGTTGGTGTAAGTGACTTATCTTTTGCGGCTTCTACAGCAGATACATAACTGTTATGAAGTGTTTCAAAATTTGCATACAGCTTGGTCTTTGTACCATCTTTCTTACACTCTGGACAATTAACTCTTAAATTAAAATCACCGTTTACAGTAGAAACTACAATATTTCCTTGTACAGCATTGCACTTAAACTTGGTGTTATCGTCTTTTGTTAATTCAATCTGCTTAATCTCTGTATTCTTTTCAGAAAGAGTACCAATTAAAAATCCTGTGTTAGTTGTCTGTCTTACATTCTTCATAGTTTAGTTATCTCCTTTGATTTCTTTATTTGATTTTAAATAATTACTTTTAGTTCCCTGTTCTACTATTTCTTTTTTTGACAACTCAGCGGCACAAAAAGTACTGAGGTCTGCGATATTTTTACCTCTGGTAATCATATCCTGTACAATCTTAATTGCAGAATAATAACCACCCATAGCCGCATTGATAGCAATTTCTTTTTCTTTTTGCTTCAAGTTTTCTGTAATCTGATTGATTACTTTCTGCTTTTTACTGGTTCTTGGCAATTTAATTTTCTCCTTTCTTATTGAATTATATAGCATATGATACCACTACATTACAATTTTGTCAAGGATAATATTACTAAATTTCTCAACAAAATCATTAACGTTATCGGTATATAAGATAATAATGATAGGATTGGAAACATCCATTCCCATAAGTCCGATTAAAGATTTACCGTCTAAAGTTTTACTATTATATCTGACATCAATATTATATTTACAACTATCAGCCCACTTGTTAAACTGAAACAAATCTTCTTTATTATTAAATTTTACTCTATAACAAATTCTTTCCATATTACCCTCACTTAGAAAACCAATGATTACCTAACTTAGTAAATCCATGACCGTTAGATTTACCAGTAGAAAAATAAACATATTCAGTTGTTGATAGTGATGTATTTCCATTCTCTAAAACATATCTTACAGCTTCAATATTTTCCTCATTAGGCGTTGTTTTACTTAACATTTTAGCTGTAGAAAACTGTTTTCTCTGATAAATAACATCATTCACGTTATCTGGAAAATCACTACTAAGGCAACGATTTAATACCACTTCTGCTACTGCACGTTGGCCCTCAGTGCTTTCGCCTCTTGATTCACAGTAGACCAAGCGGCTCATTAGGTCTATATCTTCTTCTGAAATTTCAATTTCGTCATACGGATTCAATTTAGTCATTTCGTCCGCAAATGACGTAGTTACAAACAAGTAGCACATGGTTAAAACAGCTACAAGTAGTTTCATCTTATAAATTATTGACTTCAATACAAAATCTCCTTTATCTCTTTTATACTAGCTCATATCACAACTTATAAACTTCCATATATAGTTTCACCTACTTTCGCTAAACTTATCACATTTTAGTTCCAAAAATTGAATTAAATTTTCTATGCTTTTAATCAAAGTTTTCTTTTCTTCTGGTGAAATTATCTCATCAGAAAAAAAGAAAGCAATGTTTGTACTTTGACTAAAAGCATTTTTGCCCTTAATAATTTTTCATAATCTCTAGTCATATTCACCTCTTAGAATACAGATACCATAGCTTTTCTAATAGTTTCTTCGGTATTATGAACATATCTTTGGGTTGTTGATAAATTCGCATGACATACAACCTCTCTTGCAACAGCAACACCGTTTTCTAAAGCTACAGCCGATATAAAAGAATGGCGTAAACTATGATTAGTTATATCCTCACTTAACCCTGCTTTTTTAGCGTTTTTCTTTAGCATTTTAGCAATTAAATCATGCCGCATAGGAGTACCATAATTACTTACAAACAGATTATCAATACCACTATCCTTACGAACCTTTAAGTATTCGTCAATATATCCTCTGCACTTATCATTAAGATATACTTTTCTTTCTTTGTCACCTTTAGCAACGAATACGATTTCATCTTTCTCATACTGCTCTACAGTTAAATTTACCAGTTCATTAACTCGCATACCAGTTGAAAGGTATAATGCAATGATAGCTTTATCTCTAGGGGATTTAGCAACATCCAACAATTTCTTTGCTTCGTCCATAGGGATATATTCTTTTTCGTGATTCTTTACTTTTGGAATTTTGATTTTAGCAGAAGGATTAGTAGAAATAAATTCCATGTCAGAAAGAAAATTGAAATAGGATTTAATAGCTGTCAGTTTACGTGCTGTTGTAGCACTGCTGTACTCACTCATAGACACTTTGTAATCGTAAATATCAGCATATGTAATTTCGGTTTCGTCTTTACCAGTAAAATCAAAGAACTGTTTTAAATCATTCTCGTATGCTACCTTTGTATGTTCATTCTTTAAACCATTTAAAAATCTTGTAATATTTGTCATAACTTTTATTCTCCTTTGTTTTTATACATAAATAATAGCATAGATACTGATTTTTGTCAATACCTATGCTACATTTTCTTATAAAAAGTATTACATTTTTGTTAAAAACATTTTTTATCTTTCTTATCTTTATTTCTTTCAAGAAATTCTCTAATTAAAGGAATTTCTGTTATAAACACCCTTGTAATATCATAATCGCAAATCTTACAATGTAAACAAGCGGTATTATATGTTGGATAAGTTATTGAAACTCTACGTTTTCCACACTTAGGACAGTATAAATCATTTAAGCGTTTCATCATTTTTCGTCTTGCTTCTGCCTTTTCTTTATAAGTTACATCTTCAACAGACCTAAATATCTTATCCAACTTTTCTCTTGCTTCTTTAGCTTCACCTTGCCAAAGAACTTTTATTTTTTCTATTTCTACTATTATATCTTTTATTTCATGTCTTAAATTGACGCTATAATCTGGATTAAGTTTTGCTACTTTTAATAATAAATGCTTATCATCATATTTTTTTGATTTTAAAACAAATCCTAAAAATCCTGGATACAAATAAGTAGAAAACAGTACAATACGTCTATCTACATCTATTGTATATTTTCTATTCTTTTTCATGGCTTCACTACGCTTTTTATTTGCTTTGCGTCTTGCCATTAATGCCCTACTCGCCAAATTTATCACTCACCTCATTCCAAGTATCAACATGGTTCCAATACCATTCTAAGTAATCATCTTGATATACCTCTGTAATTTCTTTTTTATTGTAATCGTAAGCAAAATTAATATTTTGACTTGTATCCTTACCAGAACGTGTCACCCAAAATACTTCTACAATATTTTTGAAAACCACATTTTTTATATCGTGAAATTCAGCCCAAATTTCAAATATCTGTTCAGCTTCATATTGAGTTTCTGCGGCAATATTAATAGGTTTTCCTGTTCTTCTGTGTTGAGTTTCTACATCAAGATAAGTAAAATAGAAAGCATAAACATTAAAAGTTGGATTTGTTTTTTGTTCTTCTTCATCTTTTTCATCTAATAATCTGCGTTTGTAGCTTAAATATTCGTCAGCGTTATCAAAATTCAAGGGTTTTTTTCTAGTTTTCAAAATAATCAACTCCATTTTCGTCTAATTTACATTTCATTTTTTTTCCTATATCTTTACATATTATTCTAACTCTTTCTCTTGTTATTCCAAATTCAGAAGCTATTTTCTCTAATGTATCACCTTGTAATCTCATTATGAAAATTTCATAATTTCGTTTTGAAATTTTCAATTCACTAAATACTTTTTTAATATCAATCTTAAAGCAAACATCATTTTCAAAAAACGAATTTTCATTTACAATAAAATCTAAAATATTATAACTCTCTTTATCTTTATCAAATTTATATTCAAAATCCAAAGATAAAATCTCTTCGTCTGGAATATACTTAGCATATTTTTTGTTTCTTAATACTAACAAATATTCATTTTTCATTATTCTAATCAAGTAAGTGCTTAATTTAACACCTTTTGTTTCGTCATAAGAATTAATACCTTTCATATATCCAATAGCAATTATATCATACCACTCTTCTATATCTAAATGATTTTTCCAACAAAACCAATAGATAAGATTGTGGTTTTCTTCTGCTAGTTTCTTTCTATCAATAGAGGGGGTAGTTTCCACTTTTTATATTCCTTTCATACTTTTTATATTAAAAACCGTTTTGGATTTCTTAATGTCTTATATACTCTATAATATGCTTTCAACACATACGAACCATCTTTTTCAACAGTTTCAGTAAGGTCTAAAGTTTTATCAAGTTGCTCGTTAAATTTAAAGTCTTTGAAACTTCCTTCAAACATTACTTCTAGATTAATAGCTTGTTTAATAGAATATCTTAATTCTTTTGTCTATTTCATCAACAAATATAACACCATAATCTAAAATCTTTACATAAGAATCGTAAATATCTTTATTAAAAGGTTCTTCAATAAATCTACGAAAATATTCTTTCTTACTAAGTTCTTTTTCTATATAAAAAGCAACATTAACGTTTTTATTACAACCACTACACACACAATAATCTCGTCTATCAATTTCAAAAAATATTGTATCTCTTAAAAATTTATTAATTTCAGTACAGAAATAACATTTATTAAATTCACCTTTTTCTATAGTAGTTTTATCTCTGACTGTCAATTTTTCAAACTCTTCCTCAGTCAAAACTATTTCCATCTTCATAAAAAAATTTTTCTCCTTTCATTATGTAGTAATGATTTCTATATAAAAGAATAACATAAACATTTGGTTTTGTCAATAGATAAAATAAAGATTATAAAAGAAAATGTTTAAACAATAAAGAAAATAAAAGAAAATAAAAAAATAAATTAAAAACTCCGTGGGGAAATTTTTAAATCTCGCTATTACCAAAACGAAAATCCCCACTAACTTCGGGGGGGGAAATCATTCTCGCATATTCTGGGGAAATTTCTTACCTCTGGGAAAATTCAGAAAATTCTGAAAGATAATCCCTGAACACCTGTTCGATTGTGAATTGTTTCAAACAATTCGACAATTCAGTTCAAATTTCCCTTAAATTGTTCAAAATTGAACAGTATTTTTCATTTACCAAAAAAATCCATACAGTAAACCGGATAACCTATAACCAGATAATCTGCCCGTTTTCAACTTTCCAGACCGATTAAAAACTATTTAAACCATGTTATAACGTATTACAAGCCGTTTCTAGCCATTTTACATACTTATTTGAATAAATTACCATTGACGTGTTAAAACGTCTAATTTTAGCTTGTAGTAATTCATACCATTCTAATAGGTTTATTCTGGACAACTACTATCTTTTCTGTATTTGATTTTTCTGAAATAAAAAATAGGCATAAACATAAGAAAAATTATTCCTATGCTTATGCCTATGCTTTATTCGCTTTATATCGGCTCTATATGCGATTGTAAATCCTGCTACAGCCTTTTAATACTTCCAGTCAATAAAGACTTGTTTAGCCACTGTTTAAAGCTGTATGCTGTCTTATACTGCTTTCTATCCTTATTATACAATAAATACAATGCTACAGTATCAAGTTGTCTGTAGTCCTTTGTAAAATACATCTTTTCACTTCCCTCTTTTTTATAATTATATAAAGTATAACAAATTTATATATAAAAGTCAATGGAATATCATAAATAAATGTTTAGAATAGTATAAGAAAACATTAAAATTATCAGACAATTAAAAAATTGTACGTTAGCTGTTTGCCCTATCTTCTGTTATTTCTCTGCTAGGATTCCCCACATCTTTTGTATGGTTTAATTATACCAGACTATCACAGTTTTGTCAATAGCTTTTATAATATTTTTCAAAAAAATAAAAAGACTTTTTCAAGCCCTTTTATTCTGTTCACTAGTGAACTACCCATTGTCTAAAGCCAATGGGCTTCCTGCTTCCCTGACCT
>OGIE01000433.1_pt1 | contig 62792 bp, 54 predicted proteins | sample 1571581 | NCBI WGS metagenome assembly OGIE01 (sample SAMEA2582021, study PRJEB24529) | metagenome | biome: Human gut stool | place: China | collected 2011 | reverse complement strand
TTGAAAAACCAGATCAACCCGCATTTCCTGTTCAACATGCTGAATAACGCCAACATTCTCGTGAAAGAAGACCCGGACGAGGCTTCCCGCCTCCTGACCAAGCTCGATGATATGCTCCGCTACCAGTTGAACGACAGTGCCCGACAGGAAGTATTTCTAAGCGCCGATATCCATTTCCTGACCGGGTTCCTCGAACTCGAAAAGATGCGCCGGGATCATTTCGAGTACCTGATCTCGAAGGAAGGCGACGTGAATAACGTGAAGATTCCCCCGCTTCTTTTTATTCCCTTTGTTGAAAACGCGATCAAACACAACACCGATAGCGAGAATTTATCGTACATTTACCTCTACTTTCGCGTGGAACGGGAAGAATTGATATTTACCTGCGAGAATTCAAAACCCCCGGTATCGGCAAAAAAAGAGTTCGGGGGACTGGGGCTAGCTAATATCCGGCGGCGTCTGGAGTTATTGTACGGTGACAACCATTCCCTTCAAATTGACGAAACCGAAACTAAATATCGCATTCATTTACGATTGAAATTATGAAATGTATTATTGTTGACGACGAACCTATTGCCCGGAAAGGCATTCAATCCCTTGTTTCCCGGATTCCGGAACTGGAATTGGTAGAAATGTTTAATAACGCCTCCTCGGCTGCCAATTTCCTGACCGGGCAACCCGTGGATCTGATTTTCCTTGACGTGCAAATGCCCGGGATCACGGGTATCGAGTTCGCCCGGAACATTCCCAAAAACACGTTGATTATTTTCACCACAGCCTACACGGAATACGCCCTCGATAGTTACGAAGTCGATGCCGTGGATTATCTGGTAAAACCCATAGAATTCGAACGCTTCCGGAAAGCGGTGAAAAAGGCCGTTAATTATCATGCTTTATTAACCACAGGCGAGAAAGAAAACATCGAGAACGTGGAGAACAACTACCTGCTCGTGAAGTCCGAACGCCGTTATTTTAAAGTCAATTTCGAGGATATCCTTTTTATCGAAGGCTTGAAAGACTACGTGATACTCCAATTGGAGGACCAACGCATCATCACCAAGATGAATCTCAAAGCCATCCACGAACAACTCCCCGTAAATCTCTTTTTCAGAATCAACAAATCATATATCATCAATACCAGTCACATCAACTCATTCGACAACAACGACGTCTATATCCGTACCCACGAAATCGCTATCGGCAACACCTACCGGGATGCCTTTTTCGAGAAATTCCTGACAAAAAATAGAAAGAATCTATAAAGAGAGAGGCTTACAAACTTCTTAATATGAAACTACCACCCCCTCCCCTCCTTACACAGGAGGGGAAAATGCTTGGTAATCAACCCTCCCCCTGTGTAAGGGGGAGCTGGAGGGGGTAGTTATTTGGTAGAAAAAGGACTTGTTAGACACAACCTAGAGTTATGGTAGGACACGTTTCATTACCTGACAGATTTATTTCAGATACTTCTTGAAGAAACTTTCCAGCTTGTCGAACGGAATAATGTCCGTGCGGTCATACAAATCAATATGCACGGCTCCGGGAATAATAATCAGTTCCTTATTGTCACCTTTTAGTTTCTTAAAAGCATCTTCACTGAAGTAACGAGAATGAGCTTTCTCGCCATGAATAAGCAATACGGCACTGCGGATTTCATCACTGTAGGTAAGGATAGGTGCATTGACAAATGCAAGTGACGAGGTCTTGTTCCAACCCAAACCGGAGTTTATGGAACGAGGATGATAACCTCGTTCGGTCTTGTAATAGTCGTAATAATCTTTCATGAATTGCGGTGCATCATCGGCAGGTTTCGGGTTCATCACTGTGCGAAGATAAGTACCAGTACGATAATCTTCCGTACGCTGTGCGTTGAACTCTTGACGCATCTTGTAGCGTGCATCTGCATTATTGGCGGCATCAAAGTAACCGTTCGCAGTGGCACGACTAATGTCGTACATCGTGGAAGCAACCGTTGCCTTGATGCGTGTGTCGTTAGTTGCGGCATTAATGGCAAATCCTCCCCAGCCACAGATACCGAGAATACCGATTCGTTCGGCATCCACATCAGAACGTGTCGCAAGATAATCCACCGCAGCCGAAAAATCTTCCGTGTTGATGTCAGGTGAAGCCACTCCACGAGGTTGTCCGCCACTCTCACCCGTGAAAGAGGGATCAAAAGCGATGGCAAGGAAACCTCGTTCGGCAAGTGTCTGGGCATACAATCCCGATGATTGTTCTTTTACTGCACCGAACGGACCACTGACAGCGATAGCTGGCAATTTGCCCCCGATAGTCGTTTCCGGTACATATAAGTCGGCAGCAAGCGTGATGCCGAAACGATTGACAAAGGTCACTTTGCTATGCTTCACCTTGTCACTCTTTGGGAATGTTTTGTCCCATTCTTTTGTTAATTTCAATTCTTCCATATTCTTGTTGCTTTGAAGAGTTTGCGCCAGACTTTCCATCAGACCAAAAAGGCAAAGGAAAGCAGTAGTCAAAAAGGTTATCCGTTTCATAATAGATGTGATTTTGATAAATATTATTTCTTGTTTTCTTTTTACATCACAAAGTTATAGGAGATTACAAGAAAGTTTGGTAGATGAATTACAGATGTTATGACCTCAATTACAGGGTTCGCAAATTGAAGTTCTCGAAAATATGACATATGAGATTCTTTCAAGATAGCGATCCATCAGAAACAGCGTTTCTTGCATAAGCCAGAACGGCGAGAACCAAGATTGAAGCAATCCTGATATTCTCGCCATTCTGAATAAAGAATAACTTTTAGTCTTTATCTATTGCCTTGTTCTATGGAACGAATGTAACGAGCCGGAACTCCTCCTACAATAGTGTTTGCCAGCACATCTTTCGTTACCACCGAACCGGCTGCAACAATGGCATTGTCGCCAATTGTCACTCCTTGCAAAATGGTGGAGTTTGAACCAATCCATACATTTTTACCTAATTGGATAGGAGCTGGCTTCATCGAAGCCCGTTCTTCAGGAGCAATGCCATGATTTAATGTGGCGAACACTACATTATGTCCTATCAAACAACCATCACCAAGTGTAACACCACCATGATCTTGAAAGTGACAACAAGCGTTGATGAACACATTTTTACCAATGGTTATATTCTTTCCAAAATCGGTATAAAAAGGAGGAAATACGCGAAAACTTTCATCCACTTCTTTTCCGAACAGTTGCGACATCAACGCACGTATCTCATCGGGAGTATGATAGATATTGTTCAACGCAAAGGTTATACGGCGTGCTTCATCACTTGCCCTGTTCATAAAAGCATATATATCAGGTGTATCGAGTGGCTTTTTTTGCTCGGTATGCATTAAAAAATCAGTAAGTGTCATTAGTTCGTTCATTTTATACCAATTTTCCCATTTCGTATGCTTGCTTCAAAACCGGATTTCCTTTAATCTCACCCGCATGCCATACACCACCGCAGAACAGCGTTCCTTTCACAGTCGGGTTCTCTAAACAGTCAAGGAATCCCATAAAGTTGGCTACAATGCGATCCATAATGCTGTTATCGTCTTCGGCAGCCGTGGTAATGAAGTAAAACTCCTTGTTTTTCATTTCGGTATAAGGACCGCAACAACGATCTATCAATATTTTCATCTGCGCGCTCATGGCATAGAAATAGACCGGTGTAGCCATCACGATAACATCTGCGGCAAGCATCTTTTCGATAATCTCCTCCGCATCGTCCTTTTGCGGACAGGGTTTCTTGTACTGACTGCACACGCTACATCCCGTGCAGGGATGAATGGTTTTGTCTCGCAGAAAAACCTTTTCTACACGATGACCGCTTTCAATGACTCCTTGCATAAATTCATCACACAGTGTATCGGAATTGCCTCCGCAACGAGGGCTGGAAGATAAAATCAAAACATTCTTCATATTTATATTTTTATAGGATTTCATATTCATTTTCAGAATACAAAAATAGCGAGATAACCAATATCATACAGTAGATAAATTACAGGTGTTATAACCCGAATTACATATTTCCGGTGAAGTTGCAAAATAAATGTTGATACAGTATGCAACCGATGTTCTATGGGAGTGTATAATTCTGTAGCAGAGGTTATATTATCTGTAATTTGGGTAATGGTAAAACTTATATAATTTCCTACTTTTGTAAAATGAATGAAATAGAAATTATAGATATGGATAAGATACTTAATCTTGACAGCGTTAAATTGTATAACCATTTATATGGACTCGAAACGCTTCATCCATTGGTTAGTGTCATTAACTTAAATAAGGCAACACGCGGAGTGGATTCTATTCGTCTTAACTATGGAGTCTATGCTTTATTCTTAAAATTGGAGAAAGCATGTGATATCAAGTATGGCAGGCAAACGTATGATTACGAGGAAGGAACCATCGTCTGTTTTGCCCCCGGACAAACGGCAGAAACAACACCTATTACAGAGCATATACAGACGAATGCATACGGTATTATTTTCCATCCGGATTTGTTACGTGGCACTTCTCTTGGAAAGTCTATTAAGAAATACACGTTCTTTTCTTACGAGATAAATGAAGCACTACATATATCGGAAGAAGAACGTGACATTATACTTGATTGCTTGAATATCATTCAAAAAGAATTAGAACATGGCATTGATAGACATAGCCGTAACCTGATAGTCACTTATATTGAACTTATATTAGGTTATTGTATGCGCTTTTACGAGCGTCAATTTATCACACGTACCAAACAAAATCGTGATGTGCTTACTCGTTTTGAACGCTTTTTAGATGAATACTTCGAGAGCTCTACTGCCGAACGTGAAGGGCTTCCAACAGTAAGATACTTGGCTGATAAACTATGTCTTTCACCAAACTATTTCGGAGATATGCTCAAAAAAGAAACTGGTAAAACTCCGCAAGAATATATTCAGATCAAAGTTATCGAATTGGCAAAAGAACGCATCACCAATACTGAAGATACTGTCAGTGAAATCGCTTATTCATTGGGATTTCAATATCCACAACACTTTTGTCGTTTGTTCAAGAAAAGAGTGGGGTGTACGCCTAATGTTTATCGTACTCAAATCAATAGTTAAAACAAAAAGTGAACAATGGGAAAAGAAATGCTAAACATAAAAAACGTGTGTGAGTGTAATCGTTGTTTAGGGAATAAGACTTTACATCCACAAGTAAGCATCATAAATTTAGAAACAACCGATTTGCTGCAATATGCAATAAAATTCGATTTTTATGCCATTTTATTGATTAAAGAATGTGCTGACGATTGTTGCTGTTGCGGACGAAAGTATTATGACTATTCCTATGCCACTATGCTATTTCTCAAACCCGACGAGATTTTCCGCATGGATGAATCTGGAGCTTTACCAGACAAAGGCTGGTTGTTGGCTTTTCATCCGGAGCTATTATTTCAAACTTCGCTGAAAAAACATATCAAAAACTATACATTTTTTTCCTATCGTAAAGAAGAAGCCCTACATCTTTCCGAACGAGAAACATCTACCATAATCTGTTGTTTGGAAAACATTAAGGAAGAATTGTATCATCCGATTGACACGCATACAGCCACCATCCTTTCCCATCATATTGAACTGATGTTGGATTATTGTACTCGTTTCTATGAACGACAATTCATAACACGAGAAGATAAGAATGGAACTATCTTGATGAAATTTGAAGAGCTTTCTCATAATTACATCATCTCCGGCAAATTACAAGGAAGTAAACAACCATTATCGGAATATTTTGCTTGTTCTTTGAATTTATCCGCGGCTTATTTTAATGACCTGTTGAAATTTGAAACGGGAAAGACATTAAAGGAATATATCCAGTTAAAGCAATTAGAGATAGCAAAACATATGCTATTAAAAACAGAAAAATCACCAAGTGTTATAGCACAGCAATTAGGGTTTACAAGTGTACAATATTTCAGTTCTCTATTTAAAAAACTTACAAGATGTACCCCCAATGAATACAAGTATTCGTAAATAGTCGTTAAGGTCATTTTAGGACAAAACAGTATATGCCTTTTTTCGAGAAATTCCTGACAAAAAATAGCTAAAATCTATAAAGTCCATAAACTTTACTGAGTTTATGGACTTTCAACTAACAAAAACTTTTGTTACTCCCACTCGATCGTGGCAGGTGGTTTTGAACTGATGTCATAAACAACCCGGTTAATCCCACGAACATTATTAATGATCTTGTTAGATACTTTTGCCAGAAATTCGTAAGGCAGGTGGCACCAATCGGCCGTCATTCCGTCCGTGGACTCCACGGCACGTAGCGCAACCACACTCTCGTATGTACGCTCATCCCCCATGACCCCCACGCTCTTGACCGGCAGAAGAATGGTTCCGGCTTGCCATACCTTGTCATATAATCCCTCTTCTTGAAGCATCGAGATGTAGATATGATCGGCTTCTTGCAACAATCTTACCTTTTCTTTCGTGATCTCGCCCAAAATACGGATTGCCAATCCCGGTCCCGGGAAAGGATGACGTTGCAGGAATTTATCAGCCAATCCGAGACTCTTACCCACCCGGCGGACTTCATCCTTAAACAACAAGCGTAAAGGCTCCACGACCTTCAACTTCATATAATCGGGCAAACCACCCACGTTATGATGTGATTTAATGGTTTGTGACGGACCGTTCACGGACGAGGATTCAATCACGTCCGGGTAAATCGTTCCTTGTCCCAACCACTTGGCATCTTTCACTTTATGCGACTCTTCATCGAACACGTCAACAAACGTGGCACCGATGATTTTGCGTTTTTTCTCCGGTTCCTCGATTCCGGCCAAACGAGAAAGGAATAGATCCCCGGCATCAACGCCAACCACGTTCAACCCGAGTTCCTTGTAGTTTTCCATCACGGACGAGAACTCGTCTTTCCGCAACAAACCGTTATCCACGAAAATACAAGTCAGGTTTTTACCGATAGCCCGGTGCAATAACATGGCGGCAACGGTAGAATCTACCCCCCCCGATAAACCCAGTATCACCCGGTCTTCGCCGATTTTCTCCTTCAATTCGGCCACGGTTGTCTCGATAAATGAATCCGGGGTCCAGTCTTGTTTACACCCGCAAATATCCACCACGAAATTCTTCAACAATGCCGTACCCTCGGTGCTATGATACACCTCCGGGTGGAATTGGATCCCGTAAGTCTCCTCTCCTTCTACGCGATAAGCGGCGTTTTCCACGTCCGCCGTACTTGCCACCACCGTGTAATGCGAAGGTAACACTTCTATCGTGTCCCCGTGAGACATCCACACCTGTGAGTGCTGGCTGATATGCTTGAACAACGGGCAGGTATCATTAACAAATGACAGGTTCGCCCGACCATATTCTCTCTTGTTAGAAGCCTTAACTTCACCACCGAAATAGTGAGCCAGGTACTGAGCCCCGTAACATACTCCCAGCAACGGCAATTTTCCTTTTATAGAAGACAAATCCGGCTGTGGAGCTTTCTCGTCACGTACGGAAAAAGGACTTCCCGAAAGGATCACACCTTTCACGGAAGCATCAAGTGCAGGGTAATGATTGAAAGGGTAAATCTCACAATAGACATTCAATTCGCGCACGCGTCTCGCAATTAATTGCGTGTACTGCGAACCGAAATCCAGTATTAAAATTTTCTCTTGCATGTGAATCGCTTATTTTATTTTGTTGCAAAGATAATTTTTTTCCCCGTAACTTTTTAGAATACAATTTTAAAAAGTTACGGGGAAAAAATTACAAGTTACAAATTAGCAAATTACAGGCTATTGTTCCCGAGTAGTTCCTCTAATTTCTGATCCAGTCCATCGGAACTTCCAATATAGATAGCTTCAATCACCCCTTGCGGGTTAATCAGGAATTTCGTGGGAAATGCAGACACGGCATACAATTTATTTATCTCTTGCTGTCCTGCCCGCTTTTCAAACATACTGACCTGCGGCCACGTAATATTATCCTCGGAAGCTGCTTTCCGGATAACCTCACTTTTGCGGTCCGAAGCGATACCGAGGATATCAAATTTTTCGCCTTTGTAACGGTTATATATTTCCCGGAGATGCGGGTGACTGGCCCGGCAAGGCCCACACCATGACCCCCAGAAATCAATAATCACGTATTTTCCCTTGTAATCTGAAAGAGATATTTCTTTTCCGGTACTCACATCCGTCAACGTGAAGTTAGGAGCCACGGCTCCCGGAATGATACGTTCCCGGGATTCGATGATCGAAAGCAAATTTTTACCATACTCGGACTCCCGGACCTCAAGAGCAAACTTGTTATATTGTGCCCGAAGCTCATCCACGGATTTCCATGTCAACCCGGAATTCAAATAAAGAAAAGCGGCATATTCCCGATCCGGATGGGCAGCGATCCAAGTTTCCGTTCTTCCCGACATGATGTCGGAAAGCTCATCCATTCGTTTTTTATTAGCCGCCACGGTCTCTTTGTCCCCATTCCAAACCGCCTCGTTCGTACTATAATGCAGGCGATTGATCTCTTGCTGTTCTTTTTTATTTGACAATTTCAATGATATGTAATCCTCATTTATCGGATTCTTATCGTCTTTCAGGTTCACCAGCGGAAAATCGCTCGCATCCCCCGTTAAGCGGATATCCGCTCCCGGATGTACAAAAAAGGAAAGATCAAAACTCCCGTACATGGCGACGGGTTTTCCTTTACCTTTCTCGTTAAATGCTTTTTGTTGTTTCTTATCCACAAGCATCATCATGCGGCGTTCTCTGCCGTTACATTGCCCGGAATAAACAAACTTACCGTTGCGGACATCCATCGTGTCTATCGTGAAACCTCCGTTTGCACTATTAAAAAGAACGACTATTTGATCTCCCGTGAAATGCTTAAAATCTCCACGGATAGTAAATACAGAGTCCTGCGCACGTAGAGAAATCCCTAAACCGAAACATAATATTGAAAAAATTAAAAATCGCTTCATTATTTATCGCATTTAAAATATTTGACCATTATTTATTATTCTCCCAATCAGTACTAAAACTCAGTACTTTGGGTGGAATTCGGAACACCAACCGATCTTCGGTCAACGTGTAGATATTCTGACCATCCGTGTGCGTGTAATTCTGTTTATCTTCTTGAAATAAAGGATCATTCCACAATCGACGAATATCAAACCAACGCATCCCGCTCATCATGAACTCTCTTTTACGTTCTTCCACGATATAACGGATCAATTTGTCCTTCGAATCAACCTCGGCAGGTATCGCGGCATCCGCTCCGGCTATACGCTTCTCACGCAAAGCTAAAAGGTCTTCCCGCGCTCCAGACAAATCGTCTAACCGAGCTTTACACTCCGCCAACATAAGATACAAATCAGGCATATCTCCCCCAAGAGAGTAAGTAATTCGCTGAATCCGACGGGAATAGGGCCAAAGAGTGGTTCCCGTGTAATCTTTCGTGTTAAAAAACGCTAGTCGCAAATCCGACTCCCCGAACAAGGCCATATACTCGGGTTTCACGTACACGGTCGGGGGATAAATAGCGAACATGATTGTCATGATATTATACTGTTTGGTGCAAATATTCTCCTGATTATTCAAATCAAAATTACTTGGATAACTTCCCATTAATCCCCACATATTTGCCATAATAGGATTATATCCCCACTCTGCCAAAGAAGTATTGTAATCAAAAAGTCCAAGAGGAACCGTGCTATTTTCCGTTGCTTTCAACGACTCTTTCAAAGCAGTAAGGGCCTTCCCGTAATTTCCCATGGAAAAATACACCTTCCCTAACATATAATATCCCGCGGCCCGGTAAATCCGCAACTTGTGTTTTGTCTGTTCATCCAATTGGGGACAAGCCTCTTCCAACTCGGTGATAATAAAACGATACACCTCCTCCACAGTAGCCCGCTTAAAATTGCGATCGGCCGAGGTTGCTTTTGTAACGATCGGCACACATAAATCTTGGGATGCCGTACTCTCGTTATACGGTTTTCCGAAAAACTGAGCCAGCAAAAAATGCATGTATGCTCTTCCGACACGGGCTTCGGCCTGTAAACGTTGTTTTTCTTCTCGTGTCCCGTCATCGGCATCCATCACCCCGTTCACGATCACGTTATACGTGTAAATTTGCTGGTAGGGCGCATTCCATTCGGCCGACACATCATCTTCATTAAAGATATCCGCTTCAAACTTATAAGCAGCCAACGCCGTGCGGTCCATAGAAGCAAACGAAGAGGCATCCGCGATCAACTCGTCCCCCATGTAAATCATGAGTAAAGGCTCTGTTCCGGGAGAAATACTCCCGTCCGGTCTTTGCTCGGAAAAAGCAAGGTTAATTAATAACGTATTATTAAACAATCCATTGTAATGTTCCAGTTTCGTCGGAACCTCTTTCCCTTTAGGTTTCAAATCCAAAAAATCGGAACACCCGGCAATCCCGAAAGAAACAACCAACGCGAATGCCAGAAACGTATATTTCAAACTTTTCTTCATAAGATTCATTTTTCTCGTTTCACTATTTAAAATTCACCGTAAGTCCCACGGAATAAGACGGACCGTAGGTTGTTGTCCGCCTGCCGTATTTCAAGTTAAAAGCCTCCGGATCAATCCCTTCTTTATTTGCCGCGATATAAAACAGGTTGGCCATCTGGAATCGCACCTTGATGTTATCAGCCGCTAATTTACTGCAAATGCGTTGAGGCAAAGCATAAGAGAATGATAAATCCCTCAACTTCACATAAGAAGCACTTTCAATATTCACATCCGCATAATTATAAAAGTTCATTTCCCGACGGACAACCGACTCTTTCCCGTTTGCCACGTAAGAAGGAACGTTCGTGTATTTCTCGTCCCCCTCTTTTCGCCAGCGTTTATCGAAATCTTTGTGTATATTTCCCGTTAACCGTCCACTATAAAAAGTATTCCGGTCATTTCTCATCTTATGACCAAGATTGTAAACAAACATGAATGAAACCTCGAAACCTTTATAAGTCAAAGCATTGGTAAGTCCTCCATACCAAAGAGGCTGCATTGTTCCGGCATCTTTCACGGCTTTCACGTCCTGTATATCTTTGGACAATTTGACCTTTTCACCCCTCTCGTTATATACCTGCGGATCACCTAATTCATCCAATCCAGCCCAACGATAAGCGAACAGAGTCTGGGCCGCATGCCCCTCCACGAAATTCTCCGTTATGATAGAGTTGGCAGATAAACCGTCATTAATATATAACTCTGTGATTTTATTTTTGTTATAAGTCAACGTGAAGTCAGTCCTCCAATTCAACCCTTTTCCCTTAATATTATGGCTATTCAACGATATTTCGAAACCGGAATTCTTCATTGTCCCCAAATTTGCCAAAGACTTCTCCCATCCGGTAGCCGGGTGCAGGGGTACTTCTCCCAGCAAATCCGTCGTTTTCTTACTATACACGTCTATCGAACCGGACAACCTTTGATCCAACAAAGCAAAATCAATACCCGCGTTAATAATACGCGTTTTTTCCCATGTTAACTTATCGTTTGCAGGCGTGATAACGACATATCCTTGTCCCAAGGAGGCAAAATTATTGTTACTAACGGGATAAAGAATATCATAAGGACCACCTAACCCGGGATCGGGGGAATTCCCTCCCAACCCGTAACTCAGACGCACGTTCAAACGATTGAGTATCTCCATATTTTGCATGAATTCTTCCTGTCCAAGTGACCAAGCGCCCCCGACAGACCAAATCGGTTTAAACTGCACGCTCGGATCACTTCCGAATAAATTCGACTGATCCACGCGAATACTCCCGTTCAGCGAATATTTGCCACGCCACGTATAGGCGGCATTCGCGTAAATAGACACAAAACGCTTCTCCACTTCCGAGAAACTTGCTCCCACGCCAGATAATTTGCTATTTCCCGATGTAGACGGGTATATCGGATTTGCCACTCCTGTCGTCGACAAGAACAACTCGTCATAACTACCTGAAACCATGGTCTGTGGATTATATCCCCGACGGGTTGTCGTTTGATTCTTTGTTTTATTACTCCTAACTTCCATACCGACTAACGCGGTAACTTGCGACTCACTGTTTTCAAATACCCGATCAAAAGCCAATTGATTACGAATCGTCCAATCTGTCGTGGTAACATGAGTCGTGCGATAATACCCTCCGGAACTTGGAAGATAGTAAACAGGCACCCCGGTCTTCTCGTCAAAAGAAGTGTATTTAATCAATTCTTCTTTCACGCGTTGAGAATTCTGATCATAAAACAATTCGGTTCCATTATTTCCGCGTTGATATTGAAAACGTCCGTTATAAGAAAGCCCTCGGAACAACTTAATAGAGAGCCCGGCATTGACACGAGCATTAAAATTAAATGCCGTGCTGAATCCCTCCTTGTTATCCGTCAAAGGTATAAAGTTCAAATCTTTCTGACTCTTCCGCTCGAACTCCAAACGATCCGGTTCGTAATACAATAAATCCGCGTGAGATAACGGATTGCCGTCTTCATCAGAAAACATCTGGTAAGGAAATATACTGTTCAAATCCGTCAGGTAAGGCGTCATCGCGTAATCTGAATCCAGAATCGCCATATTTATTCCCAGATCCATTTGCAGCCACTCCGTGAACGTGAAATCCTGTTTCAAGTTCAACTGATATTTATCCGAGACATCTTTATTCGAAGAGGCATTATGCTCGTACCCGAAAGAACCGTAATAACGATGTTTCTCTCCTCCACCGGAAAACGACAAACTGTGAGTAGTAAAAAATGCCGGAGTCATAAAATATTTTTCTACTTGCTTCCTGTTGTTACGAGAAGCCAGTTGTTGCAGGGCTTCCTCCCGTTGCGTATCAGTAAGTTCTTGATTATACATGATTTGCTCGTGGGGATAAACGATAGGTATATTACCGCTGATGCCATTTGCCGTCGTAGTGATTGAATTCCACGTGTAAAATTCCGGGGAAAAAATCTCCTTCGCATTTTTGATAAACATCCCGCTCGACATGTATTGCAGGTAATCGTAATCAGGCAGTCCCTTGTACGTGTACGAGCCGCTGTAAGAAATTTTCACTTTCTTATCCGTATTCTTCCCTTGTTTGGTCGTGACCACGACAACACCGTTAGCCGCCTGTGCCCCCCAAATAGATGCAGCCGTCGCATCTTTCAGGAAAGTGATACTCTCGATATCATTGCTATTCACCAATTCCTCGAAAGAAGAAGATGAAATAGGAACCCCATCAAGCACGAAAAGCGGACTTTGGGTTGAATTGATCGAGGTTGTTCCCCGAATCAGGTATTTCTCCTGCCCGTCACTGAAATTCACACTCAATCCCGTAGTTAATCCCTCCATACTCTCGATGATATTACCGGAAAGCCCCGCCTTTTTAGCGACATCATTACCATCCACCACGCTGAATGAACCCGCACTACGCTCTTTGGATATAGTCTGGTAACCCGTCACGATAACATCTCCAAGTTGCACAAGATCTTCCTCCAGAATAACATTAAACACTTTCTTCTTTCCCACGACAACCTCTTTCTTTTTCATTCCCAACATGGAAAAAACCAACACGCCATGCTCGTCATCCGGAATTTCCAGAGTAAACTTCCCGTCAACATCCGTGGCCGTACCTTGATGCGTGGAAGAATAAACCACGGCAACACCGGGCAAAGGCTGTCGTGTCTCGTCAAGCACGCTTCCCGTGATCGTGATTTTTTTTGTACTCTCACCTTTCTTGCGAATAGGCACGATAACCACGATATCCTTTTCAATCCGGTAAGTCAAGCCCGTTCCCTGCAACAAAGCATCCATCACCTTCACTAAAGAAACATTTTTCAAATCCAACGTCTTTTTTCCAGCATTTGTAATTTCTTCATGATTAAAAAGAAATTTGTAATCCGTAGTTTCCCGAAGCTGTTGAATAGCTCGCTCCACGCTCACATCTTTGATTTGCAATGAAACCGTCTTCTCCTGAGCCCACGACAAAGCGGGAAACAAAAGGAAAAGAAATACCAGCCACGTGCCCCCGGCACGTCTTGTTTTTCGATTTTTTTTCATACATTTGTGTAATTAAAAAGTTTATATTGAACTTAAAGAGCCGGCTATCAGAATTTCGCCGTTCAATAACCGGTTCTTCTTTTTATTCTAAAGGTTGAACAATGACTTGCCGTCCTTGAATAACAAACTCGACAGAAGTTGTCATTTGTATTAATCGCAATATCTCCGAAAAATCGGCATATCGTTCCAAATCACCCGAGAAATGCAGGTCCTTCAACTGATCGTCATTAAATACGAAATCAACATTGTACCACCGGGCAAGCCGCAATAATATATCTTCCAACCGCTCGTTCTCCAATGGGATCTTCCCCGTCAACCAGGAACAATATTGCTCGGGACGTACTTTCTCTATCACGATTCCGGGAGAAAGCGTATCAATCCGAGCCTGTTGTCCTGGTTGCAGAAAATATTCCCTTCCCTTCCGGGAGACACTCACTCTCCCCTCTTTCAACGTGGTATGCTGAATCTTTTCCCCGGGATAAGCATACACGTTGAAGGCCGTCCCGTAAACCCGGATATCCTGTTGTCCGGTTTTCACGATAAAAGGCTTTCGATCATTTTTTGCCACTTCAAAATAGGCCTCCCCGGACAACTCCACCACGCGTTCTTCCCGGACAAAATTTTCGGGATACCGGAGTTTCGAACTTGAATTGAGCCAAACCCGCGTTCCGTCACTCAGCTCCAAGCAATATTCTCCTCCCCGGGGAATATCAATCAGGTTAAAACGTTCTTCTTGAACATCCTTCCGCGCTTGATAGGATATCGTACCCGCTTGCTGGCGAATCGTGAGTCCCTCCTGTACACAAAGTAAAGAATCGACCTTCCCGTCCAACACCAAGCGTTGACCATCAGACAACACGATACTAGCCTGACTACTACCCGGTAAAATGACCTCCGGGGTATGTTTAGCAGCCAAAACAGGTCGAGGCTCTTCCCTATTAAATCGCACCATCATCATGATCAGGCACAACGGGATTAAAACCACCGCTGCATAAGGAAGAAAGACTTTCAGGCGGACGAAACCGCGCTTGTGTTCCCCGGGCTTTCCGGGAGTAGCTTGTGCCGTAAAACGATCAAAGCGATCCATCAACCGAGGTAAATCGGGTATATTTTCTTCCCCGGGCTCCAGCCAGTCTTTCCGTGCATTCTCAACATATTCCCGACGACGTACATCAACTTTCATCCAGTCCTGCAACTGTCGTTCTTCCGCTTCTGACAAATTCTCTCCTGTAATCTTCCGCAGAATCAATCGCCATGATACATATTCATTCTCCATAAGTATCTTATTTCATTTTTCAGAAACAATACACATGAACTTGCAAAATAGGGGACACGATTTTTATTTATTTTCTATTTAATTTGTAGTTATCACCGAAAGATTTCAAATATACCACTGTATTACAATGAATTATCTTGCAAAATCGTGTAAAAAAAACAGCGATAATAATTTCATTTCAACATTCAAGGGACTTTTTCCGTTCAATATTACCTTTTCAAAAACTATTATATCCCGAATAATACAAAATAAAAATGCTCTCGCAACACCCGGATCGCCCGCTTCAAATGAGTTTTCACCGACGATTCGGCTATGCCCATCTCTCCGGCAATCTCCTTTAATTTTTTGTGTTCGAGGACGTGAGCGATCAAAACTTTATAACCTTTTTCCGGCAAAGAAGCTAATACTTTATGCAAGCGACCTTGTAGTTCATCATCAATACTATTGTCCTGCATACCTGAAAAAATCATCGCCTCGATAATCTTATCCTTGTGTTCATCCCTGATCTTTAAAGCCCGGAGGTAATTCAGGCAATTATTCCTCACGATCCTCAATAAATAAGCAACAATACTCTGCCGCGGATCATATAAATGAACATTCGTCCATAATGCAAAAAACGCATCTTGAACAATATCCTGGGCATCTTGATAATTATAAACAAACCTTTGGGCATAAATTTGCATCGAGGCAAAGTACTCTACATATAACACATGAAAAGCAGCATTTTCCCTCGTCTTAATCCTGTAACCCAAATTCTTTAACTCACCTGCATCCAGCATACCCGATATTAAAATGATACTGACAAAGATAGACAATTGAAAAAAACAAGCAAAACTTTAAACACATTTCACGAAAAATTACTAACTTACACATCAAGAACTCGTATTGTTTATGACTCTAAATTTAAACCTATGCATAACACGAGAGACAATTTCGGTTCCAAATTCGGGGCTATCGCCGCACTGGCAGGTTCGGCAGTCGGCTTGGGAAATATCTGGAAATTCCCGTACGAGGCAGGGAACAATGGCGGGGGCGCCTTCCTGTTGGTTTACATTTTTTTCACCGTGGCAATCGGTCTCCCGGTGATGCTTTCGGAATTCGCCCTGGGACGTTATTCGGGACGAAACGCTTTCGGCACTTTCGATCGACTGGAACCCAAAACGGCATGGCGTTATTTCGGGGTACTTGTGCTTCTGGCTGCCACTATGATTCTTTCCTTCTACGGCACGGTTGCCGGCTGGACGTTGGAATATGTCGTGAAATCACTTACCCTCTCGTTTCATTCCGACCCGAATCTTGATTTGAATGTCCTATTCTCGGATTTTATCGCCAACCCGTACAAACCCGTATTCTGGCAAATCGTTTTCATGGTACTTACCGGTTTTATCGTGTTGGCTGGGGTAAAGAAAGGAATCGAGCGTTATACCAAACTCATGATGCCTCTACTTTTCGTGCTTATAGTGATTCTTGGAATCCGGGCATGCACACTGGACGGAGCCATGGAAGGAATTCGCTTTCTCTTCTTGCCCAAGTTCTCGGAACTCACTTCCCAAGGCGTACTTTCGGCCCTGGGACAGGCTTTTTTCTCCCTGTCTATCGGCATGGGCGTGCTACTGACTTACGCTTCTTACATCAAAAAAAATGAAAACTTAACTTCTATATCTTTGCAGGTGATCTGCGCGGACACGTTGATCGCCGTACTGGCAGGCGTTGCGATATTTCCCGCCGTATTCGCCTTTAACATCGCACCCGACTCGGGACCCGGTCTGGTATTCCTCACCCTACCGCAAGTATTCCAAAGCATGGCATTCGGACAATTATGGGCGATTCTTTTTTTCCTGTTATTAACCATGGCGGCCCTCACCTCCTCGATCTCCCTGCTAGAAGTAATCGTGGCTTTCTTCGTCGAAGAGAAACATATCAGCCGCCGCAAGGCAACCGTCATATCCACGATTATTGTCACGGTATTCGGAATCCTGTGTACCCTTTCCTTCGGGCCACTGAAAGAAATTCATATCGGAAATCTGTCCATTTTCGGATTATTCGACTATATCAGTTCCAACATACTGCTCCCCGTGGGTGGAATTCTCATATCCATATACGTGGGTTGGCGATTTGACCGTCGTCTGCTAGAAGCCGAACTGACAAATAACGGCCAGTTGAAATTGTGGTTCCTGCGGCCGCTGATCTTCGTGTTGAAGTACGTGGCCCCGCTGTTTATCCTAGTGATATTATTACATTCGCTGGGATTGTTTTAATCAAATGTAGAAATCATGAAGCACGGAAGATTCCAAGGAAAAAAGAAAAAGCGTCATAATACAAACAACTTCCCATTTATTTTGCTAAATTTGTAATTATTGAACCAAAGATTAAATGATGCATCATGAGATACTTGAACCCAAAGGCTGATTTGACTTTTAAACGCGTGTTCGGAGAACACCCCGATTTAGTGATGAGTCTACTCAACGCCCTACTCCCACTCGCTCCCGGGGAAGAAATCACCGATATCGAGTACCTCCCCTCGGAAATGGTTCCGGAGAATCCGTTGCGTAAGAACAGCATCGTGGACGTGCGCTGTAAGGATAAACTGAACCGCCAGTTCATCGTGGAAATGCAAATGATCTGGTCGCCGGAGTTCAAACAACGGGTACTGTTCAACGCCTCGAAAGCTTACGCCCGACAAATAGACAGTGGCGAAAACTATCACCTGCTGCAACCCGTCTACTCGCTTAATATTGTCAACGATATCTTCGAACCCGAACTGGAAGGATATTATCATCATTACAGACTCGTACACGTGGAGAATTCCGATAAAGTGATCGACGGACTACAACTAATTTTTGTCGAGCTCCCAAAATTCCACCCGCATAATTACTCAGAGAAGAAAATGCAAGTACTTTGGTTACGCTACCTGACCGAAATCAACGAGAAAACCGTGGAGGTGCCGGAAGAATTGCTAGCAAATCCAGAGGTTAAGAAGGCCGTGAAAGCCGTGGAGGAATCAGCCTTTACCCCGGCTCAATTGTTAGGCTACGAGAAATTCTGGGATATTATCAGCGTGGAGAAAACGCTATATTATAGCGCTGAACAGAAAGGATGGAAGAATGGGATGAAAAAAGGAATGGAAGAAGGAATAGAAAAAGGGATGGAAAAAGGGATGGAAAGAGGACTAAAGGAAGGGTTGAAAGAAGGATTGAAAGAAGGACGAGAAGAAGGACTGGAGGAAGGAAAACAACAAATTGCTCGGAATATGAAATTATTTGGTTTAGCCCCAAATGACATTGCTAAAATAACCGGTCTTTCTCTTGAAGAAATTAACCAATTATAATATTACTCTTAGTTTTTATTGAAAAACAGGAGCTGAAAAGGTGCCTTGAAGCACAAAGATGACTGGCATTTTAGCTTGCCGCCAGTTAGGATAATCACATTTTAAAAACAAGTTGATTTTTTCAATAATTCCCGGGCCGCAGCCTCCGGGTCTTTAGCCGATACTATTGCCGAAATCACCGCCACGCTGTCGGCCCCAGCCTGGAATACCGAAGCCACGTTATCGGGATGAATTCCCCCGATAGCCACTAGGGGGTGCTTAGACACAGATTTTATCCACCGCAGACCGTCCAATCCCCATTCCACGATTGTGTTCGTCTTGGTCGTGGTAGAAAAAACGGGACTTGCCGCCACGTAATCCAAGTCAAAATCGTTGGCTTCCAGCACTTGTTCCGGGGATTCAACCGATAGACCGATCATTTTCCCCTCCGGCAACAAGCGCTTTACCATTTCGTAAGGCATATCGCTTTGTCCGACATGCACCCCATCGGCATCCGCCGCCAAGGCCACGTCTACCCGATCGTTGATAATCAAGGGGACCCTGTAAGGCGACAACACCTCTTTCAAACGTATCGCTCGTTCAATAAAATCTCGGGTTGAAGATTCTTTCTCGCGTAATTGTACTATACTCACCCCACCCCTCACGGCAGCTTCCACGGTTCGGTACAGATCTTTACCGAGTAACAATTCCTCGTCCGTTACCAAATATAATTTCATATTTGTCTTATTCTGATATCCGTACCGTTTGCATGAATTGCTCCCGGTTCAGGTTATACATCACGTCATAAAGATAAAGTTGTAAGGTCCCGGGACCTTGAGACATACTCACGGCTATCTCCCCGCATATCCCCATGAAAGACGTGGCACTCACAGCAGCCATGAAAGCATCTTCCGCAACAGCAGCAAAAGCTCCAAGGATTGCCGAAGCCGTGCATCCTAACCCCGTTACTTTCTCCATCATCGGAGAACCGTTATACAAGTACACCACCCTGTCACCCTCGACCACCAAATCCGTTTCCCCGCTAACACAGACGATACAACCGACACGTTTACTCAACGCCTTGGCTGCTTCTAGGCTGTTTAAAGAAGATTCGGAACTATCCACTCCTTTGGAGCGAGTTGACAAACCCGCCATGACCATGATTTCGGAAGCATTTCCCCGGATGAACTGCGGTTTTCCCGAAACCAATATCTCCTGTAACGTCCGGTTCCGAAAACTCGTGGCCCCGGCTCCCACCGGATCAAGTACCACGGGGCGTCCTACCTCGTTAGCCCGCCGAATAGCAGCTTTCATTGATTCCACGGTAAAACGATCCAATGTCCCGATATTGATCACCGTCGCACGACATAAAGGTACCATTTCATCTATTTCCTCCAAGGCATGTGCCATGATCGGGGAAGCCCCCGCGGCAAGCAAAGCGTTCGCAGTGTTGTTCATCACCACGGCATTTGTTATATTATGAACCAGCGGGGCCTCGTTCCTAACCCGCTGGATATTCTCCCAAACCAATTCTTTCATAAGTTTATAAAGTCTATGGCCCCCCTGCGGGGCGCTTTATCCATGGCAGCGTAAGTTGCCGACAAACATAGTCCGAAGGACACCAGTAACTTTACAGACTTTATGACCTTACAGACTTTATGGACTCAACCCCTTCGGGGCTATTCTTCCTCTTCCAAATAAATCGTGTAACGATCCCAGAAATTATGATCTGTCGGAACTTCCTCGTAATACACTCTTCCGGCGATCGGGGTTGTTTTGTTCACGCTAACCTTGGTTGTCTGGTATTGCATTTCGCCTTTTACCCGATCCGCACCGTCTTTATATGTGTAAACCATACTTACCCCGCTTAGGAAATAGTACGAACTCACACGCTTGTAATTTGTCGTGATCGTGGCCATAACCTCGTGACGAGGACTGTCACCGGCAAGCAGCAAATTCCGTCCCAGCAGGTTGAATGCTGAAGAAGTAACACGCATCACGTTTTTGATAATGGCAAAAGTCTTCAACTCCACGTACAGCTCCCCGCTGAATTTTGTCACGTTTGCCGTGCCGGAATTAGATAAAGAAGGTTTCAGGCACTCGTACGTAACGATCTGCACAGAATCCCCCTCGTACATGAATTTCCCCTTGCTTTTCAGTTTAAAATCCCTGAAATTTTCAATATCTAACACATTGCGGGTATTACGAACAATATCGGCCGTAAGGATATCATCAAAATAAATCAGTCCGTCAACAGCGGAACCCGTTTCATCATTCCTACGCACCTGTGAAAAAGTATAATTCAATACCTTGAAAGCCTGTTCCACATTCGAGCGTTTGTATCCCTCGCTGTCATAAATATCCACGATAGCTTCTTTGGATTTTTTCGCACCGTCATTCACGGTAACACCATACTCGAAATATCCCTCGTAATTATAAGGCCGGGGAATATAGTTCCGCCCGATATTCTTAACCACGTTCTCTAGTAATTTTTTCAACACCAACGACTCGGCTGTCACGTCCACCTCCCCGATCCCGTAAGTCACCGGTTTTAATAGGAACTGCACCTCTCCTTTATCCCTTGCCTCGTATACTTTCATCTCGACGGAAGCATACCCCACGGCAGATACTCTCATCATGTAGGTAGCCAATTTCTCGGTCACCACCAATTCAAAAAAACCATCCATATCCGAAGCAACCCCGGCCACGGTCCCGATGATCCCGATATTGGCAAACGCAATAGGTTGGCGAGTCTCCCCGTCCAACACGACACCTTTTACTCGTATTTTCCCATCATCTTGTGCATGCACGACGGACAACACCCCTAGAAACAAAATAATTAAAGAGAGTATTTTTTTATTCATAGCTATATCTATTATATTCTATATTAAATTTGAATTGCAAATATATAAATAAATACGTACATGACACACAAAAATCACCTTAGGTCACCTGTCATTAACAATAAATTAAGATTCTGCCTGTCCTTATATTCTTTGAAATCCACAAATAATTTACTACTTTTGCCACATGACAACAATAAAATTCAATTAAAACGTTTCAATATGAGAAAAGGATTATTTTATATATCAAGCTTCTTGATTTTCACCCTATTTCTTTCTTCCTGTGTATCAAAAAAGAAATACGAGGAACTGGCAAGGGCAAAGAGAAGTGTTGACCGTGAAGCGGCTACCTTGGAAAACGATAAGAAGACGCTAGAAGCCGAAATTCAAAAACTTAAAAATGACTTTAATGCTGTTCGTTATCAGCTTACGGCTAATAATGCCGCTAAAGACAAACAAATTGATGACTTGAATACTCAATTACGAACACTACAAAATAAAGAATCAGCCTTGAAATCTGAACTGAAAGACGTGTCGGAACAAGTGAAATCAAAAGTAAAAAATAGCGAGGGACAACTGGCCGAGTTACAAAGCCAACTGGCAAGGACCATGGAAGAACGGGATCAGATCAAAAAACAACTGGCAGACTACAAGACTAACGCAGATTGGGATAACAGGAAACTAAATAACGAGGTAGAACACATCAAATCCAGCCTCAAATTCAAGGATAGCGAGATTGCCCGTTTGGAGAAAGAGATCGCCGGGGTAAAAAAACAGGTAACTGATGCTAAAAACCAATTGGCAAAGAAGACCCAAGAAGTAGAAAAATTAACGAATCAGGTGAATCTACTGAAAAAAGAACTCGGTAAATAATTCAAAATGATTTATATCATCATCAGTATAATAGGGCTTCTAGTAATAGTTGCCCTTTTTACGTACTCTTCAAAATCGAAGAATAAGGTCGAGGAACCACCAGTTTCGGCTCCCCCGGCCGATTGCTGCGGGGCTCACGCAATCTGCGAGAAAGGCCTGAAAAAAATGGATGAAACAATAGAGTATTTTGATGACGAGGAACTCGATCAGTTTAGAGGTATTCCTTCCGATCAATTTAATGACACGCAAATCGATCAATTCCGGGAAATCCTCTACACGATCCGACCAGAAGAACTGTCCGATTGGTTTATCAGTCTCGAAAAACGGGGTATTGAACTACCGGATGTATTGAAACAGGAACTAAACTAAAGCATATAAAATGAAAAAAATTCTATCAGGATTGAAAGTTTTAGGAATTTTTTCCCTTGTCATTCTTTTTTCAGCATGCAATGATAATGATGAAAAGATCAGTGGCAAGCAAATTCGGCAAGCGTTATTCGATATGAAAGGAACATACCACGGAAACCTTGAAGTCTCATTTTATCACGGCTCTGAAATTGTAAAGATTGATAGTGCCAAGGTTATATCACGTGATTCGCTTTCACTAGTGATGCCGCTCGGCACCATTGCCGATATTATCAGCGATGAGCACGTTGCCGCAACTTTGCATTACGTCGAAGAAGTGACATTCAAAGCCGGATACGAATTCCTGCAAATTGACAATGATGGATACTCTGTAAATTTCGTACTTCATCCGGAAAACATTGTCATTCCGGCCAATGAAAATACTCCGGATATCACGATAGTCTTTTCGGATAACTTCGGCGGTAATTTCGAAAAAGCCTTTAATTTCATCATGTTCAATGTTTCACCTATCGAAATCCGGGTAGGAGGTGTTAAACTCGACTCTTTTAAACAACTCGTCTATCACTTCCGTGGAGAATACGAGTAATCCGTTTTTACAAGCCCCCTCAATTTCCTACCCGACGAAATACCTCCGCACCGATCTTGCAATGCAGGCAGCGATGTGCATCACAATATTCCCGTTTAATTTGTAATAACGCTTGGGATTCTAACGCGGAAGTCAATTTTACCCCTTGCCGTGTCCATGCTTCCGTGACGTGATTACGTTCCGCATCCAATTCCTCCAACCATTGAAGAGCCTTATCACAATAGCGTTCCTCTCCCCGCTCCTTCCCGTAAATAAACAGGAAAGGAACAATTGCATTGATCACGATTACATTTTTCATACTATCTCCCATTTTCTTCACCCGTGTCGTGGAAACCACTCCCGGCTTATAATGCGTGGCCCAGTACTCGGAAGCCGTAACATTCAATAATTTATACACCTCTGACACGGAAGTTGCATCCAGTACCCCAGAAAGTAGGAAATTGAATCGCATCATCAAAGAAGCCAACAAGGCCAATCGAACCGAGGGAAAAGAAGTCGGACGAATTCGCATAAACTTCCATTGTGACGCATTCATTCCCGTCAAATGAAACTTGGCCGCCTGATAATCATATTCCTCTCGTAAAGCTTTTATATAGTCATCTTCCTGTTCCAATCCGGACAGTAAACCGGAATATCCCAGTAACAAAGCCTCTACCCGAAACAGGGTATCACTACAACGAATCACCTTCTTGTACGAGAGATTTTGAGCCAATTGAGCAAAGGCATCAGCATTCACGTTTCCCGACCAGTAGCGAGCCAACATGCGGTAAAAACACTCTTCCCAATCATTTTTGGATTGTCTCAACATCTGTTGTATATCCTTACATTTACGCTCCAATCTCTCGATCGCATACCCCGTGAATAACATTTCCATCCGTGCCGGATCAATCTGTTTCAAGTAACGATAACAACGAGGTTCAACAGGTACGCCCTGCATGAAAACATACTCATCCCATAGGCGAACATCATAATCAAGGGTGATCGCATCAATTTTTCGCCTCCGTGAGTCGTGTACCTCCATGTCTGCCTCCCCGACCACGGAAAGAATCACGTTATCATAGGCTGCATCTTTCTCGTGCCCATGCCGAAACCAATCACTCGCTTTTTGGTGAATTTCCACGTTTCCCACCTGCACAACACCATCCACACGAATCTTGGCATTAAAGAAATCCGGCCCAGCATCCCGGTTCTGAAGTCCGACATTTAATACCTCCACTTGTTTTCCCCGGGTTGAAACACACTTCACGCTCGTGAAAAGCGAATTTGCCCACACGTATTGTAAAAACTCTTCCGTCATAGTCCGTCTATTTTAAAGTTTAAAGTTTTAGACCCCGGAAACTCGCTTCACACGGCTTTTCCCTCTCATTCAAGACTCTAAAAACGCCATTCACAATATTACGAATTTTTGTGATAAAAAACAAGTGCTAAAATTTTATAAATTCTAATCCTTTCTCCTTTCTATAACGTTTTATACCTATATTTGTTGAGAAGAATAACCGAGCTTTTGTTATAACATAAAACAGAAAACGAATATGGAAGATCAAACTTTGACTAAAAACAAGAAAGATAAGACGTTAATGATAATTATCGGGATATTATCCGTGGTACTAATCGTACTTTTCGTGTTTTTTCTCGTGGAGAAGAAAGAGAATCGGGCCAATATGATCGCAATCACGGCCGAAAAGGAAGAACTTCAACAAGAATTGACCGATCTGAGTCACCACTATGATAATCTGAAAACCGATAATGACACGCTAAACGTTAAACTGGCACACGAGCAGGAGAAAATTGCGACTCTCATGGAATCAATGAAAAAATTCCGTAACGATTCATACGCCGAAATTAACCGCTACAAACGGGAAATAGGAACATTGAAAACCGTTCTAAGAAGTTATGTGGTGCAAATTGATTCACTCAATCAATTAAATCAAAAACTTCTTGCCGAAAACAAAGAGGTGAAAAAACAAATGGATTGGGTACGCGAACGCAACAAGAACCTCGAACAGAAAACCGTGAAAATGGAAGAGACTCTTGAAAAAGCAAGTACCCTAGCTGTCGAGAATTTTCACGTGTACCCGATCAATAAGCGGGATAAGGAAACCACGTTAAAAAAATGTTTCCAGTTGAAAGCAGACTTCACGATCACCCGAAATATAACAGCCAAACGAGGCGCCAGGATGATTTACCTGCGGATCACCCGTCCCGACGGACAAGTGCTTGCTGCATCCAGTAAATCATTCTTCAAATTCCAAAACGCTTCCCTGACGTATTCTGCCAGAAGAGAGATCACGTACGAGGGTGAGAAACTGGATGTCGCTATCTACTGGCCAAATGACGGTAGTCTGACCAAAGGAGAATACATCGCCGATTTGTTCTCGGAAGATCAACAAATCGGTTCAATTAAATTCATTTTAAAATAAAGAGGATCATTAAACTTTACACTATGAAAACAGATATAGAAATTGCGAATTCAATAACAATAAAACCGATCTACGAGATCGCGGATAAATTAGGTATTGACAGGGATTTACTGGAACCCTACGGAAGATATAAAGCAAAATTACCCCTTAGTTTAATCGATAAATCAAAGATTGAAGGGAAAAAACTGGTACTTGTTTCCGCCATATCTCCTACCCCGGCAGGAGAAGGTAAAACAACCATTTCGATCGGTCTTACGGAAGGATTAAACCGGATAGGGAAACAAGCAACCGTTGTACTCCGCGAACCTTCGCTCGGTCCGGTATTCGGAATCAAAGGAGGTGCCACGGGAGGAGGTTTCTCGCAAGTGGTTCCCATGGAGGACATCAACCTGCATTTCACGGGTGATTTCGGGGCAATTGAAAAGGCTCACAACTTGTTATCGGCTCTTATCGACAACAACATTCAAAGCAAAACTCACTCCCTGAACATTGACCCCCGTACGGTAACCTGGAAACGGGTCATGGACATGAACGACCGTTCTCTACGTCACATCATCGTGGGTTTAGGGGGTACTTCTGCCGGTATTCCGCGGGAAACCGGATTCGATATCACGGCTGCATCCGAGGTGATGGCTATTCTCTGTTTGTCTGATGACTTCGAGGACTTGAAAAACAGGCTAGGCAACATCTTTATCGGTTACACTTTCGACAAGAAACCGATTTACGCTCGTGATCTACATGCTCATGGTGCTATGGCAGCTTTGCTGAAAGATGCGATCAAACCGAATCTCGTACAAACCTTGGAAGGAAACCCGGCAATCATACACGGGGGACCATTCGCGAATATCGCACAAGGAACAAATTCAATCATTGCTACCCGCATGGGATTGACGTTATCTGATTACGTGGTGACGGAAGCCGGATTCGGTTTTGATCTGGGAGCCGAGAAATTCTTTGACATCAAGTGCGTGAAGGCCGGATTGAAACCTAGCGCCGTGGTCATGGTTGCAACCGTAAGAGCATTGAAATATCATGGGGGCGCCAAACTTGACCAATTAAAGGAACCCAACCTTGAAGCCTTGAAGAAAGGGGTTGCCAACTTGGAGAAACAAGTCGAAAACATGAAGAAATTCAACATCTGTCCGGTAGTTGCTATCAACAAATTCGTGACGGATACCGACGAAGAAATAGCATTCCTTGCCGAGAAATGTAAAGAACTCGATGTTCCCATGGAAGTTGCCGAGGTATGGGCAAAAGGCGGTGAAGGAGCCGAAAAATTGGCTCGTTTGGTTTCCAAGGTTGCAGAGCAATGTACCTGTTGCATGAAACCGTTATACGATTGGGAATGGAGCGTGGAAAAGAAAATCGAAACGATTGCCAAAGAATTATACGGTGCCGCCGCTATCGACTATACCTCGGAAGCAAAAGCCGATTTGAAGAAAGTGATAGATTTAGGCTTAGACAAACTTCCGGTATGTATCGCCAAAACACAAAAATCACTATCAGATAACCCGAAATTGCTGGGTCGTCCGAAAGATTTCGTGGTAACGGTACGACAAATAGAGATCGCAGCCGGGGCGGGATTTATCATCCCGATCACGGGTAGTATAATGAGAATGCCCGGTTTACCGGATATTCCAGCAGCCGAAAAGATAGACATAGACAACAATGGTAAAATTACCGGATTGTTCTAAATAATTTTTCATCGAAGGTGTGTCAAGATCAAACTCCCTCTATAAATAGAGGGAGAGCTGAAAATACTCTCCAACTTCGAGAAGGGTCACCAGCTCCTCCTCTGTTTATAGAGGAAACCACCTCGGGCTCACTTAGCAGCGAAGCCGACGGAGGAGTTTATTGAAGAGGATCTGACTTTGACACACCCTCACATTTTCTTTCTGAGCCATGGATATCATCGAAATCGTCAAATTTTCCCCGTACGCGAGTAACGAAACTTTGCAAGCATTAAGTTACCAGCTGGACCGAGAATGTAACCGTATCACTTTAAAAGAGATCAACTGGCCCGATGCATATCCCTACTGCCCGGAAATCCATTTCCGGATCGCCTACAACGAGCAACATATTTTTCTAAAATTCGATGTTCATGAAAATGAATTCCGTGCCACGGAAATTGAGGATCACAGACCCGTGTGGGAAGATTCATGCGTTGAGTTTTTCGTCCAACTGGAAAACTGTAAAGGATACTACAATATCGAAATCAATGCCATCGGAACGATTTTATGTGCTTATGGAACGGGGAGAGTCGGGCGAAGGGTCATGCCAACAAGACTAAGTAACACCATTCTCCGGGATTCCACAATAAAATACAACAACGAGAATAAAGACGAAGCCTTCTATCAATGGTCACTGATCGTCAAGTTTCCGCACACGGCATTTTTCAAACACCATTTCACTCCCGTTCCGGGAAATCTGATCAAGGGTAATATCTATAAATGCGGGAACAAATTACCCCACCCACATTTCGTTTCCTGGAACCCGGTTAAAACCGAAAAACCGGATTTTCACAGACCGGAATATTTCGGAACGCTCATTTTTAAATAACGAACCATGAAAACAGGATTATTCATACTTATAGCTGGAATCCTCTGCGTGTTAATCAATGACTCGCTTCTATACCTGCAAATCAAGCGTTATTTTAAACGCAAAATCTATTCTTACCTGTTTTGGTTCCAGTCGCTTTTCTTCGTGGCGTGTATCGTGGGGTATCACCTGTTTATCCCCACATTAAAAGGCCCGGAAGCATACTTTTGGGTGGAAAAAGCTATTTCTGTCATATTATTATTCTACACGCCTAAAACGCTTTATATCATCGTGAATGCCTTTTCACTTTTGCTACGGAAAATGAAATGTATCCCCGCAGCAAAAGTAATTAGCCGATTGGCTTTAGGCATTGCCCTACTAGCTTTTATCATGATTCTAAACGGGATCACGTGGTACCGTTATAGCTACAAGATCGAACGGGAAACAGTGTGTATCAAAAGATTACCTGATAATTTCAATAATTTTCGAATTATACAATTAACAGACTTGCATTTAGGAAGTTACGGGGAACATTATCCCGGAATTACCAAATTGGTAAACGAGGTAAATCGATTAAAACCCGACTTGATCGTGTTTACCGGAGACATGGTGAACAGTTTTGCCTCGGAAATTACCCCTTGGATAGAATCCCTGAGAGAGTTGAAAGCCAAATACGGGAAATACGCCATCACGGGGAATCACGATTACGGTACATACGTGAAATGGCCCACACGAGAGGATCAGGAAAATAATTTGAAGCACTTTTTCAAAAATATGGAACTGACAGGATTTAAAATGTTGAATAACACGAATATTCCTCTCGTTATCGGAAGTGATACTCTCTATCTGGCAGGAGTCGAAAATTGGGGGCTCCCACCTTTCCCTTGCTTTGGCCAACTATCACAAGCGTTAGAAGGAACGGCGAGACATCCCGTGATTCTTCTCTCTCACGATCCCTCCCACTGGCGACACGAAGTATTGAATTACCCGGTAGACCTCATGTTGGCAGGACACACGCATGCCATGCAATTGGGGATCACGATCGGAAATTTTCGTTGGAGCCCGGCGAAATACGTTTACCCGGAATATAACGGCCTGTATGAATCAAACGGCCAGCAGTTATACGTTTCCCGAGGGGTTGGTTATCTAGGATTCGCCGGACGTATCGGACAAAGACCGGAAATCACTTTAATCCAGTTAACCAACGATTGCAAATGATGAGAGCTCCCTTGAAAAATTCTTTTAGTACCAAACTGACAATTTATATTTTATCAGTCTGCACGGTGATATTTCTAGTCATTTTCATCATTTTATATGTCATGCCTAAAATATCACAGCACAAAAACGTGATCATGTACTCTGAACTAATTGCTGATCAGGCTGAAAATCAAATTATTGAACAAGGACGTGTCATTGAAAGAATCAACTCGATACTTACACTCGATCCGGTAAAGAGCTTACTCCTCGCTGGGGACCAGGGCACGTTCGAATCCATTTTAAAGAACAGTCCTGAAATATGCGGTTGTGCAATGGAATACGCTCCGGGCTACAAGGATCATGACGTGTTTGCTTACAAACACAAAAAACAAATCCATTTCCGGAAACTCCCGCATGGAACTATAAATTTTTCTCCGGAACGTCTGGATAAGGATGCTTTCGCAAAAAGGATTTCCTTTTGGAGTGGTTATTATTATAGCTTTTCATACATTAAACAACGTGTATTTTCCCGTTTTGAACCGATGTATGATTCAAAGAATCAATTTGTTGGATACCTACGACTAGATATCTTTCTGGAAAAATTCACGGACTTTGTCAACCATTTATCTCTTTACAAAACGGGATACGCCTATCTGATGACTAAAAACGGCATTCTGATCGCCCACCCGAACCAAGAAATCCAGATGTACAGTGATATTCGTAAATATGCTGAAGTCAAAAACATCGATTACGAGAAAATTCTCAAGAGAGCGACTCAAGAAAAAAGCGGATCGGGGGAAATATCGGTAGATAACATCCGGTTCTTCGTGTATTTCAGGCAAATGAAATACACAAAATGGGTTCTCGTGGTACTTTGTCCACACCACGAGGTATATGATTCCATTGCCCGTGTCAACGACTTGATATTACTATGTTGTATCTCCTGCCTTATCTTGCTTTTCTGGGTCGTTATCCGGGTTATAAAACGCCTGTTCTACCCGCTAAAACAATTCTCTGCTGTCACCCGCACAATTGCCGATGGAAACTTCAATGACCCCATTCCCATGATCGGCAATAAAGATGAAATACAAGAACTACGGGAGTCTTTCGTCTACATGCAAAAGAAGATCGTGGAATCCATCGAAGATTTGAAAATCAACACGATCGAGAAAGAAAAAATCGAGGGAGAAATGCGTGTCGCTCAACGTATTCAGGAAAGGTTCCTTCCCTCCGTGCCCAAGATATCAAGGTTTCACTTTTCCCTGCATGCTCTTTTGGAACAATCCAAAGCGGTCGGAGGAGATATGTACAGCTATTTCGTGAAAAGAAATTGTCTCTATTTCGTCGTGGGAGACGTGAGAGGAAAAGGTATCCCGGCAGCCCTGTACATGGCTTCGGTGGTAACCTTGTTTAACTACCTAGCGCCTCGGAAACGCACGTCCTCGGATATCTGTAACACCATAAACAACTACATGAGTGACAACGTGGAAGATGATATGTTTATCACCATGTTTGTTGGTATTTTGGATCTGAAAAACGGGATGCTCTCCTACTCCAATGCAGGACACCCGTTTCCAATTCTATGCAAAAAAGAAAATCTAGAAGTGAACTTCCTGGAAAATTCCCTTGAAATCCCGATTGGTGTCATGCGGACCATGTACAAAGAGAGTCGTTACCAGATGTCAAGCGGTGACATGCTTTTTATCTACACGGACGGCCTGACGGAGGCTCAAAACAAAGAACATCATTTCTACGGTAAAGAACGGATCAAAGAAGTCATCACGGCAAACCGTTGTGAAAATCCGGAACAAATAATACAAACAGTATTAGCGGATTTGAAGACCTACACGGAAAATAGCCGTGAAGATGCCGATGACTTGACAATGCTCGCCGTTCAATACCAATAAACTTTTGAAAGATCAGGTAATTATTATCGAGGCAACCGAAAAAGTCTCATTATCTTGAACGACCTCCCCTTTCCTCTCCTTACACAGGCGAGGAAACGTAATACCTTTCCCCCTGTGTAGGGGGCCAGAGGGGGTTGTTGTTGCTCACAAAACTGACTTTTCTGTGCCCTCTTTTAACAAACTTTTTAACAAATCATGGCGTCTTAAACATCTTAGCGAACCGATTGGCTAAACACACGCTGACATCTGTCGTGATAAACAGACCATTATGAAATAAACTAAAAATAGTTGCCGGTGAAGGTGCCGCTTGAGCCTCCTCCAATGTGTCCAATTTCACTAGCTTCAAAGGCATCCCCCGCTCCTTTGCCGTTTCAGGTAAAACTTGCCGAACATAATAATCCATATACGGACAACGATCGGAATAATAAACAACCAATCCGTCTTTATCGGGACATTCCCCGCTTAAAACCTGTTCTTTAAATGTTGGGTGTTTAGCTTCCGGTTTGAGTTTCTTTACCAAAAGAACAAAACCGGAGGGTAGTTCCGCTACCACTTCAAAGCCTTGACGCATCAACCATTTGGTATCGCTCATAAAGTGAAATTTAGAAGCTCCCGCAACCGTAACCAATCCATTCTTATTTTGGGCTTGAGCATCATCAAGGGCTGATTGTAGCAAGGCTTTCGCGTAACCTTTCTTCTGGTATTGCCCGGAAACCCAAAAACAGTTAATCATTAAATAATTCGGGGCTTCTACCGGAATCCAAGCTTTTTCAGCTGGAACGTATTCCATAAATACTTTAGCACGTTCATCAAGTCGTCGAAAAACATACCCGTTGTCAAATTCACGCTTCAACCACTCTTTCTTCAACTCGTAGCCGACCTTGCATTTTTTATCCGAGAAAGCACAACAAATGTGTTCCTTATCTATATTTTCCTTCGTCAACGTGATAAACTTCGCTTCCATATTCCACTATTTATTATGCATTTATAAAATCAAACAGGTTTTGCTTTCTTCTGAATTCTACTTTTCTTTGAAATCCCGATCTATAATTTGTAGATAGGCTTTCAACAACTCCCCATCTTGGACGTTTGTATTAGGCCCAATCGGTTTTTTGGTTTTCAGATCGTAAATGTAGGGACCGTTCTCCGTCACGACCGCAGCGGCATTCGTGAACGCATAAAATGCAAAAGGAATAGCCGTCGGGTCTAACAAATTCTTACTATAATGAAAAGCTGAAGCGTTCATACCCAACTGGGCAAACAAAGTTGCCACCATATCCGTCTGTGATCCTAAGGTGTTTACCACAGAATCCCGTACTTGCATCGCCCCGCCAGTGAATATCATCGGTATACGATAAGCCTCTGGTAAATGAGGTTGCAAATTCCCGATATGACGCGTTCCGTGATCGGCAACTAACACGAATAAGGTATTATCCCAAATGCCCGATTTCTTACATTTCTCGAAAAATTCACCCAAGCATTGATCGGTATAAGCAATCGCATTTTTCAATTTAGAGCCATTGTCATCGCCGGGTATTTTCGTTTCCATAGGTACAATAAACGGTTCGTGACTGCTCATCGTGAACGCCATGTACATATACGGAACTTTAGCCACCCGCAAATCCTCATACAAACGATCCAACATATACCCGTCGTGCACCCCCCATTTGAAACGATTCTCAATCGCTTCGCCCGAAAAATCATCCTCAGTAACTGCACTCTGGAAACTCATGGTAATGTAAGAACGGAAACCGCCAAAGTTAAGATCACCAGCATAATAAAAACGGGTAGAATAGCCCTCCGCTTCGAAATCCAACGGAAAACGGGGATGCGTGTACGTTTTATTCGGATATTTCAACATGGATACGTTCGGATAGGCCGGAAATCCGCTGATCACACCTAGTATCCCCCGGTCGGAACGGTTCCCCGTGGCGTAGATATTAGAGAAAAATATCCCTTCTTTGGCCGCAGCCTGCAAATTCGGCATGGCATCCCAAGCGTTCAGTGTGAACGTTTCCAGTAAAAGAACTACCACATTGGGCTTGTTCGTCTTCAACACCTTGGGATATTCTCCGGCTTCCGCGTAGATACTATCCACTAACTGTTGTGCCTTATCTTCCAGCATAAAAGCGTAATTTCCTTTTACCTTGTCTATATGCATTACCTCGTACAGGAAATTCCAAACCGGATTGACAGCAGCTTGATTCGCATACATATTCTTATTATTGAAGAACACAAAACTGACATTCATCGGTGCCACGTTAAAACCACCCCTCACTGGAATTACCATTACTCCGCCTAAAATAAGATACAGTAAACCATGCCACGATGATTCTTGCCTATCCGTCCGAAGTGAACAACTCACCCAACGATGATATAACCCATAAAAGAGAGCTACCATTATAGCATAAAGCAATAAAAGCAGCAATACCAAGCTTGTCGGGGTGGAAGCCATTGCCTCTCCCGGTGTTTTCAAGTAAAACAAGGGGGTGGCATCCATGTGATAGCCCCAATTCTTGAACAATTCCAAATCTCCCACGACAACCAAACTTGATATGGCTAAAAGTAATATGGTTAGACAGGAAAATATACGCTTCACTGCTTTCACGGACAGAAAGACCCCTATTGCCATCACAATACAAGCCAAAAGCATCACATACCCGCCAAATGACAGATCCATGCGGAACCCCTTCACGAAGAGCATCACGTAATCATGCCCTGTTAGAGTCGCTGTCTCTTTATATTGATATATCAAAAAGATAATCTTGGCCACCCATGAAAATACTATCCAAAAAAGATAATATTTCAGCAAAAACAATAATTTATCCCGCATCTGTTAATTTTAGATTTCAAATTTTAGATTCCAACCACACAAGGTTAATCCTTTTTCATTTTCAATTGTTAAAAGGGTGCCTTATTCGAGTTTACCCCGCTCTCGAAACTCTTTCCTCCCTCCTGGAAGTCAGAATCCAGTGGCGGCATCGGGTTAGTGGCATCCTCGTTCATCCGGGAACCGAAAGTAACAGTTTTCACGGGCGATCCTCCCGATCCAAACGGGGAAACCTCTTCCAAATCACAGAATTGAGCCAACTCGTTGCGGAAACGAAGTTGAATCTCTCCCACCGCACCGTTACGATGCTTGGCTATAATAATATCGGCAATACCCTTTAAGCTATTTCCCATACTGTCTTCCATGATACCGTAACGTTCCGGGCGGTGAATAAAAAGTACCATATCGGCATCCTGCTCGATGGCCCCTGATTCACGTAAGTCCGACAACATCGGTTTCTTGGCGTCTCCCGTACGTTGCTCGACACCACGATTCAACTGAGACAAAGCAATCACGGGAATATTCAATTCTTTAGCAATAATCTTCAACTGTCGAGAGATCATACTCACCTCCTGTTCACGATTTCCCCGCATATCCGCTCCGGCTGTCATCAACTGTAAGTAGTCTATAATTAACACTTTAATCCCGTACCGTTGTTGTAAACGCCGACATTTAGCCCGTAATTCGAAAATCGACAATGCTGGAGTATCATCCACGTATATAGGAGCCTTGATCAAGGCCTTGATCTTCGAGTGCAATTGCTGCCACTCCTCTTCCGACAACTTACCGTTACGTATCTTCTCGGAACCTAATTCCGTCTCACTCGCGATCAAACGATTCACCAACTGCACCGAAGACATCTCCAAAGAGAACAAAGCAATGGGCTGGTTGTGATTTACCGCCATATTCCGGGTCATCGACAACACAAATGCCGTCTTACCCATAGAGGGACGAGCCGCAATAATCACGAGGTCTGAAGGCTGCCAACCGGAAGTCACTTCATCCAACGCCGTAAAACCGGAAGGAACCCCACTTAACCCGTCGGCACGCTTCCCGGCAATCTCGATCCCCTTGATCGCTTCATCAATCAAGGCGTTGATAGCTGTTGTTTCTTTCTTTATATTTCCCTCGGCAATCTCGAATACCTGTTTCTGTGCCATATCCACCAGATCGGCAACATCGGTCGCTTCATCATACGCCTTATTCTGTATATCGGTACATACCCGGATTAATTCCCTCTGTATATATTTCTGTACCACGATACGGGCGTGAAACTCGATATGAGCGGCAGAAGCCACTTTTGAGGTCAACTGCGCCAGATAATAATATCCACCAATATCTTCCAACTCTCCCAAACGCTTCATCTCCTCGCTCACGGTAAGAATATCTACCGGCTCGTTATTCAACGACAAATTTTGAATACCCCTGTATATCTTTTGGTGAGCCTCCTTATAGAAACACTCTGGTTTCAAAAAGTCACTCACAGTAATAAATGCGTCTTTTTCCAGCATCAGAGAACCTAGAATCGCCTCCTCCAGGTCAACGGCCTGCGGTGGCATCTTCCCGTACTCAGTCTGCAATGATTTATAATTATAGTCCGGTTTTTTCGCCATAAATTTAAATTACTTTTAACTCCTTCAATTTCCAGAAACAACGCACCGTGGCACGCACGTCCGCCAACGCATCGTGTGCATTTTCAAATCCTTCCCCAAACAAAACCTGATGCAATTCGGATAATTTCGGCGATTTGAAACCTTGTTTTCCACCTGGCAATTTACAATAATTTGTCGACAATTTCATCGTACAATACTTCGGTTTTAAAAATAACGATGTCATCATTCGCTTCCGCTCAAATTCCGCCCCCACGATACACTCGTCAAAACTGATATTATGCCCGATCAATGCAAAAGCCGAATCCATCTTATCCGAAAATATCTCCAAGATAGACAATAAATCCTTCCCTTCCTCCTGGGCTTTCAACGTAGTAATCCCGTGTACTCGGGATGCTTCTGCCGGAATTGCGAAACCTTCCGGCTTCACGATATCACTACGTTCTTCGATAATGTTCCCCTTCTCGTCACACATAATCCACGCCAATTGTACTAACCGGGGCCAATTATCCACGTCCGTCACGGGTGCATTCCAACGCTGTGGAAGTCCCGTTGTTTCCGTATCAAAAAATAGAAACATCTACCAATAAATTTAAAGATTCTGAGATTTAGTGATTTTCGATTCTATGATTCCAGCCTTACAAGGTCAATGCTCTTATAATCACAGAATCATTTCATCGACAATCACCCAATCACTCGATTTATTTGTCGTTTTCGTTCTCAAAACTCTTGTTATACTGATGCATAGCCCGGTAACTCATACCCATACTGGAGAACCCTCCGTCATGGAATAAATTCTGCATGGTTACCTTACGGGTAAGATCAGAAAACAAGGTTATACAATAATTTGCACACTCGTCGGCAGAGGCATTCCCCAGTGGAGACATCCGTTCCGCAAAATCGATCAAAGAATCAAATCCCTTGATACCGCTACCCGCCGTGGTCACAGTCGGAGACTGAGAGATCGTATTCACCCGAATCCGTTTCTCCCGCCCGTAAATATACCCGAAACTCCGGGCGATAGATTCCAACATGGCTTTCGCATCCGCCATATCGTTGTATTCAAACATGGTACGTTGTGCCGCCACGTATGAAAGCGCCACGACAGACCCCCATTCATTCATGGCATCCAACTTCTTTGCCGTCTGGAGAACCTTATGGAAAGAAATAGCCGAAATATCTAATGTTTTTTGCAAAAAATCATAATCCAGATCATCGTAAGGACGTTTTTTTCTCACGTTCAACGACATGGCTACCGAATGTAATATAAAATCAATCTTACCACCCAACAAATCCATTGCTTTCGAGAACAATTGCTCCAAATCCTCCTCGCTCGTTGCATCCGCAGGAATCAAAGGTACATTATTCTTCGCCGCGAAATCCTTCACTTGCCCCATCCGAATAGATAATTCCGTGTTCGTCAAAACAATCTGTGCACCTTCCTCCAAACATTTCTCCGCCACTTTCCACGCGATAGACATTTCATTCAACGCACCGAATATTATTCCCTTTTTCCCTTTCAATAAATTGTAACTCATATACTCGTATTAAATTAAAAAATCATTTTCTAAAACTGACCAAGCAACAACCGGGCATTTTCCAATGCAGCCTTGCTAACAACGCTTCCACTGATCATTCCGGCGATCTCGATCACTCTCTCTTCATCTGTTAAACGACGGATACGCGAAATGGTTCCTTCCTGATCGTCTTCTTTATATACCTTAAAATGGGTATCTCCCGCAGCCGCAATCTGGGGTAAATGAGAAATACTGATCACTTGCATCCGTTCGGCCATTTCTTTCATCATCGCCGCCATACTATGAGCGATCTCACCGGAAACCCCCGTATCGATCTCGTCAAAGATAATCACGGGCAACTGTTTCGTACGTGACAGAATGTATTTTAATGATAACATCAATCGTGAAATCTCTCCCCCAGAAGCCACTTTAGCCAATTCTCCTGGCTCTTGATTTTTATTGGCCGCAAACAGAAAACTCACGTCATCTTTTCCTGTCGGGGTAAAATGATCCAAAGGAGTAATCACAACTTTAAACACGGCATGCTTGATACCCATACCAACCAGTAATCCCCGCATTTCTTCTCTCAATTTCTGTTCCGATTCCACGCGAGCTTTATGAATTTTTCCCGCCAACACGTCCATTTCCTTCTCCAACACGTTGATTTGCTTCTCTAACTCTTCTATTTGCGTGGCAAAAGACTGTATTCCTTTCAATTTTTCGCCTAACGCCTCTTTCAGAGTGATCAGATCCTCTGTCCTCTCTACCCGATGCTTGTGCAATAAATCATACATCACGTTCAACCGATCGTTAATCGTATCTACCCGGACCGGATTATACTCCACCCGTTCGGCCACCCGTTCGCACTCGTCGGCAATGTCTTCCAATTCAAGAATCACGGAATTCAATCGTTGTTCGTAGTCGGTAGCCTCTTTTACCACCCCTTCCAGCGAGGCCATTTTATTTTTCAGCCCTTTTAAAGACGGGATCACAGGAACCTCCGCTTCTGTCAACACGTACGTGGATTCGGAAAAAGCAGATTTAATACTTTCCGCATTATTCAATACAGCCAATTCCTCTTCCAATTCCCGTTGTTCCCCTTCCCGTAGTCGTGCCTCGTCCAACTGGTTGAACTGGAACTTCAAATAATCCTCCTCTTGCGCAGCTTCTCTAGCCTTTTGTTTCACGAAATTCAATTCCGCCAATACACCCTGACGACGGGCATATTTCACTTTATAATCTTTCAACAAGGATTGATTGCCACAAAAAGCATCCAGTATCTCCAATTGGTACTCCGGTTGCCCGATCAGTAAAGATTGGTGCTGCGAATGCACATCTATCAGGAAACTCCCGAATTCCTTCAACACCTTATTGTTGACAGGAGTATCGTTAATAAAAGCCCGCGATTTGCCGTCTGCCATTAACTCTCTCCGCACAACAACAAAGTCATCATAATCCAAATCATTGTCAACAAACCATCGCTGCAAATCGTATCCCACAACATTATATGTAATTTCTACCACGCACTTCCTGCTTTTATCCATAATAGCAGCAACATCGGCCCGTTGTCCTAAGGTCAACCCGATCGCTCCCAGTAAAATGGACTTTCCCGCACCCGTTTCACCGGTGATAATTGTAAACCCTTTCTCCAATTCGATATCCGTCTTATCAATCAGAGCATAATTTCTTATATGGATATTCTTTATCATTCCTCTACTTTATTGCATAAATCATGCGAAAGTACTAATAATTTTCCATTTTCAATTTTCCGTTTTCAATTAAATTAGTACTTTTGCGCACCGGTTTAAACATATAGTTCTTTATAAAATGACAAGCAGAAGATTAATTCGAATTAAAGTTTTACAACTTTTATATTCTTACACAAAGAAAGAGGGAGTAACGATCACGGAAGTGGAAAGAGATTTGTTCAAAAGTATAAACAAGAGTACGGATCTATATTACCACGTTTTTCTTTTAATCACGGAAATCCAACGTCGGGCATTTTTAAAAATAGATGCAGCCCGTAACCGGAAGCTTGCTTCACCTAAAGACTTGAACCCCAACACCCGTTTTATCGACAACCCGGTAATCAACCAAATTGCCAATAACCGGAAATTCAAAACTTACGTTTCCACCAATTTGGTTTCCCTGAACGAATGTCAGGACGTGGTTGCCTCGTTGCACGATCGGCTAGTTGAATCTGATTTTTTCAATTTATACATGACCAAACCTACCGTGACTTACGAGGATCACAAACAACTTGTGCTTAACATACTCACGGAGCTAATCGCCGAGGACGAGAATTTCTCACAGGCCATGGAAGAGAAGAATATTTTCTGGAATGATGATTTCGAACTTGTGCTGAGTATCGTGTACAAGACTCTCAAAAACATGAAGGAAAGTTATTCCGAAGACACCGTTTTCTTCATTACCTTGTACAACGAAGATGAAGATTTAGATTTTGCCAAAACCTTGTTCCGGAAATCCATTCTCGACATGAAAGAGAACATGGAAATCATCGATCAGTTCACGACGAACTGGGAACTGGATCGCATTTCCGACATGGATAAGTTGATCATGAACGCCGCAATCAGTGAACTAAAATATTTTCCTTCTATTCCCGTGAAAGTAACTTTGGATGAATATATTGAAATCTCCAAGAGTTACTGTTCCCCGAAAAGTAGCGGTTTTATCAATGGTGTCCTCGACAAAACAGTTACATTATTGAAAGAGAAAAACGAAATCCGGAAGATCGGAAGAGGACTTATGGAAAACTAAGAGTTTCTCTCCTATAAATATAATACTTGTATACCTCACAATTGTAAGGATACAAGTATTTTTTGTATATCCTACGGGATAAATCAGACCGATACTCTTCCAGACCCAAAATTTACAAGAATTTTTACTAGCCACATCAGTTCCTACATTTACTCTATAACCGCTACACCTCCCGTACAACACCACTCGTTTGCGGTGTTGTACGGGAGGTGTAGCGATGTTGTAACGGTGTTGTGACCTTATATCTTCCTAAAATCATGACTATTTTAACTTGAAAATTCCTGCAAATGGAAATCTGGCATTTGATATTCTAAATAAATAAAGGGTGACTTACGCCACCCTTTACATTCTAAACTAAACTAACCAAACTTTTGTATCACTACAATAGTCAACTCATACGCTATATTAGCTCTGTAAATATAGAACATAAATATAAAAAAAACAAGTTTTTTTCAATATTTGCTTGAAAATTCCTTAACCTGGTATTTCTTAATGTATTCCACAGCTTCTTCCACAGTGTTTGCAACTGTATACAGCCCATCATAGGCCGTTGACACGAATCCTTCTTTCCGTATATTATTAATGAACAGGAAAAAATACTCGTAGAAATCATTCGTGTTAATGAAAACAATCGGCTTGTTGTGCATGCCCAGTTGTTTCAACGTGATCACCTCGGTAATCTCTTCCAACGTCCCCCATCCTCCAGGTAAGGCGATGAACGCATCCGCTTTTTCACGCATTAGGCTTTTTCGTTCTTTCATGTCAGGAGCCACGATCAACTCGGAAATACCTTGCGCCGACACACCCCGGTCCACGATACACTGGGGAATAATCCCTGTAACCTTCCCCCCGGCATTCTTTACCGTATCTGAAACCTCACGCATCAACCCACAATTTGTTCCCCCGTAAAGCAAATCCCAACCATGATTCACGATCTCTCTTCCCAAATCGGCTGCAGCCTCAAAATACACACGCCCCACATTCTCGGACGAAGCACAAAACACACAAATATTCATATTCAAAAAAAGTTTCAAGTTGACAACTTACAGGTTACTAGTTATAAAAAAACAGGTTTATAAAAAGAATTACAGGTTACAAGTTGGTTACTTAACCTGTAACCTGCCAACTTGTAACCTGTAATCATATTAACACTTAAGCGTCAATGTTTGCGTAGGTAGCGTTCTGTTCGATGAATTGTCTGCGAGGCGGAACATCATCTCCCATAAGCATGGAGAATATCCGATCTGCTTCTGCCGCATTCTCGATCGTTACCTGGCGCAATATTCTTCCGTCAGGAGACATGGTCGTGTCCCACAATTGAGTAGCCGTCATCTCACCAAGACCTTTGTAACGCTGGATATGCAAGCTATTTTCTCTTCCCCCTCCCATTTCTTGGATCAACTGTAAACGTTGCTCGTCTGTCCAGCAATAACGTTGTTCTTTTCCTTTCTTCACGGAGAATAAAGGCGGGGTTGCAATATACAGATATCCATTCTCGATAACCGATCTCATGTAGCGGAAGAATAACGTCATAATTAACGTGGCGATATGTGCCCCGTCGACATCGGCATCGGCCATGATCACAATCTTGTGATAACGTATCTTCTCTAGGTTAACGGCTTTACTGTCTTCAGCCGTACCAATCGTGATTCCCAAGGCTTGGAAAATGATTTTGATCTCTTCGCTTTCCCATACTCGATGAGCCAAAGCTTTTTCCACGTTTAGGATCTTACCTCTCAACGGCAGGATCGCCTGGAATTTACGGTCACGACCTTGTTTTGCAGTACCCCCTGCAGAGTCTCCCTCTACCAGAAATATCTCACAGTTTTCCGGGTTGTTGTCAGAACAATCAGCCAGTTTACCGGGAAGTCCCGATCCAGAAAGTACCGTTTTCCGTTGCACCATCTCCCGCGCTTTACGAGCGGCATGACGGGCTTGGGCAGCGAGAATTACCTTATCTACAATTGAACGGGCATCTTTTGGGTGTTCTTCCAAGTAATTCGCTAGAGTAGTGCTGACAGCCTGGGCGACTGCGGTACCAACCTCGGTGTTACCTAACTTGGTCTTAGTCTGTCCCTCGAACTGAGGCTCTGCCACTTTCACAGAGATAATCGCAGTCAAACCCTCGCGAAAATCTTCTCCGCTAATATCAAATTTCAACTTACTCAACATACCCGAATTATCAGCGTATGCCTTTAACGTCTGCATAATTCCACGACGGAACCCTGCAAGGTGCGTACCTCCCTCAAGCGTGTTAATATTATTCACGTAAGAGTACACGTTTTCTTTAAATTCCGTGTTATAATGCATGGCAACCTCGATAGGTATTCCATTCTTCTCGGTAGTGATGTGAATGGTTTCGTCAATCAACTTCTCTCGGTTCTCGTCCAAATATTCCACGAATTCACTCAATCCTTTTTCCGAATAGAAAACTTCTGTCCGGAATCCCTTCGTATCCGGATCTATATTCCGTTTGTCAGTCAATGTCAAGCGGATTCCCCGGTTCAGGTAAGCGAGTTCTCGCAAACGGGCTGCTAGGATATCATATTTATATTCTGTCTCGTAAAATATCGTTTCATCTGGTTTGAAATAAATGGTCGTTCCCGTGCGATCAGTTTCCCCGATCACCTCGACTCCCGATACCGGGACTCCTTTGCTATATTCCTGATTCCAAATCTTACCTTCACGGTAAACGGTAGCGATCAGCGTCGTTGAAAGCGCATTCACGCAGGAAACTCCCACACCATGAAGACCTCCGGAAACTTTGTACGAACCTTTATCGAACTTACCCCCAGCATGCAAAACCGTCATCACGACTTCAAGAGCCGAACGGTTCTCTTTCTGGTTCATTCCTGTCGGGATACCACGACCGTCATCACTCACGGAGATCGAGTTATCCTCGTTAATAATAACATCTATATTTTTACAATAGCCGGCTAACGCCTCGTCAATGGAGTTGTCGACAACCTCGTACACCAAATGATGCAGTCCTTTCGTGTTTACATCACCGATGTACATGGACGGCCGCATACGAACGGCCTCCAACCCCTCCAACACCTGAATACTATCAGCCGAGTATTCATTATTCGTTTGCCCTGTTTCTTCACTCATGTTCTGCTCTAATTCTTCACTCATATGATATCTTTATATTGTTTTTCCTTATTTCTAAAACCTGCTAATTTATTCATTCACAGCTTATCACTTGTTTCTCCACAAAACGTACAAATATAATAAAAATAAGCCACAATATCGAAAGTTTTTCGATATATTTTCCACCCGTTAAGGCTTAATTTATACACGATCTTTTTAATTCTTTCGCCAGTGTCTGGGAAGCAAAAGAAAGCATGAAGAACAGGTTATCTACCTCACATAGTTATTTTTATGCCGCATCCCACATGCGAGAAATTCGCCCCGGGGTATAACCCTGAATACTTCCCAGTATAATCCAGCACGAAAGTCATGTGTAAAGGTCCCGTATCTCTTGATTTTCCCGTAACTGAAACTTCAGGAGTTTCCAAGATATGCTTTTGATCCCCGTATTCGAGAGTTAATACTGTTTTAGGCCCGTAACCTATCTTGAATGTTCCCTCGATAGGTTCACCACCCGACACGGGGTAAACGGTTAATTTACCCTTTGAATTGTACTTTCCGTTCCAATTTTTCCGTTCCAGTTCGAAACGCCACCCCACGGAAACATCCAAATTTTCGATAATATCTTTTTTTACTTCTTCCTCGACCTCTATGCCTTTTTCATTATCAATATATTCAATATGAGGATAAATTTCCGTCACCTCCATAGACATGACCCTCGGAATCACAGTCACCCGGATCGTGGCCTGCTCATCCCGGTTATCCTTTACCGTGATTTCGACCACTCCCACCTAATAGGCTTTCAACGTGATAACATCTTTCGAAATCTCAGCCTTCACTATATCGACATCACTTGAATAGACCGTATACACACCACTCCCACCTCCCGCTCTCAACCAGTTTTCCCCGACAGACACCGAAAATTCATTTATTTGCACCTGTCCGGACGAAACGTAAAGAGCAACAGGCTTTTCATCATTATCACTACAAGCCACACTAAAAAGCGCCAGTAGAAAAAAGGTAAAGTAACATACAGTTTTCATTTCTTTTTCTCTTATAAATAATCTTCCCGTACAGGAGTAAACACATCAATCACCTCCCCCGCTTCCAGCACTTCCCAAGCATGTGCCACGTCTTCGGGAATCGAATAACTATCCCCGGAAGTAAGAATTTCATCCACATCTTGGTAACGAATCCTGTACTTACCGGAAACCACGTAACCGCTTTGTTCGTTGGGATGAGCATGTGCTGGGACATTATCCCCGATTTTGTAATTCATCCGGGTTACCATAGATTTCTCCCCGACGGCCAAAACATCGAAGGATACCCCTTTGAATTCCTTTGGTTTTGCATTTTCTTTTTTAGTGACCATGACTTTACCTATTTAATGATACTTCCTTTATCTTTATTTTTCCGGGAAACAGGTTCCAAATCCGGCAGGTCACGTATATATCGTTCTAATCGTTCGAATTGATCCTTGATAGATGGGAATTCCATTTCACTGACTTTTTGACGATACAGATCAAAAAGCTCCAGTGTTTTGCATTTATCCCGTGTATTCAAATAATAGAGGCATATCCCGTGCAAAATGCGTTCCCCGGTCCACACCGATAAAGGAGCCCAGCCGGAAACATTGAAAATATCCAATGCTTTGGCCAACTTCTCGTAATCATTCATCTCCTTGAAAAAAGAAAGCCCCACGCTTTCGAATTCTACAATCCACTTCTGCACAATCGAATCGAGCTTGGCAATATTCATTTCGAACCAAGGTCTGTCATCCAATGGCACTCCTAGAAACTTGTACGCCCAACCGACATCCAGCACGCCACAAGTAGGCATACAATCCTTCTCCAGAATAGCTTCCCGGTAGAGTTGACTAATCCTTTTACTTGTAACAAAATATTCCGTGCGCAGGGACAATTGATCATTTTCCCAGTTCGTGAACCGAAGAATACACTCGTTCTTCCATTCCCGGTCTTCATAGACAAACGCATTCCTCGCTTTCGAAAAAGTAAATCCATGATTTTCCATGGTAGGAACAATTTGTTCAACAAAAAGCCTCCTAATACCCTCACCTTTCATCTTCGTATGCATACGCTTGTCTATAAATTAGTGCCTGATCCTTTATTATTAACAACAACAAAGAGAATAAATTTTTCCTTATTTTCCCCATAAAAGTTCATAAATTTTACAAACTTTTTATTCTTTGTTTACTATAAACTCCGCCACGAAGCGAGAATCAAGGGATACGGGAGTTAAATTAATATATCCGGATTCGATCTTACTTCCCGTCATGACCAAGGGATGATCTTGTTCATTTTGCCGTATCGATCGCAATAATTCTCCCGGTTTGGCAGAAAAACGGATCATAAAAATACCCTCGGAACCTTCAGATAAATAACGTTGTAGACGTCCGGCCACGATCCCCATGTTATAACGCAAATTTATTTCAACACAAGGGTGAACACGAAAATGACCTTCAACATCCTCGTATATCATCATATCCACACCAAAACATCCCGTATATTTCCCTCGGAATTCAGTAGCCAAAATCAGGGCAAGTTGTTCCCGCACCATATCCAGCATCTCCACACCTATATACCCGGCAATAATTTCTTTCAATCGGGATTCGGCAGCCACGATATTCCCCTCGTACTCCCCCCTTTTACTGGTGTGAAAGACAGAATACCCCAAAAAATTCAAGTGAAATGAATAATCCATCTCGAACTCCAAGGCAAAATCCAGCACCCGATTCAGTCTTCGCTCGACCATCACGTATCCTTGTTTGTGCAAAATACCGGACAACACTTCTTCTTCCTTATAAGTCATTTTTCCCTTCGGAATGAATAATATTCCTTTACCGGAAGAGGACCAAGGAGCTTTCGCCACAATGTTTTCCTGTTCGGAGAGACAACGGATTGCCTCCAAAGAACCACATTCCCGCGGTATGATCGTGGCATCAATGCCTGGAACAGTCCGCAAGACTTTCGCCAAACAAATGGCAGCCATTCGGCGACTATATAGTTCCCGTCGCCCATCACTCCATTCTGCCATAACTCCCCGGCAGAACTGTTCGTTGCAACTTTTTTTTAAATCTTTCAGCAGGTTATGCACCCGCGGGCTCCATCCCCACGGCTTTAACTCGTTAAAAGTGATGATTTGCGCTTTTTCCCAGACAACAGGTTGGCAATCCAACCCGAAAATACCCTCCCGACTCCGAATGAAAGCAACATCCGGGATACCGGATACTAACACGTAATCACCCTTGTTAGATAAATATGCAGACAAATATGCAAGATCACTCGCCATAATGGAAATATTTGCTTTCGGAGTGTAACCATTTGTCCCATTGGCGATTGAAATTTCGTTATCCGGATTAAACAAGTAAAGGTCTTGCATAATTGTTAAAATTTAGGACAAAAATAGCACTTTTGGCTTAAATTTTGCATCTTCATCAATAGTTTAAGTTAAGAAGTATATGAAAGACAGTCCATATTTATACTCATTTCAGATAAATAACAAAAAATTTCAACTATTTCACGGAAAATGAAACTTTCATGATCGCATAATCGTACGAGATATCGTGTACAATTTGATAATGATTGAATAATAAAACTTTAAATAAATAGATGAGATGATTTTACAACTAGCTTTCGTTTTAACAGCAATCATCATCGGAGCGCGTCTGGGAGGAATCGGACTGGGGGTTATGGGAGGAATCGGACTGGGAATATTGACCTTCGTTTTCGGTTTGCAACCCACGGCACCCCCTATTGATGTCATGCTTATGATCGTGGCGGTAATTTCTGCCGCAGCTTGTATGCAAGCCGCCGGAGGCTTGGACTTGATGGTCAAAGTTGCCGAACGGTTATTAAGAAAGAATCCAGCTCACGTGACGATCTTGAGTCCGTTAGTAACTTACGTGTTCACGTTTATCGCAGGTACAGGACACGTTGCCTATTCCGTACTCCCGGTTATCGCCGAAGTTGCTACCGAAACCAAAATCCGACCGGAACGCCCTCTGGGAATTGCAGTAATCGCTTCGCAACAGGCCATTACCGCCAGCCCCATATCAGCAGCGACGGTCGCACTACTCGGGTTACTGACCGGGTTTGATATTAGCCTGTTTGATATACTGAAAATCACCATTCCCGCCACACTCATCGGCGTGCTCGTCGGGGCATTCTTCTCCATGCGCGTGGGAAAAGAGTTGGTGGATGATCCGGAATACCAGAAACGTCTGAAAGAAGGTGTTTTCAGCGACAAGAAATACGAGTCAAAAGATGTTGCCAACCAAAGAAAAGCAAGCCTTTCTGTTCTAGTGTTCGTTATTGCCACCGTGTTTATCGTGTTGTTCGGTTCTATCGACTCGATGCGTCCTTCTTTCATGATTGACGGTAATCAAGTTTTGCTGGATATGCCTTACATTATTGAAATATTAATGTTATCCGCAGCCGCCATCATCTTGCTGGTAACTCGTACCGACGGGTTAAAAGCCGCTCAGGGTTCCGTGTTTGGTGCTGGTATGCAAGCCGTGGTCGCAATCTTCGGTATCGCCTGGATGGGTGACACGTTCTTGCAAGGAAATATGACCGAATTGAAAACCTCTATCGAGGAGATCGTAAGACAGATGCCTTGGTTGTTCGGAATCGCATTGTTCGTGATGTCCATATTATTATATAGCCAGGCTGCCACCGTGCGGGCTCTCATGCCGCTCGGAATCGCCCTAGGTATATCGCCTTATATGTTGATAGCCATGTTCCCGGCCGTGAACGGGTATTTCTTTATACCAAACTACCCCACCGTTGTCGCGGCGATAAATTTTGACCGAACGGGTACGACTCGTATCGGGAAATACGTGCTGAATCACTCATTCATGATGCCTGGCCTCGTTGCCACGGTGGTCGCCGTCGGGCTGGGATTACTATTTATACAGATTTTTTAAGTACTCTAATTTATAAGTAAATTTAAAATTACAGGTTATGAAAATGTTTAGAAATTTAAGTTTGCTGGTAGCCTTGGTGCTATTCTCCGTAGCGACTACATTCGCTCAAAAGTTGCCTAATATCCATATTCTGGCAACAGGTGGTACGATTGCAGGAACCGGAGCCTCTTCAACCGGAACCAACTATACTGCCGGACAAGTAGCTATCGGGACTCTTCTGTCTGCTGTTCCGGAAATTCAGAAAATAGCCAACGTGACTGGAGAACAAATCGTGAAGATCGGTTCACAGGATATGACAGACGACGTGTGGTTGACACTTGCAAAAACGATCAACAAACTGTTGGCCAGAAAAGATATCGACGGAATCGTGATCACTCACGGAACCGATACCATGGAAGAAACGGCCTATTTCTTGAATCTTGTCGTGAAAAGCAACAAACCGGTTGTTCTCGTTGGTGCAATGCGCCCGTCTACGGCAATCAGTGCTGACGGCCCGTTAAACTTGTACAACGCTGTTGTTACCGCCGGAGCGAAAGAGTCTATCGGTAAAGGCGTGTTGGTTGCCATGAACGGTTTAATCATTGGCGCTCACAGTGTATTGAAAATGAACACAATTGACGTTCAGACTTTCCAAGCACCAAACTCCGGAGCCCTTGGTTATATCTACAACGGTAAAGTGTTCTACAATCAATCAACGTTGAAAAAACACACTAGTCAGTCCGTATTCGACGTGACGAATTTGAATTCATTGCCGAAAGTTGGTATCGTGTACAGCTATTCAAACATGGAAGGTGATGTTGTGAAGATGATGGCCAACAGTGGTTACAAGGGAATTATCCATGCCGGATTAGGTAATGGCAACATCCACAAAAACGTGTTCCCGGAACTGATCAACGCACGCAATAAGGGTATCCTTATCGTTCGTTCTACTCGTGTACCGACAGGGCCTACCACACTTGACGCGGAGGTTGATGACAATCAATACAAATTTATCGCTTCACAGGAATTGAACCCGCAGAAATCAAGAATCCTTTTAATGTTGGCTTTGACCAAAACCAACGACTGGAAGCAAATCCAACAATATTTCAACGAATATTAATATGCAGTTATAGGTTACAAGTTCACAAGTTATCCGAACCAATTAGTACGAGAGCAACTTGTGAACTTGTACCCCTACTCTATTTGCAGAACTTTGATCAAATCGAACAAAGAAAGGAATGTTATATTTCAAATATAAACTCAAAATATGAAAAGAATAGCTTTATTAGTACTTGTTATGGGCTGTGCAGCAGGTGTTTTCGCGCAAAGTACCCCGAATGAAAAGACTCTTTTCGAACGGGTAACCCAAATGGAAAAGAAAATAGACTGGTTCAATTTCTATTTGAACATGCAAGGTTCTTTCGATGCCAGTTTTAATTATGATATGAACGGTTTGAGCGAGGCTGCTTTCAAAATGCGCCAATTTCGTATCGAAGCTAAAGGTAACGTTACCCCTTGGTTATCTTATCGTTGGAGACAACGATTAAACCGCGGAAACAATGGCGGTAACAATATCGACAACATGCCCACCTCTATCGATATCGCCGGAATTGGAGTGAAACTGAACGATCAATTTTCTTTCTTTGCCGGAAAACAATGTGCTGCTTATGGTGGTATCGAATTTGACTTGAACCCGATCGAGATTTACGAGTATAGTGATATGATCGAGAACATGAGTAACTTCATGACCGGTTTGAATATCGCTTACCAGATTTGCGACAATCACCAGATTCAATTCCAGATTTTAGATAGCCGTAACGGTTCTCAAGATGAGACTTACGGTCCCGGATTCGAAAAAGGTCGTGCCCCGCTTCTGTATACTTTAAACTGGAACGGTAGCCTATTTGACGGTTTCTACAAAACCCGTTGGTCAGCTTCTATCATGTCCGAAACGAAAGACAAACAAATGTATTATTACGCATTAGGTAATGACTTTACCTTTTCTAAAAAAGTAAATGCATTCGTAGACTTCATGTACTCGGACGAGGACATTGACCGAAAAGGTATCATTACCGGAATCGTGGGAGAAGAAGACGGACACAAGGCACTAAACGCTAAATACATGTCACTTGTGGCTAAAGTAAATTATCGTTTCTTGCCAAAATGGAATGTTTTTGTGAAAGGAATGTACGAAACAGCTTCTGTATTCAAAGCTACCGGAGACATTGAAAAAGGTAAATATCGTACTTCATACGGTTACTTGACCGGAATCGAATATTATCCCATGGAAAGCAACTTGCATTTCTTCTGTACTTTCGTGGGCCGCAGTTACAACTTCACCAACAAAGCTGAAGTACTTGGATTCGGAAACTATAACACCCAAAGACTGGAAGTCGGATTTATTTATCAATTACCGATGTTCTAATTGAGTGGGACAACACTACAAAAAGAGGAAATTTCTTCGGGAATCTCCTCTTTTCTTTTGTCCGGTTTTTATTTTGCAATTACTCTTCCGAATGTTATTTTTGTACAATATTAGAGCAAGGATTTAAACCAGTATTTAAAACAAAACTATTACTATGAAAAAAACTAATCTACTCACTATTTTAGCGTTAAGCGGGAGTATTATTCTTTCCGGTTGCGCATCTATGAGTAACACGGGCAAAGGGGCCGCTATTGGGGCCGGAGGCGGTGCTGCACTCGGAGCTGGAATCGGTGCCTTGGTAGGTAAAGGTAAAGGAGCTGCAATCGGGGCCGCCGTGGGTGGAGCTGTGGGGGCCGGAACAGGAGCCTTGATCGGAAAGAAAATGGATAAGCAAAAGAAAGAGCTGGAAGCCATTGAAGGTGCCCAAGTAGAAACCGTTACCGATGCCAACGACTTACAAGCCATCAAGGTAACTTTTGATAACGGGATATTATTCGCCACAAATTCCAGTCAATTAAGCGCCTCTTCAAGAGATGCCTTGACTAAATTCGCCACGTCATTAAAGAATTCCCCGGAAACGGATATCACGATCTACGGCCACACGGATAACACGGGAACCCGTGCCGTGAACGAGAGAATCTCCAAAGAACGTGCGGAAGCCGTTGCTAATTTCCTTGTAGGTAACGGAATTGCCCGTAACCGGATTACCACAGAAGGATTGGCCTTCGATCAACCGGTTGCAGACAACAGTACAGCCGAGGGACGTGCCAAAAACCGTCGTGTAGAAGTGTATATCACGGCAAGCGCTAACATGATAAAACAAGCAGAAGAAGGCACTTTGAAATAAGTGAATGATAAATAATATCTAAAAGCTGGAAAGCTGTTTTCGAACGATTTCCAGCTTTTATTTTTTTGACCGATAACAAGAATGAAAAGAAAACTATTACTCGTCACGCTATTCACGCTATCATTACTGGGTACACGTGCCCAAGGTTTATTATCGCATCTGGATGACACCATGAGCAACCGCTCTCTTTTCGAGAGAGTGATGAATATGGAAAAAAAGACCAATCGCTTCAATTTAAAATTGCATATGCAGGCCACGTTCAATGGAACTTTCTCTGACGGTTCTCTGGAACAGGCCGCTTTTAAAATGAACCAACTTCGTTTAGAAGCCCGGGGTGATATCAATGACTGGTTATCCTACCGTTGGAGACAACGCCTGAATAGTAGCAATACACCTCACGCTCTGGATAACCTTCCCTCTTCGATCGATTACGCAATGATTTCCGTACGCTTGACCGACAAGTTCACGACCTCGATCGGGAAGCAGGCTGCAGCCTACGGGGGATTCGAATACGATCTGGACCCGATTGAAATATACCAGTATAGCGATATGATCGATTACATGCTATTCGATTTCATGACGGGAATCACTTTTTCATACCAGGTTAATCCCACGCAGGAAATTGCCTTGCAAGTGGTAAACAGCCGGACGGCCTCCATGAAAGATATATACGGGCAACTTCCCGCAGGCATCGAGGAAAGCAAAGCTCCGCTCGCCTATTCGGTCAACTGGAACGGGAATTTCTTCAACAACACGTTCAGAACCCGTTGGTCTTATTCCTTGCTCTGTCAAGCCAAGAAATACAATAATCATTTTTATGCTCTGGGAAATGAACTGGACTTAGGAAAATTCAGCATGTATCTCGATTTTTACCTTTCTGACGAAGAACTAGACAACCGGGGAATTGTCTCGACACTCAGTCGGATTCAAGGTGATCAACCCTGCGTTAAAAACACCCGTTACGAATCATGGGTTACCAAATTGAACTATCGTTTTCGCCCCAAATGGAACATTTTCGTAAAAGGCATGTATGAAAATGCTTCTGTCTATAAATACGCTGATCAACTGTCAAAAGGAAAATACCGGACAGCTTACGGATATTTCGGTGGTATCGAATACTATCCCATGACAGAAAACTTACGTTTCTTCGCATCCTACATCGGACGGTCTTATCATTTCACAAACAAGGCTAAACAGCTAGGAGCAGAAAACTACTCAACCTCAACGTTATCCATCGGTCTGATGTATCACATTCCTCTATTCTGAACCAGGAGGATTCAATTCGAAATTGGTGAATAATTATTGTCAACGGGAGAAACAAGATTGAAAAATGAGATAAGGACGGGGTCTGCCCGTCTTTATCTTATCTTTAACTTGGCAATGAGTCGGCAATATTAAATACATAAAAATAAAACGAACCCACGAGGAAATTATCTCTAAAGAATAAGGGCAATCCCACCGGACTGCCCTCTTTCCTGTTCCAGTACACCCGGAAACAGCAAAAAACAACACACACATGAATATCAATTGGTTTTTTCCAAACACTCTCGTATCAAGAAAAAGCCTTTATTAAACCGCCTTTCTCGATGATCTTCCTGAAAGTATCATCAATCCGGGGAAGTTTATACGTTTTCTCGTTCAAATATAATAAATTATTTTCGTTATCTATCACCAAATGCTCACCAGACGTATATGCATCCACGATCTCCCAGTCGATAAGAATCCGTAGACCATGGTTGATAGCCATCCTATAAAAATCTCTATTCACGGACTTCACGATAATCATTTTCACCCCCACGGCCACCAATCCCGTGGCTGCATGTTTAACCAATTGCCCGCACCCAAAATTCTCACCGGCAACAATAATATCTCCCGGTTTCACGTCACAAGCAAAATTCTTATCCAATCCTTCAAACAGATACGGTTTTATCTCCTCCACCTGTTCCAACGTCAGACGATACATCAATTTCTCGGCAAAAATCTGGTTGCTGGATATATTATCTATATCGGCATAATTCCACACACCGTTACTTTTGCGATAATCATACATCTCTAACACAACGGGTTCAACTTCTTTTGCTCGATACTTGTATTGTGAACCTTTAAAATGAATCATGGGAGTCAATTCGCCCCGCAAGGCGGTCATCGCCACCGTGGCCGGAGAGGCAATGTACTTCTCCACGCCGGAATGATTGGCACTTCCGATATAACGGCTGTTAGCCGTGGACAGGAAACGACTATTCCCCGCAGATGCCACGTGCCCCACGCCAAGACATGGCCCACAACTGGAACCAAGAACCACCGCTCCCGATTGCGCAATTTTATCAATAATACCCTCTTCAACCGCTTGCAGGTAAATATCCCTAGAAGCCGGAACCACGAACAACTGAAAGCCGTTAGCGATATGCTTGTCTTCCAAAATCATGGAAACTAATCTTAAATCTTCCAGCCTACCAGAAGCACAAGCCCCGATAAGACCTTGTTGTATTTTCAACCCGACCAACTCCTCCACGGAGCGGACGGCCTGATTACGTGTATCATAAATCAACGGAAACACCTTAGCCAGGTCGATCTCTATAAAACGGGAATAAACAGCGTCTTCATCCGCCCAAATACCTCGTACGGCAGGTTCGTTAAAGTAATCAGCCAAACGATCGTCAGGGGGAAACGCAGAACTGACCACGCCCATTTCAGTAGATATATTCGCTATAGTCATGCGGTCGTCAATGCTCAGAGAAGCAACGCCATCACCATGATACTCGACAGCTTGTTCGTTCACGTTCAACTCGCTTAATATCCCTTTTATCCATAAAGCCAAGTCTTTGGCGAACACTCCTTCAGGAAGGCTATTTTTCAACACGATTTTAATCGTTTCGGGAACCCGGAACCACATCTGCCCCGTTTTCCACAACACGGCGGTCTCCGTCTTGTTGATCCCCACTGCAAATGCATTAAAAGCACCCACGGTTGCCGTGTGCGTGTCGCTTCCCACGATCAACATCCCGGGACGTACAAGTTCAGAAAGCACTTGGTGACTGATTCCGCGATCACAATCATAAAAATGTTCTATACCTTGCTCCTCAACAAAATCCCGTATTGAATTATACTCCAAGGATAGTTCATTCATCAACCCGGAAACCTTCCCGTCCAACACGATCACCAACTGGGAAGGATTATAAACTTTCGTCCCCCGGATTCGCTCAAATAAAAATCTCACCCGTGCTGAATTATCATGACTCATCACGAAATCCGGTTCCCGTACTACAATACTGCCCTGTTCGGCTCCTAATATCTTTTCTACAAATGTACGCACCTTATTAATTTTAGATTGAAGAATTTATTAATTTCTTGATTTCCGATTATATGATTTCTCCGCACTAGCCAACGCTTATTAATAATCACAGAACCTTTTATCTTTTATCTTTCCTAGTGCCGCTTTTATCTTTTCAACATCACTATAATACTGTTCATATTCCGGCAGTCCGGGCACCCCTCCCATGAACACGTTCGGGTTACGGAAAACCATTTTACTATCCCGGCTACTTTTACCGCTTAAATGAATCGCATCCACCCCAATCTCGACCAAACGGGAGGCATTCGTGGCGCTCACCCCGCTTCCTGCCATGATTTGCACCCGACCTTCCGCCTGTTTTACCAATGTTCTGATCTGTTCGATCCCCTCGTCCACCGTGTTACGCCCACCCGAAGTTAATATCCGATAACATCCGGCACGGACCACGTCTTCCAAAGCTTCTTCCATGTTTCGGGTCATATCTATCGCTCGGTGAAACGTGACTTTCATCGGGGCTGCCCATTCAACCAATTCCTTCGTACGTTCCACGTCTACCGAACCATCCGCCTTCAAAATCCCAAAAACAACACCATCTGCATTGCACGATCTGGCATAAAGAATATCCTCCTTCATCAATTCAAATTCCAAATCAGAATAAAGGAAATCGCCACCCCGTGGCCGAATCATCACGTAAAGTTCTATCGATAGTTTCTCACGTGCCATACGAATCATTGCGGCAGAAGGAGTCGTTCCCCCATCGTACATACCCGAACATAATTCCACCCGGGAAGCACCTGCCAACTGGGCATTTACACATGATTCCAAAGAAAAAGTACAAATTTCGACCTCAATATTTTTCTTCATTCTTCTCTTTGATTTTTAATTCGTATTACGAATATACATAAATTATCAACAACATTCAAATAAAAAACTCCGAGAAAATTGTTAATAATACACGCAGAAATGATAACATCCATAAATTCAAAGTAGTATCACGAACTTATACTTCTCATTTTTCTTCCGGATAATGACAAATGATTTCCTAGCCGTACCCTTAGAATTAATGGCTACGAATTAAAAAATTCATTTAGATTTTACAAATGATATCAAGCTCTTTTTGATAACACGAGCACGACCGTAATATCCTAGATCTCGGTAAACTCCATGCCAAACAGCTCTTCAAAATACTGTCTGACAACCATTTTCACCTCAATCATCGAAACCTCATGCCCAACCTCCTTGGCAATAGAAGTCACCCCCTTATCAACAAAACCACAGGGATTGATATAATTGAAATAATCCAAATTCGTGTTCACGTTCAACGCAAAACCATGCATTGTCACGTAACGAGAACATTTAATACCGATCGCACATATTTTACGAGCCTTAGGCGTATGAGCATCTATCCAGACTCCCGTTGCTCCTTCCAGCCGTTCTCCCTTGATCCCGTACTCTCCCACGGTTCGAATGACAACTTCTTCCAACCGATCCACGTAATCTTTCACTCCCACGCCAAAATTCGCCATATCCACGATCGGGTACACGACCAGCTGTCCGGGGCCATGATAAGTAATATCCCCTCCCCGGTTTACTTTCACGAATTCAGCATGTGCAGCCTGTAATTGAATAGCGTTAATCAACATATTCGCCTCGCTACCACTTTTTCCAAGCGTGTAGACGTGGTTATGTTCCACGAAAAGCAAGTAATTTCCCGTATCTTCCCCCCTCAATTTAGCAGCAATGACCTCTTGGTGCAATTCCTCTTGCTGTTTCCACACAGGCATGTAACTTGCCACTCCTAAATCAATCAACCGCGTCTTTTTCATACCTGTAACTTTTATCTTACATGCTTTTCCGCGTGATAGCTTGATCGCACTAACGGACCACTTTCCACGTACCGGAAACCTTTCTCCAATCCGATACGCTCGTATTCCCGGAATGTTTCCGGGGTCACATATTCTTTCACTTCCAAGTTCGCTGCAGAAGGTTGCAAGTATTGACCTATAGTCATTACTTTACATCCCACAGCCAACAAATCATCCATCGTTTGAAGAATCTGCTCACGGGTTTCCCCCAGTCCAAGCATGATACCGGATTTAGAAACAATTCCTGACTCTGAAATTTGCCGGATAACCTGCAACGAAACATCATATTTAGCTCGGCTCCGCACGCCATCCGATAACTCCCGCACGGTTTCCAAATTATGGGAAATCACTTCCGGACGAGCATCTATCACTTGTTGCACCAATTCCGGCCTTCCCTGGAAATCAGGAATCAACACTTCCATCGTCGTTGCCGGGTTCTCCCGCTTCACGGCCTGTATAACCTTCACCCAATGCCCGGCACCTAAGTCAGCCAGATCATCCCGATCAACCGAGGTAATCACGGCATGCTTCAATCCCAGCAATTTTACAGAGTTAGCAATATTTTCCGGTTCTGCCGGGTCCAATGGAGCCGGATGTCCCGTCATCACGTTACAAAACTTGCAGGAACGGGTACACACATCCCCGCCAATCATAAAAGTGGCCGTTCTGTTTCCCCAGCATTCTCCCTGATTCGGACACATTCCGCTAGTACAAATTGTATGCAAATTATGTTTCCTCACTATATTTAATACCTCCGTGGAACTTTGTCCCTTGGGCAACTTAATCTTTAACCATTCCGGTTTCCGTCTGCTATTACAACACGTCATACTCTCATTTTTTAATAGAACGCAAAGATAAATAATAAAACAATTGAAAATGAAAAATTGAAAGTTGAAAATAAGAAAAGCTATACAATTAGGTAATCCTATTGATTCTGTGATTGTCGATTGAATGATTTAGTGATTATTAAAAGCGTTGACCTGTGCAGTTGAAATCACCTAATCGGAAATCATAAATCACTAAATTAGCTGGGGATTCGTGGATTGGAATTTAACCTGTAACTCGCCAAAGGCGATTCTTTATAAAATGCGTTAAATAAACTTGGAGGACTTGCATCCATTCAGATTATACTTTACATTTGTTTCCAGTAATTCTAAACCAATTGTAATGTATAGAGCAGAAATACACACAGAGAAAGGTGTTATGAAGGTTCTTTTCTTTGAAAAAGATGCGCCAAACACGGTTGCCAATTTTGTAAAATTAGCCAAGGAAGGCTTTTATGACGGCCTAACGTTCCATCGGGTTATTCCGGATTTCGTGATCCAAGGCGGTTGCCCCAGAGGTGATGGAACTGGCGGCCCGGGATACACCATCAAATGTGAGTTAAACGGAGACAATCAATACCATGACCGGGGAGTTTTATCAATGGCTCATGCCGGACGGGATACCGGGGGATCTCAATTCTTCATTTGTCATAATCGCCGGAATACGGCACACTTGGACAGAAGACACACGTGCTTCGGACAGGTATACGAGGGACTTGAAGTTATTGATGCCATTCGTCAAGGTGACGAGATTATCAAAATCGTAATCACCGAAGAAAATGAATAAGCCTGTGTTCTTAGTTGTTTAAATAATTCAGAAATAGCCGAAGCGTTGATATCAACAACTTCGGCTATTTCGTTTATAATTCGTTTTCTCTTATTTTGCAAAAAGAGCCGCCAACGCGATAGAATTCAATTTTGCATCCACACTATCTCCCCTGGAAGACAAGACGCTAGGAGCGGTAGCTCCAACCAAAATAGCCCCCTGACGAGCATTTGCCAATTTCGTGTTTGTCTTGTAGAACACGTTACCAGACTCGATATTCGGAAATACCAGACAGTCGGCATCACCCGCAACCGGAGAGTTAATTTTCTTAATCTCGGCAGCTTCTTTATCAATAGCAACATCCAAAGCCAAAGGACCTTCGATATCAATATTACCCAACTGCCCTCTCTCACCCATCTTGGCAATGATAGCAGCATCCGTAGTGGATTCCACTTTCGGTAATACCTGCTCGGTTGCAGAAATCATAGCCACTTTCGGACGTTTAACACCTAAAGCGTTAGCAATCTGGGCTACATATTTCACGATAGCCAGCTTTTGGCTAAAATCCGGAGCCGGGATAATTGCAGCGTCACCAAACACTAATAATTTATGATAGTTCGGGCACTCCATAACAACAACGTGAGATAACGTTGCTTTCGGGGGCAACAAACCACAATCCTTATTCAAGATAGCACGCATGTATTTATCGGTACTAACCAATCCCTTCATGATAAAATCAGCCTCTTTCTCGCGAACCATTTGAACGGCCCGAGCGGCAGCCTTCGTGTCAACCGGCTCATGTACAATCTTAAAACGGGAAATATCAAAACCATGCTCGGTACACACTTTCTTGATTTCGTTCTCGTCACCGCACAAAGTAGCCTCAATAAGACCCATTTCCACGGCTTTATTCACAGCTTCGATAGAATGGCTGTCATTAGCGTAAGCCACAACCAAACGCTTTTTTTGGGTGTTCCCCTTCAACAATTCATAAATGTCATCAATTTTCTGTATTGCCATGACAAACTTATTTTTACTTATTAGTGATTTATGTTTTTAATTTGGAAGCAAAAATAACTCTTTTTGATGAAATCAGAAACAAAAAACCGCTTTTTGATTTTAGATTCTAATCCTTTCATTTATTCTCAATTTTAAATTACTTTTGTCTATTGAATCGTTAAAATAGAAAGTACGTGTCGTTCAAGAAAAATATAATCGCCCTCTACCTGATCAAAGTATCCAAATGGTTCACGCTGGTAATGCCAATCATCGTGTTATTCTACAAGGAATGCGGCTTGGAGTTGGCGGATATATTCATTTTAAAGAGCGTTTACTCCATTGCCATGGTATCACTGGAAATACCGACAGGCTACCTGGCCGATGTCTGGGGACGGAGGAATTGTTTGATTGCGGGATGCATATTTTGTTTCTTCGGCTTCACGAACTATTCGCTCTCCGACACGTTCACGGCATTTTTTCTCTCGGAAATCCTGCTGGGATTCGGGCAAAGTCTGGTATCCGGAGCCGATTCCGCCCTACTCTACGATACCATGTTACATTACAAAAAAGAAGATGAATATCTAAAATACGAGGGAAGAGTCACCATGGTCGGGAATTTCTCGGAAGCTTTTGCCGGGATATTCAGCGGTCTACTGGCCGTTTACTCCCTCCGGCTCCCGTTCTACGTGCAAAGCGGGATTGCGTTCATCGGAATCCCCGCCGCAATCGCCCTAACCGAACATGCCGCTAAAACCAGAATTAAGAACTCTTTTGCCAATATCGTGAAAATCATTCAATACTCACTTTTCACGAATAAAGAGTTATGTTACAATATCATGTTCTCCGGGGTTATCGGGGCAGCCACGCTCACCATGGCTTGGTTTGTCCAACCCTTGTTGATCGAGCTGGATACCCCGACCTCTTGGTTCGGAATCATCTGGACAATCCTCAACCTCACCGTGGGAATCTCGGCCCTTTACTCCGACAAACTAGATCAACGTTTGGGAAGTATGAAAATGTACACGTTAATCCTGTTTTTCATCGTGGGAGGGTATATCGCCGTGGCATTCAATATCTCCTACACGGGTCTGGTATTTCTGTTCTTTTTCTATATCGTGCGAGGATTTGCCACTCCTATATTAAAAGGATATATTAACCAAATTACCTTCTCCGAAATGCGGGCAACCGTGTTATCAATCCGCAATTTTATTATCCGGCTCATGTTTGCCGCCATGGCCCCGCTCGTGGGTTGGTTGCACGACTTGTACTCTCTTTCTATCGCCCTTCAAGCCACTGCCGCCATCGTCTTCGTTCCCGGATTACTATTCTTAATCCTCCAATGGCGCTATAAACCAAAAGAATCTTCTTTATAAAATAATAATCCTCTAAAGTTTGTTTTATCTATTTAAACACATACATTGGATTATCCCTGTATAAACAATAACGAGCCCGATATTTTCAAACCACAGTAGAAGATATCTTTGAACTCAACGACAATAAACCAGCCTGAACGATCCCCTGAACTTCATTATTCGATTCGAGGAACGACACTATAACTCAAAAAAAATCCCCAAAAAACAAAGGTGCCCGGAACAAGCCGGACACCCTCTTTTTATGATAATGCAAAAAATGACTTATAAAAACATCCTAACCACACAAAGGAATAAATGAAGCCAAATACAGATAACATGCCATCGGTCGAAAAGAAACAGGCATTTACAACACAATATCCCGATAACACATACCTTCTTCAGCAAGATGAAACAGTCATTCTCTCATTACCTGATTCTTTTCTCTGAAATTGAAGGTGGAACAGCATGATCTGACACCCCCCGCTTGTAATTTGGACGCCCACTCATCACGAAATGCAAATCCATTCCTTCTTTAAGATCATCATAAGTGATGTATGACTTATCGTACTTCTTACCATTCAAATAAACCTCCTTCACGTATACATTTTTCTTCGACCAGTTCTTGGTTGTCACTCGAATATGCTTGCCATTACTCATTTCCATATCCACGGCAGCCAATCCCGGTGAACCCAAGTTGTAAATATTACTTGACGGAGCTGTGGGGTAAAAACCCATCGTGTTGAATATATACCAGGCTGACATCTGCCCGCAATCGTCATTCCCACTCAATGCATCCGGTGTATTCCCGTAAAAAGTATCCATGATATAGCGTAACTTTTCCTGACATTTCCACGGTTGTTTCAGGTAATTGTAAAAATACAATATCTGATGACAAGGTTCATTACCATGCCAATATGCCCCAATACGCCCTTGAATATCATGGGCCCCCGGAATATCATCGGCCATCTTGGTCACGAACATAGAATCCAACCTCTCCAACAACAAACGTTCACCCGCTTCATTGATATATCCCTGAATATCATGAGGTACATACCAGGAATATTGTAAAGTAAAACCTTCTGTAATATCCCCCCAACCATGCACGGAACCCGGTCCCTGATACGCGATCGGAGAGAAAGGTGTACGCCAGTTCCCCTGACTATCCCGCCCACGCATATACTTGGTTTCCGGGTCTATCAAATTCTTATATGACAACGCACGTTTCATAAAGAAGCGATAATCTTCCGTTTTCCCCAACTTCTCGGCTACCTGGGCGATACAATAATCATCATAAGCATATTCCAAGCTCTTGGATACCGATTCTTTCTCCTTATCAAAAGGAACCCATCCCAATTTCGTGTATTCCGGCAGACAATCATAGTGCGGGTTTGTGGCAGTCGTTTTCATGGCCTCGTAAGCCCGCTCGTAATCAAATCCTTTCACATCTTTCATGATGGCGTCGGCAATCACGGACACGGCATGATAACCGATCATACACCACGTCTCGTTCCCGTAAAAAGACCAAATAGGCAACATGTGTTCCACACTTTTATCATAGTGTACTAGCATGGAATTGATAATATCCGCATTTATCTCCCGTTGCACCAAATTAAACAAGGGATGTAAAGCCCTGTACGTATCCCACAAAGAGAATACCGTATAATTCGTGAAACCTACCGCCTGTCCGATATTCTTATCCAACTCCCGGAAACGCCCGTCGGCATCTTGGAAAATAAAGGGATGCAAGAAAGCATGATAAACAGAAGTATAAAAAGTCTCTTTTTGTTGTTGTGTTCCTTCTATCACGAACTTTGACAACTGTTCTTCCCACAACTTCTCCCCTTCCGCCTTCAAAGAAGCAAAATCCTTTCCTTCCAGTTCCTGCATATTGTTCGCGGCCCCCTCCGTGCTAACAGCAGAAATAGCTACTTTCACGGTAATCATTTCGCCTTCCCGGGTCGGAAAACGCATCCAAAAACGTAAATCCTTTCCCCAAGCCTCCAAATGACTACGGAAACGTTTCGTGTTATAGATCACCGGTACCGTATCCTGCATGATACCAAAATCCTCGAATGGCCGGGAAAATACTGCCGTGAAATACACGTGACGTTCCGGTCCCCAACCCTTCACCAGCTTATACCCGGTCAACGTGGAATCATTTTCTACCCGGAGATTACTCCACGGACAACTTTGCCAAAGCGTGTGATTCAAATCCAGCAAGACAAAAGAGCTATCGGAGGCCGGATAAGTGAATCGTAAAATACCACTCCGTATACCAGAGGTCATTTCGGCCTTCACCCCGTAATCCAGATCGGA
>OGIE01000425.1_pt1 | contig 63225 bp, 52 predicted proteins | sample 1571581 | NCBI WGS metagenome assembly OGIE01 (sample SAMEA2582021, study PRJEB24529) | metagenome | biome: Human gut stool | place: China | collected 2011 | reverse complement strand
TGACAGTGCTGTTTCCAATGGTTCAAAGATACTAAAATGAAAGCAAATCACAACCAACGCAAGTTTCAACGATTACCGGAGTAAGCTGTTTCCAATGGTTCAAAGATACTAAAATGAAAGCAAATCACAACTCCAGGTGGAACTGGCGGAAAGCATCGAAAGCTGTTTCCAATGGTTCAAAGATACTAAAATGAAAGCAAATCACAACGGAGCCTCTTATAGTTACAGTCGTCGCAAAGCTGTTTCCAATGGTTCAAAGATACTAAAATGAAAGCAAATCACAACTATTCATGACAGTGAAGAACCCCTGTTTTCGCTGTTTCCAATGGTTCAAAGATACTAAAATGAAAGCAAATCACAACCTTTGCGTGCGATGGCCTTCAGCTTTGGAAGCTGTTTCCAATGGTTCAAAGATACTAAAATGAAAGCAAATCACAACCGCTGACATAACGGACGGCGTCGGCCGACAGCTGTTTCCAATGGTTCAAAGATACTAAAATGAAAGCAAATCACAACGTTATGGTGTATGTCAATGGGAAAATCTGCGCTGTTTCCAATGGTTCAAAGATACTAAAATGAAAGCAAATCACAACTACCAGCAAGTAGCGGAAATAAACCGGGGTGCTGTTTCCAATGGTTCAAAGATACTAAAATGAAAGCAAATCACAACCGGGAACAAAGGGGAGTACCTTAGTGACAAGCTGTTTCCAATGGTTCAAAGATACTAAAATGAAAGCAAATCACAACGTGTCGATAACAGCTTCGCCTGTTACTTGGCTGTTTCCAATGGTTCAAAGATACTAAAATGAAAGCAAATCACAACCGCTTCTGACGTGGCCGAAATCATCTTAAAGCTGTTTCCAATGGTTCAAAGATACTAAAATGAAAGCAAATCACAACAGCACGGTTCACGGCCAAGATACCGGCAGGGCTGTTTCCAATGGTTCAAAGATACTAAAATGAAAGCAAATCACAACCCGTTACCGGAATTTCCCCAAATGAACCAAGCTGTTTCCAATGGTTCAAAGATACTAAAATGAAAGCAAATCACAACTTCCTGCCTGGCATAACCCAGGAACAGGCAGCTGTTTCCAATGGTTCAAAGATACTAAAATGAAAGCAAATCACAACAGTGGTGATATTCTGACCGGTGAAGCGCCAGCTGTTTCCAATGGTTCAAAGATACTAAAATGAAAGCAAATCACAACAGCTTCGGCGAGTTTACCCAGGCCGTCAAAGCTGTTTCCAATGGTTCAAAGATACTAAAATGAAAGCAAATCACAACATACAGGGCACGGGTTATCTTCGTATTCGGCTGTTTCCAATGGTTCAAAGATACTAAAATGAAAGCAAATCACAACCAGGCTGAACGCCTTCCGTAGTGCTGATAGCTGTTTCCAATGGTTCAAAGATACTAAAATGAAAGCAAATCACAACCAAATATGCAAAGTATGAATTCGCCCCTTTGCTGTTTCCAATGGTTCAAAGATACTAAAATGAAAGCAAATCACAACTGTCTATCACTTCTACCCGGAAGCCCAGTCGCTGTTTCCAATGGTTCAAAGATACTAAAATGAAAGCAAATCACAACAGTTAAATCTTATGCCTCTGAAAATGGAAGGCTGTTTCCAATGGTTCAAAGATACTAAAATGAAAGCAAATCACAACGTCTATGTCCGTACCGCTTAATTCCTGAACGCTGTTTCCAATGGTTCAAAGATACTAAAATGAAAGCAAATCACAACTGTAGCTTATTGCTACCTTATGGCACGAAAGCTGTTTCCAATGGTTCAAAGATACTAAAATGAAAGCAAATCACAACAGCCTTCCAAGAACTGTATGATTTACAGTGCTGTTTCCAATGGTTCAAAGATACTAAAATGAAAGCAAATCACAACCGAACTTCAGGATTTGTGTGACGATTTTGTGCTGTTTCCAATGGTTCAAAGATACTAAAATGAAAGCAAATCACAACATGAAAACAGAACAAGTAAAACTATCGCAGGCTGTTTCCAATGGTTCAAAGATACTAAATGAAAGTAAAATACAACCACTATGCTGCTGTGTTTTGGGATTTTAACGGTGGTTCCGTACTATAAGGTACACAGTATTTAATTTTTCCTTTTTCAGTAGCAGTTGGTCTTTAAAGAAGAGGAACCACTGCGTAGAGTATTGATTTTTAGTATTTTCCATTCTTGATAAAATATCTATTAAAGGATTATATATTAGCTATATTCTTTCAATACAGCTATTAATCTTGCCCTGTCTATGGGCTTAACAAGATACTCGTTGCATCCCGCATTCATAGCGGTCAGGCGGTCATTTTCAAAAACATGTGCGGTTAGTGTTATGATGGGTAACTCTATATCGAATTTACGAATTTCGGCTGTTGCGGTTAATCCGTCCATGACAGGCATTTTCATGTCCATTAGTAGCAGAACTATATGACGCTTGTGCAGTATTTCTATGGCTTCCTGACCATTGGCAGCATGCACTAAATTGAAACGTTTCCGCAACAAAACTGATACTAACTGGTAGTTGCTTTGAATGTTCTCCGCAACTAAAATCGTTTTACGGCCGACGGTATTACTTGATGAGGTTCCTATACCGGTGTATTTTTTATCCAACGAAAATGCATCTTCTTCTTTCTGCACAGTAATTTCGCACGGTATTTTCACTTCGCAAGGTAGTAATTCCCAGAATAATGAACCTTTGCCGTACACTGATTCGAATCCTACATTTCCTTCCATTGCTTCCGCAATAGCTTTACAGATGGATAGTCCCAATCCTGTACCTTGTGCAAACTCGTCTAATTTTTCAAACCGGTGGAACACTTTGTTTTTCTTTTCGTCTGGTATACCGATTCCCGAATCTTTTACATAAAAATAGATACCCTCTTCTCTGTATTCATAGCCCATCTCAATGGTTCCTTCTGGGGTATATTTGATAGCGTTGGTTATATTGTTTGTAATGATTTGTGTAACTTGGTTGCGGTCAAGGATAACCAGACAGTGCTGATAGGGATTAACCGCTACTATTTGTATTTTGGGGTTTATGACCCGCTGTTTCATGGAAGCAAATATGTGGTTGAAATACTCCGTCAGATCGAATTATTCATATTTCAGTTCTACAGAACCAGCTTCCAGCTTGGATAGGTCGAGGATATCGCTGATTAATTTCAGTAGCAGTTCATTGTTATTATTAATGATCTGCATGTAATCTTCTTTCTCTTCATCGCTCGCATACATCATCAGTCCGGAGAAACCGACGATAGCATTCAGTGGTGTGCGGATTTCTGACTCATATTAGCTAAGAAAGCTGATTTAAGCTTGTCTGATTGTTCGGCATGTATCTTTGCTATCTGCAATTCTTTAATCATTTCTTCACGTTCGGTCACATCATCCACGCGGATAACGATACCATCGATGGAACCATCTTCAAGAAAAACAGGAGTTCCATATACTTCGACAATGTGTTCATTGTCAAGTCTGAATTTAATTAATTCTGTCTGATGGGATTGGATGGCACGTGTTAATATACAGTCTTCACAAGGTGAAGTCCGATTGTGTGCACTCTTATAGCAGAGCTCACCTTTTTTGTAAGCTTCGAATGATAAGCTCTTTGAGCAGAGAGAGATGTTTTCCCACTGCACGCAATAATCACAGATGATATATGCTAATCCGGAATTCGTATTGTTAAGTACTAATTCATTTTGATGGATTAATTTTTTCAGTTCTTCTTTATGCTGAAGCAATGTCAACTCTGTTTGTTTATGTGAGTTTATGCAAATGGTCATACCAAACATATATTTGTAAGGTGCATCATTTAGGGTACTTGTTTCGAGCATACCACGGGTTTGCCACCATTGATAAACGCCGTCTCCGTCTAAGTCGAGTTGGTATTCCAATTTCTAAATGCCACTGTCCTGTTCAACGACAGCTTGCAGGGAATCATAGTATTTTTGTTTATCGTTGAGATGTACACAGTTAAGGAATTTCTCGACCGAACAGATGTCGGAAGCTTTTCTTGTGACTTCATTGAATCCTTCGCCGAAGCTTATCCTGTTTTTGTCCGGTTCAAAGAATCACAGGTAAAGGCATTCATGGCTCCCAGAGTAATTGAAAGAATCTGTGCGCGGCGTTTCAATTCGTTTTGCAGACTTTGATCCCAACGAGTATTAAGCAACAGGCGTTTACCATTGTCTTCAATAATGCTTTTGCGCACGATTGTATCGTAACTGCGTCCATCCTTCAAGATTACCCGTTCCAGGCCCAGATAAGAAATCCCGGTATTGAATACCTCAAGATCCGTTTTCTGAATACGTGCAACCTGCTCTTCATCCATAGCATCATAAGTTGTGTTGTCTTCGCTTGTACCAAACATGCGTTTGCTTTCTTCATTACAGAATAGGTAGCGAAAGTTGTCTTCTACGTCTTTTATATGGATGGAGAGGGGAATGTTGTTTAGTATTTTATCCAGAAGCAACTTCTTTTTATGAAGCTCTGTGTTGTTTTTACGTGTTCCCACGTATTTTAGTACCTGTCTGTTTTCACTATAAGAGTATGGTGCACCGTTAACGATACAATACCTGCTTTTATTGCATTTTTTATTTCATCGGTCACAACCGGACTGTCGTATATGTTTGGATGACTTTCTGTCATCTTTTTCATATCTGTCCTAAATATCTGGCAGAAGCTTTCGTTGAAGTACAATATTTTTCTTTCAGCGTTGTAGACAGCTACTGCTACCGGAAGTGAGTTGAGGATAGGCATGCTCTGATTATAAAGACTATCATATTGCTGCTGTAGTTGAACATATTCGGCAATGTCGCTTGCAAGTGAGTGTTTCTGTTCTTTGTCCATGCGTTCGGGCTGTTATTTATCTAGGTTCGTAAATACACACATGAAGATGCATTTATGCAAGTGAAAAAATACTGGCTAAGGGTTGTTAATTGAGAAAGGCTGTACATGCCACTTCGTTAGCTGCATGAATCATTTTGAGACGGATACATCTGCTGCATGATGACATGCTGCATAGCTGAGTTCTAAAGCTGGTTGAGACGATTTTTTATCATACTCTGTTGCTATTACTTGAAATGACTTATTTCAAGGCGCAAACATAGATAAAAAAACATTTTCTATCTTCTTCCTGCCAGAAAAATTTCGAAGATTATCGGGATATTTTTTGGTATGCAATTCTGGGCGTCCCATTTGAAACATAAACTGTCCCACAACGAACAAATCCGTTTCGTTCGAGAAGGTTTTGCATGATAATATTGTCTTTATGTGTATCTGCGCGTAAGCTGGGATGTTGCTTAGCACACCAATTTAAACAAATATCGCCGATACCTTTATAACTTCCATCGGAAGCGATGCGATGGATGACGTAATAGGGCTCGTCATTCAGCCAGGCTCCGTCTTCGATAAGAGTATAGAAGGGATCGGGACTCGGAACAAAACAGAATGTTCCGACGATTTTTTCATGTTCATCTTCACATACATAGCAATGTCCGTCGGTGATTTCTTTGGCTATCAGTTCACGTGCAGGATAACCATTAATCCACTGGTTACCGTTTCCCACAGATGCCATAAAGTTGCGGGCATGATCGAATATTTCCATCAGGCGGTCTAAGTCTGAAAGTTGGCTGGGACGAATTTGTATCATATATGTAAACCTGTTAAGTAACTTATTTCGGAATACAAATGTACATGATTATTTTTATATTATCCTTTTCTTTTTCCTTTCATTAGAAATTCTTCAAAGAATGTGTCGCGGTAGCTGTTGCCTATGGCAATCTCATAATTGCCTATATAGATGTCATTGTTATCAAACGAATCAATGTGCCGGGTGTTGACGATATACGATTTGTTTACCCGGAGGAACATATCCTGAGGCAGGAGTTCGGAGATACCTTTCATATTCATGCGGGTGATGATGCGCTGCTCCGGTAATTGAAGGATTACATAATCTTTCAATCCTTCGATGAAAAGAATATCGGCATAGTTCACCTTGAAGTATTTTCGTTCGGACTTGACGAAGAAATACTCGGAAGATACATTGGTTTCAAGGGCTTCTTTCTCTTCCTTCATCAATAGCGAATGATAGGAGAGAGCTTTTAGCACAGCCTTCTGAAAACGTTCCGCTTCTATAGGCTTTACCAAATAGTCGATGGCATCAACCTCATAGCTGTCCAGTGCATACTCCGTATAGGCAGTGGTAAAGATAATGAGTGTCCGTTTGGAGACGGTGTGTGCGAATTCTATGCCGGTGATACCGGGCATCTGAATATCCAGAAAAATAAGGTCGACAGAATGTTCTTCCATAAACCGTGCGGCAGACATAGCACTGTTGAACATGCCCAGTAAGCTAAGTTCTTTGTTTTCTTCTACCAGCATTTCCATGGCTTCGCGTGCCAGGGGCTCATCGTCTATGATAATACAATTCATAAATTCAGTTTTAGAGTTACTGTATATTGATTTTCCGTTTCCGCCACTTCCAGAAGATAGCGACCGGGATATAATAGCTCAAGTCTTCGGCGGATATTTGTCAGCCCGATACCGCCTACCCGGCTTTTGGCGATTGCGACGGCAGGCTTGGAATTCTCGCAATGAAATTCCAGACGATTATTATCAATCTTAAAGAAAAGATGGACGTATGACGGGTGTTCGCTGTCAAAGTTATGCTTCACGGCATTCTCTACAAATGGAATGAAAAGCAATGCCGGTAACTGTATAGCATCAATCTCTCCCTCTTCCGTAATACTGTAATCGAAGTGGTCGCGTCGTATCCTTTCCAGATTGAGATAATCATTCAGAAAACGGATATCCGAACGGAGAGGCACATGTTCGCGGAAGTTGTCATTCATCTGATAGCGCAATAAATCCTCAAGTTTGAATAATACTTGTGATGCCTCGGCAGGATTCTTGCGAATGAGCACATTGGCATTATTCAGCATATTGAATAAGAAGTGCGGATTTATCTGGTTTTTGAGAAATCTCAGTTCCGAGTGCAGGGTGGCGGATTGCAGTTCATCTACCCGCTGGTTATAAAGTATCCAGTGACGGAGCAAGAGAATGGCGGACATCCCGGCTACGGTAAATCCCATTGCCAGCACCCCCGATATGGCATTTATCAGGATAGGAATCAGCTCGGAATGGACCGCGGTAGTCGTAACCTCAACAGTGAGAATCTGAAATACTGCTACAGCCACAATGATTACCAGGCTCACCAAAAGTACCCCGAACGCATACGTCAACAGACGGTTTTTTAGCAGGAAGCGGGGAAACAACCAATATAGGTTGATATAGAAAACCGCATCAATAGAAATAAAGTAAATAGCCCAGCCGAGTAACCTTTGCGGAAATGCAAGCGGGCGTATAGGCTCATTCCAGAGCATATTCACTGTGATAAGAAATACTACAAATTGCAGGAACAGGTGCCTCGCCACCCGATATTGGGGAGCGAGCAGGAAATGGGTGAAGCGATTACCGGTCATTTTCCACCCCCTTTCAGTTCAAGCCGGATGCTTTGACAGTTTACCTCCAACTGATATTGTTCTCCATATTGCAAGTCGAGACGTTGCCGGATTTTGTTCAGTTCCTGATTATCTTCCAGGCAAGGAACGGATGTCTGACAATTAAACAGGATAGTATCATTCTCTGCTTCCAGGTTGATTTCAATGGAGGTCGGTTGCATCTCCTGTGCTTCTGTTTGCTTTACAGCATACTGTATGAACGGAATAAAGAGCAAAGGAAATATAAACGTACGTCCGGTTTCTCCGGATGCATTGATCCGGAAGTCAAACTTGCCGGAAACAAGCTGTTCCAGTTCCAGATAGTTCGTGAGAAATTTGATTTCCGTATTCAGCAAAACCTTCTCCCGGTTGCAGTCGTACAACTGATAACGGAGTATTTGGCTCAGTTTCATCAGCATCTTTGAAGCTTTCCCCGGATTCACCAATGCTTGTTCTCCCGAATAATGAAGTACCCGGAACAACATCGAAGGACTAATCTGTTCTTTCAGGTGTTCTATTTCAGACTGTAACCTGATTTTCTCCAATTGCATTACACGCTGGTTTTCTAGTATCCACAACCGCAACAGAACGGTCATACTACCACCGATAATACTAAGGAGCGTCAGCGGGAAAGAAGAAAGATAATCCATCACAAGTGCCACTTTGGGATATCCGGTAAAAATATTAGGTACGCCCAGGATGGATGATACCATGTATTCTTGTGTGGCCTGTAAGGCAAACACCACTATTAAACCGCCCGACAAGTAGAGGATATACGTCAGATATTTCTGTTTGAGCAGATAGCGGGGTGTCAGGTAAAGCAGATTGAAATAGAAAAGGGAACCATACAGTACAAACAAATTGAATATGAGCAGATATATCCACTTACCCAACGCCTCTGTTGACCCCCGCAGAGTGAACAATACCAAATTGCTGGCTATGACAAGCAGTGCTACAATGAGCGTTGCATGTCTGGCCGGCCGGAGGCGTGGACTGACCAGAAATCGGTATAGGAAAGAATTGTCATTGCCTATGATAGGTATTGTTTTCATTGGAATCCTTTTTAATTAGGACAACGAAGATAGAATAAATTCATGGATAATAGAGTTTTCTCAATAACTAAAACTCTATTTTATAACTGATATTAGTTAACCCCGTTTTCTGTTCGCTGGCCTCTATCTTCTCGGTTTTTATATTATAAAGGTGTTGGATGTACTCTTTGGCTCCCGTAAAATTGATACCTTTTATGGCAAATTCATGAGAAACGCGGCGCTTGTTGATACGATAACTCACCGTATAATTACCGATTAGCATCGGCGAACGCTGTATGGAGTATGCCCGCGTTTCATCATACTGAACTTCTTTGTCGGGATGCGCCATAGTTGCTTCCACATCAATCGGGGCATATCGTTCTCCGCCCTGCAATGTCATTTTCAGGTTGACGCTAAGGATATTTTGCTTGTTGCGTCCCAGCATCCATTCTTTGCCTATTAATCCATTTAATACATATTTCCGGTTGAAGCGTGTGTTGTACCACACTCCGTCGCCGCCACGGTAGCGCGAGTCAAATAAGGAAGCTGTCACCATATAATAAAGCCCTTTGCTTAGTGCACGTTCCCAAGTAATGTCTACTCCTATATTTCGTCCGCGACCTTTGTTCACCAACGTGTTTTCTATGAAGAAATCATTTCGGTTAAGGACAGAGAAAGAACTGTCGCGCATGACAGGGACATCGTACAGGAATTGTACATAAGGTTCTATTTTCAGGCTCATGTTATTCGAAATCTTATAAGCGAACGAGAACATCAGGTGATGTGCTTTCGTAAAGTCGAGATCTTTATTCACAGACTCGTTGTCTGTGCTTTGTGTTTTTACAAAATACACATCGAGCTTTTCCATGCGGCTGTACATACCATAAGCCAGTGCGAAAGAAGTTTTTGTATTTGCTTGGTATTTCAGGCCGGCACGTGGTTCCAGAGTCCAGTGATTATTCAAGGTGAGTAATTGTCCGTTTAAACCGAAGTTCAGGCTCAGCCGGTCACTCATTCCCCATGAAGAACTGTTGTAGGCAGAAATCAGACTGGTGTTTCCGTCTCCTTTGGATATTACGTCCAGCGGTTTATCTATGAAGGGAGCGAGTCTCAAATTCATGTTGTAGAACATTTGCGTATATGTGAATCCGGTCTTGTTTGTGAAGCGGGTGCTTATCTTCCGGTTCAGTGAAGAAGTCAGTATCAGGTTGGTGCTTCTGCTATATTGGTCAAGGAAAGGTGCGGCGTTTAGTTCTCGGTCAAAACTTTCCTGAAAGGCTTCCTGGTCGGAATAAGTGCTGGCAAGAGTCGTTTTCAGCAAGGTGTTTTCGTCAAAGAAGTAGCGGTGCGTGATGCCTCCGGCTGCCATGTATTGGGTGGAATGTGCTTGCGCTGCGTCTTCCAGATAGTCCCATTTGTCGGGGTTCTTGTCGAACGAACTTTTATATTTATCAATGAGGGCAGTTCCCCATACAGAGAAAGTTCCGGCACTGCGGGTAGGGAAGTTCAGTTTGAAGTTCAGATCCTGATAATCCATCTTTCCGCCCAAGTCTACATTGAGTAATCCCGTGGTGGAATAGCGGTAGTTGAAGATATAGGAAGCCTTATGCTTCTTGCTTAACGGACCTTCGGAAGCGAAGTCTATTCCCATGATGCCGACCTGAAAGGTATTTTCATTCTTCTGATTGTTTCCGTTGCGCAATTTCATGTCGAACACACCGGAAACAGCATTACCGTATTCTGCCGGAAAGGCTCCCGTGAAGAAGTCCGAATTGCCCAATACCTGTGCGCTGAGTGATGAAAGGATTCCTCCACCCAGAGTTGCAATATCAGCAAAATGGTTGGGATTGGGAATTTCCACGTCTTCTAGTCGCCACTGCAATAAGTGAGGCGCATTGCCATGAATGGATATACCATTATTAGAAACACTCGGTGCCACTCCGGCAAATGAAGCCACCAGCCGGGCAGGGTCATCGAATCCGCCTGCATAGCGGCTTGCCTCCTCTACACTGAGCATACGGGCTCCCGTAACAGACATTTTGTTCATAGCCTCGTCACGGTTGTTGGCACGGACTACAACTTCATTCAGCTCATTGACGTTTTCGCGCATAGCTATTTCCAGATAAACTTCCTTGGCAGAAGTCACCAGGATTTCGCGTATGATTGCCGGTTCATATCCCATGAAAGAAGATTCCACCGAATGACGCCCTACCGGAACTTTGGGCAGTGTGAAACGGCCGAGGCTGTCGCACACTGCTCCTAAATCCGGTATATCTGTCAGGCGTACGGTGGCGTAGGGAATGGGGTGTCCGGATGCCCGGTCATTTACAACACCACGCAGAGTTTGTACTGGTCGTTCCTGAGCGAAACAACAAACTGAAAAAAACAATGCTATGATTACTACTACTTTAGTCTTATCCATCTTTATCTGTTTTGATTGATTGCGACAAAGATAGATTACCTCCATACGCTATTTCTCCTTTTGAGACGAAGCGGACGGGTTTGTAGACAAAAGCAGGTTTTTCATGCAATTTATTTCTCTCAGGAATTCCTTGTCATGCGATACTGCAATGACCGTTCCCGCATAGTCCCGGATAGTTGCCGTAATGATTTCGATGCTTTCAATATCCAGATTATTGGTTGGTTCATCCAGAATAAAAGCATCCGGAGTATTATCCGCAATCATCAGGCAGCAGAAGGAAAGGCGCATCTTTTCTCCGCCGCTAAGCAGTGAGCAAGATTTGTTCCAGGTGGCTACCGGAAAAAGATAACGGTTTAGTATCGTTTTTAATTCATGTTCCGGCAACAGACGGCGGTTGAAATGCTCTGCCTGTTCCAATATACTGAGTTCATTCCGGATAAGGGAGTACTCCTGATCCAGATAAACGAAACTGAAATCAATCCGTTCCAGACTTCCGCTTCCGGCAGAGAGTGCCCCGCAAATAAGTTTCAGCAGTGTTGTTTTGCCACTGCCATTATTGCCTTCAATGCAGAAGCGGTCGCCGCTTTTCAATTGGAAACTGAGTGGTTCCTGCCACATGGAATATTCGGCATCAGGGTACTGGAAGTTCATTTCCGTAGCCGTGACCAGTATCTTGCCTTCATGTAAGGCAGAGGTACTGAAATTGGTTTTCAACTTCTCGGCAAGTGGAATAGCGCTTCGGATACTTTGCATCTCCTGTTGCAGCTTTTCCGATTTCTCGGCATGCACGCTCTTTAGTTTGTTGGTGCTTACCTCTGCTTTGTCTTTCATGGCGCCCATCATAATTCGCGGGATACCTTTCTTTATAGCGGCTTTTTCTCCCCGCACATTTTGTTTCGCTTTCTGTTCCGCCAATTCGCGGGCTGTTTTCCGAGCAAGGCGCAAGGCTTTCTGCTTTTCCTCCATCTGTTCCTGCAAAGCATTGAGCTGGATACTTTTCTGCTCTTTGAAGAAGTCGTAATTTCCACCGTAATGTGTCAGTCCGTTGGAAGATAACTCGCAAATGGTGGGAAGCAAATTTAGTAATGTGCGGTCATGGCTGATGATGAGAACGGCGGCAGAAGTACGTTGCACAAATTCATACAGACGCTTTCTGCCTGCCGTATCCAGATGATTCGTAGGCTCGTCCAGTAGAACAGCGGTAGGAGAGTGCAGCTCCATACCGGCAAGGAAGATGCGTGTTTTTTCTCCGCCGCTGAGGCCATCCATCAAGCGGGAGAGAGAAGTACCACTCATTCCCCATGCTGCTAGGGCGGCTTGGGCACGTTCTTCAATATTCCAGTCATCGTCCAGCGTGGTGAAATGCTTTTCGGATACATCTCCATTTAATATGGCATGCAGCGCTTCCAGTTTATGGTCTATCCTTAAAGCCTGTGCGATAGTCCGGTTGTCGTATTGGCCGAAATGTTGAGGCACATAATAAAGATGTTCGGGACGGGTGACTGTTCCGCCCACAGGCGATAAATCTCCTGCAATAATCCGCATCAGGGTAGACTTTCCGCAACCGTTGTTCCCGGTCAGCGCCATTTTGTCTCCCGGATTGACGGTCAGGTTTAAGTGTTGAAACAAGACTTCCTTGTCAGAATGGACATAGCTAAGGTCTCTGATAATAATACTCATGATAAATACTGTGTTAAGGGAGTGAATAACGGGATAAAATCTCGGAAACTTCCATGAAGGAAGTCATTGGGAGGGGACAGACAAACACAGTACGGACTAAACATCTACATTCGGGATGCTCAGCGTTCTGAATAATAAAGCATATAAAAGGTGATGTTTACCGAAGGGTTTGTCTTTACTTAGAAATTCTCATCGTAGCAATTATTAGTTAGTGAGTGCAAAGATAGGTATTTCTTTTGAAAGACACAAATTACCTTTTATTCCATAGAAGAAGCATCGAATGACAGAGGTAATAATGTTCCTACACTCTTCATTTCATAAATTCCCTTTTTACCATAAAGAAGGATGCGCATAGGCTGTTTGAAACGTTTTTCCGTTTCGAGCATCACTTGGCGACAGGCACCGCAGGGTGGAATAGGCTCATCAAGGAAATCCCTTTCATTGCGTGCGGCAATGGCGAGGGTTTCTACCGGCTGGTTGGGATATTGCGAATTGGCATAAAACAAAGTGGTACGCTCAGCGCATAGCCCCGACGGGTAAGCAGCATTCTCCTGATTCGTACCTGTGACGATTGTACCGTCTGCCAGTCGTGCGGCAGCGCCTACCGAGAAGTGCGAATAGGGTGCATAACTGCGTTTGGTTGCTTCGCGTGCCGCATCCATCAGTTTACGGTCGGCGTCACTTAACTCATTATATTCGTATATTTTAATGTCAATTTGTAAGGTCAAATCTTTCATAAGGCAGTAAGGTATATTGTAATTAATGTTACAAAGTTAGAAAAGAGATTGGTAAATCCAATTCTTTTTAAGATTTTTGTGTCCTCAACTTATACTGCTATGAACAGAATGAACGCTATCAGACTTACCGCAATCCTGGCACTCCTTGTTTGTGCCGTTGCCGCCCAGGCGCAGCGTCGGAATGCCCGTTACGTAGAATATATAGAAAAGTATGCTCCACTTGCCGTGCAGCAGATGAAGGAGCACAAGATACCTGCCAGTATTACTCTGGCACAAGGGCTTCTGGAAAGTGGTGCCGGACAGAGTGCACTGGCCCGCAAAAGTAACAATCACTTTGGCATCAAGTGCGGCAGCAACTGGCGCGGACGCACAGTGCGGCACGATGACGATGCGCGTAATGAATGTTTCCGTGCTTACAGCAATCCTCGAGACTCTTACGAAGATCATTCCGCTTTCCTGAAACGGGGTGCCCGTTATGCCTTCTTGTTCGATCTGAAAATTACGGATTATAAAGGCTGGGCACGTGGTCTGAAAAAGGCCGGATATGCAACAGACCCTTCTTATGCCAACCGCTTGATTACGATTATTGAAGATTATGATCTTTATAAGTACGATAGTCGTGGTATGAGCAACCGTGAAAACCGTAATTGGGAGAAGGAGTTGAAGAAGAAACCTTGGCTTGCCAAGCCACATCAGGTATATATAGCTAATGATATAGCCTATGTCGTAGCTCGTGATGGCGATACCTTCCGCTTTCTAGGCAAAGAGTTCGATATTAGTTGGAAGAAGTTGGTGAAGTATAATGACCTGCATAAGGACTACACTTTGGAAGCCGGTGACATTATCTATCTGAAAGCAAAAAAGAAGAAAGCCTCCAAGCCGCATACTGTTTATATTGTGAGAGACGGTGATTCCATGCATACCATTTCGCAAAAATATGGCATACGGTTAAAGAACTTGTATAAGATGAACCGGAAAGATGCTGAGTATATTCCGGAAGTGGGAGACAGGTTAAGGCTGAGATAAGAGGAAATTCTGATTAGCATAAAGGGGGAATAGATTCTACTTATCACAGATTAGAACCTCTTCCCCTAACCAATTAACATTAGCACCGCAGTCAACTAATCTCAGCACCGCAGTCAACTAATAATTTCTTGCCTAATTATTATTCATACAACAGATGTTGTAAGAAACTTCTATAATTAATGTAAGAAACTTACATAGTTATTGTAGGAAACAAGAAGATTTATGGTAAGAATATTTTTTAGTATCCGAGATATTAGTTTGTTGCATCTCCGACATTAGTTTGTAGGCACTTCAATATTAGTTTGTTGAGTTGGCACTCAACTTTCCCTTCATAGGCTCGTTGGTATGTTGAAAACGAAATATAGTAAAATGAATATATGGAGATAAAGACAATCGATTTTGATTTTTCCGTTTGTAAAGTAAATGATGTTTCAAGTCTAAACCTGAAAGCAGAATATTGTTTTATAGGAAAGACTGATGAAGAAATTTCTTTGGTTTGTATTACTGGAGATGTTCCGGACAACGTTGTTGAAAGGGAAGATGGCTGGAAAGCATTTCGTATCCAAGGCGTCTTGGATTTCTCGTTAATCGGGATATTATCTCCGATTGCCGCCTTACTAGCGGAAAATAAAATAGGTATTTTTGTGGTCTCAACCTACAATACTGATTATGTCCTGACAAAAGCAGAAAATTTTGTGAAAGCATTGGAGCTTTTATCTGATGCCGGATATAGTATTATTTAGTTTTATCAAAAGATAAAGTTAGTTACGGAGAGGTTTTTGGTTTATCCGAAAATGTACAGGGTGTTCGATATCGGACACCCTTCTTTTTTATCTATCTGCTTGTTATCAGCTATTTACATTTTTGGCACGCATTTAGTATATATAAATAATGTGAATAATATGCTTGTTCGTTTTTGAAAAGCGAGCGGGAGCTGAAAACTGATAAAATAATAAATAACTCAATATTCAACATGGACAGAGAAATACCAAAAGCAGTGCGTAACAAAGAACGCAACAAGAAAATTATCCGTTACGGCGGTATCGGCGTGGCAAGTATAATCGTTATCAGTGTACTCATTTCATTGATGCGTACAGGAGTGAAAACAAAAGACCTGGTACTTTCCACAGTAGATAAGGGTACGATTGAAGTCAGTGTAAGCGCATCGGGAAAAGTGGTGCCGGCTTTCGAAGAGATTATTAATTCGCCTATCAACACCCGCATCGTCGAGATATATAAGAAAGGTGGCGATAGCGTGGATGTAGGTACGCCGATTCTGAAACTCGACTTGCAAAGTGTAGAGACAGACTATAAGAAGCTATTGGACGAGGAACAGATGCGCAGCTACAAATTGGATCAGCTGCGGGTGAACAACCAAACTAAACTGAATGACTTGTCTATGAAGATTAAAGTTTCCGCCATGCAACTGAACCGTAAGAAAGTGGAATTGCGTAACGAGCAATATCTTGACAGTCTGGGTTCGGGAACTACGGATAAAGTACGTCAGGCAGAGCTTAGCTATAATGTAGCCCAGTTGGAGTATGAACAGTTGAAACAGCAGTATGATAATGAAAAAGAAGTGCTTGCTGCCGAATATAAAGTTCAGGAGCTGGATTTCAGTATCTTCCGTAAAGGTCTTGCCGAGATGAAGCGCACGCTGGATGATGCACAGGTTCGCTCTCCGCGCAAAGCTATCCTTACCTATATTAATAACCAAATCGGTGCACAGGTTTCTCAGGGAAGCCAGCTTGCTGTGATTTCCGATCTTAGTCATTTCAAAGTAGAAGGTGAAATTGCAGATACTTATGGTGACCGCGTGGCAGCCGGTGGTAAGGCAATTGTGAAGATTGGTAGTGAAAAACTGGAAGGTACGGTAAGCAGTGTGACGCCGTTATCAAAGAATGGAGTGATTTCTTTCACAGTACAGTTGAACGAGGACAATAATCGCCGTTTGCGTTCGGGTTTGAAGACAGATGTATATGTGATGAATGCTGTGAAAGAAGACGTGATGCGTATTGCCAATGCTTCTTATTATGTAGGGCGTGGTGAGTATGACCTTTTTGTGCGTACTTCGGATAAGGAAATCGTGAAGCGTAAGGTGCAACTGGGTGATAGCAACTTCGAGTTTGTAGAGGTTATCAGTGGCTTACAGTCGGGCGATCAGGTAGTAGTGAGTGACATGAGTCAGTATAAAAACAAAAATAAGCTGAAGTTGAATTAGCCTAAATAATTTAGGATATGCTGAGAATATATTTAAAGCAAGCGTGGAGTCTGCTGAAAGAAAATCCGCTGGTTAGCGGACTTTCTATTGCAGGAACGGCACTGGCCATTACCGCTGTAATGATGATTATTCTTGTGATACAGGTGCGTCTGGCTGAATATGCGCCGGAGACGGAGCGTGGTCGTATGTTGCACATCATTGCAACCCGTTCTTTCATGAAGAGTAATGATGGAAACTGGAACAACGGCGGAATGGGAAAACGGGTAGTACGCGAGCTTTTCTATAATCTGAAAACTCCGCAGGAGGTGAGCGGCTATGCCCGTAGCACGGTGTCTGTCAGTTCGGTTGCTAAGCGTACCTTTACCAAATACCGGGCTACTTATACAGACGACCGCTTTTGGAAAATATTCGATTATACATTTCTGGATGGTACTCCTTTTACTTATGAAGATAATGAAAGTGGCATCCGCAAAGCGGTTATCAGTGAGAAACTGGCACGGCGTCTTTTCGGAAAAACAGAGGCGAAAGGTCAACCGCTACTTATCAATCGGACAGAATATACGGTATGTGGTGTAGTGAAAAATGTGCCCCGTACTGCCCGTTATGCTTATTCGGATGTATGGTTGCCTTATAATTCCAGTGCCGGTATGGAAACGGCTGCCAATGTTTATGAAGGATTGGTGGGATCTTTCAATGTTGTGATGTTGGCATATCGTACCGACGATTTTACCGCTGTCCGTGCAGAAGTGGAACAAGCCACTAAACAACTGAATGCGAATACGTCAGAATATGGCGTTAGTTTCTTTAATGGACCGATGAGTAATCTGGATATGGTAGTTACCAATAATAATGGCTTTATTAATGAAATTCCGTATGGTAATTGGTTTTTGCGGCAAGGTAGCTTCGTATTTTTCCTGCTATTGCTTCCGGCACTCAACATGGTTGGCATTACGCTGACTAATTTTCGTAAGCGGCGTGCAGAGATAGGAGTCCGTAAAGCATTCGGAGCAACAACGGGTAATGTTTTCCGTCAGGTTATTGATGAGAATCTCATTATCACTTTTATTGGCGGTATATTCGGATTGGTACTCTCCATTGGGGTTTTGTTGCTGACGCGTGATATCTTTTTCCCGTCGGGTACGGAATTCAACGTGGAAATGCTGATACGTCCGGAAACGTTTCTGATAACTTTGCTTTTCATTTTCCTGCTGAATTTGTTGTGTGCCGGTATTCCTGCCTGGCGTGCCGGAAAGTATAACATTGTCAAATCGTTGAATAATCAAGAATAAACCATGATACGTCATCTCATTACCCTGATATGGAACCAGCGCAAACAGAATGGTTGGATATTTGCCGAACTGGCATTGGTTCTACTGGCTGTCTTTATGATAACGGATGCCGGTTATAGCAAGTATACTCTTTATAACGAGCCTTTAGGTTACGACATCAGTCGTTGCTGGCGGCTTCATCTGGAAGAAAAAGAACCTGGGAATGAAGGCTATACAGGCGAAGACGAACGCGGAGCGAAATGTTGGGAACGTATCACGGAACTGACTCAACGCTTAATGAATACTGGTGAGGTGGAAGCTGTAGGATGTAGCTTTTATAGTTGCCCGTACAGTCAGGGCAATTCATGGACGAACATCGAGCCGATTGGTGTTGATAGTGTCAATGCCTATTCTGAGTCTTTACACCGCCAATTGGGTGATGTCGGCTTCTTTGAAGTTTTCAGTATCCATGATGTGAACGGAAAACATATCCGTGAACTGGAAAACCCGGCAAAAGATGAAGTAATTCTTACGGAGAGGGTAGCGCAAAGGTTTTTCGGAGAAAAGGAACCTCGCGGCCAGTTGGTTAACACCGGTGAACTGGATGGTACCCCTGTGCTGGCTGTTGCACCAACTATTCGTGAGAATGATTTTGAACCGGCTACCCCCACGTTCTATATCAAAGTTTCGGGTTCTACGATGGAAGACCTTTTCGGTTGGTATCGTCCCTCTTCATTGGAATATTCATTGCGCATGAAGCATGATATGACACAGGCTGAGATGGAAGAATGGCTTGCCTCTCTGGGTGAGCGGTTGACGTCCGGCAATATCTATGTAAATGCCGTAACAGGTTTTGAAGAAATGCGTGCCGACCGGATCGATTATGTGGTAACAGATTGGCAAATGGTGCAACTCATTGTTGCGTTTCTGTTGCTGAATGTATTTTTCGGTGTTACCGGAACTTTCTGGATGCGTACACAGGCACGCCGTTCGGAAACTGGATTGCGTATGGCTGTCGGCGCATCAAAGGGAAGGATTGTATTTTGGCTTAATGCGGAGGGGTTATTGATTCTGTTGCTGGCTTTGGTTCCTATAGCTATTATTGTACTCAACTTTCGCCATATGGATTTACTGAGTGCGGAAGTTCCTTATACGGCAGGTCGCTGGATTGTAGAATTTGCTATTTCATTGGGAATTTTGGCAGCGATGATTATGTTGGGCATTGCAGTGCCGGCACGCTGGATTATGAAAGAACAGCCGGCCGAAGCATTGCATCACGAATAAACAAACGTAATATATTCAGGGATGATAAAAATTTATTTGAAACAAGCTTGGGTTTTGTTGAAGCAGAATCCGCTTTTCAGTACCCTTTACATCGTTGGTACAGGACTGGCTATTGCTATGACTATGATTATGGCTGTGGTTTATTATGTTAAGATTGCTCCGGTGTATCCGGAGGTGAATCGTATGAATACGCTGTATCTTTCTAATTCACGTTTTCAGAAGGGGACGGAACAGAATAAGCATACGTATCAGTGGGCTGTGTCATACAAGGCATTACAAGATTGGTTTTATCCGTTGCAAAATGCTGCCGTAGTATCCGGGACTTTGGATAATGACATGTCAGATAACAGTTATATTCAACCTGCCGACCGGAGTGGGGATTTTCAGGTAAATTTGAAATTGACTGACCCGAATTTCTTCCGTATCTATTCTTTTCAGTTTTTGGAAGGGAAAGCCTTTACGCAGTCTGACCTCGAAAGTGGCATTTATACAGCAGTCATAACCGAAGATTTAGCCCGCCGTTTATTTGGTACTTCCGAAGGAGTGGTGGGACAAACATTCAGTCTGAATTATATTAATTACCGTGTATGTGGCGTGGTGCGTAGCGCCAGTTATCTGACTCATAAATCTTATGCCCAAATCTATGCACCCTATAGTGTTTCACCGGGATATCGTGAACCTAAATACGGTCTTCCTTATCTGGGTGCTTTTTATATTACTTTCCTTGTAAAAGATGATGCGCAGGCGGATGCACTGCGTGCCGAGATACAGGAAATTGTCCGCAAAGAAAACCTGATGCATCCTGATGACTGGACTGTGGACTTTTGGGAACAACCCACCTCTCATCTGGTTAAGGTTTTCCAGTCTTATGCCAGTGAAAAACTGGATGTATGGGCCACGATACGCTATTTTTTGTTGATTCTGCTTGTGTTGTTGGTGGTGCCTGCTCTCAATTTGAGCGGTATGATAGCAAGCCGCATGGAGAACCGTTTGCCGGAAATGGGGGTACGTAAATCGTTTGGCGCAGGGCGCAACGGATTGCTCTCTCAAGTGATGTGGGAGAATCTGCTATTGACTTTGCTGGGCGGCCTGTTAGGATTATTGTTGGCTTGGCTGGCGCTTTACATTTTTCGTGAATGGGTGTTTACTGTGTTCGACCGCTGGCCTGATACCGTGCCCGAAGGAATAAATGTCCGCGTTTCCGGTGAAATGTTATTTGCTCCGGCGGTATTTGCTTCGGCTCTGGTATTATGCATTGCATTGAACTTACTGTCGGCATTGATACCGGCATGGTCTTCACTGCGAAAACCGATTATATATTCATTGAATGAAAAAAGATAAAGACTATGCTGAAACTTATATTGAAAAATCTTTGGGCGCGTCGTCGCCGCAATGGTTGGTTGCTGGCGGAATTAATCTTGGTGAGTATCGTTTCCTGGATTATCCTCGATCCGGTTGTTGTTGTGACTCACGACCGCAATATTCCTTTGGGATATGATGCAGACCGTCTTTGTCTAATCTCGCTTAGTACTCTGCAACCGCAGGCACCCGGTTATGATGAACAGGCGGAAGATTCTGCTGTGATTATAAATTCTTATCTGAACCTTGTACGTCTTGTAGAAAATTATGCCGGAGTAGAATCTGCTACACCCGTATTGGGCTTTTGTTTTCCCAATTCCCAAGGTAATAGTAATAGTCAGCTTCGTGCTGAAGGTGATACGATTGATATGACGGTGATGGCTATGTATTTTCTGCCGCATAGCCGATTCTTTGAAACTTACGGTTTCCGTCCCGGACAGGGCATGACGCCGGAGCAATTGTCTGATTACAACTATACACAGAGTGATATTGTGCTGACAGAGAATGCTGTTGAACAGTTATTCCATACAAAAAATGTGCATGGTAAGCGTTGTTGGTACCGGCAAGGAAGTGATACGGTTCATATATCCGTTACCGGTGCGGTGGGGACTTTTAAAACTTACAGCGAGTGGCGTCCTGTGGCAGTGAAGTTCATTCCTTTACTCTCCATTGATATGGAAGATACTGCCGAAGATGCGCGCATACTTCTACGGCTGAAAGAAGGAGTCAGTATGAAACGTTTCTTACATGAATTCCAGCCATGGATGGTCAAGGAATTGCGTGCCGGTAATCTTTTTGCCCGTAGTGTGAAGTCGTATGATAAACTGATAGAGGATAGTGAGGCCAGTGGTGCTACGGCTATCTATCGCCGTAACCTGGCAATGGCAGCTTTCTTTTTAATTAACCTGTGTCTGGGTGTTATTGGTACTTTCTGGTTGCAGACACGTACACGCCGTGAAGAAGTAGGGGTGATACTTTCCTTTGGTGGTACACCGGGACATATCATGCGCCTGCTAATGGGTGAAGGAGTAGTGCTGACATTTATAGCTGTACTTACGGGGTGCTTGCTTTATTTACAATATGCACTTAAGGAAGGGTTGGAGAAAGGGAGTGGCTGGATTAAAAGTACAGAGACCTACTGGGTGACAGATTTTGCGCAGCATTTCTTTATAGTATCGCTCCTTGTTTTCTTTATCATGATGGTAGTGGTATTAGCTGGTATCTATATTCCTGCCCGCAAGATAAGTCGCATACCGCCGACAGAGGCTTTGCGTGATGAGTAAATAGAAATAACTATACTATGATTAAACTTTATCTGAAACAAGCCTGGACGCTGATAAAGCAGCATCGTCTCTTTACCGGTATCTATGTGGTGGGTACGGGGCTTTCAATAGCCCTCACCATGACCATGTTCATCATCTTTTACGTGAAGTTCGCAGCTATATATCCGGAGTATAACCGCGACCGGATGATCGTATTGAAAATGATGAAATCTTATCCTAAGGATAATGACAAGAGTTGGAACTGTTCCAATGTCAATTACGATGTAGTGAAAATGTTGCAGAACTTGCCACATTTGGACGCTATCGGTGCTGCATCAAGGAACTATCGCGAAAATTATGTGGAAGTTCCTGATAACAATGAGCCTGTCGGCATTGCCCCGCTTTATACCGATGCAGGGTTTTGGCAGGTCTTTACATTTCGTTTCTTGTATGGAAAGCCTTTTACGCAAGCAGATGTTGATGCAAAACGTAGGGAAGTGGTTGTTCCGGTAAGTCTGGCAAGACGGTTGTTTGCTACGGATGATGTGGTAGGCAGACGTTTCAAGATGGATGCGCAGGAGTACCGGATTTGCGGTGTGGTTGAGGATGTTTCTGCCGCTACACCTTCTTCTGTTGGAGATTTATGGATGCCGATAACGCTTAACTCCTGGATTGTGTCGGACAATACAGGAAAATTGGTAGGCAATACGGAAATATACATGACGGCTCCTATTGCTGCGGATAAAGAAGCCCTGAAAGAAGAAGTGCGTGAAGTTTTCAGGAAGTACAATCTTGCTGCTCCTAAATATATGAACGACCTTATGGATCAGCCCGATGATTACTGGATCAGCACATTCCGGGTAAATTCTTGCGGAGCTCCTGACTTGGCATCCGAGTTGAGAGTATATCTTTATATGTTGCTTGCCCTGCTTTTCATTCCTGCCATGAACCTGAGCGGTATGATGTCTTCACGCATGGACGAACGCCTTTCTGAATTGGGAGTACGCAAAACCTATGGCGCTACTAACGGAAGCCTTATAGGACAAGTGCTGTGGGAAAATCTTCTGCTCACCTGTATAGGCGGTTTGCTCGGCCTGCTGATATCTTATCTGATTGTGCTGACGGCAAGCGATTGGATACTGACTCTTTTTGACAGTTATACGGATGTTGAGAAGACGCCTTTTCTTTCATTCGAGATGCTTTTCAATCCGATGGTTTTCTGTACGGCATTCGGACTTTGTGTGTTGCTTAACCTCATATCTGCACTTATTCCTGCGGTATGGGCATTGCGCCGGAATATAATTCAATCGTTGAACTCTAAACGTTAATATGCTATGATGAAGATAATAAGACACCAGTTATGGAATCAACGCCGGCAGAATGGATGGATATTTGTGGAACTGGTCATCGTGAGTTTTTTCCTCTGGACGGTAATCGATCCGATTTATGTGTTGACGTCTAATCTCGCCATTGCTCCCGGCTATGATGAGGAACGGGCGTATGCTCTTTATATGGATTACTATGATGCACAGCATGGCAAATATGACGGAACACAAGACAGCACTGCCATCAAGCAGGAAAACCTATATCGCATTACTCGTCTCATAAAGAACTGTCCGGAAGTGGAAAGTTTCGCTCTGGTGAGTAGTGCAAGTTTCCCGAATTGTAATTCGTGGAATGGTGGAGAGTATTTCAATGATACTTTGAAGGTACACTCACAATATTATCAGTTTATACAGGTGGAGGGTGCTGATGTATTCCGCACTTATGGTATGAGAGATGCCAAAAGCGGTGAAATCATGTCCTTGCCGGAAGACTGTGCTGCCCGTGGGGGAGTATTTGTTTCGGAGCGTATGGCAAACGACCTCTTCGGTACCACGAATGCGGTAGGTAAGAAAGTGAGGTATTATGATAGTACCTATCATGAGGTGATGGGGGTGTTGCAGGATTATAAACACCGGATTAATGAACAGCCAGGCAACTTGTTGATAGAGGTGAATGGCAAAATTCCAAGCTATGGCTGGATCCAGTGGATGTATATGGTGACTTTCCGGATAAACCCCAATGTAGATGCTGCTGCTTTTGAAAAACGTTTTAAGGCGGAAGTGGTTCCACAACTCAGTATCGGTAATTTCTATTTTACGAAGTTGGGACGCTTCACTGATATTCGTCGTCAATATGAAAATGAAAGTGGGGTGACGAATACTTTGCGTCTGCAATATTCATTGGCAGGATTTGCCTTGCTGTGCGTGTTCCTTGGTATGGTGGGCACGTTCTGGATACGTTGCAATGCACGAAGACAGGACATTGGACTGATGCGAAGTATGGGAGCTACCCAAAAAGGCATTTGCAATCAGTTCCTTATAGAGGCATGGTTGCTGGTGACGATAGCATTTATTGTTTCTTTGCCGTTGACTATACATCGTGTCTATATATCCGGCTTTGCCAATCCTACTGAAAATGGAAATCCCGATTACTGGCAAAATCAGCCGTATACGCACTTCTTTATAGTCAGTATACTGACTTATGTAATATTACTAATTATAGCTTTACTAGGCACTTATGCACCCGTCACCCGGGCAGCGAAGATATTGCCTGCTGAGGCTTTGCGTGATGAATAGGATAGCAGCGGACAACTGAAAACGAACAGAGTGTTCATTTTCGGACACATGCTTGTAGATTTAACTGATTGATAATGAGTGTATGTCTCTTTTGGCATACCATTTGATTAATAAATGTGAAGAACGAATAAATAGCGAATAGAATCAATTAATAACAATTAAATACTTACCATTATGATTAAATTGACTGAGATAAACAAGATTTATCGTACGAATGAGATTGAAACCGTGGCATTGGAAAATGTGAACCTCGAAGTAGAGAAAGGCGAGTTCCTCAGTATTATGGGTCCTTCCGGTTGCGGAAAATCTACATTGCTGAATATTGTAGGTCTTTTGGATGCTCCTACCAGTGGCATTATTGAGATTGACGGTACTCGTACGGATGGTATGAAGGATAAAGAGCTGGCTGCTTTCCGTAACAAAAAGTTGGGTTTTGTATTCCAGTCTTTCCACTTGATTAACTCGTTGAATGTACTCGATAATGTAGAACTTCCTCTATTATATAGAAAGGTGTCCGCTAAAGAACGTCGCCGTTTGGCAGAAGAGGTGTTGGCAAAGGTGGGGTTGAGCCACCGTATGCGTCACATGCCGACACAGCTTTCCGGTGGTCAGTGCCAGCGCGTAGCTGTTGCCCGTGCCATCATTGGTAATCCTGAGATAATCCTCGCCGATGAGCCGACTGGTAACCTGGACTCTAAGATGGGTGCTGAGGTAATGGAACTGTTGCATCAGTTGAATAAAGAAGACGGACGTACTATCGTAATGGTAACTCACAACGAAGAACAGGCAAAACAGACAAGCCGCACGGTACGCTTCTTCGATGGTCGCCAGGTGGAATGACGGGGCAAATGAAAGAATGAAAGAATGAAAAGAGTGAAAGGAAGGAGATAATTATGCAAACCATTCGTCAGGCTTTTATTATTCTGAAGCAGAATCCGTTGCTGAGTACGATATCTATATTGGGTACGGCTTTTGCCATTACCATGATTATGGCTATCGTGATTACCTGGCAAACGAAATATGCCGACCTGGAACCGGAAGTGAATCGAAGCCGTTGCCTCTATTTCTCTGCTATGCATGTACAGGGAAAGGAGAATAAGGATTGGAACAACTATGGTAGTCCTTCGGCTGCATTTATGAAAGAGTGCATACAGCCGCTTCCGGAAGTAGAAGCTTGCACGGCTTTTAGTACGGCAGATGTGGCGCTGGTATCTCTGACGGATGGAAACAACCGTTTGAAAGTGGATGCCATGAGTACTGATCCCGGTTTCTGGAAAATCTTCAATATGCAGTTTCTCGACGGAAGAAGCTTCACAGAGGCAGAGCGTGGAGGAGAGATGATGTCTGTGGTTGTTTGTGCTTCTGTTGCCCGTAAGCTGTTTGGAACGGTGGAGGCTGCGGGACGGCAGATGTTGTTGAACAGGGAGGTTGTACGTATCATTGGAGTTGTGAAAGATGTTTCGGTTACAGCTAAGGACGCTTATGCACAGGTATGGAGTATGTACCATTCCGGTGAACTGGACGTAACCGGTTGGTGGAGCTATAGCGGAACCAGGACTATTGCTGTGTTGGCGCGTACTCCTGATGATTTCCCTGCCATTAAACAAGGAGTTGAGAAACGGGTGAAAGACGTCAATGCCGGTTTGGAACAGAGGCAGATAGACATCATGGAACAACCCGATAATATTGTAGCACACGTAAATCACGTATGGGCCAATGTAGGACCGAACCTGCCGATGCTTTATCTACAATACGGAATCGCCCTGTTTATTATCCTGCTGGTACCCTCGCTCAATTTGTGCGGACTGAGTAATAGCCGCATGCAGCAACGTGTCAGCGAGTTAGGTGTCCGTAAGGCTTTTGGGGCTACGGATGGTACACTTATCCGTCAGATATTGAATGAGAATCTGGTATTGACATTGATAGGAGGCGTAGTAGGATTGATGTTCAGCTACCTTGCTGTTTATGCCATGCGTACCTGGCTGTTTACCAATAGTGATAATATCGGCACGGCGGGCGATTTCAGTCTAAGCATGGGAGCCTTGTTCAGTCCGCAAGTATTTGTCCTGGCTTTTATTTTTTGCCTGGTGATTAATCTGCTGAGTGCGGGCTTGCCTGCCTGGCTTGCTACTCGCCGCACGATTGTAGATTCATTGAACGATAAATAAAAGGAGGAAAGCTTTATGAAATTCATATTACATAATCTACGTATGATTTGGTCGCGTCTACGCAGCAACGGCTGGGTGCTGGCTGAACTATTCCTGGTATTCATCGTGATGTGGTTCCTTTGCGATTCGCTGGGGTGCCTCAAGTATACTTTTTACCGTTCGCTGGGCTACAACATCGACCACGTTTATCAGCTTAACACGATTATAGGAGGTGCCACCAGTGACACGACTCTGACGAATGGCGACAGATACCTGCGCGCCTTGCAGAAACTGGAACAGGAACCTAGCGTTGAGGCGGCTGCCCTGTGTTATTGGAGTTTACCAATGAGCGGAAGTAATAGCCATAATTCACTGGCTGCGCAGGACACTATCGGGGTGAACGCACGTATCATTAACACTACCGGAGGATACATTGATGTATTCCGTATGAACGATGACCCGCAGCGTCCTTTTGCCAAAACCCCTTCGGGCTGGAACAACGTGATGCTGAGTGAAGCTACTTTCAACCGCTTCCGGAAGAGGATGCCGACATTTTCGCTGGACACTCCGCTGAGCCAATACGGTGATTCTACTTCAGTTATAACGCAAGGTGGAAAGATTGGTGCTTTCCGGACGTATCGCTACGGAAGCGATGCTTCCTGTTTCTTTTATCGCATAGATGAGAACCTGATTAAAACACAGTATGCTGATAATTGGGGGCAAATCGTTTTCCGTGTGAAAGCTGCTGCCGATGGTCCGGACTACCGTGCGAAGTTTATTCGTGAGATTGCACCGCGATTAGACGTAGACGATTTATTTGTGGCTGACGCTGTGCCTTATACTGAGCAGCAGCTACAGTTTGAAGTCATGAACGGAGATACGGACAAGGTGAACAGCCAGGCAATTGTAGTGCTTTTCCTATTGGTTAATGTATTCCTGGGATTGATTGGAACGTTCTGGTTCCGTACCCGTCGCCGCCGTGGTGAAATAGCCCTGCGCTTGGCTATGGGTAGCACAAAGAACCAAGTATTCCGCCTGCTGATTGGTGAGGGATTATTGCTTCTTGCACTGGTAACGTTGCCCGCTATGATTATTTGCTATAATATAGGTGTGGCGGAGTTTGCCATCGGACGGACGGAACTGATTTCCACATGGCCTGTAGAGTGGAGTTTTGTACGCTTTCTGCTCGGCTCTTTTGGAGCATGGCTGCTGATAGCATTGATGGTAATGGTAGGTATTTGGTTTCCGGCGCGGCAGGCGATGAAGATACAACCGGCTGAAGCGTTGCATGAAGAATAAGAAATAAATTGATATTAATAATTAATATGAGAAAGATTATGAAAGCTTTATTTATAACCCTGAGTTTATTATTTGCCGCAGTGGCCGGTACAGTTTATGCAGCTAACGAAAAAGACCCGCAGGTTAGCGAAATTCGTAAAGTTGAGGCTTTCTCCTCTGTTGAGGTGACGTCTGTAGCAACAGTGTACTTCACGCAGGGCAATAGCTATTCTCTGAAAATAGAAGGAAGGGAAGAGTATGTGACTACCACTACTACAGAAGTGAAGAACGACCGTCTCATCATCGGCTTTAAAAATAAAAAGGATGGTGACAACAACCGTAACAAAGGTGTGACTATCTACCTGACTGCTCCCAACTTGAAAAACGTGAAATTCAGTGGTGTAGGCTCATTCAATTGCAATGAAGCACTGAAACTGGACGATGTGAAGTTTGAAATAGAAGGCGTTGGCAAGGTAAATGTAGAAGACTTGACATGCAATTCCCTTGTAGTAAAGATGGAAGGTGTGGGTAAGGCTGATATCCACGTGAATTGTGACCGTTTGCGTGCTAGTATGGAAGGTGTAGGCAGCGTTACATTGAGTGGACATGCTGGACAAGCTGACATTTCAAAAGGCGGTATCGGTGGTGTGAATACACGTAACTTGAAAGTAGGAAAGTGACAATTGTCATTGTAAACTGTAAATAAGCAATATGATTAAACAATATTTTACGCAAGCGTGGGCGCAGCTACGGCAACAGCCGATAATAAGTGCTGTCAGCATAGCAGGTACAGCGCTTGCCATCTTCCTCATTATGTTGGTGGTGATGATGCAGCAAGTAAAAGTAGCGCCTTTTGCTCCCGAAAGTAACCGTGACCGCTTTTTGCATGCGCGCTACATGAGTATTACAAACCAAAATTGGGGTGGCGGAAGCAGTAACGGTCCTATGAGTGCAAAGACTGCGCGCGAGTGTTTCCAGGCGTTGAAAACACCCGAGGCGGTGACTATTTATACTTGTATGGTTATCTCTACTCCGGTCAACCTTCCGGGACAGCCCGCTATAGGTATTGACCTATTGCAGACAGATGATATTTTCTGGCGCGTATTCGATTTCTCGTTTACCGGCGGGAAGCCTTACGATAAAGCGGCGTTCGATGCCGGGCTACCGGTAGCGGTTATCACGGAAAGTGTAGCCAGAAAACTGTTTCAAAGTACAGAAGTTGAAGGACGTGAGTTTCTGCTAAACCATGCACCCTATAAAGTAATAGGTATAGTGAAAGATGTTTCTACGTTGGCTACATCTGCGTACGGACAGGTATGGGTGCCTTATACTTCAACAGAGATAACGAAAGATACGTGGAGTGACGAACACATGGGCATGATGAGTTGTACCATTCTGGCACGTGACCGCGAAGACTTTGATGCCATCCGTGAGGAAGCGGAACGGCGCAGGCAGGAATATAATGTGTTGATTGGTACCGATGGTTACGAGTTGATTTACCGCAACCGTCCATATGACCAGGAGAAAAGTGCAATCGCTTTTTCCGCCAATCAGGAACCGGATGTGGACCAGGCACGCAGACAGAGATTGATAATTTTCATTATCCTGCTGATAGTACCCGCCATCAATCTGAGCAGTATGACGCAGAGCCGATTGCGTCAGCGTGTAGCTGAAATAGGCGTACGCCGGGCATTTGGCAGTACACGGCTGGAGCTGATGGGACAAATCATTACAGAAAACCTTGTAGTGACATTGATGGCCGGTGTACTGGGATTATTGCTTAGTGTGGCGTTCGCTTATTTGGGTAATACGTTATTGTTTGCACAGGAGTTCAGTCAGACACTAAGTCCTCCGGTGGTAGATGCCAGCATACTGTTGCATGCTTCCACCTTTGGCTGGGCATTACTGTTCTGCTTCATACTGAACCTGTTGAGTTCCGGTATTCCGGCATGGCGTGCTTCAAGAGTAGGAATTGTAAATGCATTGGGCGGACGCCTGCATTAATCACTCATCACTAAACATTAATCATTGAAAGAAAATGACTAAGAAACTTCTTACACAGATAAAGAATGAATGGCTCTCGAACCTATGGTTGGCGTTGGAGTTGCTGGTAGTGAGCGTAGTGATGTGGTATGTGGTGGACTACCTCTATACCCGGGCTGCCACTTACCTGGAACCGAGAGGCTTCAATATAGAGCACTGTTATCTCATTGAATTGGGCGAACTGACACCAAAGAGTCCCGATTATACGCCTGATAAGAGTAGAGATGACACACATGCGGATATTGCCGAATTGGTAGAGCGCCTGCGCCGCCGGCCGGAGGTGGAGGCTGTCAGCCTTTCGCAAAACTCCTATCCTTATAATGGAAGCAATAGTAGCGGGGAGGTGCGTTATGATACGCTTCAGGCACCCGGTTGGACTATCCGTAGAATGGTGACTCCGGATTTTGTACGTGTCTTCCGCTATCAGGGTACACGTGGTGAAACACCCGAACAATTGGCGGAGATGCTGGAAAGGGGTGAATTTTTGGCTTCTGATAACCTTTATAGAAAATACGACCGTAAGCTGACGGAGTTTGTAGGCAAGCGTTTCCAGCTTTTTGGTGATACGACCAAGACGTATCAACTGGGAGCTGCTTTGCAGGATGTACGCTATCATGACTACGACCAGGCTCGTTCTTCGTATTGCTTTCTGGTTAAACAGTCTTTCTACTATGTAGGTCTGGAACTTTGTGTTCGTGTCCGTGAAGGGCAGGACAACGATTTCATTACGAAGTTAAAGAAAGACAGCGAAAGCCAGTTCCGCATAGGTAACCTCTTTATTTCGGAAATTCGTTCCTTCTACGATATACGCCGTAATTTCCAACAGGCATGGACAAATGATATCCGTAACTACGTGATGGGTATGGGATTCTTGCTACTGAATATTTTCCTCGGTCTGCTTGGAACATTCTGGTTCCGTACGCAGCAACGCCGTTCGGAGATTGCATTGCATAAGGCGCATGGAGCAACGGACCGTGCCATCTTCAGCCGTCTGCTGAGTGAAGGTTTGTTGCTGTTGGCGGTTGTCACACCTATTGCGCTGATTATTGACTGGAACCTGGCACACATGGAACTGAACTCATGGCGTAACGGTACAACACTGGAATGGGACAGGTTGCTGCTCTGTGCGGGTATTAGTTTTGTATTGATGGCGTTGATGATTGCCATTGGTATCGGTATCCCGGCACGAAAGGCAATGAAGGTGCAGCCGGCTGAGGCTTTGCATGACGAATAAGTAAACTATATAAAAACAATAGCAATAATATGATACGACTCTACTTCCTTCAAGCCCTCTACCACTTGCGTGAGAATCCCATCATCACTTGGGTTTCCATCATAGGCACGGCACTGGCTATTTGCATGATTATGGTGCTGGTCATCACCTTTCAGGTTCGTCTGGTAGATTGCGAACCTGAGGTGAACCGCTCACGTTCACTATACATCTCTTCAATGGCTGTCAAGCAGAAAGGAACGGAAAGTGGAGCGTATGGGCATATGTCTGTCCAAACCGGACAGAAGTGTTTCAAATCGCTTACTACGGCAGAGGCTGTCACGCTTATTTCTTTGCCGGAAAAGGTACGTGCGTCGTTGCCTGCCGGAGCAAAACTGACAGCAGACATGGTTCAGACAGACGACCGGTTCTGGCACATTTTCCATTTCCGTTTCTTGAGCGGGCAGGCATTCAGCAAGGCTGACAGTGATGCAGGATTGCCATGTACGGTCATTTCGGCTACAGTGGCAAAACGGTTGTTTGGTACTACGGATGTAGCTGGGCAGACCTTGCAACTTAATCATGTAGAATATCGGGTTTCAGGTGTCGTGACAGATATTTCCATGCTTGCCACTTCGGCTTATGCACAAGTATGGGTACCTTATAACTCTACGGATGCTGCCGGGTTTGCCTGGTGGGATGATACGATGGGGCAGATGAAGGCAGTGATTCTGGCACATTCATCTGCCGATTTTCCGGCTATCCGTGATGAAGTGGAGGTGTTGCGCCGCAAGTATAACGATGGCTTGCCTGAAACGGAAGTCTTCTACCGCGGACAACCCGACGGAGTGTTTGCCAATCTCTATCGCAAATGGGCTAACGTACCGGATGTAAAGGGAGTCATTTTGCGTTATACACTCATCATTGCCATTCTGTTGCTGGTGCCTGCCATCAACCTTTCCTCTATGAGTCTTTCCCGGATGAGGCGACGCATGTCGGAAATAGGTGTACGCAAGGCGTTTGGCGCTACGGGAGGTGAGCTGGTGCGGCAAGTGTTCTTTGAGAATCTGCTGCTTACGTTGCTGGCAGGCGTACTTGGATTGGCTTTGAGTTATGGTGCCACTTTCCTGCTGAACGGTTTTCTCTTTGGCAATAGTGCCAATGCTTATCTTAGTGGTGACACTTCGTTGACACCGGGTATGCTGCTTTCACCTTGGGCTTTTCTTGCAGCTTTGGGCTTTTGCCTGCTGATGAATTTGCTTTCGTCTGGCATTCCGGCCTGGCGGGCTTCGAGGATGAATATAGTGGATGCAATCAATCAAAGGGGGGAATGACAAATGAAAAACATACTGGTTCAAATAAAGAATGAATGGCGTGCCAGCCTTTTCCTCTTCATAGAGTTGCTGCTGGTCTTTGTAGTATTATGGTATATTGTGGACTGGACATTGGTTACTGTCCGTGTTTATCACGCCCCCATGGGTTTCGACACAGAGCATTGCTATAACATCTCTGTCAGCAAGCTTTCCGCTAAGTCAGCCATTTATAATCCCAATCTGACGACGGACGATGATATGCAGCACCTCGTAGAGCTGACTGAACGGCTGCGACATCGTCCCGGTGTGGAGGCCGTGGCACTCTCGCAGAATTGCTTTCCTTATAATGATGGAAGTAACGGTTTGAATGTAAGTGTGGATTCTGTATCGCTAAATACCCATCTACTATGGGTGGAACCTGACTTTTTCAGGGTTTTTCGTTACTCGGCTTCGGACGAAGAAACGTTCTTGCAGATGGCTGCTGCCATACGTGACAATCATCTTGTTGTTTCTTCCAATCTTTTTGCCGACTATCCTGAATTGCATCTGGATGATGCTGCTTCGTTGCAAAACCGCGAGCTCCGACTACCGAGCCTCGGTAGTGATGTCCGTGTCCGTATCGGAGCTGTCGGTACACCGGTCCGTTGGTCCCACTTCGATACTTCTTCGGAGTGGGGAGGTTCTTTTGCTGCTTTATATCTTGATTTGGAACGTTTGAAACAATATGCCGATGCTCGCTATATAACACTGAGTCTACGTGTGCACCCTGATGCCGACCATGAATTTATGGAGAAGTTGATGGATGATGCCGATCGTCTCTATCAGGTGGGTAATCTATATCTGCTCGATGTTACTACTTTCAGTAACTTGCGTGAGATGTGTGAGCGTGAAGACATGAATGAAGCTAAAACCCAGCTTTGTGTGCTTGGCTTTTTATTGCTGAATATTTTTCTCGGTGTTATCGGCACTTTCTGGTTTCGCACACAACAACGCCGTAAGGAAGTGGCGCTGCGTATGGCGATGGGTTCCAGCCGTCGTGGTGTGTTCTTACGCCTGATGGGTGAGGGGCTGTTGCTGTTATCGGTTGCTGCCGTTCCTGCTCTTCTGATTGCCTTCAATGTGGGTATTGCCGAGTTGGTAGACATCAGCAAGATGCAGTTCACATTTGAACGCTTCCTGATTGCTGCTGTGTTTACGTGGTTGCTTATGGCATTGATGATTGTCGTTGGCATTTGGTATCCGGCTTACAAGGCTATGCAGTTACAGCCTGCCGAAGCCTTGCACGATGAGTAGTCTTATATTATAAAACGATATACTTATGATAATCCGACAAGCATTTTCACTTCTACGGCAGAACCCATTTTTTAGTATTGTTTCCATCATTGGAACGGCGGTGAGTATTGCCTTTGTCATGGTGGTCTATATGGTTTATGACATCCAGACTGCCAACATCCGTCCTGAATCGCATCGCGACCGTATGGTCTATTCCTCCTATGGTTATAGTTACCGTAAGGCTGACCATAGTAATGCAAATACGGGTATGTCTTATCAGGCTGCTTGTCGTGTCTTTGGTGATTTGCCCGGTGCCGAACTAGTCACCTATATGAGTTATACTACAATGGAATATTGTGGTGCTTCACCCGAAAAAGGACAGCGTTGCCAGAACCGTCGTGTCGATTTGAATTTCTGGCGCCTGTATGATATTCGTTTTGTTGCAGGACGTCCTTTCGACCAACAGGAATTTGATGCTTGTGCCGATGTGGTTGTCATTGCTGAACGTTTGGCTCGTGAAGCTTTCGGTTCGGCGGAAGAGGCGTTGGGAAAGAATTATTTTGTAGACTTCTACCCCAAACGTGTAGTAGGCGTTACTGAAGATGTCAGTTCATTGTTTACCTTTGCTTATGGTGAAGTTTGGCTACCTTATTATACTCAAGATCCTGCCTGGGGTAGTGAGGGCTTGCGCGGTGGCTTTGAAGCGATGGTATTGTGTAAGCCCGGTGTTAGTCCTGCGGAGATGAAATTGCAGATAGAAAACTCACTCGACCGATTGAATGCTTCGCTTACTGAATATGAATTAACACTTCCCGACCTGAGCACTTACACCGAACGCCAGTTTTTCCGTGACGACTTTCTGAATCCTATGGTCACTTGCATTATGCTGGGGCTTATCCTGCTTATTGTACCAGCAATCAACGTCAGCGGACTTATTTCTTCACAGATGTCCCGTCGCTTGTCGGAGTTGGCAGTGCGTAAAGCTTATGGTGCCAGCCGCTCTACTCTGGTGTGGCAATTGCTTCTTGAGAATCTGTTGCTGGCATTCATTGGTGCATTGCTGGGCTTCGTGTTATCATGTATGCTGTTATGGTTGGGTAAGGACTGGATGCTGGCAGGTGGTTATACAGAAGGTAACTTTGAAGTCAGTATCTGGCTTTTCCTGCGTCCTGCTGTCTTCCTCACCGTGTTGGGTGTGTGTCTGCTTTTTAATCTGTTGTCTGTATTCATTCCGGCATGGAATGCTACCCATCGACCGATAGCGGAAGTCCTCAGTGGAGAATAAATAAATTGCAAACATGAACTAAAAGAGAAATTATTATGATAAAGTCCATTCTGACACAAATCTGGAACCAGCGTCGTGCAAACGGTTGGCTTTTTGCCGAACTCTTAATCGTGTTCGTGTTATTATGGTATTGCCTCGATATGCTCTATGGCTTTGCTTACGCCGAGCGTCAGCCCAAAGGTTACGATCTGGAACATGTATACAAGCTTCGTCTTTCCACTAATCCTAAGCAACTTGTGCTCTGTTCATCCGAGGATAGTCTGCAAAGCTTTTGGTTTAAGCCTATGGAAGAAGCATTCCGCCGTATTAAGGAATATCCGGGCGTAGAGAGTGCCAGTATCTGGCTTGGTTCCGATACCTATACCCGGGATGCTGTATTTCAGGGATATACTATAGATAGCGTTGGTGTGAAGGACGCTAACGTTCGTTATGTATCTCCCGAGTACTTCAAGGTGATGCGCATTCCGATAGAAGAGGGCACCGGTATGTTCTCAGGCAATATAGATGCGTTTGAAAGCACTACCGGTTCTTCGCTTGCATTTGGCTCGGCTCAGTGGAATCCTGCCGTCACTCCATTGCCTGCCGTCATTTCATTGGACTTGGCGGACAGCCTTTTCCACACCAGTCGTGGGGTGCTGGGGAAGGAATTCTTTGACTACTATTCGGGCAGCAGCCTTCGCTACCGGGTGGCTGCCGTATGCAGTCATCAGAAGAGTGATGATTATGCCCGTTATGAATCTTTCATCCTGATGCCTCTTCCGAGTTGGTTCTATCGGTGGCAGGCTGTTCCCTTTATTTCCATCCGTGTACGTCCCGAAGCTGATACGAATGATTTTGCTACCCGCTTCTCTCGTGAAATGACTTCCCGGTTGCAGGTTGCTCCGTTCTATCTGTTTGAAGTCCGCAGTTATGATGAGCAGAAGGCAGAGCGTGACGCCGCCGAAGGTATTACCCCATATATCCGTAGTGCACAGATCATTGCTGTTTTCTTCAGCTTCAATGTCTTTATAGGCTTGATGGGTACTTTCTGGTTTCGCACTCGCCATCGCCGTAGCGAGATTGCTTTGCGAATGGCGATGGGAAGCAGCCGTATGAAGATATTTGGACAGTTGCTGGGAGAAGGATTATTATTATTGGTACTGGCTACTATTCCGGCTCTGATTATTTGTGGTAACCTGGTGATGGCAGAAGCCACGATGACCGAACAGGCTGATGCTACGGGAGTGCGCTTTGCCATTGTTTCATTATCCACTTTTTTTCTTATGAGTTTGATGGTGATAATTGGTGTTTGGTTTCCGGCTGCACGGGCGATGCGAATACATCCGGCCGATGCTTTGCATGATGAGTAAAAAGAAAAGGTACATTCTGTTCTGTATTTCAATATAATGCGTATATTTGCGAGGAAAAAGCACATTTATTCAAACAGAAGAAAATTCAGATATGAAGAGACGCTTACTCCTCGTGATGTTAATCGGCCTGTTTCCCTGCATTGCATTTGCTGGACACTTTTCAGCCGCAGAACGTACATATAACGTCCTTTTCATCCAATCATACAATCACCGCACTCCTTGGAACAATCAGTTGACCGAAGGAGTACGTGATGGATTGGCACGTGGAGGTGTGAAAGCGAAAGTCACTGCCGAGTATTTGGATGCGGATTACTGGACTTTTGCTTCCGAATGTGTCATTATGCGACGCATTTGTGAGCGGGCCCGTCAGCAAAATACTGACCTTATAATTACAGCAAGTGATGAAGCTTTTTATACCTTGATGCATTGTGGTGACTCTCTGCCCTATAAATTACCGGTTGTCGTATCAGGTATAAAGTATCCCAATGACAAGTTGATGTCGAGCCTGCCTAATGTGTGTGGATATACCTCTAAAATTAATTTCGAATATTTGCTTGAAAACGCGCGTCGTATATTTCCCCATCGTACAGAAGTTGTTTGCGTTTCAGATAGTAGCCTTTTAAGCCTCAAGGGAGTGGCTGAGTTTGAGCGTATCTGGGTTAATTATCAGCAAAAACATCCTGAGTACACATTAAAAACAATGAATGTGCAGGCACAAGCTCCTAATCCTGTCATTTCCTCCATTTGCTATGAATATAATGCCTATAACCGTATTGTCATTGCTCCCAAATGGACTCCTTTCCTCTCTTTTATAGGAAAGAACTCTAAAGCTCCGGTTTTTGCTGGACAAAGCCTTGCGCTGACAAACGGAGTGTTTGGTGTTCATGATATGGAGCCATACGAAGGCATGTATGCCGCCGGACGATGTGCTGCACAAGTATTGCAGGGAGCCATACCCTCAGTCGTAGGTATTTCAGATTTATCCGGTAAGATACTTTATGACTACAAACAATTAGAGTTTTTCAGAGTAAACGCAGATAAGGTAGGTGATAATGGTGTTATTCTGAATGCTCCTTTGATGGAGCGTTACCGTGGTTGGTTTGTCCTTTTCTATTCTGTCATTGTGGCAGCATTGATCTTCCTGGTCATTTGGCTTTACCGTCTTAATCGTCATGAGTCTCGCCGTCGTATGCATGCGCAAACTCGTTTACTTATTCAAAACCGTTTGGTGGAACAACGTGATGAATTCGACAATATCTTCTGCTCCATCCGTGACGGATTGATTACTTACGATACTGATCTTCGCATACACTTTGTTAATCGTGCTTTGATGCTTATGCTAGAACTTGATCCGGATGTTCATACGGCTCGGTATTATGAAGGCCAGATGGCAGGTTCTATTTTCCATATCTTTTATAATGGAGAAAACATTCTGCCCTCTTTGTTGAAACAAGTGAGGACTGAGCGTCGTGTGATTCCTATTCCGGAGAAAGCTTTTATGCAGGAGATTCACAAAGGAACCTATTTCCCAGTTTCCGGTGAAGTGGTACCTATCTATTCGAAGAATAAAATGACGGGTATGGCTATTTGCTGCCGTAATATATCCGAGGAAGAGATGCATAAACGCTTCTTTAATCTGGCAGTGGATGCAAGTTCCGTATATCCCTGGCAGTATGATATACGTACAGCCAGTTTCCATTTCGCCGGTGCGTTGCTCGACCAGTTCGGACTTCCAGGCAAGTTGACCATCCTTCGGAAGGAATTGGAACTTCTTATCTATCCGGAAGATTTGGAACAGAGCCAGGAGCATTTCAATGTTATTCTTAAGGGAGAGGAGTTGGATACCCGTATGAACTTCCGTATGCGCAATGCAGAGGGAAAATATGAATGGTGGGAATTCCGTAGTACTTCTTATAACGGTTTGAGTCCGGAGGCACCTTATATGGTATTGGGTGTTTGTCAGAGCATCCAACGTTATAAAAATACGGAAGAAGAATTGATAGCTGCCCGCGACCGTGCTTTACAGGCTGATACATTGAAGTCAGCTTTCCTTGCTAACATGAGCCATGAGATACGTACTCCGTTGAACGCCATTGTTGGTTTTTCCGATTTACTAAAGGATATAGATGCATTCGGTCCCGAAGAGGTAAAACAGTTTGTGGATACCATCAATATCAATTGTACCCTTTTGCTTGCGCTGATTAATGATATACTTGACCTATCACGTATTGAATCCGGTTCAATGGATTTCCGCTTTGCCGGATATAATCTGAGCTTTATCATGCAGCAAATATACGATTCTCAACGGTTGAGTATGCCCCAAGGAGTGGAGTTGATAATGGAAGTTCCTGAAAGCGAAAGTAAATCAATAATCACAGACTCTGTCCGCCTGAAGCAGGTGATTAATAACTTCATCAATAATGCCAAGAAGTTTACTACCCATGGTGCTATTACTTTCGGATATTTGACGAATGAACCGGGCTATACCGTTTTCTTTGTGGAAGACACCGGAAGCGGTATTTCAGAAGAAAACCAACAACGTATATTTGAACGTTTCTATAAGGTAGACAGCTTTACTCAGGGTGCCGGTTTAGGTTTGAGTATCTGCCAGACTATCGTAGAACGTTTCTGTGGTAAGATAGCAGTATCTTCTGAATTGGGAAAAGGCACCCGCTTCACGGTGCGCGTGCCGGATAGTAATGAGTAACCTTATTCTATTCGTTTACACCCATTTGCTTGCAAGAATTCATCCAGTAATATTTCGTAATTCCCGTGTACCAACACGTGGTGGTTTCCCAACGGATTCTTGAGGAAATACTCTGCCGGTGTATCCATCTTGATGCGTACCTGCGTACGGCACATGTTGATGTAATTGGTGTTTTCTGTCAATGTACCTGTACTTAGATAATACTCGTCCAGACATTCACCGCCACATTTCACTACCGTGACGTGCCCTGTAGGTAAAATGCCCTGAATACCGATACCCATTTCTGTTTCAAAGTGGCTACGGATGATATATTGCTCGGTCTGTGTGATACCGATAGTGCAATGAGCCAGTATTATTTCATTGGTACGAGCGTTTATCATGGATGGGTTCGCCATGAAGGACGATTGGCCTGTCAGTACTTTAATGGCAAGTTGGGTGAATACCGATTGCAGGTCACCTTCGCACCCGGCTATGATACCTTCATCATTCAATAAAGCTAAAGCAAGGCAACCAGTGGTTCCGGTTTGCTCTATCATCTTGAAGCAACTTAAGGTGATAGCACTTAGTTTTTCTTCATCTACAATCTTTTTAATGGCGCGATATAGCCGCATGGCCTTTATCAGATCTTCCGGTGTTGCTTCACGGCAAGCCAGCGCTTTGCCTGCAAAAGTGGCGCAAGCTTCGCCCACTTCATCATCTGTTATGTCATTATAATACTCATAAACACGTTCCAACGGGATATCCGTATATTCAATTCCCCAACGGCGCTTAGACAGGAGGTAATCCACATTACTGGCAACCAGCCATGAAGAAGGAGCACCTATCACGCCGATGCGTGACCCTGAAAGTGCCCGTTGGGCTTTAAAATTGCTGTACAGTACAAAGATACGTTTGATAATTTCGGGTAGTTCTCCATGCAGAATTTCACTTTTCATGCCACGACCGCGTAGCCAGGATGAGATTTCGAGAGCAGAAGCAAGTGAATTCTGCATACCGTCCGCCAGCAGGATGGCAGGGCGGGGGAGAGATTCGAAACGCTGGATAACCAATCGCTCTACACCGCCGGTAGCAATAAAGAGCAGGCAGAAATCATCTTTGGTGAGCTTGTCTATGTCTTGATAATACACAAGGTTGACGGTAAAATATTTCTCCAGTTCGTTTAGGATTAGTTCATGAGAGCCGAGAACAGATGCTTGTTTATGAAGCAATGATGCGAAGGTTATCAGGTTTAATACCATGGTGTTATATACGGTTTACGATTTAACAATTTTCGATATTCAGTTGAATTATTTGCCCGAGATATATCCATACCCCGAACAGATACTCAAAGGTACAATTTCTTTTGAAACCATCGCTATCTTTTAAGTCATAGCTAGTGTTTTTAAACTTTTTTGCCAATGCTTTCCCTTTGTATCAATAAAAGTGTTACTTTTGCACCTCTGATTGCATAGATATGAAAGTATATCATCAATCGTTAACTGTAATTTGTCAAATTGTAATTTCTTAGACATGCCAACAATATCTATTCGTGGAGTGGAAATGCCCGCCTCTCCTATCAGAAAGCTGGCTCCTCTGGCTGATGCAGCTAAACAACGGGGAGTGCATGTATTCCACCTGAACATCGGACAGCCTGACCTGCCTACACCACAAGTCGCGATTGATGCAATACGCAATATCGACCGTAAAGTTCTGGAGTACAGTCCCAGTGCGGGATATCGTAGTTACCGCGAAAAACTGGTAGGCTATTATGATAAGTTTAATATCAAACTGACGGCGGATGACATCATCATTACGTCCGGCGGTTCCGAGGCTGTATTGTTCTCTTTTCTGGCTTGCCTTAACCCGGGTGATGAAATTATCGTACCTGAACCGGCCTATGCTAACTACATGGCATTCGCCATCTCTGCCGGTGCTAAAATCCGTACTATCGCCACTACGATAGAAGAAGGTTTTTCGCTTCCCAAAGTAGAGAAGTTTGAAGAACTGATTAATGAGCGCACCAGGGCTATTCTTATCTGTAATCCCAATAACCCCACGGGTTATCTTTATACTCGCCGTGAGATGAACCAGATACGTGACTTGGTTAAGAAGTACGACCTGTTTCTTTTTTCCGATGAGGTTTATCGTGAGTTCATCTATACGGGTTCTCCCTATATCTCTGCTTGTCATCTGGAAGGCATTGAAGATAATGTGGTACTGATTGATTCTGTATCCAAGCGTTACTCCGAGTGTGGTATCCGTATAGGAGCTTTGATTACGAAGAATAAAGAAATCCGTGACGCTGTAATGAAATTCTGTCAGGCACGTCTCAGTCCTCCTTTGATTGGACAGATTGCTGCCGAAGCTTCTCTGGATGCTGATGAGGATTATTTGCGTGATACCTATGACGAATATGTAGAGCGTCGTAAATGCTTGATAGACGGATTGAATCGTATTCCCGGTGTATATTCACCTATTCCTATGGGCGCTTTCTATACAGTTGCCAAACTTCCTGTGGACGATTCTGATAAGTTCTGTGCCTGGTGTCTTTCCGACTTTGAGTACGAAGGACAAACAGTGTTCATGGCACCTGCTTCCGGTTTCTATACTACACCCGGTTCCGGTTGCAACGAAGTCCGCATTGCTTATGTCTTGAAAAAAGAGGATTTAACCCGTGCTCTCTTTGTTCTGTCAAAGGCTTTGGAAGCGTATCCCGGACGTACTGAATAATACTAAATTAGACACGGATTTCACGGTTTTTATAAACTGATAAACTATTTTGAAATCCGTGTCTAAAAAAATAATAATCATGAATTTATCTCGCTTTATCGCCCTTCGTATCTATCGCAATTCGGAGCCCGGAAAGCAAGTTTCCCGTCCTGCTGTGCTCATTGCCCTGATAGGTGTTGCTATTGGGTTGGCAGTGATGATTATTACGGTGTCGGTGATAGTCGGGTTTAAGAGTGAAGTGCGTGGTAAAGTCGTGGGCTTTGGTTCGGATATTCAGATTACTAATTCGGATGCGGCCCGTTCTTATGAGACGCGTCCCGTGGTAGTGAATGATAGTGTTGTTTCCGTTCTCTCCGGTTATCCCGAGGTGAAGCACGTACAACGTTATTCCACCAAACCGGGGATGATAAAGACCGCAGAGGATTTTCAAGGTATGGTGCTGAAAGGTGTAGGACCTGAGTTTGACCCTACTTTCTTTAGAGAACATCTGATAGAAGGTGAATTGCCACAGTTTAGCGATACGGCTTCTTCCAATCGCGTAATAATCTCCAAAGCACTTGCCACGAAGTTGAGATTGAAATTAGGAGATAAGATAGATACTTATTATATACAGGATGATATTCGTGCACGCCGTTTACTGATTGTAGGTATCTATCAGACTAACTTCTCAGAATATGATAACCTTTTCCTTCTGACTGACTTATACCTTGTAAACCGTCTCAATAACTGGGAGCCGGGACAAGTGAGCGGTGCGGAACTACAGATACATGATTATGACGCTCTGGAAGCAACAACCTATCAGATTGCTGCCGATATGAACGAAGTAGCCGATAAATATGGAGAAGATTACTGTGTGCGTAATGTCGAAGAGCTTAATCCGCAGATATTTGCCTGGCTTAGCATTCTGGATGTGAATATTTGGGTAATATTGATTCTGATGGCTGGAGTGGCAGGTTTCACTATGGTATCTGGTTTGCTGATAATTATCATTGAGCGTACTTCTATGATTGGTGTACTGAAATCCCTTGGCGCCAACAATACTACCATTCGCAAAGTGTTTCTTTGGTTCTCCGTTTTTCTTATCGGAAAAGGGATGCTGTGGGGCAATGCCATCGGACTGGCTTTCTATTTCCTGCAGAAGTGGTTCGGCATCTTCAAACTCGACCCTGAGACGTATTATATGGATACCGTCCCGGTGTCTTTCAATATCTTGCTTTTCCTGCTACTGAATATCGGCACTCTACTGGCATCAGTTCTGATGCTTTTAGGGCCTTCATACCTCATTACACGCATTCATCCGGCCAATTCAATGAGGTACGAATAGAAAAGTCGCACTTCATCGTTTCCAATGCCACACTAAGCTGTGGCATTGTAGAAACTATTATTTCCTTAGAAAGTTGTTTCTCTTTCTGAATAAACAATGGGACTTCCAGCGGAGAGACTGCATCGGTTGCAATATATCGAATACCGGAAGCGTGAAGTAATAGCGGCGCTTTTCTCCCAAATCTTTTGCTGTTTTATTAATGATGAGGGCTTGCATTGTATATCGCAGAGCAAATATTAGGAATGCAATGCCAGCCGCCAGCCAGTGGAAATTCAGTATTCCTATTACCAGCGCAGCTATCCATGCAACATGAAATAATAAGCGGGAAGTAGTTTCAAATCCCGATAGATAACGTTGCATCCCCTTGTAAAAATGTGCTGTTACCGTATAGCTGATTTTTTCTTCCCGCCAGTCTTTGGCACGATTAACAGGTTGCACACGTACAACCGCATTGGCATCCGTCTCTACCCGTGTATTCTCGGCTGTGGCAGTCTTGTTGATGAACAGGTCATCATCTCCGCGTTGCAGGTTGAGATGCGCTGAGAACCCTTTCTGAGCATAGAATAGTTCTTTGCGGTATGCCATATTACGTCCGATACCTATGTAAGGCTTTCCGGCCAGTGCGTAGCCCAGATAGCGCATGGAATTAAACAGATTATCGAAAGATACCCGTTTGTGCAGCCAACCTTTTCCGCGTTCATATCCGCTGTAGCCCAATACAATTTGTGCACGTGAAGTGAAGTTACGCGCCATTGTACGTAGCCATTGATCGCTTTCGGGCAAGCAGTTTGCTTCGGTAAACACGAGCCAGTCATATTTGCTTGCCTTTACGCCAAGGGTTACAGCCAGCTTTTTACGACTGATGTAGCGGGAAGAGTTTGGAACGAAACTATGATAGAGGTTCGGATATTTTTCTCCCTGCAAAGTAAGATAATCCTCGCTTTCATCGGTATTGCCATCGTTGATGACAATGACCTCAAATTGCGGATAATCCTGTTCTAATACTGCAGTCAGGTTGCGACGCAGATTCTCTACTTCTTCGCGGGCATAGATAATGACCGATAAGGGTAGCAACTCCTGAGAGAAATGTACATCACTTCGCTTTACGGCACGGCTACGAGTATGTATACGGTTGTAAAGACAAAAGTAATAGAGGAGTTGGATAATGAAAAGAATACCGACAGCAGCAAGTAGTGCCTGTTCTGTAGTATTGAATGTTAATGCTTCCATGTGGTCGTATGACGTTTTTGTGTTGCAAATGTACGCAAAAAATATGATTATCAAGAATAAGTTTGATAAATGATAATTTAGCGCTATGCGCTAAATTATCATTTCCGGTACAATCATAAATTTTGTATCTGGAAAATACTTATCCAGATACCGGCGGATATATTGCATCGTATCCTCCTGTATCGTAGTATCTTCTACGGTAGGATACAGGTTATACAATACAGTATCCACCTGTATTCCCCTGTTCCGTATCGCTTCAAAACTTAATAAAGTATGATTGATGCTACCCAGTTTTCCCGAAGTGACAAAAATAAGTGGGTATTGCTTTTCTGCAACGTAATCAATCGTCAGATAATCCTCGGTAAGGGGCACCATCAGACCGCCTGCACCCTCCACGAGTACTACGTCGTAGCGACGTGCAAGTTCCTGAGTGGCACGCTCTATCTTTCCGAAATCAATCGGGCGATTATCTATCCGGGCTGCCAGGTGGGGAGAGCAGGGGTAAGAGAATATTTCCGGCATGGTCAGTCCTTCACGGTCTTCCTCCGTCATGCCGATACCCATAAGCTGCCGATGCAGGTCTATATCTTCAGAATGCCCCGTGTTGCCTGTCTGAATGAATTTCTGTGTGATGACACGTTTACCGCTACGAATAAGCTCGCAAGCGAAGAAAGCGGTGCAATAAGACTTTCCGGCATCCGTATCGATGCCGCTGATGAAATAAATATTGTTTTCCATAATTCTATTTGTTTTTCTTTCGTGCAATTATATAAATGGGATGATACGTCAGACTAACGTTTCCGTCCTGACTGAATTGTCCGATATATCCGTTGCAGAATGCCTGTAAGCGTCCGCGCGTCCATATTTTCTTCTCTGTGCCCGTCACTCCGGTTTGTTTCAGATGCTGTAGAACCTGGAGTGGGGTAGCAAAGGGGAGAGGTACTATCTCTTCTTCTGCATATACGGTTTCAAAATAAGGACTGAGCAGTTCATTTAGCTTTTCTACCGGAAGATAATCGAGCCCATGTCCTGTTAATGTACGTATCTCCCGCATATTCTCTGCCCCGAAGGTGCTAAAGGCAAGATAACCGTTATCTGTCAGGAAACTGTGGCAACGGGCAAAGAATCTTTTCGGATTATTAAACCATTGCAAGGTGGAGCATGAAGTGATTAAGTCCGTTTTTTCAGGAAATTCCAGCACTTCTGCGTCACCGGGCATGAATTGCACGGCATCCTGTAGAAGCAAATCGGTCAGGCATTCTTTCATTTCCGGGCATAGGTCGTTCAGCAGCAATGTCTCAGGCTGGAGTTGGTGCAGCAAGATTCTGGAGTAGCTGCCGGTGCCGCATCCGAACTCCACGATGTGGCGGAAGCGGATGTCGGGCAACAGACGCATCATCTTCTCGGCCACCTGCTGTTGTACCCGTGCTTCTTGTGAGTACGTATCCCGCGCTCGGGCAAAGCGCTCGGCTATCAGTCGTTTGTCCATTCCTTTTCCAGATAGATTTCAAATAGTTCTTGGGCGTAATGTGCCGTTTCTATTCTGATGAGGATATGCGCTTCAGCCAAGAAAGGTGTGCTTCTCTCATCACGCGTCCATGCCTTCTTTTGGTTTTCAGACGGGATGATGCGGTCTTCTGTGGCTATGACGGATGTACTCCAGTTGAAAGGATAGGCCGGTCCGGTGATATAAGCTGTTTCGATGGCAACCAATTCTTCCCGCAGTTCCTCCAACGGCCTGCGCGGAGTGATGGCAAGGAACTTCCTGAACGCTGCACTGTCCGCACACATGCGGCGGAGGAATTTGTGCAGGGACGCATCCGTCAGTCCTTCCAGTGTACCGTGATAAATGGCAGGTGGTATGCCACGTTCTTCATCAATGGGAAACGGCGTACCGTTGATGGCGATTGTTTTTCCGAGAGGCAACCGGCTGTTTTTCGAAGTCTCATCTGCTATTATTTTTCCTAATACTTGCGATGCCGCCCAAACTCCCATCGACCAACCCACAACATTCACCTCTTCATAATCCTTCAATACTTGCGAATCGAATGACAGATTGCGGTAGTCATAGCAAATCATAAAGTCGCTGTTTGCGGGGCGATAACCTTTAAACGGAGTCTCATCGGCTCCCCATCCGGCAAAGAACAACAATAGCCGGGGATGTCTTTCTTGTATAATGAATTTTTGTATCATATCATTGTATATACTGTATCAATTCTTTGATTTCTTCCTCTGTAATTTCCGCTGTCAGCGAGAAACGAATGCGTGATGTGCCTTCCGGAACCGTAGGCGGCCTTACGGGTAGAGCATAGAAGCCATGCCGTTGCAACTCTTTCGCCCTCAAAATGGTATCTGAACTTGCTCCTACAATCATTGGCACTATACAGCTTGCACTTGGGCAATCATAACCTTTCTCCTTTAAGGCGTTGCGAAGGATGTTGCTGATATTTTTTAAATGTATTCTTCGCTCCTTGAATCCGGCCAGTCTCCGCACAATGAACAAAGTCCATGCAATATTTATTGGCGGAAGAGCAGTTGTAAATATTAGTGTCCGCATCTGGTTCACCAGATATTCCCTTATGGTACGCTGGCATACGATATAAGCTCCGGCAGATGCAGCGGCTTTACCGAAAGTTCCTACCAGGAAATCAATCTCCCGGATGCACCCGGTTTCTTCTGCATAACCCAATCCTTGGTTACCTCGTACTCCAAAAGCATGTGCTTCATCCACATAGAGCAATACGTTGTCATACGCCTGTTTCAGTCGCACCAGTTCTTTTAAGTCCGCTACATCTCCATCCATGCTGAAGATGCTTTCGGTGACAATGATTACTTGCCTGTAGGTGGCATGGTTCTCGGCCAGCAAACGTTCCAGTTGCTTCATGTCATTGTGTCGGTATCGGATGCACCGTGCTGCCGAAAGGCGGATGCCGTCAATCAGGCTTGCATGCACCAACTTATCCGCCAATATCAGGGTTTGCGTGTCGCTCACCGCAGGCAGAATGCCTGTGTTGGCATGATACCCACTGTTGAACACCAATGCGGCTTCTGTCCCGAACAACTGCGCAAGCGTTTGTTCCAGTTCCTCGTAGATGGTGAAATTGCCTGTCAGCAGCCGTGACGATGAAGAGGTGGGCAGAAAGGTATCTACCGTCAGCTCTTGCAGAAATTCTTCGCGCAGTTTCCGGTCGGCTGCCAGCCCCAGATAATCATTTGAAGAAAGATTCAGCATTCGCTGTCCGTTTACGATGACGTTCCGCCCTTCATGTGCCAAGGCAGGCAATGTCCGCAGGTTGCTGCGTTCTTTCAGTGCTTGCAACTCTTGTTGCATTTGCTCTATTACATTCATAAGCAGATAATCATAATTTATTAAGCGCTAATAACGTTTCCCATTTAATTATTAATTTGCCTGCCACAATATCTTCAACAAACCGCTTGTCAACTTCGTCAATTGTTCCGGTTCTATGATAAACGGCGGCATGATGTACACCAGTTTACCGAACGGGCGTATCCAGATTCCTTCTTCCACAAACCTGCGCTGCATCCATGCCATGTCTACCGGGTCTTGCACTTCAATCACTCCGATAGCGCCCAGCACCCGCACATCTACCACTTGTGGCAGGTTTAGTGCCGGTTCCAATTCGCGCCACAATTGTTCTTCAATACGGCTCACTTTTCCCTGCCAGTCATATTCCGGTGAAGTCAGCAACCGTATGGATGCACATGCCACCGCACATGCCAGTGGGTTCCCCATAAATGTGGGTCCGTGCATGAAAGCTCCCGGCGCATGATTGGAAATTGTATCCGCCACTTCATTCGTTGTCAGTACAGCGGAAAGTGTCATATATCCTCCCGTCAGCGATTTTCCTATGCACATGATGTCCGGTTCCACCCTTGCATGTTCCCAGGCAAACATCTTGCCCGTGCGTCCGAAACCTGTTGCTATCTCATCAAAAATCAGTAATATGTTGTATTCCTTGCATATCCGCGCAGCCTCTCGCAGGAATTGCGGGTGGTAGAACCACATTCCGCCCGCGCCCTGCACGATGGGTTCAAGGATAAGTGCAGCCAGTTCTTCATGATGCTTCTCTACGATGTCCAGTAGCTCTAGTGCATCGTCTGCATCCCATTCTCCATCGAAGCGGGAGCGGGGACGGGATGAGAAATAGCGCACCGGCAATGCCGAGCCGAACAGCGAGTGCATCCCCGTCACCGGATCGCATACCGACATTGCGTTCCAGGTATCTCCATGATACCCGCGCCGGACCGTTACAAAATTACTTTTCTTTGCCAGGTGTGCCTGCTCCGGAGCCGACTGACTTTTGGCATACCAATATTGTACCGCCATTTTCATAGCCACTTCCACGGCCACCGAACCGGAGTCTGCATAAAATATCTTTTGCATGGAAGGTGGGACGAGAGGCAACAGTAATTTACCCAATTCTATAGCCGGGTCATGCGTCAGACCTCCGAACATGACGTGAGACATTTTGCCGATTTGTTCTTGTAAGGCCGCGTTCAGCACTGGATTATTGTATCCATGCACCATGCACCACCAGGACGACATACCCTCTATGAGCACCTGTCCGTTTTCCAGCGTGATGGTCGCTCCATCCCCTCGTTTCACTTTATATACCGGGAGGGGATTGGTAGTCGAAGTATAGGGATGCCACAGATGTTCCTTGTCGAATTGTGAATCACTGAAATGATACCCTGCTTCTTCTATCAGAGCTTTATCCTCGGAAACTTTCGAACCGAGTGTTGTCAGCAAATCTCCCACGATGGCAGAATTTACACCGATATACAGGGATTTCTTCACAGCTTCTTTCGTCAGTTGTGAGCGCCCTCCGGCAAAGCGCAGATAGGCTGTAGGGTTAATGAAGCGGAACAAGGCAATGGTAGTCAGCACTTCTTCTTCCGTCAGTGGCGCTTGGCTTTCCAGTGGTGTTCCCGGAATAGGTTGTAGAAGGTTCAGTGGGATGGACGGTACTTCCAGCTCCCTCAGTGTAAAAGCAAACTCAATCCGTTGCGATGCTGTTTCGCCCATGCCAATGATACCCCCGCAGCAAATATCCATACCTACACGTCGGGCTGCTGCCAGTGTGCGTAATTTTTCTTCTTGGGTATGCGTGCTGCACAGAGTGGGGAAGTGGCTCGGAGCCGTTTCCAGATTGCAGTGGTAGCGTGTCACGCCTGCTGTATGCAATGCTCTCAGTTCGTCCTCATTCAGCAGTCCCAATGAAGCGCATAGCTGTATGGAACTTTTTTGCCTCATATATCGTGCCGACTCACATAACTGTTCCATATTCTTGCCGGAGGGTTTCCGGCCGCTTGTCACTAGTGAGAAGCGGGCTACACCCTGCGACTCGTTATGTTGTGCATGTCGCAGGCATTCTTCTTTGTCCACCAAGTCGTACACGTCTGCTTTCGTCTTATAGTGTGCCGACTGTGCGCACCATTTGCAATTCTCAGGGCAACGACCGGACTTTGCATTGATAATGGAGCACATATCAAACTCTTGTGATGCCCGCGCCACGGTTATTTCATGTGCTGCTTCATAGAGCGCTTCCTTATCCGGCTGAACAGCCAGCCATTCTGCCTCTGCCCGTGTGATGGGCACATCTTGCAACACTTTATTTTTCAATTCTTCTACTGTCATATTTTTACGCTATTTTATGGGAATACTAATGTTTTATGGGAATATTGAAAACGCAGATGACGCGGACGACACAATCTGAAAAACAGCATTTGTTGTCGTCCGCGTCATTTGCGTTCCACTTTTATTTATTACGATATCTGTATACTTCTCTCCCTGCTGACTGGCATTTACTATCGGGCATAACACAGGTCCTAGCTCCTTGAAACCATAGATTTCAAAGGCAACCGCTAAGCTATTTTCACAGCCCAATGGTACCCCTATGTCTGTTTCTTGGCCTTTACCGCCATTTACTTCCTCTATGCTCTGTTCGCCGCTCTTGCATCCTGCTGCTGCTCCTGCCTTTTGTTTCGACAGCGAACAGTCCGCTACACCTTTTGGCAGACAACCGATAGTGACCCATTGTCCCAGGCTGGCGAATGCAGCATAGGCTTTCCGGCTCCATTTTCTGAAGCGTATCGTCTTTCTATGGGATTGTACTTTCTTCACGGTGTTATCGGGTCAATATCAGTTTTGGACTATTCTTTTCGTTTTATCGGCTGCAAATGTAACAAAAATATTTTCAAGTCATCGCATACTCACAATTTTAGTATGCATCTGTTATTCTGTAGTGGAATAATGTTATATTTGCATCATAATCGTAATAAGTATGATAGAATCAATCTCAATAAAGAATTTCAAATCAGTTGTCGACCTAAAGTTAGATTTAGGGCAATTTAATGTGCTAATTGGCGAAAACGGCTGTGGTAAATCAAATATTCTTGAGGGTATTGCATTTGGGGCGGCTGCGAGTGTTAATAAGCTGGATCGGGAATTTTTTTCTAACAGAGGTATAAGAATTACTGATCCGAAGTTTATGTATTCTGTTTTTAATGAGGAATCAAATCCTGTGATTGAAATTGATATTAAAGATACTAAATCCGGAATATTTGATAAACGCTTTGAACTGAAATATAATGCAGAACTGAAACCTGCCAGGTGGGAAGACCTTTCTATCTTAAATCGTTTTGCCCGTATGCTATCTGGGGAGTCTAAGGCAATGGACGATACTGTTTTATCGTATGATGACTTTAACCTAATAATGAATAGGTTTCAACATAGATTTGATCCGATAGTACTTTCGGGAAAAGATGCAATCAGCTTTCATGACTATTTAATCTTCTCCCTTGAAGAATCCATTTTGCGAAAATATGATGCGGAAAATGCGATTCATCCTTTAGGTAGGAATGGTGAGGGGCTTTTTGCTTATCTCAAAGAAATTTCTCAAAGAGAGGACGGACTTGATATTTTGAAAGAGATAAAAGAGAACCTATATATATTGGATTGGTTTGATGATTTAGAAATCCCGAAAGATCAACTATCCAATGAATTTTCTCTTCAAGTAAAGGATAAATATGTCAATGATACGCTTCGTTTCTTCGACCAGCGTAGCACCAATGAGGGCTTTTTATACTTGTTATTCTATTTGACGTTATTTATTTCTGATGAAACTCCTTCTTTCTTTGCAATAGACAACTTGGAATCATCATTCAATCCTAAATTGTGTCGGGAGATTACCAAACGCCTGATTCAACTGGCAAAGAAACACGATAAGCAGGTTATTGTAACAACGCACAGCCCCGCAATCCTGGACGGGCTCGATATTACTGATAATGATGAAAGACTGTTTGTGATACGCCGTAATATGGATGGTTATACTAAAGCGAATCGCGTTGAATATAAAACATCTATGACTGTGCCACTATCAGAAGCATGGACAAAAGGTTATATAGGTGGATTGCCTGAGAATTTCTAAATCTTAAAATTATGACAAGCATTGGGCTGATAAGTGAAGGTATTTCAGAACACTACATTATAAAACACATAGTAGAAAGATATTTAGGGGAAGATGATTGTTTGATTAATCAGATTCAGCCGCAAATAAAGCTACAGGGTAGGCAAGAGAAACAGGGCAGTTTTGGAGGATGGTTAGAAGTCCTGAATCACTGTACAGAGGAGAAATTCAAAGAAGTTTTGAATTACAATGACTATATCATTGTACAAATAGATACTGATACGTGCGAGTTGGCTCATTATGATGTGAAGAGGACGAAGGAAGATGCTACCTTAAAAAGTGAAGAGGAACTTTATAATGATATATGTAAGCGTATTTTGAAGGATATTCCAATTGAAAATAGAGCCCAATTTGATGGTAAGATTCTTTTTGCTATCTGTTTTAATGAAACAGAATGTTGGCTGCTGCCTGTTTACTACACTGATAAAACAAAGTGCAGTACGAATAATTGCCTTTTCAAATTAAACCAAAAGATTACTACTTTAAAGTTATCCGCTATCCCCGATAAGGATAAGAATTCTCCTGCCGCAGTGAACACTTATAAGTCTATTCTTAAAAACATACGAAAAAGAAAAGATATCAAGGATTGCTCCCAATATAATTATGGATTTAGGAAATTCATGGAGCAGTTGGATGGGATAATGCCCCATGAAGGTCAGTAATGCTATAATTCATCTAATGCGTCCTCCAATCAAAGTCGGACGGATATAGCGTAGCCCTTTATTTGTGTAATTCGCGTAATTGGTGTTCTTTCTTATCCGTTTTGACACAGCCACTTTATTGGCAATGCAAAAGCCCTGCTGAGCAGTTTTTTTCTATATATTTTAAAAGGCCAATATAAAGCGAAGATGAGAATAGCGATGTCCCTTAGATGTTAGATAGATGTTTCCCGCATAATGACCATCGCTTGCGTAAGTGAGGAATGCCATTAGCCATGAGTTACCTCCTGATTGCGAACTTACCCAGTAGCGGCGACCACCACCACTATTAAGTGCGTCTCCACTGCATTTTCCTAACTGTGTACTCAAAATATCTCTTCTTGTTACAGTTCCTGCCACATTCACCTCTTCTTCTCCCCGACACATAATCCTTATTTCCAGGTGTGAGGGGCAATACCAATCGCTACTGCTTGCAGGAGCAACATTATTGTTCCTGTATGAAGCTAGCAAAGTCAATGCAAGCTGACCTGAACTGTATTTTTGTAGAAATACTGTATTAATGTATCCTTGCATCTTGTCTGTATCTGTAAGGCCTTCGTAGTCTTTAGGTTTGTCTGGCCAAACGCTGCTTAGTGAATTAGCCAGATCACCACCCGACCAAACGGATTTGTCACCACTACCTTGATGTCTTTTGGCAACAACCAACCCATGAGTTCCACGAGGGAACTTACTGTCCAACAGACCGCAATTATCCTTCCTTATGTCTTGCAAAGTATACACAATGCCGAGGCAAGCAGTCTTCTGGGCAGCAGAAAGAGAATTATCCTTGCCTATCAGCGAACCATCATTCAAATAAAAGTCGCCCACTTGCAAGGGATGCTCTATCGTTGTCTTTCCTCCATCCACTTTGTAGGTTCTGTACTTCCCTGCTGTGATGGCAGTGGGGGTAAATTCCCAATTTTTAGTAACCCCATTAGTCGCTGTATAACTGCCCGAAAGAGTTGAACCTCCTGAATTTCCGGGTTTTACTAAATAGCGGTAGCTGCCTGTTCCCTTGTCGTTGCTGTCTTTTTCCCTATAAGGAGAAAAGCTGGTAAACGCAGCCTCAGGAACATTGATAAACCACGCATACTTTGGGTCTACATCGAGCTGGTATCTCGTGTGCGGAAACTCTATCACAACCAGCGCCATCCGGTGTGTCAGGCTGACGGTAAGGAGGCGGAAGCCGTCAGATTGTCTCTCGCTTAATGTGCCGGTGCCTGTCATCAAGTCTTGTGAAGTATATGCGTCGTCGCTTTGGCTGTTATCGGGAGTCCAGCCAGATATCATAGTCTGAAAGAATCCTGATTCTTCGGATGCTGAGAGGTCTATTTCCGGGTTATCCTGATAGGGATAGTAGGCGTAGTATGTAATTCCTTTTCCTTCATAAGTCAGGTCGGTGTTTTCGGGTAATGTCCACTGAGTGCCGTCGTAGGTGATGCAAACATTATTGTAACCCTCTACGAGGGCCCCGTCCTTTATGGCATATAGACCTATCCGGTCATCTTGGGTAAATATCGTCTGATAGTCGTCCTGTTTAGTGCGGGTAGTAGGCTTGCCGGTAGAGGCATAGTAGCCATTATCGGTCACGTTTATGGTGAGGCGGGTACGTGGTTTTTCGGTATCGCTGCCGGGCGCATTCACTTCGTCGGTGCAACTCCATAGTCCTGCAAGAAGAAGGAAAATGAATAGAGGCTGGTATAAAAACGGTTGTTTCATTTCTTTTATATTCAATTAATGAAGAGGAATTATTAGTGATTAAGAGGGCTGTTTTGTTGTTTTCAAGGAGGGGTGGTGCCTGTCACATCTACTGCTTCTCCGTCACTTTCCCATTCTCCGATACCGGATGATGATACAGTAACCCCGTCTTTCTTTATTTTGAGCAGATAGGTCAGCCTTTGGCTTTGTTCCCATGTGGGGGTATCAGGAAATGCGTTGCCGGTCATCACTACCGGGTTTTCGTCATCTTGCTGATAGGTAAGGGAGAATGTGGCGCCAGTTTTATCAGGCAGAAGGAAGAAGGCTGCCAATTCCAAGGGGGTGGCTGCATTGGCTGTCACTCGTATGCCGCTGCTATTCTCTGTTAAGGATGCTGTAAATTCCTGTGTACCCGTATAGTTTTCCCAACTGAAGCCGCTATCAGTAAATGTAAGTTCTGATGTTGTCCAAGCGCTTACTGATAAGGCGGACACTATTATATTTATTTCGCTTTGGACGTTGAATATAACTTTGGTCAGAGCGTGTTTCAAGTTAAAGGTTACGCTGTTTCCTGTCGTCGATGCATACGTCCGGTTCATCAGCGGAGTGGCGGCAAGCAAGTCTGTCTGGTCGGCTTCCTTCGTTGATACGGTATAAGTGAAGCGCGGATATCCCGTGGCGTTGTTGTCGGGTACTTTTATCCCGCTGGCATTGTAGGGGGCATAGGCAAAGAAACTTAGTTTGTCTCCACTATTGCCAGGCCAGTACTTTTGGGGTGTATATTCCCAAGCGCTGCCTTTTTTTTCTACTTTCTGGTTATACATGAAGTTGGGAGTAGAGGTAGTCGTGTTGAAGTCGCTACCTTGGCTCAAGTAGGCCATCACGCCGAATGTTGTGAAGTTGTCGGTCGTTATGTCTGTTCCGCGCGTTTGTGCCGCCAAGGCAGGGGCGATACTTATGGGAACAGTGCTTGGCTGTTGTCCGGCACAATCGTAAGTTTCTCCTTCACATGCGCATAGACAGCCTGCTCCGAGTGCTGCTGTTATCCAGATTTTGAGATTGTTGTTCATTACGTTTTTTAAATTATTAGTAAGAGTATCACCGTTCAAGCGACCATTCAAGCGGATTTGTAATTCGCTTGTTTTAGTGTTAGGATTTGTAATTCGACAAGTATGAATCTTCATTGGTTTATAGTGGATTACAAATCCTTATACTCATTTTCGGCGGATTACAAATCCGCCGAAACGAAGTATCTTCATTGAATTCGCATTCTTAGGGAGCGGGATTGACGGTAGTGTCTGCGCTCCAGTCCCAACCTGTTTCGTCTACAGTGAAGCTTATTGCATTCAATGTGATCTCGAAGTTTATCGCATACGCTGTTCCTTTTTGCAGGAAGCTGCTGCCGCTTGTGAAGGAAAGCGTCTTCGTAGTGGAAGTAGTGATACCACCCGTGGTGACTGTATAGGTCAGTTCCATCTTGATGGCATCCGTTACATCGCTCGAACTTACAGGGATGAGGAACAGATATTCGTCATTTCCCAAAATGGAAGCAGAAGTGTTTGTCACGGTTGCGGCAGGATAGGTGTCGTCGGACACTCCACTGGCAATAATTGTCCAGTCATCTCCCTGCTTACCTTCATCGGCTAACGTCCAGCTATCATTCTTTATGTCGTATTTAGCCGATTTGTAGAACAGGCTACTGCTGTTGGCTGTCTTACCTATTATCTTCAACCCTGTAACCTTCACTTCCGTACTTGCATCATCCACCGAAGTATGCGCTTTCAACGCCAGCCTTGACAGCACATGCGCGAACTTGAGCGATACTGCGCCATCCTCGCTTGTCTTGCTTTCCGCCTTTGTCGCTACCAAGTCCACCATCTTCTTGGGAGTCTGCAAGGTGAGGGTGACGGACGGTGCAGTGGTAGACTCAAAGTCAGCACTGCTTACCCCTCTACTTACGCCTGCACCGTTATAGGGAGCAAATGCATAGAAGCTCAACGAGCTCCCGTCATTGGGCCAGTAGATGGCGGGAGAATACTTCCACCCGGGAGTCTCTTCTGATGAATACTTCACGTTTGTATCCTTCATGTGCAATACACCTCCACTTGTTATTGCCACTACCCCAAACCCCACATTTTCACCTTTGATGGCGTTGTAATCCGTTACCGCCGCCCTTGTATGCACCCCCGAGTACACACTAAATCCTACAGCCTCATTCCCGGGCTGTGCCGTTTCCACAATCTCATTTTGCGAGCACCCTGCTATCGTCAGGGTAGCCATCGCCATTAACCACTGTCTTGTTCTCATTGTCGTTTAATTATAAAATAAATAAATTGGTATTCTGTATCCATATTATCTTGAATATACTTACATCAGACGGGCACTTCCTGCGTATGCTCCTCGTCCCAGTCGTCCACGTCGGCGTCAAATCCCGAACCGGAACCTCCTTCGGGCTTCACGTCCGGAAGGGGTTCGGGTATGTCGGCTTCCAGCCGTATCACGATGTTCCCTTCCCCGTCCGTCTCCTCCTTAAAGGAAATGTCGGTCATGGTCTGCTTCACGATGGTTTTCCCGTCCACCAGCAGCACTTCGACCTCTATGGCGTGCAGGGTTTCTTCCTCCGCCCCGAAGGTGTTCAGCGTTCCGGTGAGCGTACCATCCGTCAGCGAACCCGGTTCAAAAGCGGGGTTTCCCAGGGCGAACTCCTGTCCGCCCGTTTCGCTGCCCGCCTGCCCGTTGTGCAGCAGCATGGACAATGGCATTCCCTGCAATACGCACCGTGCCCGCCGCACGTTTTGCAGGCCTTTCACGTTCAGCCTCACTTCCATCTTGCGGGTTAGCAGGACGGGTTCGAGGTGCAGCCGGCACTTTTCCTGCTCCACGTCGAAGTCCCGCATCACGGCGGCGGCTATCTTCTCGGGCGGCGACACGATGACGCGCGTGCCGGTTCTCGTTTCCACCTTTCGGGCGTAGGCTTCCAACGTTTCCAAACGGTCCTGCCCCCGGAAAGCCACCGAGCCGAAGTCGTCGAACGAGCGGTTGAAGAGTATCACGTCGTAACTCCCTTTTGCCAGCCGGAGGGTTGCCTGCTTGCGGTCACCCATCAGCGCCAAGCGCGGCTCTCCGCCGTCTTGGGGATAAAAAAGGAGCGTTGCGCCGTAATTGCTTTCCTCCTCCATTCCCGCCCCGCTCCAGTCGGCTGTCACCGTGACTTCCGCTTGCAGGGCATAGCTCAGTTCGCGGTCTTTGCAGGCCGTGAGCCACAGCAGCAGTAGTAGCAGCAATCCTATGATAGTCATTCGTTTCATCTGATAATTATTCGTTTATCCGGTTTCTCTTCTTCATTTTCTTCCTATGATGTCCTTCAGCATTCCGACAGCTTTATCTCTTCCAGGTAGAGCCTTGTCATGTGGTTCACCACACCCAGTTTCGGCGCCACCCGGTTGTAATGGAAGTAGAACTCCTCGGTGGTGGGGCGGTTGCAGTTCAGGTGCTCGTCCAGCGCTTCCAGCACGTCGAGCAGGGATATTTCCCTCAGCGGGCGTGCCAGGCGGTAACCGTCGGCTGGGTTTGCGCTTTTCTCCCCGTCCGGCTGTCCGGGCAGTATGAGCCCTTTCGTCCGGAGGCAGGCAAGCAGTTCCTCCATTTCTCCGGGAGTAATCCGGTATGTTTCCTGGGCCGACCCTCCACGCCCCGATGCGATGTCCTGCATCAGCGCGATGGCTTTCTGTGTTCGTAATGTCAGCATACTATTTATTTTTATGTTTTCTCCGTGTGAGCAGCCATACCAGGGAGACTTTCGCTTTGGCGGGTCCCAGCCAGGTATAGTTTCCGTTCTCCTGCCAGAGCAGTGTCCGGTAATTGTTGTGCATGCGGTAATGCCGATAGCGGGTGTGCAGCAGTCCCACGCCCATGCTCAGTTCCAGATGCAGGTGGCGCGCAATGCGCGCGGCCCATCCGTAGCTCAGTCCGGCGGCGGCGATGGGCGACTGGCTCTGATATCCGTTCTCCTTCCATTGCAGGTCGTACTTCCCCGTGGCGGCATACAAGCCGAGGAAATGTCCCGTCAGCACTTCCCTGTGGCGGTTACCGAGCCAGATTCGGGTTTCAAGGCTGCCCATCAGGATTTTCAGGCAGTATTTGTTGTGCCCTGCCGTCCACCAGGGGAACAGGTATTCACCGTTGAGCGACCATCTTCCGCCCAGAGGTATCTCTATCTCCACGTTGGGCATGAGGGCGGCATCGAAAAGCAGGTTGGTTTTCAGGGCGAACAAGGATGTCCTGCCATCGGCGCCGTTTCTTCCTTTTGCGCTGTTTTTTATCCCGGGAGTCTTCTTTCCGGTCTTCCCTGTCTTCCCGCTTGCGGCAAGCTGCATGGGCAGCATGCTGATTTGCCCCGCCCGGCCTGGTATTGCTATTGCCTCCGGCCGTTCCATCCCGGCATCCTGCTTCAAGGGGCGCATATATACAATGCATTGCGCGCTGTTTCCTATTTGCGGCAACAAGGTTTGCCGGACGTAGGCGTATGGTATGCCTACATTGAATTTCCTCACCCTTTCCCCTATTTGCCAGTCGTTTTTGTCCAGCGCCAGTATTTGCAGTATTTCGTTGCGGCAGGGAGTCAGGGTGTCTTGCTCCACAGGTCGGCGGAGTGCTTTCCAGGGGGCGGTTTGTGCCGATATGGTGATGGGAAAGGAACTGTTTTGTATGCAATTTTCCATGATTAGTACCTTTACCTCCCGGGCGCGCAATGTGGCCGTCTGGGGGCTGTAGAAGCTACTCCCATAGGGTTGGGAGGATGCAGCGATGTGTATGGAGTCGATGAGTGACGCCAGGACACGGTCGGCAAGTAGTAGTCGGAGGCTGTCCGCTACGTGATTGTTATCCTGATGGTTAGGGGCTATTTTGTAGCTGTCCGAAGGGAAACTGAATACGAGTTTTACCACTCTTCCGGGTACACTTTTTCCGGTTTTCTGCGTTTTTGGTAGAAAAACCGGAGCTGTCTCTTTTTGTGCGTGTATCAATAAGGGACAAATGTGTAATATCAGTATGAATAGCAACATTTTAATCATCGTTTGTTTGCTTAGTTTTGTCGTAAATGATATACGGCAGTCGTCTTTTAAACGTTCGTTTAAAGGACACCTCCCGGAAGGGCTTCCGATAGCTCCCGAACTATAAGAAAACTGAATGTTAATATGTTATTTTTATTTTATTTCTAACCTTTTGATAGATAGAACGATATATAAAAAACTATATAGAACGCTAAGTTAATTCAATCAAAATAATTTGTATATATTGAAACATTGATTACTTTTGTGCACATAAAACGAACGTTTAAAAAACACCCCATTTTTCTTGAAACATAGTTTACATAAAAAAACTCTCACTTTTATCTATCTGTTCCTAATCTCCCTACTTTTTCGCTCTGCACATAATAGGTACACGCATGTACGTACCTCTATATATTTATTTTTCAAGTGAGAATTCCCCGTTGTCATAGCTATTATTATCCAATTCTCCTTTCTTCAACCTACGGGTATTTATTTTATTTTTTAGAACAAATATCTCTCTTTTATTTTTCTACTCCATTAATAAATGTTTAATTTCGCGCGTCAATATTAATTTATTGATTCTATTGTTAAACGAAATTAGAAAAAACAGTATGAAAACTACTAATTTAAAAAAACGGGAATCATCGATAGCCCCCGCTATCTGTTCGTTTCCAGAGATGAGAATTTGAACCTGGCAGTGATTGCCGAAGTACTTGACCTGATCCTTTCGGATAAGTTCCACATAGACAGTGGTAGAAAGGGTATTTTGGAAGCTGTGGCACGGCAGATTCTCCTGCATAAGAATGGAGATACGGGTACCTGCCAGTCTCATGAAGTGGATACCTGGGCGACGGTTCTCGCCCTGATGTTCTTTGTGGAGAACCATCGTAACAAGAGCAAATCGATATCTGCGGAAAGTATTGTTACAGAGCTTAATAACCTCCTTTCAGAAGTGCCTTGAGAGGAATTGCGGTATTTCCTCTGAAATTATCAAAAATTAGCCTTTTTCACGCGGAAAAGGCTAATTTGCCATTTGGAAATAAACACCGACCTTTACAAAGTCAAAAAGGACAAACTAACAAAAACAAGAGTAAATGAACAAGCATTTTTATTTCCAACACGGAATCATGTCATTTAATGATCCCCGTATTCAAGCCATGATTGATAAAGAAGGCAGCAAAGGCTACGGCACCTACTGGTACATCATGGAAAAGTTGAGCCTGCTGCCCGATGCCCGGGCCTGCTTTCTTTATCTGAAACCTTTCGCCTGCCGCAAATTCACCTATACCTATATGATGAGAATTATCACCGATTTCGAGCTTTTCGCCTTTGACGGCGATTTCTTTGTACCTGTGGAATTGAATGCAGATTCCGTAAGGTGGAAGGGCAAAACCCGCCGACATGCATGCGAAAGTACCCCCGGAAACAATCGCGAAAATGAGAATGAAGACAACGAAAAGTGCCCCAAGAGTGATGCAAAATCGAACGAAACCGAACGGTTTTCGACGGAAAAGGGGGCAAGAGTTGATGAAAACGCAAAAACGGGTAACCCGGATTTTGATGTTAATGCACAAGAAATCAATGCTTTACCGAATTATGTTAACGAGCAAAAAAGGAATATAAAGAATATAACAACAACAGCAAAAGAAAAAGAGGACCCTGCTGCTATTGATGAAGTTGCTGCTGCTGTTGATGATGCTGTTTCTTCCCTTCACCCCGTTCGTCCCTGGCGGGAACTTGTGGACAGCCTGTCACCGGACAGCGCCTGGGGGGAAGTTGCCTGCATGAAAAGCGGCTACGGCGAACTGTTGCGCCGTCGTTTTCGGGAAGCCGTCGAGCTCTTCATGCATCATATCCTGCTCTACGACAAAGGCGGCAGTCTGTTGACTCTCAGCGATGTGCACCAGTACTTTGCCAATTTCACCGCCCCCGGTTGCCGCACTTCGCAAACCTTGCGAGAGGCACTTCTGAAACTGGATGCCGCAAAGCATTCCGCCGCCTCCAACCCTTATTGCCATGAACAGCGCATAGGCGGCCGACGCACTTACATGGGCTGCCCCATCCCCGACGAGGCCCCTCCACGTCCGGCGGACAATGCCCTCTGGAACGATGCGGCGAAAGAATGGGTGCTTCCTGAAGCGAAAATTCGTCCCGTGAGACAGTGAAATCTGTCTCCGTGAGATGAAAAAATCTATCCCGTGAGATGAAAGCTTTCATCTCACGGGGCAAAAATATTCGTTTCACGGGACAAATAAATGCATTATTACTATTTTAAAGTACTACTAATTATGAGAGACTTTCATTCCTTCGGCATCGACACCTGCCGCCGCACCGCCGGCCGCATCAAAACCACCTGTCCGCAATGTCGCGAAACCCGCCGCAACAAACGCGACAAATCCCTGTCTGTCAACCTTGACAACGGAAAATTCCTCTGCCACCACTGTGGCTGGAAAGGCTACGCTCCCGACGAAACCGAACTGCGTGAGCGTCGTCAAAAAGACGAATACCGCCAGCGGATGCATCAACTGCCTTCCCACTTCCATCGCCCTGTCTTCGACCCCACCCATCTGTCCCTGAGCGAGAAGACCGGGCACTATCTCGTACTCGTCCGCTGCCTCTCCGAATCCGCCATCCGCTACCTGCAAATCACCGAACAGGAAGAATTCATGCCCCAATCCGGCGAAAAAGAGAACTGCATCTGCTTCAACTACTTCGAGAACGGCGAACTGGTAAACACCAAATTCCGCAGCGGGCAGAAGCACTTCAAGATGGTGAAGGACGCCGAACTTATCCCTTATAATATAGATGGCATCCTGAACACGTCCGAATGCATCGTCACCGAGGGCGAACTGGACGCCGCTTCCTTCATCACCATCGGCCGGAAAGACACCGTCTCCGTGCCCAGTGGTGCCAATAGCAATCTGGCGTGGCTGGACCGTTTCATCCCCACTCACTTCGAGGATAAGAAAACCGTCTACATCGCCGTAGACGAGGACTCCGCCGGCCTGAAACTTCGCGAAGAGCTTGTCCGCCGTCTGGGCGCGGAGCGTTGCCGGATTGTGCACTTCGGTCCGGGCTGCAAGGACGGTAATGAACATTTAGTCAAATATGGCGCTGACAGTCTCGGCATCTGCCTGGCGCAAGCCGAAGAAATCCCCCTTGAAGGTGTGTTCACCGCCGATGATGTGAGCAAGGAGTTGCGTGCGCTCTACGAGAACGGCATGGCGGGCGGTGCCGAAACGGGTTGGCCGAACTTCGACAAATATTGCACGCTCGAACTGCAACGCCTGATGATAGTGAGCGGCCGTCCCGGTGACGGGAAATCGGAATGGGTGGACGAACTGGTCATCCGCCTCTGCCTGCGGCACGAGTGGAAGATAGCCTATTTCAGTCCCGAGAACATGCCCATCATCTATCACCACCGCAAATTGATAGAGAAACTTACGGGTCTGGGTTTCAACCCTCATATCGGCATGACGGAAGAGCTTTACGAACAGTCTGTGCGTTTCCTCACGGATAACGTCTGCCACATCCTTCCGGGCGATGAGGATTATTCCATAGACACCATCCTGTCCAAAGCCCGTGGACTGGTAGTGCGCAGAGGCATCCGCATTCTGGTTATCGACCCTCTGAACCGCATCGACCAGCGCCTGCCCCAGGGGCAAACCGAGCTGCAATACCTCTCTTCCTTACTCAATAGTCTGAGTCGCTTTGCCACCCACTACCATTGTCTGGTCATCCTCGTTGCCCATCCACGCAAGATGAATCGCAACCCGGTGACGGGTATCACGCCCTGCGTGGAGATGTACGATATCTTCGGCTCCTCTGATTTCTATAACAAAGCCGACTTCGGCATCGTTGTGGAACGTGACGATAAGAAAGGTATGGTGCGGATACATATAGATAAGGTGAAGTTCAAGCATCTGGGCAGCCCCGGAGAAGCCACATTTGTGTACAACGTCATTAACGGCCGTTATTGACGTTGTACACAAATGTG
>OGIE01000419.1_pt1 | contig 63776 bp, 49 predicted proteins | sample 1571581 | NCBI WGS metagenome assembly OGIE01 (sample SAMEA2582021, study PRJEB24529) | metagenome | biome: Human gut stool | place: China | collected 2011 | reverse complement strand
TTAAAAAATCCATATGACCGGGAGTGTCCACGATATTGATTTTATAATCATTCCAGCAAAAAGAAGTAACCGCTGTCTGAATGGTAATTCCGCGCTGCCGTTCCAAAATCATAGTGTCTGTTCTTGTAGTTCCTTTATCCACGTTTCCTTGTTCCGCAATCGCTCCACTGGTGTACAGCAGGCTTTCCGTCAATGTTGTTTTTCCTGCGTCTACATGGGCGAGAATTCCAATATTGATTATTTTCATGTGATTGTCCTCCTTTTACAGCCCCAAAAGGGCATAAAAATCCCCAGCAGTAAAATACTTTTACCACTGGGGATTATAATTTGCGGACATACACATATACAGCATACACCTGTTTGTGATTGCTGTTTTTCGGATATGTCAAAATTGATAAGGCAAAAGTATTCTTAAATTGGGTACAAAAAACCAAGCCCCCACAAAAGGGACTATCATAATCCTTTGTTCCCACTATTTGATTATAGTTTTATTTAAGAATACCTTGCCGCATATTTTTTACTCCTTTTTTGGAATGATGCTATTATATCACATTAGTTTTAGGAAAGAAAGTACCTAAAAGAAATTTTTCTTCCCCTTATATGTAACAATCATACCGACTTTCTGGCGTTCAGAATGGTTTCTGCTGTCTGCTGTGGTGTTTGGTTGGAATTGTCCAGCCAAAAGCCGATCCGTGGTGTTGTCTGCATAAATGTATCGTATAAGGTTTCAACCGTAAAGCCGGAATAGCCTGTTTTCTCCCTGTATCGTTCCCTTTCTTTTATTGTTTCCACATCTGGACAAAGAACGACAACCTCAACAGGGTATTTATGCGGCACAAAAAATATGTACATGTAACTAATTCAACACATTTATAATTTGAATAGGGACATTATAGCATTTACTAAATACAAATTCAATGTATACGGAAAGAAAGATATAAGGAGTGGGAGGGATTCCGCCGTAGTCGGCATTGTAGGAAAATCCAAAAGTTTAGATTTTCCCACAATGCTTATCTTTTGGTCTTTGGTTCGGAATAGTGTAGTGCTGGCGGTCTATCTCTTGTTTTCGGTTGCTTGCTTCCTTACCGTACATGAGCATTTGCTCCAGGGTTGTCATTGCCGTAACCCTCCATAAGATTTACAACACCCCAAATTCCGAGACCTGCACCAAGTGCGATAACGAGTGTCTGAAGTACGCCTACTGCTGAGTTGAAAAATGCCATAATAAAATTCTCCTGTTTTCTAAAAAAAAATGTTTTTGGTTTCTTTGTATTTAGTTGTCCTTCCAAAGCCCCGTCGACTGAACTTTGAAAATGCGCGCATTAAAAAAAGCCCCTAATGCAACTGCGTTAGAAGCTCTTTCTCAAAATTAAAAAACTACAACAAAAAAGCACCAACCATAATAGATTGATGCTCTCTTGCTTTCATGATTAGTCAAAATCATATGGATTGCTGGAACACATCCAATCAAGCGGATACATGACACCATATTCCGCCTCGAATTCAGCCTGACGTTTTGCACGCTTCTTAGCTTGTTTTGTCAATGCTTTCTTGGACTGTTTCTTAGTCGCCTGATCATTAGCAACTCTTGCCTTGTAGGCCTTGTTGTTTGGATTATGCTGATTAGCGTAATTATCCAATTCTTTTTGACTGTGTGTCTTAGATGATACACCTTTTGCCATGACTATTATCTCCTTTCTACCTGAATTCCATAGCAGCAACCACGCACCAGATAGCGGACAATACTGTCACCTTCTTAGCTGAATCTGAAAATCAGATTATCCGTGCATTTATTGCTTCTCAGGTTTGGAGACTAATTTTTACCGAAATAAAAATTATCAATAACATTTTAGCCAAGACATCAGCTCTTATCAACCTCGAATACTTCGTATTCATCATTTGGGTGAAGGACAAGCTTTCTGTTTAAATACTTCTCAATATCAAACCAGTTCTTCTTGTCATAATCTGCTGTCAATGGATAGTTTGGATGTTTCGTCAGGTCATACTTATCTGAGAGAAAAGGCCTCACACCTCTCACCTGCACAATACATTTACTGCCATCCAATGGAACTGTCCACAGGTCTTACTGTAATAGCATCATAGCTGTCATTCATCTTATCAACTCTACGAGCAGTATGTTCAACATCAGCTCCTCTAACAGCAAGTTCAGCCTTTAAAGCATCCTGGAAACCTTCTTTGAAACGTTCATAATCCATATTCAATTTTCTCCTTTTCTTTGACAGTTTTAATAGAAACACCGGCGCGCGCTTTCCGGTTTCAGACAACAAAAAAAGCGCCACACACGACCTTGAGGTTTTGGTCATGTGGACGCTTAAATCTGCTTCCTATTCTTCTGCAAAATCAGCACCACCAGCTTAGCTGGTGGTTTGCTCTGTCCCTGTAAGGGACTATTGCCGGCTTGGACCTCAAAGGTCCTACGAAAATAAGAGCCCCAACCGCACCTTATTTCCTGGCTAGTCCTTACAAGGACTTTTTACTTGCCCTTGATTACTAGCTCCCCCGTAAACGGGTCGATATATTCTTTAAGACTTAATTGGTCATATGCTTGATCATCCATGAGCTGATTCTTTATATACTCTTTGATTTTCTTCGCATTTTTTCCACATGTGTCTACATAGTAACCTCGACACCAAAATTTACGATTGCCATATTTATACTTTAAATTTGCATGCCTATCAAATATCATTAACGAGATTTTTCCCTTTAAATATCCCATAAATTCTGAAACACTTATATTTGGTGGTATTCTTACTAACATGTGTATATGGTCTGGGTAACATTCAGCTTCTATTATTTCTACACCGTTTCTCTTGCATAGTGTGCTTAATATATTTGCCACATCTGCTTTTATTGCTCCATAAATTACTTGCCTTCTGAATTTTGGTGCAAATACAATGTGATATTTGCACTCCCACGTTGTGTGTGATAAAGTATTTTGTCCATTTTGGGATACCTCCTTTGTTATATGTAGTGCGGTTTAGGACCCACACTTATTATAGCATTGGAGGTTTTGTTATCTAGGGCTAAAGCCGGATGGGGAACCACCCGCAGAGCAGGTGGTTTTATTGTATAGGTATACAATAAATAACCCCACCAAGTAGATTGTACTACTTGATGGGGTCAACTCACATAATATATTCAATTTTACAGTAACATTACTACTTCGACATTAATGTTATCCCATTGATTTTTCCGTAGATATCTACCATAACTTTTCCTATACCTCTGTGCTTCTTCAAAACTTAATCGCTTTGTAAATAGATGAACTTCATCGAAAGAACGTTCGCCTACTTGTTTGCGATTGCTGCCTGTGCTGCTGCCAAACGTGCGATAGGTACACGGAATGGTGAGCAAGATACATAGTCAAGACCGATCTTGTGGCAGAACTCAACAGAAGAAGGATCTCCACCGTGCTCTCCACAGATACCAACATGAAGTGCCGGGTTGACTGGCTTACCAAGTTTGATAGCAGTCTCCATCAACTTACCAACACCTGTCTGGTCTAACTTAGCAAATGGATCGTTCTCAAAGATCTTCTTGTCATAGTAAGCATCTAAGAACTTACCAGCATCATCACGAGAGAATCCAAATGTCATCTGTGTCAGATCGTTTGTACCAAAGCAGAAGAAGTCTGCTTCCTTAGCGATCTCGTCAGCAGTAAGTGCTGCTCTTGGGATCTCAATCATTGTACCAACTTCGTATTCTAATGTGACGCCTGCTGCTGCAATTTCAGCGTCTGCTGTCTCAACAACGACTTTCTTAACATACTTCAATTCTTCCACTTCACATACAAGTGGGATCATGATCTCAGGCTTAATGTTCCAGTCAGCATGCTCTTTCTGAACTTCGATTGCTGCACGGATAACAGCCTTTGTCTGCATCTTGGCGATTTCAGGATAAGTAACAGCAAGACGGCATCCTCTGTGACCCATCATTGGGTTGAACTCATGGAGTCCATCGATGATTGTCTTGATCTGCTCTACAGTCTTGCCCTGAGCATCTGCTAACTTCTTGATGTCTGCTTCTTCTGTAGGAACGAACTCATGAAGAGGTGGATCCAAGAAACGAATGGTAACCGGGCATCCTTCCAATGCTTCGTAAAGAGCCTTGAAATCTCCCTGCTGATATGGAAGGATCTTCTCAAGTGCTGCTTCTCTTTCTTCTACAGTATCAGAACAGATCATCTCACGGAATGCTGCAATTCTGTCTTCTTCAAAGAACATATGCTCTGTACGGCAGAGTCCGATGCCTTCTGCTCCAAGTTCGCGTGCCTTCTTAGCATCTGCAGGAGTATCTGCATTTGTACGAACCTTTAACTTTCTATACTTGTCAGCCCAAGCCATTACACGACCGAACTCACCAGCGATGGTTGCATCAACTGTCTTGATCTCGCCATCGTAGATATTTCCTGTTGTACCATCGATAGAGATGTAATCTCCTTCGTGGAATTCCTTGCCTGCAAGTGTGAACTTCTTGTTCTCCTCGTCCATAGCAATGTCGCCACAACCAGACACACAACAGGTTCCCATACCACGGGCAACAACTGCTGCATGTGATGTCATACCACCACGAACAGTCAGGATACCCTGAGAAGCCTTCATACCTGTGATGTCCTCTGGTGAAGTCTCAAGACGAACAAGTACGACCTTCTCGCCACGCTCGTTCCAAGCCTCAGCATCTTCTGCTGTAAAGACGATCTTACCACAAGCTGCTCCAGGAGATGCTCCTAAGCCCTTTCCAAGTGGTGTTGCAGCCTTAAGTGCTGCTGCATCAAACTGTGGATGAAGAAGTGTATCCAGGTTACGAGGATCGATCATTGCTACTGCTTCTTCTTCTGTCTTATGTCCTTCGTCAACAAGATCACATGCGATCTTAAGAGCAGCCGGAGCTGTTCTCTTACCATTACGGCACTGCAGCATGTATAACTTCTTGTTTTCTACGGTAAATTCCATATCCTGCATGTCATGATAGTGATTCTCAAGAGTCTCACATACCTGAATGAACTCTGCATATGCTTCTGGGAATTCCTGCTCCATCTGAGCGATCGGCATTGGTGTACGAACACCGGCAACTACGTCCTCGCCCTGGGCATTGATCAGGAACTCACCCATCAACTTCTTCTCACCTGTAGCAGGATCACGGGTAAATGCAACACCTGTACCGGACTCATCATTTAAGTTACCGAATACCATTGGCATTACGTTAACTGCTGTTCCCCAAGAATAAGGGATGTCGTTGTCACGACGATATACGTTTGCACGTGGGTTGTCCCAAGAACGGAATACAGCCTCGATTGCTAACTTCAACTGCTCTACAGGATCGGAAGGGAAGTCCTGTCCTAACTGGTTCTTGTACTCAGCCTTGAACTGCTCTGCTAATTCCTTGAGGTCAGCAGCGGTAAGTTCAACGTCATACTGAACGCCTCTTTCTTCCTTCATCTTGTCGATCAACTGCTCGAAATACTTCTTACCAACTTCCATAACAACGTCTGAGAACATCTGGATGAAACGTCTGTAAGAGTCATATACGAAACGCTCGAACTTCGGATCAGGGTTACCAGCGATCATTGCTGCTACTACCTCATCATTCAGTCCTAAGTTAAGAATTGTATCCATCATACCAGGCATAGATGCTCTAGCACCGGAACGAACGGAAACAAGAAGAGGGTTCTTCAGATCGCCGAATTTCTTTCCGTTGATCTCCTCCATTTTCTTAACGCCTTCCATAGCCTGTGCCATGATCTCGTCGTTGATCTTGCGTCCGTCCTCATAATACTGAGTACAAGCCTCCGTTGTGATTGTGAATCCCTGTGGTACCGGAAGACCGATATCAGTCATCTCTGCAAGGTTGGCACCTTTACCACCAAGAAGATTACGCATGGTCATGTCGCCTTCACTAAACATGTAGACCCATTTGTTTGCCATTTTCAATTTCCTCCTAAAAAATACTTTGTGTCCTTCAACTCATTCGTATCTGAATGCATATGGAACACACCACTCCATGTGCTAAGCCGCACATAACTGATTTTAGCATAATTTCCAATTTATTCAATATCTAATCTTCTTTATTATGACAATTTTATCCAAGTATTTTTATCGGCATCTTTTCTTTCTTATCACTTTTCCATAAAAACTTTAAACAGACTGGTTCAATTGTCCTATGATCTGCTCAAACATATCCTTTTTCCCCGCATCGTAGGCAAGCATTTCATTTGGCGACTGATTCAGGATAAAGGATGCCATAGGTCCATCCAACATACCCGGAAGGGCTGCATCCAGAATGGCTTTCGCTGCCGGATCTTTGACCATATCCCGGAATTTTGTGTTCATGTTGTATCTTCCCGCGATAAGCACCGTATTTGTATCATATACATAATGATATTGGCCGGAGCCAAGCACCAGTGCCTCTTCCTTTTCCGGCAGATAAAGTGTAGCGGTCGTATTGACCGGCACCTTTACCTCCACCTGAATCTGTCCATCCTTACAGACCGTATGGACACGAATACTGCCATACATAGTCTCCAGCGCGGCTTCCACTTCCTCCAGTCCCTTTGTCAGATAAGGTCTGATGTCAAAAGTCGCATAGCCTGCTGAGGTCGGCGTAATCCCGGCGACTTTCCGATAAAGCCAATCTCCTATGGAACCATACGTATAATGATTCAAAGAATTCATGCCCGATGTATCAAAAGTTCCATCCGGCAAAACAGAATTCCAGCGCTCCCAGATCGTCGTTGCCCCCATCTTCACTGCATAGAGCCAGCCCGGGTAATCCTCATTTAAAAGAAGTTCCGCCGCCAGATCATGAAGTCCATTTTCAGAAAGGGCATGGCACAGATATGCCGTCCCGACAAAGCCTGTCGTCAACTTGTTTTTGTGCTGTTTGAGATTTTGCCCCAGTGTCTGTACGATGCGCTCCTTTTTTGCTCCCTCGACCAAATCAAAATAAAGGAGCAGGGCACAGGCTGTCTGTGTCTCCGAAACCAAGCGTCCAGACGCTGTTACATACTCTCTTAAGATGGCATCCGCGATAGCCTGATAGCGCCCATCGTATATCTTTGCATCCTCCTCTTTTCCAAGTATATGGGCCACATCACACACGATCTTGGTCGAATATGCATAAAAGACATTTGCCACCAGATTCTTATCCGTACCGCCCGACATCAGATGCAGGCTTTCATCACTGTCCAGTGCCAGCCAGTCACCTCTTTGGAAACCATGCATCCATAGGACTTCACCCCGACACTGTCCAAAGATCCAGTCCACCCAGAGGCGCATATTCTCATATTGATCGGCAAGCACACCGGTATCCCCATAGGTTATATAAAGATTCCATGGGATTACGGTAGCACAGTCACTCCAGATAGAGGTTCCCATACTGCCCTTGACCACATTAGGTACGATCTGCGGAATGCCTGTTTTAGCATCCGATTCCAATGCCACATCACGCAGCCATTTTTTGAAAAAAAGTCCCGCATTAAAATTCTGCATGGCGGTCTTGCTGAAGATCATGGCATCCCCGGTCCAGCCCAGTCTTTCATCCCTTTGCGGACAATCGGTCGGAATATCAAAAAAGTTGCTTCTCTGCCCCCATTCGATATTTTGGATCAGGCGGTTGACCAGACGGTTTGATGTTGTCATCGCCCCCGCTTTTTGCATATCACTATGCATGGCGCAGGCCGTAAAATACTTGGGTTCCACACTGCTATCTACACCCTCAACGCAAATATAACGGAAACCGTGATAGGTAAAATGTGGCATGACTTTTTTCCCGACATCTCCCTCACCATATCGGTAAAGGTCCTCTGATCTTGCTGTCCGATAATTTTCATTGTAAAAATTGCCATCTTTGTCCAAGGCTTCGCCATGTGTGATACGGATTTCTTTCTTCTCACCGGTAAGCAAAGAAAGCGGCGGTAGTTCCACTTCCACCAGGCCTGCCATATTCTGTCCGAAATCAAAAACCAACTCGCCCTTTGGTGTAAGGATCTTCTGAACCACCGGGAAACGTTTGGTAATACGGATAGGCTCTGCCTCTTGAGAAAGCAAACGTTTCGGAATCGCATCTTTTTCCAAAAGCACTGCCTGACTGTCACCGGCATAATTTTCGGATAACGGCAAGGTCAGATCCAGTGTCTCACCCATATAGATTTCCGACGACCGGATCGCATTTTCTGATACCAGCCATGAGGCATCGGTTCCCATGACGTCCACCGAACCATCTTCGTATGTGATACGGATCATGGCAATACAGGCTGTCTTTTTTCCATAGAGATGATGCTCCCCTTCGCCGTTTAAGTAGCCTGCATACCAGCCATTGCCGACAACCAAAGACACTAGGGATTTCTCCTGTAACTCATCCGTCACATCGTAAGTCTGGTATTGGACGCGGTTGCCATAAGACGTCCAACCGGGAGCAAGGTATGCATCCCCTACTTTTCTGCCGTCAATTTCCAGATCATAGACACCAAGTGCAGATGCATATATTCTTGCCTGACGCAGTTTTTTTCCTTTCTGCAGACAGACCTCTTTGGAGAAAGTCTTAACGGCCGGCAATTCCTCTTTCGTAGTGATCCATGCACCTTCCCAATTGTCCTCTGCCATAAGTCCGGTCTCAAAAAAAGTGGTCGTTTCCGCAGCGTTTCCATGGTTGTCCCAGACGCAGAGATCGACATCATAATGGCTAAAGGCCTCCAAGGCACTGCCCGCATACGTCACAAACAGGGACTGCCGGGATTCCACCCTGCCACTTGACCAGACCTCTTCTCCTGCTTTTGTCACTCTAATCTCATAGGCTTTCTGATAGGTGTTTTGCTCTTGACTTTCCAGTTTCCAGGAAAAGCGTGGGCAGACATCAAGCCCGATCGGTTCCTTCTGATATTCCACTGTCACATCATACAATCTCATGTTTTTTCTTCCTTTCTTTTTGAAAAAGAGACTTCGAAATCAGATCTCGAAGTCTCTATAATGAAGGGTTTTGAAAATTGCTAAATTATGCTTCTTTCTGTGCTTCCTGCTCTGCTTTCATGGCTGCAATGTTCTTCTGTACTTCAACCATTCTTTCTTTGTCAAGATCATAGTACTTCATAGAAATAACATTAAAGATCCAGCCAATCACAGGCAGTCCAAATGCTAAGAACATGGTCATCCAGAATACTGCAGGTGTTGCCTTATCTCCCATCTGTGGCATCACAGTCTTATATCCGATCAGCGATACCATAAGAGCAGCAATGGTAGATGCCAGTGAGGAAATAATCTTGTCGAGGAAAGAATACACGCCACCTACGGTACCCGGCATAAAGTTACCGGAACGCTCAAACTCATAATCGCAGACATCTGCTCTCATAACACCACTTGCTGTAGAAAGGATCATCTTGAAACCGGTCAATCCAACATTAAGAACCAGATAAATGATCATTGGTACACCAAACTTACCAATGCTTGACATACCGGTTGGTCCTAAGATGGTACAGAATACAACCATCACAACAGACAAGCCAATACATGCCCATGACCAGACAGAGGTTGCTTTCTTGGCTCCGAATTTGGCAACATACATACCACCAATTGTTGCAAAGGCAATACCAATGATCGCCGTGATATTGCCAAGCATAGTTGCCGCCTGATAGTTCGCGATCAGCACACCACTTAAGAGTGTCATAACGATAGACTGTCCGGCTGTGGTCTGTGCCAGTTTATCAGAAGCACCGGTAATGATCCACATCTGCATATTTCTGTTATCCTTGAGCAGATGCCACATATCCTTAACTCCGATCTTCTTTTCCTTGCCATCATCGCCAAAGGTCACACTGTTTAAGACTTCCGGCTTGTCACAAGGTGTCAGACCGATGCATGCCAGTAAGATAAATACAAGGGCTGCAAATACATACCACACACATGCTTCACGCAGACATGCTGCATTATACTGATTGTCATATTTTGGTAAAACTGCGAATGAAATAATGGTGTTAAATACCATTGGTACACAGTATGAATAAATGGTTCCGATCAGGTTCATGAAAGGACGCTGGGTTGGATCGTTGGTGATCAGGTTGCCAACAGCTCCGGATGACATATTCATCATGGTATAACCAATGATATATACCACATAGATACCGATAAACCAAGCCACACCGGCAACACCTGTGTACTTTCCACTCATCCAGTCATACATCATGAAGCATGCAAGAGCCATGACACACCAAGCTGCAATCAGGAAGAAGCGGATCTTTCCATGCTTTCCTGCCTTGATGCGGTCAAAAACAAATGCTACCAAAGGATCTGTGATACCATCAAAAATACGTGTTCCTGTAATAATGATTCCGGCAACTGCAACTGCGATACCATAACCGGCGTTGGCTATGTAGGATGCGTACATCATCAAAAGATAAAAACACATACCTCCACCATTGGTTGCGACACCAAGTGCCATAGATAATTTACTGGCGGTGCGGTATTCTACACCGTCTCTCACGCTTGCCGCGCTTAACTTTTTATTCCCCATTGTTCTCCTCCTTTGAGTTGTCTTTTTTCTGTATCTTTTTCACAATTTGATACATCTTCTGGCATTATCATATGACCTTTTTGCACATACTTTAATACTAAAATTTGCTTTTTTCTTCTATTTTTAGTAAAGTATGGTTACGACAGGAAAACAGGAGATGAGAAGGCAATGGATATTTACGCATTATTCTCGGTCATTCCCCAACTGCATCTGATTACTTTCGACGCAGACCGGCGAATGATACGATCAAACGATAACATAGGACCTATTTTTAGTGCTTTTTTAAGTACTGAGGAATATATGGAAATGATTTTTTCCCACGGGAAGAACCATGACACGCCTTTTGTTCTGGCAGCCTACATCGGCTTTGTCTGGGAAGCCATCTATGAAAAAAAAGATGGGAAACTGATGCGCGTACATGTGCTCGGTCCCATTTTTTACAGTCCTTATTCCGACAAAGCCATGGAACACTGCCTGCGCCAATATGAATCTTTGGGTATGTCTTTTTCCAGCAAACACAAACTTATTGCCCAGATGAAAGAACTCCCGGTTATGAAATACAGCCAGTTTGCCCACTATGGGATGATGCTGCATTATCTGGTCAATGGCCAGCGCATAACCATGAATGATTTTGACCATATGCAGGATACCTCCTTTCTCGACACAGACTCTCTGCCCATAGCGACTGCGGTTGCAGAAGACCGGGATGTGGTCTACGAAAATATTTATCATTTTGAAAACCTGCTGTTGAGCGAGGTTGCACAGGGTCAAGACAGCCTATATGCTGCGGAATTAAATGACATGGTAAAAAAAGGAAGTCTGGCATCCGTACCAACCGAATATGCCAATGTCGTGGAACCCTCCCGCAGCCGCAAGGACTCACTGCTCATCCTGAACGCTTTAGAATGCCATAAAGCCATAGAAGCCGGTGTACTGATCTCCACTGCCTACCGCACACAGGAAGCATTCATTGAGGAAATTGAAAACACGCACTCGCCACTTGGCATGAACCAGTTACACCAAGACATTCACCAGACCTACTGCGCACTGGTGCAAGATGCGATGGACGAGAAAAAGCAATACAGCCCTGTGATAAGAAAATGCATGACATATCTGAAGAACAACATCACAAGTGGCGTCACGACCGCACAGTTGGCAGACCAGACCGGCTACGAGCCCTACTATCTGAACCGCCTTTTCAAAACAGAAGTCGGCATTTCCCCAAAACAGTATTACCGCGATCTCAAGATGCACTATGCCGCCAGGATGCTGCTGGAATCCGAAATATCCATCGCCGATGCCGCCGAATATCTTCATTATTCTTCTTACACGCATTTCTGCAGTGATTTTAAGGCTGTGATGAACTGCACGCCGACCGACTATCGAAGATCCCATAGATAGGATATCCCAAGCACAGAAAAAGGCCTCTCCCTTATGGGAAAGACCTTTTGCTGTATTATGGTTCAAATTACCACTCAAATTTCTTTGCAAAGTATGCATCCAGATCCTCGATCTTGACACGCTCCTGCTCCATGGTGTCACGGTCACGAACAGTAACGGCTCCATCTTCCTCAGAATCGAAATCGTAAGTAACACAGAATGGTGTTCCGATCTCGTCCTGACGACGATAACGCTTACCGATGTTTCCTCTGTCATCAAATTCACAGTTGTACTTCTTGGACAACTGGGCATATACGCTCTCAGCGCCCTCATTTAACTTCTTGGAAAGCGGAAGCACACCGATCTTGACCGGTGCGATTGCCGGATGGAAATGCAGTACGGTACGCATATCCGGCTTCTCCTCTGTTCCGATATTCTCCTCATCATAGGCAGCGCAAAGGAATGCCAAAAGCACACGGTCTGCACCAAGAGAAGGCTCGATAACATAAGGGATATAACGCTCGCCCTTGCTATCATCAAAGTAGGTCAGATCCTGACCGGATGTATTCTGATGCTGGGTCAGATCATAATCGGTACGATCTGCGATACCCCAGAGTTCACCCCATCCAAATGGGAATAAGAACTCGATATCGGTCGTTCCTTTGGAGTAGAAAGCAAGTTCTGCAGGATCATGATCACGCAGACGTAATTCTTCTTCTTTCATGCCAAGAGAAAGTAACCAGTCACGGCAGAAACCTCTCCAGTACTGGAACCATTCCAAATCGGTTCCCGGCTCACAGAAAAACTCCAGTTCCATCTGTTCAAACTCTCTGGTACGGAAGATAAAGTTCCCCGGTGTAATCTCGTTACGGAAAGACTTACCGATCTGACCGATACCAAACGGTAACTTCTTTCTGGAAGTACGCTGCACATTCTTAAAGTTTACAAAAATACCCTGTGCAGTCTCCGGTCGGAGATATACGGTATTCTTTGCATCTTCGGTAACACCCATGAAAGACTTGAACATAAGGTTGAACTGACGAATATCTGTAAAGTCATGCTTGCCGCAGGTAGGACATGGAACGCTATGGTCCTTGATGAATCCCATCATTTCCTCTGCACTCCAGCCGTCTACAGAAGTCTCAAGTGTAATATCATTTTCCTGTGCAAAATCTTCGATAATCTTATCTGCACGGAAACGCTCATGACACTCTCTACAATCCATCAAAGGATCAGAAAATCCGCCCAAATGACCGGAAGCCACCCATGTCTGTGGATTCATGATGATCGCACTGTCAATACCTACATTGTACGGGCTTTCCTGTACGAACTTCTGCCACCATGCTTTTTTGATATTGTTCTTCAGTTCCACGCCGAGATTTCCGTAATCCCAACTGTTCGCAAGACCTCCATAGATCTCAGAACCCGGATATACAAATCCTCTTGCTTTACATAAAGCAACAATCTTGTCCATTGTCTTTTCCATAATCTGATCCTCTCATTTCTTGTTCTATTGTGTACAAATGAAACCTGCCAGTATCTCTGGATTGCTGCAGTCCATCTGCTTAGCACTCTACTTATAAATAATATAGGTCAACTGTGTTGCATCTTCATTGCCATCCGGCTGTTCGATTGAGACGGTACTCTTATCCACCATTGTCGTGCAGGCATCGGAAACATAAAGGATGGTGCCGTCTACCGTGACATTGATATTCTCTTTGATGATGGCCACCTTTAACTTCTTTTGGGAAGTAATGTCTAAAGTATCAACCGATGTCCCCTTTTCTCCGTCCGTAACACTGACAAAAGCATCTGAGAAATCAAAGCCCTGCTTGACTGCCGACTTGATCGTACCGGTATAAAGTCCATAGCCGGTAAACTTGCTGTAATCCTCTGCAGATGCATAGGTAGTCTTGGCATGGGCAAGGTCACTGTAAAACTTTATTTTGTCTAATTTGACGCTGTCTTTGCCATTGGTATCGTTGTATTCTTTGATCTCTTCCTTCATGTAAGTCTTTAACTCACTTCGGGAGTAATCCTCCGCAAAGTCTGTCAATTCTTCACAGATCACCTTGCCGTCATCTGAGATCGTAAGGGTACTTTGATCCGGTATCTTATCAAACCATCCGCTAAACTTGACAACCGCAACGATCGCAGCGATCACAAGGATAATGACGGCGATCAGGATCGCGATCCTGTGCTGGACGATCTTTTGGTTTCTCGCCTTTATCTTATTTTCTCTCGCATTTTGTGCTGCCTTGGCAGAATGCTTTTTCTTATTTTCCATGTATCAATGGTCCTCCTATTTGAAGCACTTAACAATCTGCACTATTATACTATGACACAATTATTTTTTCAACCGCCTTGTGCCACAGGAACGTCCCTGTGGCTCAGATAAAGTTCTCGCTCTTAAACTTATGTCCCACATAATGATTCCGGTAGGATTGCAGTAAATTCAGAAACTCTGCCTCCACCGCCGGTGTCAGACGGAAGGTGTATAATTTTTCCACAGAAGTGGAAATGATATACTGCATGGCATAAAGGGTCGATCCGTCTATCGGATTGCCACCGGTCTTGCCCTGGCAGGACGCACAGACACAGCCCCGCAGCCGCATGGAAAAGAAGTCCAGATGCTCTTTGCTGCCACAGGATAAGCACTCAAAGACATTAGGATATTCCCCATTGATCGTCCAGGTCTTTAACTCGTAGATGCCCCGGATCAGCGCAAAAGAAAACTTACGGCTCTCAAGCGCCCGAAGTGTCTGGTACAAAAGCCGTAAGCGTTCTACTTCATCTGCATTTTCCTGTGCATAGTATTCCGCCATCTCCAGAAAATAGTAACCATAGCAGACCATATCAAAATCTTCTGCCAGTTCCCGGAAATAATTCTTGATGTCCGCACGCACCGCGGTATATGTACTCTTGCCCTGGTAGACCTCAAACTGACCAAAGGCAAAAGGATTGGCTGCCGCCAAAAGTTGGTTACCGGAACGACGTGCCCCTTTAGCAAAAGCCGTGATCTTGCCGCGCTCCCTGGTAAGTATCGTTATTCTCTTGTCGTACTCTCCCACAGGAATCGCCGAAAGAACCATCCCTGTCAGAACAATATTGAATCCCATGGGACTCTTCCTCCGCCATTTTACAATAAGCAAGGTAGTCACTTACCTTGCCGCTTGCCGTAAATCTCTCCCACCATTCATCCATAGACGCACACCTCTTTTTCGCTTCTCTATTCTTTAGATTCTCCAGCAAAAAAGAAGATATACCAGATAAAAAATGGAATTAGATCTCGTCCTTACGATAACCAAAATTTTTGATCAGATAATCACTGTCGCGCCAGTCTTTCTTGACCTTGACCCAGAGTTTGAGATTGACCTTGGCATCCAGCATTTTTTCACACTCGTATCTGGCATTGCTTCCGATCTTTTTTAACATGGCACCACCTTTGCCGATGATGATGCCCTTGTGTGAGTCTTTTTCACATATGATGGTTGCGTCAATATCATACATGCCATGCTTGCCCGAACGCCATTTCATCTGATCGATGGAAACCGCGATACCGTGTGGCACCTCCTCGGAAAGTGCATGGAGCGCCTTCTCACGGATGATCTCAGCTACGATCTGACGCTGAGGCTGGTCTGTTACCACGTCCTCATCATAATATGCCGGTCCGTAAGGCAGATACTTAAAGATCTGGTCTAAAAGGACATTGCAATTCTTTCCGCGTAAGGCAGAAAGCGGCACGATCTCAGCAAAATCATATAGTTTGCGATAAGCCTCGATCACGCCAAAGACCGCATCATGGTCTACCGTGTCAATCTTGTTGATCACAAGGATAACCGGGGTTTTGGTCTTTTGCAACTGCTCTACGATATGTCTGTCGCCGCCACCGATATAATCAGACGGCTCCACCAGCCAGAGAATCACATCCACATCCTGCATCGTGTGTTCTGCCACACTGACCATATATTCGCCAAGTTTATTGGATGCCTGATGGATGCCCGGCGTATCTAAGAATACAATCTGCCCCAGTTCCGGATCCGTATAGACCGTCTGGATGCGGTTGCGGGTCGTCTGCGGCTTGTTGGAAGTGATCGCAATCTTCTGTCCGATCAAATGGTTCATAAGGGTAGACTTTCCAACATTTGGTCGTCCGATAATGGTGACAAAACCTGATTTAAAATTATCTTGCATGTAATGCTCCTTACTCTTATTCGTATAAATTGTATAACTCGTCAAACATATCTGCGGCTGCCGTCAGCGTATCCTCGTTTCCGACAACACAGAAATAATCCTGATCCATGGTTGCCTGTACCAGCGGTGCCAGCGCACGGATATCCTCTACTGTGGCATTCAAGACCTGGTCACGGTTGCGCTGCAAGTCTGCAAAAGTCACATCCCTTAGATAGCAGGACAGGGCTCTCGTGCCGCGCTGTGCCGGTGTCAGCGGCGTATCCATCTCACTGATCGTACCAATGATATATTTGGTCATATCTCGTTCATCCACATCAAAATCCCGGACATAGTCTGCCGTGTGCGCAAAGATCTCATTGGTCTTTTCCAGATTCGGATCACGATAAGATACAAAATAGGTATCCCCATTCATTCCAAAAGCACTGCGGCAGCCATAGGCGCCGCCCTTGACACGGACATTGATCCAGAAATAGTCATAGGAAAGGGCAACGCGCAGAATATTGAGTGCGCCGTTAAACTCATAGCCATCCTTGGTAAAATTACCGGCACGGCATACATACTGCACCTGAGAGGCATCCTTGAATCCCTCTTTTTTGCGAGTCAGTCTGATCTCCTGTGCCGCTTCCTTTTTACCGCTTGCAAAGAGATGCTCTGCAATGCCCGGCAGATAGGTCTCTACCTGGGTAAATGCCTGATCGTCTCCGGTAGAACTTACCAAAAGATGATCCCTGGTAAAGACTTTCTTTACCAGTTCCTGACACTTGCTGCGGATCTCGTCTTTCTTTTCCTCGTAATGTTCGTCCAGATCCTTGACAAACTGATAATAGGCAATACCACTGATGGAATCCGTGATGAGTGCCGGCACGGAGAAGCATGACATAGCGCGTCCTGCGGCAAGTACATTACCTGCACTGCTCATACGCATTTCCAGACGGGAACGCTGGGCAGCCACCAGTTCGCGGATACGATTTTCATCCGAAAAGTCGGAATGTAAAATGATCTCCTCGATAAGTTTGATGGCATTTTCTACCTCGCCATATAAGAACTTGGCACGCACTTCACACATAAAGTGGGTCTTACCCTCCGCCGGATCATAGACATTCAAGGATGCCCCAATGCCACCGGTGTAGATATTGACTGCATTGGCAAGGTCCGCATAAGAATAATTCTCGGTATCCACAAGTCCGAGCATACGGCTCAAAAGAGACAGATACTTCCAATCCTCCTGCCCAATACCTGTCACATCAAAGACCAGATTCAGATAATGGATGCCATTGCTAAAGACTTTGTGATGCAGGACTTTGATACCGTCAACTTCTTTTTCGATCAGGTCGAGCGGACGTGCTTCCCTTTTCAGATCACTTCTCTTTAACATCGGCAGACACTCGAGAGCCTCCTTGGAGGACGGTTCCTGCTGATGTTCTTTTAAGGTCTTGGTCTGCTCGACCAAAGCATCCAGTGCCTCATCTGAAAGGCTTGCCTTATATTCTGCCAGTTCCTTTTTTAACTCTTCTTCTGCCTCTGTGGTCAGCCCCTTCTTTGGCTCAACCATAAGAACAGATGCATGGGTATTGGCAAGCAGATAGGTTTCGATCAATTTTTCAAAATAACCGGTATCCACCTTTTTGCGAAGTCCGTCTAAGACATCGATACCATGCATATGGACAAACGGCTGATCCTCGTCATACAGCCAACTATCCATGCACTGCAAGCCAAAGATCAGTCCCTTAGGGAAACTGCCAAAGTCTGCCTCGCGGAACTGGAACTGTGACGCATTGATACCTGCGAGGAGTGCCTTTTTATCAATACCATCGACTACCTGATGCAATAAAACTTCCTGAATGGCATCGACAAAAGCCTGCTTATCTTCCGGGTTGGCACCGCGCGCCATAACAGAAAACATAGGCTGCAGCATACCGGTATCAAAAGAACCGATGATATCTTTTCCGATCCCCTTTTCCAAAAGTGCTGTACGCACCGGCGCACCCGGAGAACTGAAAAGCGCATACTCCAAAACGTCAAATGCCTGGTATAATTCCTGGTCCAGCGCATCACTGATAACAAAGGTGTATGCCAAATAGGTTGCGTCTCTTTCATCCTCTGCTGAAGAAATCGGATAAGTCTTATCTACCGCGCGTGGGCGGGTAAAAGGTTCCTGCTTTTTGATCTCAGAATCCACTTCGATCTTGTCGTACTTCGACAGATATTCACGATCCAGATAATCCAGCCGCTCATCCATATCCATATTTCCATACAGATAGATATAAGAATTGCATGGATGGTAATATTTCTTATGAAATCCCAGAAAATCTTCGTAGGTCAGTTCCGGTATGACCTTGGGATCTCCACCCGACTCCACACTGTAGGTATTATCCGGGAACAAAGAATTTAAGATCTCGCGATTAACCACATCATCCGGGGAAGAAAAAGCCCCCTTCATTTCATTATAAACAACACCATTGATGGTCAGGTCGTCCTCTCGGCTTTCCAGTTCATAATGCCAGCCCTCCTGCATAAAGATCTCCGGGTCGTGGTAGATGTTTGGATGAAAAACAGCATCCATATAAACATCCATCAGGTTTTTAAAATCCTGATCGTTGCAACTTGCCACCGGATAAACGGTCTTATCCGGGTAAGTCATGGCGTTCAAAAAGGTGTTCATGGAACCTTTGACAAGTTCTACAAAAGGATCCTTGAGCGGATATTTGTCAGAACCGCAAAGTACGGTATGTTCAATGATATGCGCTACACCGGTAGAGTCCTTTGGCGGTGTGCGAAAAGCAATGTAGAACACCTTATTGTCATCATCATTCTCAATCAGACTGATATGTGCCCCACTTTTCTTGTGGCGCAGCACATAGCCCTTGGAATTTAAGTCCCCCAGATTTTCTTCTTTGATCAACTCATACGCATTATGCATATTTGTCTTCCTCCCATACTCTTTTTCTATCTTGTGTGGAAATTCCACCTCTATTGCTTGATATTGACATCGACCTGCTGGAATGGAATGGAGATTTTCTCCGCGTCAAAGCGGATCTTGATGTCTTCCAACAACTGCCAGCGCACCGGCCAGTATTGATCGGTCGGCACCCAGAAACGAAGTCCCAGATCCACGGAACTTGCCCCCAATTCCTTGACAAAGACATTGACATCCTCCGGCAGGCGTCTATTTTCTGCCTCCACCAGTTCCATTAAGATATCCTTTGCCTTTTTGATGTCGGCATCATAACCAATCGGCACGACCAGATCCATCTGCCTGCGGTCGCTCTTGGTCGCATTGGTTAGACTCGTATTGGCAAGTGTACCGTTTGGAATAACAATGATCTTATTATCAATTGTGCGCAATTTTGTATAAAATACACTGATCTCAATGACCGTTCCCTCATTCTTATGTGTATCTTCAATGATATAATCTCCCACGCGGAAAGGATGCAAAACGAGAATCAAAAGACCACCCGCAAAGTTCGACAAACTTCCCTGTAAAGCAAGACCTGCCGTCACACCCAAAGATGCCACTGCGGCTGCAAGCGAGGATGCCGTAAATCCAAACAAGCCCAAAATAATCACGATAATTACGATCCACAGGAAATATTTGAGCACCTGATCTGCGAACTGGCAAACCCCCTCTTCTGCATCCCGGCGATGCAAAGACTTTTGGAACATACGTCGCACCAGATTGATGATCTTACCACCAATGTAAGCGATAAGCAGTGCCAGCACCACACTCCAGAAAAAGCCCAGTACCGATGGAAGCACCGATTGCAGCCAACTTTTCATTACGCCTTCGTCCAAATTTTTAATCAGATTATCAGATAATACCTGTGACATTAAAATCATTTTGTATCCCCTTCTTTTGGTTAAAAATCATAAATTCTCATCTGTGTATTTTGAAAATACTTCCTCTGCCATGTTACAACAGTCTCGCTAAAACCACAAGGGAGAGCAACAAAAAAATGCTGCTCTCCTGCTTTCTTTTTCTATACCTATGTAGGATCAGAACCTTTATTTTACAACGCGCACACGGATCATATCCTCGATCGCATCCAGTTTCTCGACAACTTCCGGTGTCACCGGCGCATCAATATCAAGAAGTGCGTACGCAAAGTCTCCTCTGGTCTTGTTTGTCATATCGGAAACATTGATATTGGCATCGCCAAGAATGGTCGTGTACTGTGCGATCACGCCCTGACGATTGTAGTGCAAAAGTGCGATACGTCCTGCCGTCTGGCAAATGCCCATCTGGCAATCCGGGTAATTGACGGAATGCGTGATATTACCGTTTTCCATGTAATCGGAAATCTCCTGCACTGCCATGATAGCACAATTATCCTCTGCCTCGGCGGTAGATGCCCCCAGATGTGGGATGACGATCACGCCATCCTGACCTGCTGTCGTCGGATTTGGGAAATCGGATACATACTTGCGGATCTTTCCTGCTGCAATACCGTCTAAAACTGCCTGCTCATCCACCAGCAGATCTCTTGCAAAGTTTAAGATAATGACATCCTTTTTCATCATCTGGATAGCAGACTTATTGATCATCTGTCTGGTCGAATCCAGAAGCGGCACATGGATGGTGATAAAATCGCATTCCTTGTAGATGTCTTCCACAGCATCGATATGCTTTACGGAACGGCTCAGATTCCAAGCCGCCTGCACAGAGATATATGGATCGTATCCATAGACATCCATGCCAAGATGGGTTGCCGCATTGGCAACCTTGACACCGATGGCGCCCAGACCGATCACACCCAGTTTCTTGCCTGCAAGTTCCGTACCTGCATATGCCTTTTTCTGCTTTTCTGCCATCTTTGCGATATCAGTCTCGCCACTCTGGGATTTGACCCATTCAATACCGCCGACAATATCGCGGGATGCCAAAAGCATACCGGCGAAAACAAGTTCCTTGACACCATTAGCATTTGCACCGGGTGTGTTAAATACGACGATACCTTCCTTGGCGCAGCGCTCCAGAGGAATGTTGTTGACACCGGCACCCGCTCTTGCGATTGCCTGCAAATTGCTGCCAAACTCCATATCGTGCATGGCTGCACTTCTGACTAAAATAGCATCGGCAGTCTCCGCTGCCTCCACCTTTTTATAATCTGTTGAAAACTGATCCAATCCCACCTCGGCGATCGGATTCAGGCAATGATATGAAAACATAGGTCATCTCTCCTTTACGATTTATGCATTTTCTTCTTCAAACTTCTTCATGAAAGCAACCAGCGCCTCTACGCCCTCTTTTGGCATAGCATTGTAGATAGAGGCACGCATACCGCCAACCGTGCGGTGACCTTTCAGATTTTCAAAGCCTGCTGCCTTTGCCTCGGCTACGAACTTGGCATCCAGATCTGCATCTCCGGTTACAAAAGGTACGTTCATCAGAGATCTGTCCTCCTTGCGGACGGTTCCCCTGAAGAGTTTGCTCTGGTCTAGGAAATCATAAAGGATCTTTGCCTTTTCTTCATTGCGTTCCTTCATGACAGAAAGACCGCCCATCTTCTTTAACCACTTGAATACCTTGCCACAGATGTAAATACCGTAGCATGGCGGTGTGTTGTATAAAGAATCTGCATCTGCCTGTGTCTTGTACTTGAGCATGGTAGGTGTTCCCGGAAGCACATCATCGCGGATCAGGTCTTCACGGATGATCACAATGACCACGCCTGCCGGTCCGATGTTCTTTTGCACGCCACCATAGATCACGCCATACTTGCTCACGTCTACCGGCTCTGATAAGAAGCAGGAAGAAACATCAGCCACCAGGGTATGTCCCTTGGTATTTGGCAAAGTCTTATACTTTGTTCCGTAAATGGTGTTATTCTCACAGATGTACACATAATCCAGATCTTCAGGAATATCCAGATCCGAGCAATCCGGGATATAGGAGAATGTCTTGTCTGCCGATGATGCCAACTCCACTGCCTCGCCGTAGATCTTTGCTTCTGCAAAAGCCTTCTTTGCCCACTGTCCTGTCACAATGTAGCCTGCTTTGCGGTTTTTCATCAAATTCATCGGGATGGCTGCAAACTGCTGAGAAGCACCGCCCTGCAAGAACAGTACCTTATAATTGTCAGGAATCTGCATCAGATCACGCAGATCTGCCTCTGCCTCTTTGATGATATCGTCAAAGACCTTCGAGCGGTGCGACATTTCCATCACGGACATTCCACATCCTCTGTAATCCATCATCTCGTCTGCTGCTTCTTTCAGTACTTCTTCCGGAAGTACCGCAGGTCCTGCTGAAAAATTGTACACTCTGCTCATTTTTACATTCCTTTCTTTTCTATATCTTTGTCATCAAAACAATCACTGATCGGTGCACCCGGTGCGACCATTGGCCATACCTTGTCATCGCAGTTGATCACACAATCGATCACTACCGGTGTCTTCATATCCAGTGCTTTTGCAAAGACCTCTGTAAATCCCTCCTTGCTGGTCGCACGGAAACCGGTAGCCCCCATAGCTTCCGCCATTTTCACATAATCCACACCATCATTTAAGACGGTGGACGAATATCTCTTGTCATAGAATAAAGTCTGCCACTGGCGTACCATACCAAGTACATGGTTGTTGATGATGACCTCGATCAGCGGTAAGTTCTCACGCACCGCAGTCGCGACTTCATTCATATTCATACGGAAGCATCCGTCGCCTGCTACGTTGACGACCTGTTTATCCGGGTTTCCGATCTGTGCGCCGATGGCTGCACCAAGACCATAGCCCATGGTTCCCAGTCCGCCCGAAGTCAAAAGTCTGTGCGGCTTTGCATATTTATAATACTGTGCTGTCCACATCTGATGCTGTCCTACCTCGGTCACCATGATGGCATCGCCCTTTGTCTGACGATAGATCTCCTCAACCACAAATGGACCGGACAGTCCATCCGTGCAATAACTTGCCGGATACTTTTCTTTCAGATCCATCACATGCGCCATCCAGTCGCTGTGATCCTGCTTCTTTAACATTGGATTGATCCGTTTTAAGATCTCCTTGATATCCCCGATCACCTCTGCGGTCGCGATGACATTTTTGTTGATCTCTGCCGGATCTACATCAAACTGTAATAACTTGGCATTGCTTGCAAAAGTCTTTGGATTGCCAAGGACGCGGTCACTAAAACGCGATCCGACAGCGATCAAAAGATCACATTCGCTGACGCCCAGATTGGATGCCTTGGTACCATGCATGCCAAGCATACCGGTATAGGCAGGCTTGGTTCCGTCAAAAGCACCCTTACCCATCAGGGTATCACAGACCGGCGCATCTACAAGCGATACAAAGTCTGCTAATTCTTCTGCGGCATCGCTGATCACGGCTCCACCACCGACAAATATGTATGGTTTTTTTGCTGCCTCGATCAGGGCTACTGCTCTTTCTAAGGCTTCCTCTGTCAGATCCTTTGTCACACGCCCGACCGGTTCTGCCTCTTTAAAAGTATATTCACACTTGGCACCGGTCACATCCTTTGGAATATCCACAAGGACCGGTCCCGGTCTGCCTGTCTTTGCGATCATAAAAGCGCGCCGCATGGTGTCGGCAAGTTTTGTCACATCTTTTACGATAAAGTTATGCTTTGTGATCGGCATGGTAATACCGGCAATATCCACTTCCTGAAAACTATCCTTTCCCAGAAGCGGTACGGTAACATTACAGGTAATGGCAACCATAGGCACTGAATCCATCTGTGCCGTTGCAATACCGGTGACAAGGTTCGTTGCCCCCGGTCCGCTCGTTGCCAGACAGACGCCCACCTTACCTGTACTTCTTGCGTAGCCATCCGCTGCATGACTCGCTCCCTGCTCATGGGATGTCAGCACATGATGGATCTCATCACTGTGCTTATATAATTCATCATAAACATTTAAGATCGCACCGCCCGGATACCCGAAAACGGTGTCTACCTTTTGCTCCTTCAAGCACTCAATAACGATCTGTGCTCCTGTCAGTTCCATGATTCTTCCCCTTTTCTTTCGACTTATTCCGGCTGTTTTAAGATAGCGCCCATGTTACCTGAGGTAACCTGTGCTGCATAACGTCTCAGATAGCCCTCTTTGATCTTTGGCTCTCTTGGCTGCCAAGCCGCTTTTCTCTTGGCAAGTTCTTCGTCAGAGACTTCCATATGGATCGTCATGTTTGGAATATCAATGGAAATAATATCGCCTTCTTCCACCAATGCGATCGGTCCGCCTACGGCTGCTTCCGGTGAAATATGTCCGATGGATGCACCTCTGGATGCACCGGAGAAACGTCCGTCTGTGATCAGGGCAACGGTAGAACCAAGTCCCATACCGGCGATCGCAGATGTCGGATTTAACATCTCACGCATACCAGGCCCCCCCTTTGGTCCTTCGTAACGGATGACTACCACATCGCCGTCAACGATCTTGCCGCCCTTGATGGCTGCAATAGCATCTTCTTCGCAGTCGAAGACTCTTGCCGGGCCGGAATGTACCAGCATTTCATCCACAACGGCAGAACGCTTTACAACACCGCCATCCGGTGCGATATTTCCCTTTAATACAGCAAGTCCGCCAGTCTTGGAATATGGATTGTCAACCGGACGGATGACTTCCGGATTTTTATTTACAGCATCTTTGATATTTTCTCCCACCGTCTTACCAGTCACGGTCATGCAGTCTGTGTTGAGAAGTCCGATATCTGCCAGTTCTTTCATAACAGCATAGACACCGCCCGCCTCGTTGAGATCTTCCATATAGGTAGGACCTGCCGGTGCCAGATGACAGAGGTTCGGGGTCTTTTCGCTGATCGGATTTGCATAGGAAATATCAAAGTCAAATCCAACTTCGTGTGCGATTGCCGGCAAATGTAGCATAGAGTTGGTAGAACAGCCAAGTGCCATATCCACCGTCAATGCGTTGATGATGGCTTCCTTTGTCATGATGTCTCTCGGACGGATATCCTTGCGGTACATATCCATGACAGCCATACCTGCATGCTTGGCAAGTTTGATTCTCTCAGAATAAACAGCAGGGATCGTACCATTGCCACCAAGTCCCATACCAAGAGCCTCAGTCAGACAGTTCATAGAGTTAGCGGTATACATACCGGAGCAGGAACCGCAGGTCGGGCAGACCTTTTCTTCATATTCTTTGACATCATCCTCTGTCATAGTGCCTGCTTCATAAGCACCGACGGCTTCAAACATGGATGACAAAGAACGCTTCTGGCCCTTAACATGTCCTGCTAACATCGGACCACCGGAAACAAATACGGTCGGTACATTGACGCGGGCTGCTGCCATCAAAAGTCCCGGTACGTTTTTATCACAGTTTGGCACCATAACCAGGGCATCAAACTGATGGGCTAAAGCCATACACTCGGTAGAGTCGGCGATCAGATCTCTGGTCACCAGAGAATACTTCATGCCGGAATGCCCCATGGCAATACCATCACAGACTGCAATGGCTGGGAATACCACCGGCACACCGCCTGCTTCTGCTACGCCAAGTTTTACGGCGTTGACGATCTTATCCAGATTCATATGTCCCGGTACGATCTCGTTGTAGGAACTAACGATACCTACCATAGGTTTTTTCATTTCTTCTTCGGTGAAGCCTAAGGCATTGAATAGGCTTCGATGCGGTGCCTGCTGCATGCCGCTCTTTACATTGTCGCTTCTCATCTTTCCTTTTCTCCTTTACCTAATGCTTATTTCATCTGACGTTTCCTAGATGGGTAGTTACCCATCGTCAGAAACTGGTTAAATTCTCTAAAAAATCTTCAAATCTACTCCACGATGTAGCGGCAGATCAGATCACCCATCTCGGCGGTTCCGACCTGTGTGATGCCTTCCATGGATTCGCCTTCGCGCGGCATGATGTCGATCGTGCGATAGCCATCATGAAGGGCAGCTTTGACTGCCTGTTCAATGGCATCTGCCTCGGTATCAAGGTCAAAACTGTATCGGAGCATCATGGCTGCACTCAGTATGGTTGCGATCGGATTGGCAATGCCCTTTCCTGCAATATCCGGTGCAGATCCGCCGGACGGTTCGTAAAGACCGAACTTGGTCTCATTTAAACTTGCGGATGAAAGCATACCGATGGATCCTGTCACCATGCTGGCTTCATCGGATAAAATATCGCCAAACATGTTTTCCGTTAAGATCACATCAAACTGCTTTGGATCTTTGACTAACTGCATTGCGCAGTTATCAACCAGCATATGCTCATAAGTGACTTCCGGGTAATCCTTTGCCACTTCCTCTACGACCTTGCGCCATAAACGGGAAGAATCCAAAACATTTGCCTTGTCAACACTGGTTACCTTCTTACGACGCTTCATTGCAATATCAAAGCCACGCTTTGCGATACGTCTGATCTCGTTTTCGTTATATGTAAGCGAATCATGTGCTGTTAAGACACCGTCTACTTCCTCTGTGCTTCTCTGACCGAAATAAAGTCCTCCGGTCAGTTCACGCATGATCATCATGTCAAAACCATCCCCGATAATATCATCGCGGAGCGGACATGCTGCCTTTAACTCCTCATACAGATATGCCGGTCTTAAATTTGCAAATAAATTCAGGGATTTGCGCAATTTCAAAAGTCCGGCTTCCGGTCTGAGTTCCGGTGCCAGTTTATACCATGGAGAAGTCGCGGTATTGCCACCGATCGAGCCCATCAATACGGCATCCGATGCCTTTGCCGCTACGATCGCTTCATCGGTCAACGGTACGCCGGTTGCGTCAATCGAGCAGCCTCCCATCAAAATATCTTCATAATGAAACGTATGTCCGTAAACCTGACTGATACGATCCAAGACTTTCTTTGCTTCCGAAACAATTTCCGGTCCGATTCCGTCACCACTGATGACGCCTACTTTGTATTCCATATTATTTTATGTCCTCCTTATCCCGAGCACACCTCCTATATTGTGTGGCAAAAACAACACATTTCATAGAAGATTCTATACTTTACTATAATAAAGTATTTACATATGCATTTCAATAAGAAGATTGCATAAAAAATGGATTTTTATGCACAAAAAAACAGATACGAGAGTTACATTTTCTGTAACTTTCGTATCCGTCCTATTTCAAAAAACTGCTATTCCTGCGCTGCTTCCCGCATCGCCTGTGAGATCTGGTCTATCTTTTCCAGATTGCGGTTCATATCCTGTAAAGTCGCCATGCTGTGATCACTGAGTGATAAAGCATTGTCCGAAGATGCCGCTACTTCCTGTGATGTGGCAGATAAATTAGCAATGCTGTCCGCGATCTTTGTATTTGCTGTCAGTACCTGCTCCACGGAAGTCGTTACATGACTGACACTCTCATTGAGTTCCTGGGTATTGGTCTGGATGCTGTTTAACTTATCTCCTGTAGATAAGATCTTTTCATTCTGGCGTTCTGCATAATCCGTCGATTTTGTCATGCTCTGCGTTGCCGCGCCGACTTCTGTCGTCAGTTTGCTGATGATGGCACCAATCTGCTCCGTTGCTTCTTTGGTCTCCTCGGAAAGTTTGCGGATCTCATCTGCCACAACGGCAAATCCCTTGCCTGCTTCTCCTGCTCTTGCCGCCTCGATCGACGCATTGAGTGCCAGAAGATTGGTCTGGGAAGAAATACCAAGAATGGTCTCTGTGATGGCATCTACTTCCTTGATGCGGTCGTTCAGATTGTTGGTAGAAACACTTGCTTCACGATTGACGGAAGCGATCACCTTTGCCTGTTCTTCCAATGCATTGACCAGATCAACGCCCTCTTCTACCGCCTGTGCGGTCGTCTGCGACAGGTCATTCATCCGGTGTGCCTGTTCTTCTACCTTTTCCAAAATATTCTGGATATCCATGGTCTGGGCTGTCTGCGACTCAATGGCTTCTGCTGTAAGCCTTGTACTGTCTGCGATCTCATTGACCGAAGTATGACTGCTATCCATACTCTCATTTAACATCCGGGAGACATCCATTGCCTGATCAAACTGCTCTGTCAGTTCCTCGGAATGTTCCATGATCTCTTTTGCAATATTTGCCTGTCTTGCCGTGCGCTCCTGGATTTCCTCATAGGTCTCCGTCTGATGTCTTTCCCATTGCGCGCAGACTAAGAGTTCTGATGCTGCAGCAACAACGATCGCTGCCAACTGATAGCCCACATCTTCCTGCATCCCACTCAAGCCGTAATGCATGGCATAAAAAATATCAAATGCGATATTGCTGGCAATGGCAAAGAAGGATCCTACCTTGACCAGTTTGACCTTGCGATACATGAGGACCAAGACCGCAATCGGAAATACAACTACATAGCGCATAAAAATACCGCCTGTAAACAATTCGATCACGTAATAAAGGAAAACAGAATAACAACTGAAATGATAGAAAATATCCTGATACTTAAACTTTCGATAAGCAATCACCTGTACCACCATGGCTGCCACCCCTGCCAAAAGTGCGGCGATACCCTTGGCATCAAAGCCTACATCTATCATGCCCGTAAAGGACGATATCAGGAGTGCTCCTGTGATGATCATTCCGACAATAAATCCCGTACGGTTCTTTTCTCCTAACTGCTTTTCCTGTAATGTCATGCTAACCCCTCTTTTTGACTCGTTTTATCCAAAAGTTTCATGCACATATCATACGATATTGCCTGCATTTTCGCAATATTTCGTAGGAAATTTATACGTGTATTTCCTCGCCACCACAACAAAAATGGGCAGTATCCGAAGATACCGCCCTATATAAGGAAAGGATTTAATGAAAAAACTTAGTTATTCTTGGCTTCTCCCTCCGGGAAGATGATCTTATTTACGAAGAAGAATACCACCATGGAAACGCCACCGTTTAAGACAGTCGTTCCGATATTGTAAAGCCAATCCGGTACAAAGAGTGCTGCCACAGCAACCCAGATACAGTTGATGGAATTGACGATACAGGTAACGATACAAAATGCGATCAGATACCACAAGCCCTGATACCAGATATTTCCCTTACTGCGGAATACAAAACTTCTCTGGATCGGGAAGTTGATACATTCGCCGAGCACCATGGCTACCATATAAGCGCAGAAATATGGCAGTCCTCCGTGCTGAGCATCATATCCGATAATATTCCACTTGAATGTCTCTCCAAACAGGGTAATATCAATCCCCGGAAATCCAAAATCAATATTTGGCAGTCCGGCAAATGCCAATGGCAAAAACAATAACATCAAATACTTTAATACTGTGATCAGATTGCTGACGATCACAAACAAACCACCCTCGCGGATCCATTTGGACGCTCCCGGATGTTTTTCGGCAAATCCTGCCCATGCGTTTTTTACTGCGTTCATACTCTACTCCTTTATCCCTTAAAAATTGCTGCCAGGAAATGCCCCAGACCGATCATACCTCTGCCGTTGACCATTTCCACCAGTCCATCGATCATGTCCTCATTCATGGCTCCGCCCGTCATCTTGGAAAGCCCACGGAAGGGCATATTGTAAATAAATAAAATGTTTAAGTTTGGTTTTCCTTTTTTCTCACTTGCCTTCTTGATGCTGCGTAAGATAAAGCAGATAAATCTGGCAAGATAAGACTTGGCATAATACATCTGGCAAATGGCATCATTTTTATCCAATTTACCGGAAGTATCCCACTTTGCCGGCGGCAGATCGCGTCCATACAGATAAGCATATTCCTGATCGGATACCGCCTTGACCTGACCGCTCGCATAGGAAGGCAGGCACTTCATATCGTATGGAAGGGGCGCACCGGAAGACTCTTTTTCTATCTCTGCGCGCAGGCGGATATCCTCTACACTGGCTCCAATGTAGATCTGATAAGCACCCCCTTCGACTTCCCAGCCATTCGTCTTTACATTGTAGTAACGGAAGGTCTTATCATCAAATGGGATGGTCACCTGCTGACTTTCCCCCTTTTTCAAAAATACTTTGACAAAGCCCTTTAATTCCTTTTTCGGTCCAAACAGATGGCTGCGCTCATGCCCGACATACATCTGGGCGATCTCTGCACCATCGCACTCGCCTGTATTGGTGATCGTAAAGGTCACGCCACCTCCATCGACCGTCAGATCACTGTAGGCAAACGTCGTATAACTGAGCCCAAAGCCGAATGGGAATCGCACCTTAACTCCAGCCGTGTCAAAATAGCGGTATCCCATGTAAAGTCCTTCACGGTATTCACTGCTGCGCTCGATAGCCGGATAGTAAGATGTACTAGCCACATCCTCCAGACTGTAAGCATAAGTCTCATTCAACTTTCCGCTAGGACAAGTCGCTCCGGTCAAGACATCCAGCATAGCGGATGCTCCCGCCTGTCCGCCCAGATAACCGTGCACGATCGCAGCCACCCGGTCTGCCCAAGGCATTTCCACCGAAGATCCGGCAGATAGGACAACCACCACATTTTTGTTGACCGCCGATACCTTTTCGATCAATTCAATCTGTGCCTGTGGCATACGCATATGGGTCCGGTCCAGACCTTCCGATTCACTGATCTCATCCAGCCCCACACAAAGCAATACGATATCCGCACGTTTCGCCAGTTCCTTTGCTTCTTCTAAAAGTCTTGCGTCTGTCTTTTTGTTGCGCACATAGCCTCTGGCATAGTCCAGATAATTGACCGGATAATTCGCGATCAGATCCAGAATATTCTCCGGCTCCTTAGTCGGATTGACCAGAGATGATCCTGCGCCCTGGTAACGCGGTGTCTTGGCAAAATCTCCGATCACTGCGACCGTCTTGTCTTTGGCAAGCGGCAGGATCTTTCCCTCATTTTTCAAAAGGACAATGCTCTGTGCGGCTGCGCATCTGGCAAAATCATGATGCTTTTTGACATCAAAGCCCTTGCCCTCATGCTGTGCCGTCGCCTCATGTGTGGCAAAAACAACACGTAAAAGTTCATCTACGCGCTGATCCAGAATCTGCTCCTCCAGACGTCCCTCCTGCACAGCACGGACGATCTGCTTTGCCCCCATCTTTCCGGTGGAAGGCATTTCCAGATGAGAGCCCTGTCGCACGCCCTCGACGTGATCATTACTTCCGCCCCAATCCGATACGACCATGCCGTCATACTGCCACTCACCATACAGTATGTCGCCCAGCAGATGTTTGCTCTCATTTGCATAGGTGCCGTTGATCTGATTGTAGGCGGTCATAATGCCCTTTGCCCTGCCCTCTTTGACAGCGATCTCAAAGCCTGTCGTGTAAAGTTCGCGGAAGGTTCTCTCGTCTACCACAGAGTCCATCGCCATACGGCGTTCTTCCTGTGAATTAGCCGCAAAATGCTTCGGGCAGGCTGCTACTCCTTTGCTCTGGATGCCTCGGATATATGCCGCAGCCATCTTTCCTGCCAGATAAGGATCCTCTGCAAAATATTCAAAATTACGTCCACAGAGGGGGCTTCGCTTCATGTTCAGTCCCGGTCCAAGTACCATGTTCACACCAAGAGTTGCTGCCTCCTCGCCCAGACATTCGCCCAGTTTTTCGCCAAGCGATGTATCCCAACTGTTCGCCATAGTCGCCGCTGTCGGGAAACAGGTTGCCGGCAGGGAAGCATTGAGTCCCAGATGATCTCCTGCCCCCGCCTGCTTACGCAGTCCGTGCGGGCCATCGGATAAAAACATGGCTGGGATGCCCATTTTCTTATAATCCTTGGTACGCCAGGTGTCCTGTCCTGACATCATGGATGCCTTTTCCTCCAGCGTCATTTTGGAAATGATTTCCTGATACTGTAACATATCCTTCTTCCTCTCATCCTCTTTGTTGATGCTATCATAACATGTTTTTTTGTCCCTGCTATCTTTATGGCACAATCTGTATCTTTTGCGTCATAAATTGCAACTTTCTTTCCTAGTTAGAATAAAGCATTCCACAGGCAATCGTTTGTACTTATGTTTTCAATTTTGTAAAAAGGGCATCGCCATAGAAAAGCGACACCCTTTTTTTCAAACTTTCTGACTATTCTTCAAAAGACATCTGGCTTGGATTTGCATCATCCAGATAAGCCGTTCTCTCAGCACCATATTGGGCAAAGAAATCTTCTTTTTCTGTCATAACACCACCTGGTAATTCAATCGGGTATTCATCGATGCTATCTGTATCATACGACAAATTGTATCCTCCAACATCAGAATAACTATTGTAAACAATACGTGTTGCCTCTGACAACTTACATGCCGTTGCTCCGTCAGAAGAATCTCCCTTTTCATATGTACCATATGTCGTCACAGAGGTATGCCCAAGAAGCATATCATACGCAAATGTTGCCTCTGTCATCACCATCTCATATGTACCATCTTCCTTCAGGGTCAACTGATATTCATCATAATCGGTTCCGCCATAGGAATTTTCCTTATCTTCACCAAAAATGTATACACTACCCTTTGCCGCACCAGCATCAGATGCAGCGGAATTTCCTGCATTGCCGGAAGACTTGGATCCTCCAAGGAACTTAACACCCAGTCCACCGACCAAAAGACCAACGATCACTGCGACGATCACTAAAACAACAACTTTATTCTTCTTCACAATATCATCTCCTTCTTCTTCCTGCTTTGGCAGACTCTTTGCATATTTTGCCCAACGGATGCTGGTCAAGATGATCAAAAGTCCACAAATACCAAAGACAATAATATCTAAGATTATCAGTGCGATCTCCCATGGTGCCTTCTGGCTTGCCACCGTTCCGTCATCGGAAACGCTGTCCATGGCATTGGATGTACCAACTGCATAGATCACATTCTTTGCAGCGCGTGCCACATTGTTCATAACAGTCGCATTGGATGTCCAGTCTGTCGTACTTCCATCTTCCTCTGCGTAGGAATCCAGTGCCCAGTAACTCTTGTTGGTGTTCAGCCACAGGTCGGTTCCTGCCGCAAGACCGGATACGATATCCTGATAGAACATTGCCGGTACGGAAGCCTGGTCTGTGATGACCATACCTTCAAATCCCCATTCACCACGGAGTACATTGGTCATAAGTCCCTTGTGTGCGCCGACCCAACGGGCACCGATACGGTTCATACCAGCCATGGCTGCGTTGGTATTTCCGATCGTAACGGTATATTCAAATCCCTTTAAGTAAATTTCACGGATTGCCTGCTCATTTGCAAACATAGCACCGCCATAACGGTTGGTCTCCTGATCGTTCAAAGCAAAGTGCTTCATATAAGTGATAACGCCTTTTTCTCTTGCGCTCTTAACCTCATTTCCTGCCAACTGACCGGAAAGGAAGCCATCCTCTGAGAAGTATTCAAAGTTACGTCCGCTGTACGGAGAACGATGAATGTCAACACCCGGTGCATACCAGCCGGCAACGCCTGTGTTGATAGAGTCCTCGCCAAGACTGAGTCCCATTTCATACAAAAGATCTGTATTCCAGGTACAAGCCATCACGGCTTCTACCGGATATGCCATAGCAGACTGTCCACCGACCAGTGTTCCGGAAATACCGGAGGTACCGTCTTTATCTGTGGTTGCCGGAAGTCCGATATCATCTGCCTGAATGGTTGCATAACCACCCTGACGTACCAGTTGCATTGCGCGGTCTGCGGATAATTCGCTGACAAGTTCTGACCAGATCTCATCATCATAAGATGCATCCTTTGCATCGGATACCTTTTTATCACTATCCTGCTCAAATTCCGGCATAGCACTGCCGTCATTTACCACGTCATCGCTTCGATCCCATTGCAGATCAGAAAGCAAGGCATCACTTGCCGTCATGTTTCCATCTGCATAAGTGCTTGGGAATGATCCACTCCAGTCACTTCTGGTAAGATAAGCAAAGGAATCATCATAGTAACGGATATCGACATCTGCAAACTGGTTTGTGATGTCATTTCCTGTTTCCGTAGATTTCGCATAAGTTGTAGTATCCAGCGTATCTACAGTCGTCTTATAAGTCATATCCGCATTGCCGTCTGCATCCATACCATTTTCTGTGGTATAGCCCTTGGCTGCTAAGATATTATTGAGTGCCTCATGTGCATCGCTTGCTGCCGTAAAATAATAATCTCCGGCATCTACCACATAGGTCTTTGCATTTGCGGCATCATAGGCTTTCATGACTTCTTTATCCACCGATACGGTAACTGTCTGGTCTTTGCCCGGTTCGATGGAATCTGTCTTTGTAAATCCGACCAGTTCTACGGCTGATTTTTCAATACCGTTTTCCTTGTCATAGTCGGTATATGGCGACTGCATGTAGACTTCTACGACATCCTTGCCTGCCACATCCCCAGTATTCTTTACGGTAACACTGACTTCGTATGTATCGCCCTTATCCTCTACGGAATAATCAGACCACTTGAAGTCGGTGTAAGAAAGTCCATAGCCAAATGGGAACTGTACGGTAGAAGTGTAGTCATAATCGCCTGCATTTCCGCTTCCCATCACGGCATCTTCGTAACGTGTCTCATAATAACGATAACCAACATAGATACCCTCAGAATAAACGGTATATTTGTTACCGTTTGTCACATCACTGTTGGTGATGGTAAAGTCACCAATGTTTTCTGCCGATGGAGCACTCAGGGAATCATAGGCATAGGTATCTGCTAAATGTCCCGAGAAGTTAGTCTTTCCGGCAAGTGCTTCTGCAACAGCCTTGATACCTTCCTGACCAACACCGCCGACCCATACACAAGCCTTGACATTCTTGTAGGCTTCGTCATTTAAAAAGCCCAGTTCCATGGCATTGTTGGCATTGACAAGCACAACAACATTATCAAAATTCTGACAAGCCATGGTCAGCATGTCCCTTTCATCCTGATCCAGTTCCAGGTATTTGTAGCCGCTTGCCAGTGGCTCGGTTGGGATATCTGCACTCTCGCCGCCACTGCGTCCGATACAAACGATAGCTGCATCATTATAGTCTTTGAAACTATCCTTCACATCATCTGTGTAGACGCTTGCCGGCACCTCATTTACGGCAAATTCGCCTGCGCCGGTCTCATCCGGCACACTCTTGCGATAATCCTTACCGGCACCGCTGTCATAGAAATCCCATAAGGTTTCATTGACTTCAAAACCGGATGCTTCCATCGCCTTTTTCAAATTAAGAGCCTGGGAAGTATCAACCGAGCCGGAACCGGAACCGCCATAGACAAAGTCTACGGAATCCTGTCCCAGCAAAGATACCTTTGCGCCTTCTTTTAATGGCAATCCGTCCTCATTTTTCAAAAGGACCATGCCCTCTTCCTCAATGGTCTGGCAGACTTTTGCAGATTCATCTGTCGTAACCACATCGGAACCACTGGTGTAGACCGTAATCAGATCTTTATACAAAGATGCGTAATAATTGCCGATGGCAAGTGCAACGATCAATACACCACACACAACATAAGTCACTATGGACTTTGTTTTGCTAAATGGTTTTGTCTTCATTGTTTCCTCCTCCTTTTAAGCCTTTGGCTCAATCTTTCTATGCCTACCATAATAAAAAAAGCCAGACCCTACAATGGGTCTGGCACATCTGACCGATTTCTGACATATTTGGCAGATTATCTATGTTCCGCTTCTTTATAAAGGCGCAAAAATTCCGCCGGCATAGGCAGGAGGATCTGCAGGGTAAACATATTATCGGCGACCGAGGTTGCCATGGAACCGCCGTATTTTTTAGCGATATGCCGCATACTCTTCATCCCAAAGCCGTGATAATCTTTGTTGCGCTTAGTCGTGATCGGCAGCCCGTCCGCAAAGGCTACCTTTTCCTCACAATAATTGTTGATCTGGATACTAAGGAAATCCCCGACCGCCCGGATGGTCAGGCTGATGATACGCTTGTCGGTATCCTGATACTTGCTGACATTTTCTATGGCATTATCCAGAGCGTTTCCCAGCAATGCATAAATATCCAGTGTCGCCATAAAATCCAGATGACTGGCATCCACGATACAGGACAGGCGGATATCACGCCTGCCACAGATCAGGGTCTTCTCGGAAATAATGGTATTTACCACCTCATTTCCGGTCTCGACAACGGCATCATAGATACCGATGGCATCCTCCAGTTCCCGGATATAATCACTGCGCTCCCCTTCGCTGACATGCTCTAAGGCACGGATCTGGTGCTTGAGATCATGGCACTTGTGATTGATGGTCTCGATATTTTCCCTGGAGAGTTCGTACTGGCGTTTTCTCTCATATAAGAGGTGCTCCACGATCTCCTTTTCCTGATTGATATTGCGGATCTGCAAGATCCCATGCTGCACCCAAAGTAGCAGGATACAGATCAGAAAATCTACCGTTGCCCCCTGATAATTTACATGATCATAGTTATTGGAATTGCTCACGAAAATTGCCTGACACATAAAGGTTGCCAGATAAACGATGCTAAACAACATACCACAAAAGGCGATATTGCTTGGATTATCTTCAAAGAGCCGCCCACCGCTGTCCTTTAGTTTCTGATGAAAGACCTTGTAAAAAATAAAATAAAAGAGCGCTGTTGTAAAGATACACATAAGTCCGTAATCCCATAGTCTTTCCAACAAAATCTTGCAGACACCGCGTGCGATCACTTCATTGATGATGACATATTCAATGTGCTGCAGACTGTAGGCTCCCGCGCACAAGAACATGGCATCCGCCTTGCTCAGATCAAAACTGTAATAAATATAGAGGATGGTTCCCGCGGACAAAAGGACATACCACAAAATATTTACGGCATTGATCCAGATCCCCGATACCTGTTTGGTCAGATCCAATACATAGGTCACATAAATCCCTGCGGACAGACTAAAGACCAGCCAGCCCACCGGCAGCAGCCATTTCCCGGTCGTACGCTTCTTGGTAAAACAGGCGGCATAAAGGATCTCTGCCAAAAGCAGTTCCCAGATAAAGCGGAGTTCTTCAAAGACATCCAGTGCAGAAATTTCCATCATGCCATACCTCCGATATATCTGGTCAAGGCATCCACAAAGGCTGTCTTTTTGTTGCGGCTGATCGGCAGTTGGTCAGACCCTACCGTAACCGTATTTCCATGGAGACAGGCTACCTTTGCAAGATTGACTAGGTAAGATTGGTTACAACGGACAAAATGATAGCGTTCCAGTTCCTCCTCAGCCTCTTTCATGGCGCCGCGTACTTCATAGACCTGCCCCGTCGTATGGTATTGCAGATAATGACGGATAACCTCGACATACAGGATGTTCTCGATCGCCACCGGCTGTATGCCATCTGTCGTCTGCAGCATCATCTGCTTTTTCTCATGCCGCCCCATATAGCGCATTGCCTTTTTCATCTTGAGGTCAAACTCCTGATAGCCCAGCGGCTTGATGACATAATCGATCGCCTCGACCTCATAGCCATGCAGGGCATACTGTGCCATATTGGTAATAAACATAAGCAGGACTTCCTTGTCATCCTGTCGGATCCTGCGCGCCAGAGAAATGCCGTCCATGCCCGGCATTTCCACATCCAGAAGGATCAGGTCTGCATCCTTTTGATAATGCTCCAAAAAATCCTCCGGACTTTCATAGACTTGTGCGATCACGCTGACCTTCTGCTCTTTTTCAAAAGTTTTCAGATAATCAGCGATCTCATCCCGCATCTTTTTTTCATCATCTACTACGACTACTCGCATACGTTTCTTCCTTTTCTTACACTGCAAAAGAGGTGCCGCTTTTGCGACACCTCTTATTCTATCATGGATTATTTTACTTTTGCAAATGCCTGATCCAGATCTGCGATAATATCATCGATATGCTCGGTACCGATAGACAAGCGGATCGTGTTTGGCTTGATGCCCTGATCTGCTAATTCTTCCGGTGACAACTGTGAATGTGTTGTTGTTGCCGGATGGATCACAAGGCTCTTTACGTCTGCTACATTTGCAAGCAGTGAGAAGATCTCCAGATTGTCGATAAACTCATGTGCTTCCTTCTGTCCGCCCTTGATCTCGAAGGTAAAGATAGAACCGCCACCATTCGGGAAGTACTTCTCATAGAGATCATGCTGTGGATGATCCGGCAGAGAAGGATGGTTTACATGCTCAACCTGCGGATGCTTTGACAGATATTCAACCACTTTCTTGGTATTCTCTACATGACGCTCGATACGGAGTGACAATGTCTCTGTTCCCTGTAATAAAAGGAAAGCATTGAACGGAGAAATGGTTGCTCCTGTATCACGAAGCAGGATGGCTCTGATGTAAGTAACAAAAGCTGCCGGACCTGCTGCATCTACGAATGAGATACCATGGTAACTTGGGTTTGGCTCAGCGATCGGCGCATATTTGCCGCTTGCCTTCCAATCGAAAGTACCACCATCAACGATCACACCACCAAGGCTGGTGCCATGTCCTCCGATGAACTTGGTTGCGGAATGAACAACGATATCTGCACCATGCTCGATCGGACGAATCAGATAAGGTGTTCCGAAGGTATTGTCGATCGCAAGCGGAAGACCATGCTTGTGTGCGATCTCTGCGATAGCATCGATATCAGGAATATCTGAATTTGGATTTCCTAAGGTCTCGATAAAGATGGCTGTGGTATTGTCTTGGATAGCACCCTCTACTTCTGCAAGATTGTGAACATCTACGAAAGTTGTCTCAATGCCGTAAAGTTTCAGGGTATGTGCTAAAAGGTTGTAACTTCCACCATAGATGGTCTTCTGTGCTACGATATGGTCGCCTGCTTTAGCAAGTGCCTGGATCGTATAAGTGATGGCTGCTGCACCGGATGCAACGGCAAGACCTGCCACACCACCTTCCAGGGCTGCGATACGATCTTCAAATACACTCTGGGTTGAATTGGTAAGTCTTCCATAAATATTACCTGCATCTGCCAATCCGAAACGATCAGCGGCATGCTGTGAATTGCGGAATACATAAGATGTTGTCTGGTAGATCGGAACGGCTCTTGCATCGGTTGCCGGGTCTGCTTCTTCCTGTCCTACGTGTAACTGTAATGTCTCAAATCTGTATTTTCTTTCTTCACTCATTTTCATTTTCTCCTTTAAATCTGTTCTTGGTTTTTACTCGCTCTTTCTTATCTCATCTCTGCCTTGCGGCAACATTGCCAGGAACACATTCGAAAATGAACCAATTCATCAAAATAATTCATGATCTTTTCCTCTCCCTATATTCATACTAACTTACTAGGAATTGTGATGTTAGAATCATATCCTATAATTCCTAGTATGTCAATAGGTTTTTAGGACTTTTTCAAAAAAACTTTAAATGACATAATTATTCGCCATCATTCCCTGTTCTTCCTCGACAAGGTCAGCCAGCGTCGTGTTGTCGATCACGCTGCTGATGGCGGCATCCAGTTTCTTCCAAAAATGCAGTGTCACGCAGTTGTCCGCACGATCACACTGATTGATGTCATCTGCCAAGCATGCGACCGGCACCATATCTCCTTCTGTCAGGCGCAGGATCTGACCCATTGTGTAATCTTTTGGATCACGTGTCAGGACGTAACCGCCCTGGGGTCCACGGATCGATCTGACAAAGCCTGCCTTATTTAAAATAGATACCACCTGTTCCAGATACTTGTCTGAAATCCCCTGTCTTCCAGATACATCCTTGATGCGTACCGGCTCACCAGTATTGTGGAGTGCCAGATCTAACATAAAACGAATGGCGTATCTGCCTTTTGTTGAAACTCTCATATGAACCTCTTTTTCTATCAATAAATCTAATGTCCTGCCGCAAGTGCGACAGGACAACAACATACAAACCGATGCGATTAGTCTGCGAATAACGGTGTAGACAGATATCTGTCACCGGAATCCGGAAGAAGTACCACGATATTCTTCCCCTTGTTTTCTTCTCTCTTCGCCACAATCGTAGCTGCCTTTAGTGCTGCGCCGGAAGAGATTCCAACCAGAACGCCCTCCGTTACTGCAAACTTTTTACCCTCTGTAAATGCATCCTCATTCTCGATTGGAATGATTTCATCATAAATGCTTGTATCCAAAGTATCTGGTATAAAACCTGCACCAATTCCTTGAATTTTATGCGCACCAGCCTTTCCTGTGGAAAGTACGGCACTTGTCGCTGGTTCCACTGCGATTACCTGAATGTCTGGATTTTGTTCTTTTAAATACGCACCAACACCAGAAATCGTTCCACCCGTACCAACACCGGCAATGAAGATATCCACAGCCCCATCTGTCTGCTTCCAGATTTCCGGACCTGTTGTAGCTTTGTGTGCAGCCGGATTTGCCGGGTTCACAAACTGTCCTAATACAATGGCATCTGCAATCTCGTTCTTTAACTCTTCCGCTCTTTCAATAGCACCTTTCATGCCTTTTGCACCTTCGGTCAAAACAAGTTCTGCCCCATAGGCTTTTAAAAGATTACGACGTTCTACACTCATCGTATCCGGAAGTGTAATAATCGTGCGATATCCCCTTGCTGTCGCAACTGCGGCAAGTCCAATTCCTGTATTCCCGGAAGTAGGCTCAATAATGGTCGCGCCTTCCTTCAAAAGACCTTTTTTCTCCGCATCCTGAATCATGGCAAGCGCCACACGATCCTTCACAGAGCCCGCCGGGTTTAAGTACTCCAACTTTGCAAGGATGGTTGCATCCTTGACACCGACTGCCTCGGTGTAACGATTTAATTTCAAAATAGGTGTGTTACCGATCAATTCTACTGCACTGTTCTTAATGTCTGCCATTTGCTTTTCCTCCTACAAATCCTGTCTGCTCACATCCGCTGATGCAGGCAACTAAGTATCAACATGTTTCATTTCATCACCAAATTCACAATTCCTATATTCCTAGTCAAATAGTAGGTTTTCTATGATTTGTAGTTTAAAGGATAGGATTTTATTTGTCAATACCTTTCTTTACCTTATCTCTGGCTTCTTTATACTCCTGCCTGTCCATCGGATAGATATAGCCACAACTTTCACACATAATGCCGCGTTCCTTTTCAATATTTACAACCGGTATCCAAAATAAAGTGCCCTGGTTTAAGTGGCGGCACAAGGTCATATATGCATCGTGTCCACAGTTTTTGCAAATACCTCTTCCTACATGTCCCTCGCGTTTGAATACCATTTTCTGTCCATGTACTACTGCCATTGCGCACCTCCGTTCAAGCGTGTGATCTGTTTCAGATTGGCAATCATACCGCTGAATTCCTCGGTCATCTTAGCGGCACTTCCCACCAGCGTTCGGCTGCCGTCGGCGGTTTCTAATGCTATGTAAATCGTCTCCTGGGGCTCGCCATCGACCATATTACAGCGGAAGACATTGTGAATCTCCTGTAAGTCCATGATGCGAAAGCCCTCCTTAGCCGCTGCAAAATCCAAAAGATACCGACGTCCGTATGCCACCTGATATTTTTTGGAAAATTTTGCTCCCGTATAGGAAAAATCATTGTAAAGGATTTGCAGGCTTCCCTCCTCCTCCATTTCCCTCAACTGGGCTTTGATGCGCTTCTTCTTGGTTCCAGCTGTGCCAAACATCAGTATTGCAACAAAGGCAAAAATACCAGCCGCCAGAAGATATACATCCCCTTCGCTGTCTCCAATGCCCAGCAAAGCCAAAAAAAGTGCCAGAATAATAAATACCACGGCCGCTTTCACATTGACCTTGCACATTTCCACAAATTTTTTCTTAAACTTCTCCATACCTAACCTCCCGATAGATGATTTCCAGCAATCTGCTTTATAGTCAATTATACCACCTGCCCGATTGGCCCACAATCACTGGCAAATAGAAAATACGCAAAAAAAGCCATCCAATGCCACGATTATGAAGTTGGCACTGGACGACTTTCGTCTTTTTCTTCGATTGTTCTTATCCCCTGTCTCATCTTCTGCCTCTACTTCTCTGCTAAACCAACGTCAACTTACCCAGTTTAGCGCCGTAAGCGATGCAAGACCACAATCTAAAGTTGAAGTTTACTCTGAATCAGTTTCTTTACAGCATCAAAACTCTCCTTGCTAATGACATGCTCAATACGACAGGCATCTTCCAAAGCAATTTCTTCCGGAACCCCCAGTGCCATGAGTCCCTGTGAGATCATTTCATGGCGTTCGTAAATCATCTCTGCAATCTCACGTCCTGCATCTGTAAGATAAATATATCCTGCATCTGTTACCGTAATCTGCTCCTTTTCACGCAGATTTTTCATTGCAATACTGACACTTGACTTTTTGAAATCCAGTTCATTTGCAATATCAACTGCTCGGACAACCGGTAATCTCTTACTAAGAATCAAAATGGTTTCCAAATAATTCTCAGCTGATTCATTAATAAATGTTCGCATACAATTCCAACCTCCTAAAATCTATGACTGACTCTGAGAGTAGCAAATAATCTTTTCAAATGATTCTGATGTCAAAACTCTTTAGATATGACTATCATAACATATTTAGGATAGCAGGTGAAGATATTTCTATGCTTCCTTTTACTCTGCTACTGTTTCATCTGCGATCGGCATGGCACCGTTATCCTCGTGTGCGATTTCCTCTAATGCCTCGCTTTCGGCCTCTGCATCCGCATTCTCCTCGCAGTCCTCATCATAAACTACGATCTCCCTGATCGCATGTTCATTTCCCTGCACCAGATAGGTATGCTCACTTCCGCAGTACGGACAGATCTTTCCGTGTTCTACCGTACCGTAAGTCTTTTCGCAGTCCTCACAGAAAGTAACTGCCGGGATCATCTCCACTTCCAACTGGCAATCCTTTAAGATCTCACTCTTGGTACACTTCCACTTCCAGCAGTCCTCCAGATAGGACGGAATGACGGTAGATACTTCTCCGATCTCTAAGACAACCTTGGCAACATGATTGACATGGTTTTCCACTGCCAGAGATTCTACTTTCTTTGCAATATGAAATACGATTCCTAATTCATGCATGTTCTTTTCCTCTTTAATCTCCATATTCCCCGGACAAGCGCAGTTTCTCATCCCCGCCTGCCTCGTAAGGCATCCGCATCTTGCAGACGCTGTACCAGTATAACATATCAGCCGCCTACTTGCATCCTTTTACGCAGGTAGACGGCTGATTATCACCATATTTTTATTTCTGGTAAAAATTATTTGTTCTGCATTGCCTCTTTATGCGCCTTGATTGCAGCCTTTTCCTCTGCGGTCTTTGGTGCAAAGACAATCTTAACGGCACGCTTCAACTCATAAGGAATGATAGCCTTGAACTTGTCTTCTGCTGTCACCATGGTTGAGCACTCTGGGTGATCTCTGTGGAGTGTGATAGCATCAAATGCACACTTCGTCGTACATACACCACAACCGATACACTTGTTGGCATCTACGATCGTAGCACCACAGCCTAAGCAACGGGAAGTCTCGATCTTGACCTGTTCCTCGGTAAGTGCGATATGCGCATCCTTGAAGGACTTGTTGCCAAGTGTCTCGTCAAATCCTTCTGACTGACGGGAAGAATTGTCGTAACTCTCTACTAAGATATCATCCTTGTTGAGTTCGATGAATTCCCACTTGTTACGTCCGATGGTCATATGACCATTCTGCACATATCTATGTAAAGATTCAGATGCCCAGTGACCTGCTGCGATCGCATCGATTGCGAACTTCGGTCCTGTCATGACATCACCACCGATAAAGAGATCCGGTGCGCCCTGCACCTGATAGGTAAGTCCGTCTGCTACCAGAGCCGGTCCTCTGAATTCTACATCTTCGCTCTTTAAGAGATCGCCCCATACAGACTGCTGTCCTACGGCAAAGATCACGCGGTCACAGTCGATCGTGATGGTCTCGCTTTCGTCATATTTTGGAGCAAATTTCTTGCGTCCGTCTACTTCTTCAAATACAGATACGCACTTCTTGAAGATGATGCCGGATACCTTTCCGTCTGTAACGAGAACCTCCTTTGGTCCCCATCCACACTTGATGGTAACACCATCTTCACCTGCTTCTCTTACTTCTTCATCAGATGCAGGCATTTCCTTCTCTGACTCCAAGCAAAGCTGTGTAACTTCTGAAGCACCGTTTCTTGCGCTGACACGAGCTGCATCGATAGCAACATTACCACCGCCGACAACAACAACCCTGCCATTGTAGTCTGCGCCACCGCAGTTTGCATTCTTCAGGTAATCAATGGCTGTAAAGGTACCTTCTGCATCATCCCCCGGTACACCAGGACGACGGCCTGCAGAGCATCCGATAGCAATATAGAATGCCTTGTAGCCCTGTGCACGAAGTTCGTCTAAGGAGATATCCTTACCAACTTCTACGCCGGTCTTGATCTCAACGCCCATCTCGCGCATGATGTCGATCTCAGCCTCGATGACGTCTTTTTCCAACTTGTAAGATGGAATACCATAGCGAAGCATACCGCCGGCATTCTCGTTCTTCTCAAATACGGTTGGCTTGTAGCCTCTCTCTGCCAAGTAGAATGCGCAGGAAAGTCCGGCTGGTCCACCACCGATGATAGCGATCTTTTCTTCCCATCCGTTCTTGTGGATGCTGGCTGGAACAACGATCGGAGGAACGTATCTGGTATCTGCATGCAGATCGCGCTCTGCGATGAAACGCTTTACTGCATCGATAGCGATCGGTTCGTCAATGGTTCCTCTGGTACAAGCATCCTCACAACGTCTGTTACAGATACGTCCGCAGACAGCCGGGAATGGATTCTGCTTTTTGATCAGTGCCAGAGCCTCTGTGTACTCACCCTGTGCTGCCTTCTTTAAGTATCCCTGTACCGCGATATGTGCAGGACATGCTGTCTTACATGGAGCAGTACCGGTCTTGTGGGAATTGATACGGTTGTTGTCTCTGTAATCCGGGTCATAGTATTCCTTGCCCCATTTTACCTTATCCGGAAGCAACTGCTTTGGATAGGTCACTTCGGTTCCGTCTGCCTTGCAGAGTTTCTGTCCCAGTCTGGTTGCACCTGCCGGGCAATACTCTACGCAGCGTCCACAAGCCACACACTTGTCCTTGTCTACGTGTGCCACATAAGCGGAACGTGACATATTTGGTGTATTGAATAACTGTGATGTACGGAGTGCATTACAGATATTTACGTTACAGTTACAGATACCAAAGATCTTGTTCTCGCCATCGATATTGGTGATCTGATGTACGAAACCATTGTCCTCAGCACGTTGTAAGATCTCAAGTGCTTCTTCTTTTGTGATGTCATGACCCTTACCGGTCTCACGGCAGTAATCTGCGAAATCGCCGACACCGATACACCAGCCGTAATCATCATCTGCAACACCTTCACCGATCGCCTTACGGGAAGCACGGCAGGAGCAACGTCCTACACCGATCTTGCCTTCGTATTTAGACAGCCAGTAAGATAATTTCTCGATGTCGATGGCTTCATTTTCCATAGAGATCGCTTTCTCTACCGGGATAACGTGCATGCCGACACCTGCACCACCAGGAGGTACCATCTGTGTAATACCATCCAATGGGATATAAGTCATACGCTCGAAGAAAGAAGCAACATCCGGGTGCTGTTCCAATCTAGGATTGCCCTTGACATCCCCCGGGATTTCTTCCATGTTGAAAAGTTCAGCAGAACCAGGTACAAACATCGGAAGTGTGTAGCGTCTTTCTGACTGTGGTGCTGTACGGCCATTGTGGTCATAATGATAGCCGTAATCATACTCCAAAAGTCCGATATAAGACATTTCATCCAATAACTTCTGGAAGCCTTCTTTCCCTTTTTCTGCTACCTTGTCTTTGTTCATTTCACAGAGTTGATCAAACGTGTAATGCACACGTCTTTTCATGGTAAGACCTACCTCTGCCATTTCCTCTGTAATGATCTCTGCGAGTCCCCAGTATTCCGGATCCTCTGCGGTAACGCCACCGATCATATGACCGGCAACATCTGTGATTCGCTTTCCTAAAGCGATGATCTTTGGACTTGGATTCTTGTCGCCTTTGTGATTCGCAGGCCACTCATTGTACTTATTCATGTCCATGTCTATACTCTCCTTTTCTCATTTCTTATTGCTTGTTTCTATTGTCTGCACCGATGCGGTGCTAAACATTCTCTTGTAATTACTTATGTATGTTCTTCGCTCATGCCAAAATGCATTTCCCGCAGGCCCTCAACCTCGTCGCAGATCTCCTGTAAGCCACAGGAACCACAATCCATATTGACATCTTTTAACATATGATCGATGGTCGCCGTGATCTGCTTGGTCTTTTTGAGCCCTTCCTGCAGACCGGCGTAATCAGCACCCGGATCTGTGATAAAGATGATCTTTACTGCCTCGACTTCCTTGTGCAGGTGGAGTGCCTTTTGCATAGCATTACCGATCGCCGTAAAATTCAGCCCCTGTTCCAGTGCATCTGCCGCCACGCGCACGCTCTCCCTGTCATTGGAAGATGAAACGCGAAGCATAAATCCCTTAGGGTAGATGTGGTAACGGAAGTAGCCGATGTTCTGGATGGTATTGTATAACTTGTCTCCCGTTCCAATACTATCCTCGGCAACACGTACCAGGGCGATCCTTGCATATGGGGTGTCCTCTGTGATCTGTGGCAGATCTTTTCCTATGAGGATGATCTCATCCTCTCCTACCAGATCTGTCTCCGTCGTCACTAAGGTATTGCCCACGGCAGGAAGATTATGCCCGCCCAGTTCATATGCCATATCTGCCTGTAAGATCATCATTGCTTTTCCGGCATCCTGCCAGTCTCTGCTGATCGGATCTGCAGCGTCACCGACCGGAAGTTTCACGACATCCTGACCTGAAAGGTCAGTCAGAATGTCATTGATAATCTCATCATAAAGTCTCATAGATGTGTGTCTCTTTCTATCTTATCGTAATGCTTTAACATCAACGGTTCGATCGCTGCCGTAAGTTTCATATCCAAGTTAAAGAAATATACGATAAAACTCAAAACAAAGAGGCAAACCAAAACGATCGCAATGATCAAAAGTACATGAAGAAATGTTGCCATATTAAACCGCTCCTTCCTTAGCCATTCCCTTTTGACGTGCAAACTCTGCCGCACCAAGTGCTCCCATCAACTGTGGGTCGATCGGAAGATCGATGACTTTCAAATTCAATACCTTTTCGATGGCTTCCTTCAAGCCGTCGTTCTTGGCACATCCACCGGTCAAAGTGATGGAATCTACAGCACCTGCCTTCTTTGACATAACGAAGCAGCGCTTTGCAACGGATAACTCGATACCTGCTGCGATCTCATCCATCGGCTTGCCCTCTCCTACCAAAGAGATAACCTCTGACTCTGCAAATACGGTACACTGTGCCGTGATCGGGATCACATTCTTTGCCTTCAAAGATAACTTGGAAAACTCAGACAGATCCATTTCAAATGCCTTTGCCATTGCCTCAAAGAAACGTCCGGTTCCGGCTGCACACTTGTCATTCATGGCAAAGTTTAAAACGGTTCCGTCAGCATCAATGGCAATACCCTTGACATCCTGTCCGCCGATATCGATGATTGCCTTGACATTTGGGTCTGCTACATGCACGCCCATGGCATGACAGGAGATTTCTGAGATATTCTCGTCTGCGGAAGGTACCTTGTTACGTCCGTATCCGGTACCTACCAGATAAGCCAGATCATCTGCTGACTTTAAGTCCGGCACCTGAGCAACTGCCTTTTCAATGGATTCTTCACAGGAAAGTACCGCATTGATACGGCTGCGTAGTGTTACATCTGCTACCATCTTTCCTGTCTCATCGATGATGACACATTTTGTATAAGTTGATCCGGAATCACATCCGCCATAATATTTCATCTTGTTCCTCCTTTTTACCATGAATGCTCGTCGTGCAATACTTCCAGCGACGGATCCAGTGGTTCTTCCTTAAATACAGTTCTCATATAACGATTGACCTGATCACGAACACCCTGACGGGATACGATACGAGGATCGAACAGATCGTGGGTTACCCAGATCAGATGAATACCTTTTTCTCTTGCCTTTTCCTCGAACTGTCCATGCATACCATCCAGTGCCTTACATGCCATGTGCTCCCAAAGGATGACCACATCGGCATTGAACTCTTCACAGAACTCCCAGAGTTCGTCTAAGAGAACCTTGTAACCACCGTGGGTACGGTTTCTCATGATCATATTCTCTGTCAGCCAAGCCATATCATAATATGCCTTTTCGCGGTTCTCCGGTGTATCTTCCTCTGCGATCATTTCGGTATTGACCATGGAAAGCATATCGGTCAGCGGAACGATGCCCCAGCAGTTTAAGATCCAGAGCAAAAAGTCCATATAAAAGTGTGACTGTACGCCCCATACGATAGCACGGTGACGATACTCTCTTGCCATCATCATCTTGTCTTTGTATGCCTGATTGGCAAGTGCGGTCAATTTGCGGTCTACATTGACGAACTCCGGTACCTTACCACAGATAGCCATGTAGTTGGTCTCTGTATAAAGCGCAAGGTTGGAACCAAAGACCTGTGGATAATCGGTCTTGTTCATGTCCAGCCACTCCATACGGTGTCTGGTAGACTCATTGACACGCTTTGCACACTCAAAGTAGTAAGACCAATCCCATTTCTCGCCTGTCTTTTCTTCGATAAAGGCGATACAATTCTTGATCTCCTGTGCTGCGTAATCCTGTACGTCGTCCTCTCTGTGGCGCATCGGGGCTGCCAACTGGAAGATCGGGATACCGTCTTCTAATTCCAGACGCTTAGCAATACCACCGTTACTCATAAGGGAACCGTCACAGGTCGTATTACACTGTACGGCGCAGGCACCAAGGATCGGTGCATCATCATCAATGGAAACGCCAAGTTCTGCCTCCGGCATCGGACAAACATCACCGGCAAGTCCGTATTCCTGTGCCACATCAATATAATGAAGGGCTGCTGTTTGGTTCAGAAGAACGGATACATAGGTGGACGGCGTCTCACGGGAAAGTCCCTTCAAGGTAGGAAATCCCATCATAACGGCTGTCATTTCGTTCTCATCTACCAAAACGACCTTCTTGGAAAACTCCTCATCATTGCCGATGCGGCGGTCGCCACGGAAAAGATTGTCGAGAAGTTTTGCTACGTCATAAACGACCAGATCCTGCTCTAAATGGCACATACGAAGGTATGGTCCACGCAGTCCCTGTGTATGCTTATCTACCATCATCGGTACTGCCAGATAGTTTGCCATCCAGCGGTAACGGAACATGGCTTTGATATTTCTAGGTTTGATGATAAAGCCTGCCAACTGCTTCATAATATAAAGCCAACGTGTGTAATCATAAAAGGTATCTTTGAATCCACGCCACTCACGTCTGCTTCGCACTTTTCCATCGGTAAAAAATCTACCCAGCGCTTCTGCGCCTACTTCTTTTGCCATTATTTCTTACCTCCTTGAATCTTCTTGATCTCAATGCTCTCTACGAATGCCTGCACACGTGTGCGCATCTGACCGGAAGAGCCAATGGAATACGGACGATCCACAGCAAGTACCGGATAGCCGTGCTCATCACGGAGCACGATCGTACCGATCATACGCTCATAAGCCCATGGATCACAGAACTTCATCTGTTCGTAGATAATACCGTCTGCGCCGTATTCCTTGGCAAGATCTGCAACGTAATCACGTCTGCCAGTCATCTTTGCCATATCCCAATAACGCGGGCACTGTGCTCTGCCCTGCACCTGACGGCAGATCTGTTTTACCACGTCTTCCTCGTCATTTAGGATGATCTCATCACGTCCCGGCAAAGATCCGTAGCAGAAACGGTCTGCACATACATAAGCGCCGGATTCTTCTACCAGTTTGATGACATCAACATCATCCACCTCAGAGCCGACAAAAACAACACGAGCACGGTACTTGTCAGCCGCATCCGGCTCCCTGGTCTTGATCTCCTCCAAGGTCTCGCGGAGTTTGTCTAGGATCAGATGCTTTGGTGCCACGTAACTTGCCATGGTAAGGATGTGGAACTCATAGCCTGTCACGCGCGGATTGGCTTCCTTACGGAAGTCTCCGATCTGACGGATCAGACGGCATACTTCATTATGCTGATCTACTGCTGCACGGATCGCCTCATCGGATGTGTCGATACCATATTTTTCTGCCAGAGGCTTTAAGATATGGTTGCGGCACTGTAAGGTATACATTTCCAGCGCATTGTCATCGTTTTTCTGTGGAATCTCCATGTATTCCCAGAAAAATCCGTCCTTGCCCTGACCCATGGTCTTAAGCAGTTCCATGTTCTCTACGCAACGATTCATCATGGTACAGCCGTCCGGTGTCACGATACCATCTACGAAGTTGTAGCCGCCCTCAATGGCTCTCTCCAAAAGTGCTCTACTGTACTCGCACAAGAAACTTGTCATGTAGTAAGTAGCCATCTCCATAGAGCCTGTACGCGGTGCACGAAGTCTTACCGAAAATGTGCCCGGAAGATTTAAGAGTGGTTCCGGTACATTCTCGCAAGTCGTTGCGATACACTTAAGACCCTCGTCCTGTGCCTGACGCACAAGTTCGTTATTGGCATCTTCCAATAACTTTTCAAAATAATATAAGTGCTTTAAGTCTTTCACGCTTGCCCTCCTTTACGCTTCTAAGATTCCTATACCGATCAGAGCTTCCTTGGCTCCCCTGACGATTGCCGCATCATCATCCAAATAAAATACGCTCTCTCCCTTGAGATCGAACTCTGCCAAAGAGGCATCCGATAATATGTAGGAAAGTACCGGGATATCGCCCACGTCCATGTACTGTTTGACGTCTAAATTCGGAAGGCGGTTTGCGATCACGCCGACCTTGTCGTACATAACGAGTTCGTCTGCTACCTGCTTGATGGTCTTTACGACCTGTGTCCCCTTCTTGGAAGAGTCTGTGATCAGCATGAGGTGTGTCACCTTTTCCATGACACGACGGTTGATCTGCTCGATCCCCGCCTCGCCGTCGATCACGATATAATCATAATTCTCTGCCAAAAGACCAATAACTTCTTTCAGGTAACTATTGATCTTGCAATAGCAGCCTGCTGCCTCCGGTCTTCCGATAGCAATAAAAGAAAAGCCATCCATCTCGACGAGCGCGTCGAAAATACGGTATCTGGCTTCTCCTAATAATTCAATTGCCGCCTTAGCGTTGCCGTCCTCTGCGTTTGCAACCACCTCTTTGCGGATATCGTCTACCGTGAGTTTCACGTCCACACCCAAGGCGGTAGACAAGCCAACAGCCGGGTCTGCATCAATGGCAAGGATCCGCTTATCCGGATAGGCTGCCACCAAGAGTTTGACCATAACTGCTGCAAGCGAGGTCTTACCAACGCCACCCTTACCGGCAACGGCAAGGATCTTGGCATCAATCTTGTCTGTATTCATTTGCTGTCTCCCTTACTTTACTTATGCATAGCCCTTTATAAGAAGTTTATAAAAAGATTATTTAAAGTTTATCATAATCTATGCGCTTTTTCGACACATAATGCCACGATTGTGTAAAAATGTCATATTGCACAAATTGTGTCCATTAATTTCATACATAATTACTATGCGTCGTTTATGCCACATATGTCTGTGTTTATTACAAAATTACTTTTTTATAAGCCAAAGGGACACTCCTTATGACAAAAGGGACGCTCCTTGTGGCAAAAGGAACGTCCCTGATTTTAATATCTTATTTATTTTTTATCAATAATTTTAACGCTTCTTTTGCACCCGTCGACTTCTGCGAAGTTCTGCAATCAAAAGTGCAAATCCACCAACAATAATGAGGGCAAGTACCACACAAGATACCGGTGATGCTTCTCCGGTTACCGGTGCCTTGGCATTTACTGTTGTTTTCTCTGCTGCCTGCGTTCCACCATTTGGCTGGACATTTGTAATGCCTGCGGTCGGGGTGGAAGGGGTTGGTGTTGTGACAGATGTCTCCGCAACCGAAAAGTTTGTTGCTGCTGTTCCACCGATTGACTGAATAGCAATCGTTTGACTTCCCTTGGATAGCGTATCTAGGAAAGACTGCTTCAGACGTACAATCGTACTACCCTCTGACACGTCATAATTGGATGGATCCACTATTACGCCATCGACCAATACAGCTACAAATTCACTGAATGGAGCACTCGAGCGGAAAGTGAGTGTACCATCCTTACCAATGGTATGTTTTCCATTGGCACCATCGATTATTTTATAAGTATTTGAAACCAATTTTTCGATTGGCTCAGTTTTGGTTGCTCCACATGCCGTACAAGTAAATGTCTTCACACCTTCCTCACTTGTTGTCGGCTTTTTTGTTATTTTCCCTTCATCCCATGTATGCTGATGATTTGGTTCATCGGCTGTTGTCAGCATGAGCATATTACCTTCATGACGAATCTTGTATTGCGTATCATCACTGACAATATGATTGCTGTAATCTACATCAGGTGTTACTCCTGCTGCAGCAACAACAGGTTTTCCAGTCACAGGTATGTCTTTTGTCGATACTCCTATGATTCCACTGAATGGATCTGATATATCTAGTTTCACGTATAACGTTTCATAACCACTTTTTTGTGTAGAACTTGTCATATAGACATTGTTATTTTTGCCACCAGCCGTATTGTCTATAACTGTGGCACTACCGGAAACGTTTAGTTCTGCTGCTCCACCGGTATCATATGCATTGTATCTTGCTAATGCGGATCCATATACCCCTCCGCCTTGACAGGTTGCCGTATTTCCACATATTTTACCACCATTCATGAAAAACTTTGCTGTCCAGCTGACATATACTCCACCGCCATTACCATAACTAGACCATGTACTATCTGCGGTATTACCTGTAATTGTTCCTCCATACATATGAAATTCTGACGGTCCATTATAAACACTACGGGTAACTTCAACACCACCGCCATTTTTGGCTATATTTCCGCTGATTGTTCCACCATACATATGAAATATGCTGGATTTGCCCGCTTCTTTCACTCCTTCTACACTGACACCGCTTCCGCCCGTATCATATTCTGATGTATTGCCTGTAATAGTACCGGCATACATATCAAATGTACCACCCTGTACTTTTACACCTTTTCCTTGGTATGTTTCTCCTGATAAATTCTTTGCATGCTTAATCGTTCCCGTACCTTGACAATCTGTCAGCACGAAATGTCCCTCAACCATAACAGCATCCACATCATCTGTTACTCCTTCTGGATTTTGCATGATAATACTATGACCATTCAAACAGAGTGCAACATCGCCTGATATTTTCAATCCACAATACTGATTTCCGCTTGTATATACACTACTGTATGTATTCGTAGATGTGATTGTCACATCCTGTTTTAAGTAATAATATCCACTTGATGTAATTTCCGATAAATCATCAATACCCGTCCATACCTGATTCGCGCTACAATTGTGACCATTCATATTTAAAGTATTCGTACCACATACACAGTGCTTGTGTTCCGTAGGTGTCGGTTCTGGTGCGTCCTTCCCTGTTAACACTAGTTTCGTAGGATCACTACTATCGTGCATAATCTTATAGTTAGCGCTATCACTGGTAATAAAGTTACTATAGTCCTTATTTGCAGTTGCTCCTTGAACAATAACAACCGGATTTTCAACAGTTGGCACCACTCTATCCGTGTACACACCAAGCGTGCCATTCATATCACCAGCAATTTTAATAGTCTTGGTCTCACCACTACTGGTTGTATATAGACCAACATTACTTACACTACCATCTGCCTTTTTATTACCAGTGATGTTGGCATTACCTGACACTGTCATATCACTAACAGCATACACTCCACCGCCTTCTTTTCCCGTAGTATTATCTGTGATATTTCCGCCATACATATAAAAATAACAGCCCCACTGTGTCGGTATATACACGCCACCACCATCACTAGCCGAATGATTATTGGTAATCGAGCCCCCATACATCTTAAAAGTTCCAGATAAATACACGCCGCCACCACAATTTCTACCATCAGATGGATTATTACTTGTAGCATCGTTTCCAGTAATTGAACCGCCATACATCTTGAAGGTTCCCCCGCTGACATTTATAGCACTACCAGTATATGTTATTCCATCCGCATTCTTAGCATGCGTAACCCTGCCTGTATTCTGACAATCCGTCATTGTAAATGTAGTATTACTCGTTACGAAAATATCATTACTCAGATTCCTACCTGTCGCTGTAATACTATGACCGTTTAAACAAAGTACTACACCATCAGGCACTTGCCAGCCACGATACATTTCCTCCGCATCTGTCGGCACATTAAGTACGACATCATTTTCCAGATAGTAATTCCCCGCTGTATCCGGCAGGCTATTCGTTTTTGTCCATGCCTCAAATGTGATTTCTGTTTCCGACGTATGGTCGCCAACATCTTTATGCGTTGCTCCACATACACAGTGTTTGTGTTCACCGGCTGCCTTTACCTGCAATGCCTGACTTGGCATAAGTCCAAGCACCATTCCTAAGCATAAGAAAGCCCCAAGTATTTTTCCAAATGTCTTTTTCATAAGCGTTCTCCTTTTCCCGTTCCCTTTGGTGTCGGTTTTCTTTCCATCCACCTTTTCTTGTATCTATCATAACGAATTTTGGAGCGTAAAATTTCGTTCGGCGCGAAGTGTAGATTTTGGGGTGCGAAATGCGAAAAAGACCACTACCTCGCAATGTCTTACAAGGTAGTGGTCTTATATAATATTACATTTATGCTCTGTGTGCCTTGCGCAATTCTGCAATCAAAAGTGCAAATCCACCAACAATAATGAGGGCAAGTACCATGCAAGATACCGGTGAAGTTTCTCCGGTTACCGGTGCTTTGGCATTTACTGTTGTTTTCGGTGCTGCCTGATTATTGGTATTTGATGCCGCCTGCGTTCCACCGTTTGGCTGGACATTTGTAATGCCTGCGGTTGGGGTGGAAGGGGTTGGTGTTGTGCCAGTGCCTGTATTTCCACTATTAGAAGATGCTGTAACTGAAAAGTTTGCCGTTGCTGTTCCGCCGATTGATTGAATAGCAATCGTATGGCTTCCCTTAGATAGCGTATCTAGGAAAGACTGTTTCAGACGTACAATCGTACTACCTTCCGACACGTCATAATTGGACGGATCCACTATTACGCCATCGACCAATACAGCTACAAATTCGTTGAGTGGCGCACTAGAACGGAAGGTAAGTGCCTCTGCCTTGCCTATAACATGCTGTCCGTTATCTCCATCCTTCATTACCGGCTTTTCAGGAGTTGGAGCTGGCGTTGGATTCGGCGTCGGTTCCGGATTCGGTGTTGGTTCCGGATTCGGTGTTGGTTTCGGATTCGGTTCTGGATTTGGTGTTGGTGTTACATTGCGTGCTATTGCTGCTGGCAATGTAATTGTAGTATCAGCCGTAGGCGTTCCATTTACAACGATAACCGGTCCCCACCCTTCCAATACATATCTTGCCACTGTAATGCCATTTTTTGTAATCATCGGATAATCATCTTGAATATAGTAATCTTCGTCTGCGGTATAATATACCGGCTCCATTGCACCCAACAAATTGGTCTGTTGTTCTGCGCCATGATATGGATGACGCGTTAATCCTTCTCCTGCAATGAGTGTCACACTATACGTCTTTGGTTTTGCTTCACCACAATAGATACATTTATCGTTCTCATTATAAGAATGGCGGCACAGTTGGTAATATGTCTTGTTCAACTGTGGAGTTCCAATATTTACATTTGTACACCCTTTAAACATATCTGTGTTCCAGTCTGATCCCAACATTGTAGCACTCGGCAATGTAGCATTTGGTAATGTCCATGCTATCGTGTGACTACTATCCTTTGTACTCGTCATGGATAAATTCTTGCAATTCTTAAACATACATCTATAACAATCTAGCGCTAATTTTGTAGCTGGCAGATTTGGAATTTGCTGTAGCGATGTACATCCCTGAAACATGCCATAATAGCATTCCTGCCGCAATGTCGTTGCTGGCAGTTCTGGAGCTTTTGTTAGGGATATACAATCTTGAAACATATTAGAGTAACACCAGTCATCCAGAGTTGTTGCCGGCAACTTGTCTGGTCCTGTTTTCATATTCGTGCATCCTGAGAACATACTTATATAGGCATTATACCCCAGCGTAGTTGCTGGTAATTCCGGGGCTGTGACTAAGTTCTTACAATTCTGAAACATACACGCATATCCATTACTCCCTACCCGTGTTGATGGTAATTCCGGGGCTTGTGTAAGACCATCACAATTCATAAACATGCCTCCAAAGCCAGACGCTACTGTATCAGGATTTCCACCATTCCCATCTTTAAGACTAGTTATACTGCCAGACGCAGCGATTTTTCCCGTCATGGTAAAAGCTGGGTTTATATAAGTATTTATATTAAGTTTGGTAAGTTCTCCTCTAAATTGCACACTGTCGTCTACCTTGGCTAAGGTGATTTTTGTTCCTTTCGCGTAAGTCGACCAATTCGTACCACTATCTTTACTAATCTCCACACTTTCTTCTGTGTTCCACGTGAATGACAGGGTCGATCCAGCCTCCTCTGCCGTAAAAGTCAGATAATTCGGCGTTGTCTCTCCCTCTGCAAACACCTGCAATGCCTGACTTGGCATAAGTCCAAGCACCATTCCTAAGCATAAGAAAGCCCCAAGTATTTTTCCAAATGTCTTTTTCATAAGCGTTCTCCTCGTCCTTATTTACAATGTTTACGCATCTTGCAGACTCCCACAAGGATTACAGCAAGTCCTCCTGCGATGAGCAAAGCAAGTATCACAGATGCCATCGACGATGCTTCTCCCGTTACCGGTGCTTTGACATTTGCTGTTGTGTTCTGTGCTGCCTGATTATTGGTATTTGGTGTAGTCGGCGTTCCACCATTTGGCTGGGCATTTGTAATGCCTGCGGCTGGTGCTGCTTCCGGCGTTGGTGTCACGATGTCCTCAACCTTTTCTGTGCCACAGTAGATGCACTTTCCATCACTACCATAGGAATGGTTGCAAGTCTGATAATAAACGGTATTCATCTGTGGTTCCTTAGAGCCATTTCCCAAATCAACATTTGGGCATCCCGCAAACATGTTCAGATTCCAATTCAAATCCGCAGTGGTATCCGGCACTGACCATGCTAATGTATGATCTGCGTCCTTCGTGGTCGTAAGGGAAAGTCCGGTACACCCCTCAAACATGCTGTGATAACAAGCCACGTCCAATGTAGTTGCCGGTAATTTCGGAACCTGTGTCAGCGACGTACAATTTTGAAACATATAAACATAACATATATCTGATAAAGTCGTTGCCGGTAATTCCGGTGCCTGTGTCAGACTGGTGCAATCTTGGAACATATGTGCAAAGCAATCATTAGGCAACGTTACATTCGGGTCTCCACCATTTTCGTCAATCAAGCTGGTCACACTGCCGGATGCCGCAATCTTACCGGTCATCTTTACATGATTGACATTTGCACTGTTATTTGCCACAAAACCTCTGCCCTTAAAAGAAACGCTATCGCCTACATTTGCCAATGTAATTGTCGTACCCCTTGCATAGGCAGACCATGTTGTGCCATGATCTGTGCTGGTCTGAACATCACTTGCACTCGCCCATGACAAGGACAAGGTCGATCCAGCCTCCTCTGCCGTAAAGGTCAGATAATTCGGCTGCGTAGCCGCCTTTACCTGTAATGCCCCGCCAGGCATACATCCAAGCAACATGCCCATGCATAAACCTGCGCCAAGTATTTTTCCGAATAACTTTTTCAACTTCATAAGCGTTCTCCTCCGTTTCACTGGTGTCAAACATTGTAATAGCCACCATATCTTGTATCTATCATACCGAATTTTAAGGCTGAAAATTTCGCTCAGCGCGAAGTGTCGTTTTTAGGGTGTGAAATGCAATCGCTGTCATTGAAAAAGAAATTTACATATACTAAGATAGAACTATCACTGATAGATCATTTTTTGAGGGAACTATAAAATGCTGGCACGGACAAGCTTACGGATTGCCGTTTGTGACGACAGTCCCATCTTTTTAAACAAGACAAAAACATACATAGAAACATGGTCTGCCAACACCGGACATGCGGTTCAGATTTTTACCTATGATAACGGCGATGCTCTCATCGAAGCACACAAGGACTGTCATATGGATATCATTTTTCTTGATATCATTATGCCTCTTTTAAATGGGATGGATACTGCCCGCGAACTGCGTCAGCACGACCGTGCTGTTCAGATTATATTTTTGACATCATCGCCGGAATTTGCCTTAGAATCTTATGAAGTAAGGGCACAGGGATATATCCTCAAGCCCGTATCACAGGAGAAATTATCAAAAGAATTAAATGAACTTGCCATACAATTTGACGAAGAGCCAAAGCATCTGATTTAAAAAACAGCCTTTGGCTATCAGAAGCAATATTTTCACGATATTGAATATATAGAAGCCCAGAACAAACGCGTTCTCTTTCATCTTTGTTCCGGGCAGATTTTAGAAATTTCAGAGCCACTGAACCACTTTGAACAACAGCTTTTGAACACAGATGGTTTCTTCAAATGCCATCGTTCCTACCTTGTTTATTTGCCCAATGTGAATCATTTTAACAATAACGAACTCACAACACGATCCGGGCAGACCATTCCGATTGCCCGAGGATACGGAAAAGCGTTCAAAGAAGCTTATTTTTCAACCCTGTTTGCTGAATGATTTTTTATGGAGATTATTGTATGATTTTAGGAATACTGCAACTTACCCACAATGTGACTACATTACTTTTTGGCGTTTACCTCTCCGCTGCCTTTCTCGGCATTGTGATGAAACGCTCTAATATCTTGCGGCTGCTTGGATTTTCCTGTGCAACCGGGCTGCTTTATCTCGGTGTGTTTCTTTTTTTAGGTGAAGCCATGACGAGGGAACTCTATCCTTTGATTGTACATCTGCCTTTGATTCTCTTACTTGTCTTATATTATAAATATCGCCCTCTGGTAGCAGCCATTTCCGTTCTGACGGCTTATCTCTGTTGTCAGATTAGTAACTGGGTTGGCATAGCTTTTCTTACACTGACCCACGAACAGTGGTGCTATTATGCTATCCGCATCGTTGTGACTGTGATGGTTTTCTTATTTTTACTGCTGCATGTATCAGATGCAACAGCAAGGCTCTTGGAAAAATCAACAGAATCACTTGCCATTTTGGGTATCATTCCCTTTGTCTATTATATTTTTGACTATGCAACGAACGTCTATACATCACTTCTATATTCTGGAAGCAAAGTTGTCGTTGAGTTTTTAGGTTTTGTTCTCTGCACCACCTATCTGCTCTTTATCTTTTTATATTTCAAACAATACGAAGAGCAACAGGAAACCCTGCATCAAAACCAGTTGATGGAACTTATGCGCGACCAGTCTCAAAAAGATCTCGTCACCTTGCATCAGGCGCAACAGTCTGTTTCCATCATGCGACACGATATGCGGCATTTTCTCCTTGCCATTTCTTCCATGATTGAAAACGACAAAAAGGAGGATGCACTGAACTATATCCATGAGCTCGTGTCTACTTCCGATCAAATGGCAATCCAGAAATACTGCACCAATGAACTGGTCAATACCGTTTTATCTGCCCAGGACGACCTCTTAAAAAAGCAGGATATCCACCTCGAACATACCATACAAATCCCAAATGCTCTGCCACTATCCGATGTGGATGTGACAGCAATTTTATCCAATGGTTTGGAAAATGCGATGCACGCTGTATCTGAACTTCCCATCGAACAGCGCATCATTACACTCCATATGCGCATGCACGATGAGAAGCTGCTCATTTCCATCAAAAATCCTTGTGCCACTTTGCCTGAAATCAAAGATGGCATGCCACAAAGCAAAAAACTTGGACATGGTTTTGGCACCAAGAGCATCCGCTACATTGCAGAAAAAGCAGGTGGAAACTGCCAATTTGCAGTGGATGGGAATGACTTTGTCTTGCGGGTGATTGTGTAGAGGGTTAGGAAATCGGTTTTAATATGTAATCAAAAGCATCCACTGCGTAGCCACGAATTGCGCACGATAATCCTGTATATCTCTGCATAGAATCCTCCCCGTTCCATCAACACATCATGGCTGCCGCCAGCCTGCAGTATAAAATGCCCGCAACTGTCTGAGAGCCACTTAGGACTGCGGAGTTGAAATGCTGATAACCGGCAGGAGGATATGGACGCGGAACTGCTGTTTTTCATGGTAGACATGCATCTGTCCCTTGTGGAGTTCTACCATCTTCTGACTGCTGCGCAGTCCAATATGATTGCTTTCCACCGTGCCGACATCCTGCTTGATCGTATTGATCAAAAGAATACCGAGCATGCCCTGTTCCACCCGCAGGCGCACATAGATAGGCTTTCCCTTGTCAGCATATTTTAGGATATTGGAAAAGAGATTGCTCGACATACGTTTTAACATCATCTCATCCGCATACATAATCCCCTCGATATCCTCCATCTGCCCCTCGATCGTAAAGCCTGCCAGTTCCACATACTCGCAGTTGCCCAGAAGGATTTCTTTTACCTGCCCGATCTCCATGCGTTTTAAGACCGCTTCTTCATTAGTCTCATAGGCAAAAGCATACTCAAACATGTGATCCGTCAGTGCCTTGATATCGGCTGTTTTTTGCAGGCACTTGTTCAGATATAAAGCCCTCTTTTCCTCATCCGCGTTATCCATGCACAAAACTTCCAGATAGCCGTTTAATACTGTAAGCGGGGTGCGCAGGTCGTGTGAAATTGCGGAGATCAGTTCCTGATTGGTCTGGCGGATGGCATCTTCCTGCTTGATATTTTCATCCAGGGTCTTGCGCAGGATATCCAGTTCTTTTGCCACGATCCCGACTTCATCCTCGCCGCATTGGGGAATGGCATGAGTCAGATCGCCCTGGGACATATTAACGACAGCATCCTTGAGTCCGTCCATGCGCTTGATGACGCTCCCCATATAGGAAAGTACCCCCAGGAAAAATATGAAGATACTAAAAAGGGCAGATGCGATCACATAAGGATAGACAAACCTCGTCCGCATAAAGGAGGAATAGACGACATCATAGGTACCGTTGGCAAATTGCACCGGCACAATGTTAGTGTACTCTCCCAAAATGTCCATGCTGTCTGATATGATGGATCCGTACATGATCTTTTCTATGACTTTCGCCGCGTGTCCCGCACGAAAGAGTCCGTCATCATGGCCATAGATATAACATCCGATATAATAACTGGTATGTTTTTTCAAAAATGGACGAAATGCCTTCTGCGCTGTTTTGTCGCTCTCCAATTCCGGCACATTGTAATTGACGGCATCTTCCTTTATCTGTTCAATATAGGTATCCTCGTCAAACCAACTGATCAGATGCAGGTTTTCAAAGACATGACAGACCGACTCCTGCAGATTCCAAAGTCCCCAGAAAAGAAGAACGCTGACCGCCAGCATAATAAGAATAACCACAAAGAGTTTGGTGCGGATCTTCCATTTGCCCGGACGATGTTCCTCTAAGCAGTGGAGCATGGCATTTTTCTTCTCTTTAGTCACAGCGGTACCCCCTTCCCCAGACCGTCTTGATTATGGTCGGATTTTTCGGGTCCTTCTCGATCTTGCAGCGGAGATTTCGCATATGCACCATGACCGTGTTGTTGGCTCCATAATAATATTCTTCCTGCCAGATACTCTCATACAGATGCTCCGCCGAAAAGATCTGCTTGCGGTTGGTAAGAAGCAGATGCAAAAGGGCATATTCCGTATCGGTCAGTTCAATGACCTGCCCATTCCGGCTAACTTCCCGTCTTGTCTCATTGAGGACGATATCCTGATAAGAAATGATGCGCTCTGCCGTGCCCTCCTTTGATGCCGCTTCCCTGAACGGCATATTCTTCCCCTGATATACATGATAGCGGCGGATCAGTGCCTTTGCCCGACTGACAAGTTCGTTATAGGAAAAGGGCTTTACCAGATAGTCGTCCCCACCGCTGGAAAATCCCAGCATCTTATCATCTTCCTGGGATTTGGCACTCAGAAAAAGGATAGGCGCGTTGCTGTTCTTTCGGATCTCCACACAGGTCTGATAGCCGTTCATCCCCGGCATCATGATATCCAGGATGATCAGGTCAAAAGCATATTTTGCCGAAGCCTCGATCGCCTGCTCGCCATCTGCCGCCTCGGTCACCTCATATCCCTCGCCCCCCAAAAGAAGATAGATGACCTCCCGGATCTCCGGATTGTCATCCACCACCAAAATATGGGAAGCCGCCGGCTTCCCTTGTTCTTCCATTGTCCTTGTCTGTATCTCGCTCATCTGTCGCTTCTCCCAACCCCATTTTCTGTCTGTATTTGCCTACAGTATAACAATTTTTTGCCGGCTTGGAAGAAAATTAAGAAAACTTTAGAAATAGATCCTCCTACCAGAGATCGTAAAACGGCATGGTCTCACGGTTACGGAATTCGTGTTTTTCATAGTAGCCGATCAAATGTCCGTCCTCGGCACGCAGGGCGATCATATAGATATCTTTCTGCTGTTTTTCATTGAAAAAGGTATGCACGATATTGTGATCTTTGTCTGCCGCAAACCAGTCCACCACACGCTTTATCATTTCTTTTGACTTATCATTGTGGCAGGCAAGCAGGCTGCGCCCGATCAGATCTGCCCCGCCCCACTTTACATAATCTTTGATGGCAGCCGGGTTCATGTAGATGATCTCATGCTCCAGATTGCAAAGTACCACGTCGCAACGGTCCTGATCGATCAGGCTCTTAAAATATTCTAATGCATTTTCCATGATGTCTCTCCTTTTAACTTGTTATCTTTATGCGTTTTCTATCCCTTTGCCTGTGGCTTCCTGCGGCAATGGGATGCCCAATTCTTTGATCGCATCCATAATGTGACTGGTGGATATGTCCCGAAATTCTAATTGCCCGAATACAGAAAAAATCCATTCTACCGAAAGATCCAGCCATTTTTCCACATGCGGATCGATGACCTGGGATGAGCCATCTGCACATGCTTCGTTGGCAAGACTATAGCCGTGTGGTCCCTTTTGGAAAAGATGATACTCTAAGAGACAGCCCTTTTCTTCATATGCCATCACCAGATCCAGGGTCGATCTCCTGGTGAGCGTATCCTCTGCGGTCGTAAACATAAATAGTGGTGGTGCGTCCTTGGTCACTGCCTGCACCGGGTTCAGCCAGATCTTTTCTTCTTTCGCCGGTCCCTCTTTTCCGAAAAAGAGCATCTGCATCAGTTCCGAACCCTGTCCGCTCATGTCTGTCGCCGGATAGCCCAAGATCAGCCCATTCGGTCGGTTCTTTCCCAGCAGACCGCTGGATAATGCCAGATGTCCGCCTGCCGAAAAACCACAGGCAAGGATCTTGTCCGCATCCACATACCAGTCGTTCGCATGTTCACGGATCAGACCGATCGCCCAGTCCATTTCCTTTAATGGCTGGAAACCTTTGACTTCCCAGCCCAGAGAATAATGCAGGACAAATGCCTGTATGCCCTTGGCTACATATGCCAAAGCCACCGGTTCTGCCTCGCGTGGTGATAAATACACATAACCGCCGCCGGGACAGATCACAAGAGCCGGTCGTACCAGATCCTGTCCTAATTTCAGACCGCTATCCTGTATATAGCACTCCAGCCAGACCTTATCATTGTCCGGGTAATTTATCTTTTGATAATGCATGTCTTTTACGCCTCCTGTTACCACTTTGTTGTCCTCTATTATAGCATGCGATCAAAAAAAGACCACCTCCTCTTTGCTATCCCTGATACCTTATTCTTTCTACCAGCGTTTCCTTTTTCAGATTACTG